>Ga0066709_100000919_pt1 | contig 17989 bp, 18 predicted proteins | sample GraSoiAngelo_158_FD_79665 | JGI IMG/M metagenome (GOLD analysis project Ga0066709, IMG submission 79665) | Grasslands soil microbial communities from the Angelo Coastal Reserve, California, USA - 14_1009_16_30cm | ecosystem: Environmental > Terrestrial > Soil > Grasslands | place: USA...
GTACCCCTACAGCTGGACGTCGGGGGCCTCCACGAGCGGCTCCTTCAACGTGACCGCGAGCAACTCCGGCGGCACCTCGCCGGCCGGCCAGTTCACGGTCACACCGGACGCGACGGCACCGTCTACGATGGTCCTCTGCAACTTTGGCGCCTGCGCGGGCACGTACACCTCCACCGTATCGGTCAGCCTCGCTGCCAGCGACGGCGTCTCCGGGGTCGCGAGCACCTACTACACGACCGATGGCAGCGACCCGACCACGAGCCCGACACGGATCGTCTATTCCGCGCCGATCCTGCTCGCCGGCACCACCGCTGTGCGCTTCTCCTCGACCGACAACGTCGGCAATGTCGAAGCGCCGCAGAGTCAGACGGTCACGATCACCCCGCAGGCCGGCATCAACCTCGTTCAAGAGACCCACACCGGTGGAAGCACCGGCACCATCACCGCTGCGCTGCAGAGCGCCTCGCTCCCGGGTGACACACTCGTCGCCGTCGGCGCGCTCGCCGCCGGCAGCTCGGCAAAGGTAAGCACGGTCACCGACTCGTCGGGGGCCACGTGGTCGGCAGCTCCCGTGGTCGGCTACCTGACCGGCACCAACTCCCGCGTGGAGATCTGGTACCGCGTGGGCGCGCCATCCGTCACGAGCGTGACCGTCAGCCTGAGCGCCGCCAAGTCTGCCGCCGTCAGCGTCAGCGAATGGTCCGGGGTCGCCGGCTCCTCGCAGCCGGACAAGGCAGCGGGCGGCTCCGGTGCTTCGGCAACGACGATCTCGACTGCACCGGGGTTCAGCACCCTCAACCCGACCGATCTCATCATCGCGGCGACCAACTACCCGGCAGCTGCGACCGCGACGCTGACCTCATCCGGCTGGACGCCACTGCCGTCCTTCCCCAGCAGCAGCGTGCACGAGACCGCCGCCTACCAGATCACCACCTCGACCGGCACCTACCAGGCGACCTGGAACCTCACCGCCCTGAGCGGCGGCCATGGCACCGCCATCCTCGCCCTCAAAGCCGCCTAGCTGGACCGACTACACACGTGCGAGACGCCTGATCGCGTCCGGGCCTCCGGCGAGCCTTGTGGTTCCTTCGGACGCGGGCGCCGCCGAGGATCCCCCGGCCCCCCGAACGCCCGCGTCTCTCTCACTGTGCGCGAGCGGGCGCAACTTGCAACCCGTGCGTCCTTTAACGGTTGCGCCGCGGCCGCCACACGCACGAAGGCGCGGAGGTCGTCTCAGCTACAATCCGCCGCCGTGTCCGGCGAGCGAACACGCCTCGAGGTCAAGGAACGTGGTACGGACGAGCTCGGCTCGCGCCACACGAGACGCCTGCGCAAGCAGGGTTTGATCCCGGGCGTCCTCTACGGCAAGGGCACCATGCGCGCGATCGTCGTGGGGGAGCGCGAGCTGCGCGGAGTCTTGACCGGCAGGTCCGGTCTGCACGCGATCCTCGACGTCGTCATCGAGGGCCAGATGACGCCGCACCACGCAGTTCTCAAGGAGTTCCAGCAGAACCCGCTGCGAGGGACGATCACACACGTCGATTTCCACGAGGTGCGGCTGGACCAGCCGATTCATGCCTCGGTCGCCGTCCAGTTCGTCGGGGAATCGCCCGGCGTCAAGGAGGGCGGCGTTCTCCAGCAGGTCACGCGTGAGCTCAACGTCGAGGCGCTCCCGGGGAACATCCCGGAGCACATCGAGGCCGATCTGAGCCGCCTCGAGATCGGCGGCTCGGTGCGCCTCGAGGACCTGCCGCGCATCGAGGGTGTCACGTTCCTCGACGATCCACACGAGACCGTGCTCGCGTCGTGCACGGTGCCGCGCGGCCTGGTCGAGCTGGAAGAGGCGGAAGAGGAAGAGGCCGAGGGCGAAGAGGCTGCCGAGGGCGAAGAGGCACCCGAGACCGAAGCCTCATCCGAGGCGCCCGCCGACACCGAGGAGTAAATCGTGGGGCTGTTCCGTCGAGGCGCAGCGGCCTCGACGCTGGACCTGCTCGTCGTCGGGCTCGGCAACCCAGGCAGGGAGCACGAACGCGACAGGCACAACGTCGGCTGGATGGTCGTGGACGAGCTCGCGCACCGGCACGGCGGCTCGTTCAGGTCGAAGTTCAGTGGTCGCCTTGCCGAGGTGCGTGTCGGCGACGCGAAGATCGCGCTGCTCGAGCCGGAGACGTACATGAACGACTCCGGCCGTTCACTGGCAGCTGCGCGCCGGTTCTTCAAGGTGCCAGTCGAGCAGGTCGTCGTCGTCCACGACGACGTCGACCTGGAGGTCGGCCGTCTGCAGGCGCGGGCAGGTGGCGGCCTGGCGGGGCACAACGGGCTCCGCTCGATTGCGGGCGCGCTCGGGTCGCAGGACTTCGTCCGCCTGCGGATCGGCGTCGGCCGGCCGGGCCGCGGTGACCGGCGCCCGGTGGCGGACTACGTGCTCTCCCCGTTCGCACCCGAGGACGACGCCGGGGCGATCGTGACGCGGGCGGCGGACGCGATCGAGTCGATGCTCGCCGAGGGCCTGGAGCCCACGCAGCGCGCGTTCAATTAGGCCTCGCGAGCGTCGTCCCTACGCGTCCCGCGTGGCCGTTCGCCAGGCTCCGGCGACGAGCGATGCCGTCCCCCAGATCAGGACCACGGCAGCCGCGATCCAGAGAGACATCGGCAGCCGGAGATCGCGATCGACGATCTCGTGCGGCGCGATGCGGTCGAGGCTGGCGTTCAGCAGCGCGTCGCGGGCGCGACCGAGCGCTGAGACGTGCGTCAGGATCGGCTCGACGACGATGATCCAGCCGAAGAGGACGGCGATCGTCGTCGCGCGGGACCCGATCAGCGAGCCCAGAGCCAGTCCGAGGAAGAAGGCGAGCGTCGTAGCCAGCTCGAGCCAGAGCCCGCTCTCGACGAAAAGCCGGATACCCGGGGTCGCGAGACCGTCGGCGAGACCGACGGTGAACAGGGAGATGGCCGTGAACGCGATGCCGATCAGCGGCCACAGGAGCGCGAGCGCGCCGGGAATCCGCGCGCCGTAGAGCGCGAGCCGGGAGCGACCCGTTGCCACGAGCTCGCGGAACACACCTGCACCGAGGTCGCCGGCGCCTGCGGTCGCACCCAGGAGAGCGGCCCCGATCGAGCCGAGCTGCGAGAGCACGAACACGGCGACGTGGAAATGGTCGAGTCCGCCGGCAGGGCCGTACTTGGTCGAGTTGCTCGCGTGGAACAGCTCGAAGGCGACGAACATGATGCAGACGACCCCGATCGTCAGCAGCAGCACCACCGTCACCAGGCCGCGCCGCTTGCGGAGCTTGAGCGTCTCGGCGCGCGCGAGCCGGAAAGGGAGGCGAGGGACGCCGGCGTCCGTGGCGAGGTGGGCGCCCGGAAGCGTCGTCACGCGCCACCGTCCAGCCGCGTCGTGATCTCGAGGAAGAGCTGCTCGAGCGACGCCCGCTGCGACTCGAGGCGATACACGCCGATTCCGGCAGTGACGAGGATGCGATTGAGCTCGGCCGCGACGCCGTCGAGTGAGTGTCCGTGCGCGAGTGCGATCCGCAGTGTGTCCCCGTCAGGCGTGATCGAGCTCACCTCGGGTTCGGAAGAGAGCAGGCCGGTCGCGCGCGACGGGTCGTCACAGACGATCACGATCGACCAGTCGGAGCCGGCGGAGAGGTCGGCGATGGCGCCCTGGGTGACGACCCTGCCGCGGTCGACGATCGCGACCGCGTCGCAGATCCGCTCGACCTCACCCAGAAGGTGAGACGAGAGAAGGACGGTTCTGCCCTCGGCGACGAGCGACCTGACGAACTCCCGGAATTCCTGGATGCCCGCCGGATCGAGGCCGTTGGTCGGCTCGTCGAGGATCAGGAGCTCGGGGTCGGCAAGTAGGCAGCGCGCGACGCCGAGCCGCTGGCGCATTCCCTGCGAGTAGGTCTTCACCTGCTTGTCTGCGCGCTCGGCGAGGCCGACGCGGGCGAGCGCGCCCGCGATCCGCGCGTGCGCCCTCCGCTCCCTCGCCGCGGCCGCGATCCGGAGGTTCTCGCGCCCGGTGAGGAACCCGTGAAAGCGCGGCTCCTCGACGATCGCCCCGACCCGTGCGAGCGCGGCGCCGGCCCTCTCGGGCACCGGCAGGCCGAGTACGCGCATCTCGCCTACGTTGGCGCGGGTCAAACCGAGGAGCATCTTGATCAGCGTGGTCTTGCCGGCGCCGTTCGGACCGAGGTAGCCGAAGGCGCACGCGCGTGGGACGACGAGGTCGACGTTGTCCACGGCGACGATGTCCCCGTACCGCTTCGTGAGGCCCCGGACTTCGACAGCGGCGTCCACTCCACGCGACGATATGCACGCGCGCGCTGCCGTTGTGTTGTGCGGATGTGCAGATCTCGTGCGCGCCCGGCGGGCCTGAAGGCACTCGCTAGGATCGCCCTGCGGGACGCGTTTCCCGCCAGAGTCATGGACCGTACCGCGCTCACCGCCTTCGTCGACGAGCTCGCCGCTCACGAACGCTTCCGCGGCTTCGCGGCGGCGCTGCCTGCGCGCGCGAGAGTCTCCGAGCCCGTCCTGCCACTGCTGCTCGCCACGCTGCACCGCGAGCTCGGCCGCTCGCTGCTCGTGCTCCTGCCGGAGGATGCCGACGCGCGGGATGCGGCCGAGGCGATCTCCTGGTACGTCGGCTCGGACGACGTGGCGCTGCTGCCCGGGAGAGGCATCGCGCACGGATCCGGCCTGGAGCCGCCCCCTCATCTTGTCGGGGAGCGGTTCCGCGCCCTCGACGTTCTCGGCCGCGCGGGCCTTGTGTGCGCCTCGACCCGTGCGCTCGCCGACCGGCTGCCGCCGCTCGCCGCGCGGCCGGCGCCGGTGCGGCTCGGGGTGGGCGCCGAGCCCGGCAGCGACGGCCTCGCCGAGACGCTTGCGCTCGCCGGCTACGAGCGAGTGGAGCGGGTCGAGGAGCGAGGCCAGTTCGCGGTGCGGGGCGGCATCGTCGACGTCTTTCCCTCGACCGGGCGCGAACCGCTTCGAGTCGAGCTGTTCGGAGACGAGATCGAGCAGGTACGCGCGTTCTCCCCCTTCACACAGCGTGCGCTCCATCCCGTCGAGCACGCGCTCGTCTATCCCGCTGTAGAACGGCGTGCCGACCTGGTCGAGCCGGCTCTTCCCGCAGAGGCCGGCGATCGGGACGTCGAGTCGATCCCCGACGATCTCGTGCCGCCGGTCGATCGCGCCCCGGATCTCGTCTGGGAGCCGGACGATGTGGCCCGGGTCTCGGAGGAAGAGGGGCTTGCGCCGCTCGACCTCTCTCGTGCGACCGAGCTCGATCCGTTCCCGCGCGGCCAGCCGTTCGCGTTCGAGGCGCAGCGACCGGCGATCGCGGCGCGCGGGCTCGCCGAGGCCGAGACCGAGCTCGACGGGTTCGTGCGAGCGGGGCATCGGGTCGTGGTCGCCTTCCCCCACCGCGGTGAGGCGCTACGCCAGAAGGCACTGCTGCGCAAGGTCGAGCCAGAGACGCTCGAGCCCGGCCGCAAGCTGCCGGGCGAGGCGGCGTTGCGCTTCGCCGTCTCGCCGGCCCGTCGCGGTTTCGTCTGGCGTGAGCTCGGTCTCGTCCTGCTGCCGGACGGACAGGTCTTCCGGAAGCGTCCGCCGCGAGCCGACGCTCGGCTCGGGAGGGCGTTAGCGTCGTTCGCAGACCTGCGGACGGGCGACTACGTCGTCCACGAGGATCACGGTGTCGGCAAGCTGCTCGGCTTCGAGACGAAGGAGGTCGCCGGCGTCACGCGCGACTACCTGTTCGTCGCGTTTCGCGGCGAGGACCGGCTCTACCTGCCGCACGACCAGCTGGGGAAGCTGTCCAAGTACATCGGCGCCGACACGAAGGCGCCGCAGCTCTCCAAGCTCGGCGGGAAGGCGTGGGCGAATCTCAAGGCGAGGGCCCGCGAGTCGGTGCGCGAGCTGGCCGGGGAGCTGCTCGCGCTCTACGCGCAGAGGCAGCGCGCGCCGGGTGTCTCGTTCGATCTCGCCAACGAATGGCTCGAGCGGCTCGAGACGTCGTTCCCGTACCGGGAGACCGAGGACCAAGCGCGTGCGATCGAGGCGGTCAAGGAGGACCTCGAGTCGCCGCACCCGATGGACCGCCTCGTCTGCGGCGACGTCGGCTTCGGCAAGACGGAGGTGGGGGTGCGCGCGGCTTTCGCGGCGGCCGTCAACGGGAAGCAGGCGCTGGTCCTCTGCCCGACGACGATTCTCGCGGAGCAGCACTGGAACACTTTCAGAAATCGCTACCGCGATTTCCCTATTCGCGTCGAGATGGTCTCTCGCTTCCGAACGCCGGCGGAGACGAAGAAGATTCTCCTAGACTTTTCCGAAGGAAAAGTCGACGTCCTCGTCGGGACCCATCGCATCCTCTCGAGGGACGTGATCCCGAAGGATCTCGGCCTCGTCGTCCTCGACGAGGAGCAGCGCTTCGGCGTCGCCCAGAAGGAGCTCTTGCGGGCGCTACGGCTCGAGGTCGACGTGCTCGCGCTCTCGGCCACACCGATCCCGCGGACGCTGCACATGTCGCTGTCGGGCCTGCGGGACATCTCGATCATCGAGACGCCGCCGGAGGGTCGCCGGCCGATCCGCACGACCGTCGGCGAGTACGACGAGGAGATCGTCCGGCAGGCGCTGTCCCGCGAGCACGCCCGCGGCGGCCAGTCGTTCTACCTCCACAACCGCGTCGAGACGATCGACGAGGCAGCGGAGAAGCTGCAGCAGCTGTGTCCGGAGCTCCGTCTGCTGGTCGCTCACGGTCAGATGAGCGAGCGCGAGCTCGAGGACCGCATGCACGCGTTCCTGCGCGGCGATGCGGACGTGCTCGTCTCCACGACGATCATCGAGTCGGGGATCGACATCCCGCAGGCGAACACGCTCGTGGTCGAGCGCGCCGACATGCTGGGTCTCAGCCAGCTCTACCAGATTCGCGGGCGCGTCGGCCGCTCGGATGTGACCGCGCACGCGTACCTGCTCTATCCGGACACGCACGATCTGACAGCCGAGGCGCGGGCACGCCTGGCCACGCTCGCCGACCACACCGAGCTCGGCGCCGGCTTCCAGATCGCGATGCGCGACCTCGAGATCCGAGGAGCCGGTGACCTGCTCGGCGCGGAGCAGTCGGGTCACGTGGCCGCGCTCGGGTTCGAGCTCTACGTCGAGATGCTCGACGAGGCGGTCGCCGAGCTCTCGGGCCAGGCGCGCGTCGTCGCACGGCCGGTACGGGTGGACGCCCGCGTCGACGCCTTCATCCCGGCCACGTACATCACGGGGGAGGCGATGAAGATCGACCTGCACCGCCGGCTCGCGCTCGTCGAGTCGGACGACGAGCTGCGCGAGCTCCGGCTCGCCACCGAGGACCGCTTCGGCCCCCTGCCCGAGCCCGTCGAGAACCTGTTCGCCATCCAGGAGGCGAAGCTCGCCCTCGCCCGCGTCGGGGCGGATTACCTGGTCTACCGCGGCGGCCGTGCGACCGTCGGGCCACTGGCGCTGGGGTCGAGCGAGGTGAAGGCGCTGCGCGCCGTGATCGACACAGTCGTCTACTCGACCGCCAAGCGCGAGGTGTCACAACGAGTCGACGATCTCGACCAGGCCCTTGGGCTGGCCGCTGCTATCGTTGAAGCGCGTCTGGCGGCCTGACCCTTCGCGCCACGACGCTTTTTCAATGACCAGAACGCATCTCTCGCTCGCAGCCCTCGTCTCGACGGGCGTCCTCATCGCGGCCGGCTGTGGCGGTGGCAGCAAGAGCAGCTCGTCGACGGGCGGCAGCAATCTCGGTAACGGCATCGTCGCCACGGTCGCCGGCACGTCGATCACGCGCGCCCAGCTCGACGACCTGATGAAGACCGCGGAGCTCACCTCGAAGCAGAACAAACAGGCTTTCCCGAAGGCAGGCACCGCGGAGTATCAGGCGCTGCAGCAGCAGGCCGCCGTGTACCTGGTGACGCAGGCGGAGTACGAGCAGCAGGCGGCCAAGCTCGGTATCACCGTCACGGAGGCCGACGTCGACAACGAGCTCGCCAAGCTCGTCAAGAAGCGGTTCGGCGGTAGCCAGAAGAAGTTCGACGACTACCTGAAGACGACCGGGTACACCCTCGACGAGTTCAAGACGGGCGAGCGCCGCCAGCTGCTCGGCAACCGGCTGACCAAGGCGATCACGAAGAGCGCGAAGGTGACGCCGGCGGAGATCAAGTCGTACTACGACAAGAACAAGGATTCGGCGCCGTACACGACGCCGGCGCAACGGCGCGTACGCCACATCCTCGTGGCACTGAACGCGAAGGGCACGGGCGTGGCCGAGAAAGGCGTCACGGACACCAAGGTCGACTTCGCCAAGTCGAAGAAGCTCGCCGACCAGCTGTACGCAAAGCTCAAGACGGGCGCCGACTTCGTCACGTTCGTCAAGAAGTACTCGCAGGACCCCGGCTCGAAGGACAAGGGCGGCGAGTACACCGACGTCAAGGGCACGTTCGTCAAGGAGTTCGAGGCCGCGGCGTTCTCGCTCAAGACGGACGCGATCTCACAACCCGTCAAGTCGCAGTTCGGGTACCACATCATCCAGGCGCTGGGGGCGACGAAGTCCGGTGCGACGCAGTCGCTCGCCAAGGCGACGCCCTCGATCCGGTCGCTGCTGTTGCAGCAGAAGCAGCAGGCCGCGCTGCAGACGTGGGCGGCCGGGCTTGGGAAGAAGTACAAGGGCAAGATCAAGTACGCGACCGGCTTCGAGCCGCCGGCCGTGACCGGCTCCACCGCGGCGACCACGAGCCCGTAGGTCGAGGGTGGCGCTCGAAGAGGCGCTCGTCGATCTGCAGGAGCTGACGAGGCGCCTGCGCCTCGAGTGCCCGTGGGACCGCGAGCAGACGACCCGCACCATCGTCCCGCACACCGTCGAAGAGGCGTACGAGGTCGCGGACGCAGCCGTGTCCGGGTCGCGCGGGAAGCTCCTCGACGAGCTGGGCGACCTGCTCTTCCAGGTCTACTTCCTGGCCTTGCTCCTGGAGGAGCAAGGCCAGGGAGATCTCGAAGCCGTCGCCCGAAACGCGCACGAGAAGCTCGTTCGCCGTCACCCTCATGTCTTCGGCGGGGCGGAAGCAGATAGCGCCGGTGCCGTGCGCCTGCGCTGGGAGGCGATCAAGACCGAGCAGGAGGGACGTGAGGGTGTTTTCCACGACGTGCCTGGATCGCTGCCCGCCCTGCTTCACGCGCGAAAGGTGCAACGGCGCGCGGCCGCGGTCGGTTACGACTGGCCGGACGTCGCAGGCCCGTTGGCGAAGATCGGGGAGGAGCTCGCCGAGCTCGAGGACGCGGTCGCGCTCGCAGGGGCTCCCGCACCCGAGACCGAGCCGCGAGACGAGGCGTTCGGCGAGATCGGTGACCTGCTGTTCACGGTCGTCAACGTCGCCAGGCGGCTCAACGTCGACCCGGAGCTCGCGCTGCGCGCGACCAGCGGTCGCTTCGTGGCGCGGGTCGAGCGTGCCCAGCAGCTCGCCGCGGACGCGGGCGAGACGTGGACGGAGCTCGACCTCGCGGCCCAGGACGCGTACTACGACCGCGCGAAAGCCGAGCTGACTTAGGGGTCAGGTCTTCGACCTGACCCGCTCTTCGACAGGCACGAACAAAGGCGCGTCAGGACAAGTCCTGACCCCTGGTAACGTCGCCACCATGACCAGCGAGATCGTGCACGTGCACGCGCGCCAGATCCTCGATTCCCGCGGCAACCCGACGGTCGAGGTCGAGATCGGGCTCGAGTCCGGCGAGTTCGCCCGTGCGGCGGTGCCGTCCGGCGCCTCCACGGGCGAGCACGAGGCGGTCGAGCTGCGCGACGGCGGCGATGCCTGGCTCGGCAAGGGCGTCTCGCGCGCAGTCGCACACGTGAACGGCGAGCTCGCGCGCCTGCTCACCGGCATCCCGGCCGAGGAGCAGCGGGAGCTGGACGCCGCGATGGTCGAGCTTGACGGGACGCCGACGAAGAGCCGCCTTGGGGCCAACGCCATCCTGGGCTGCTCGCTGGCGGCGGCCAAGGCCGCGGCCGTGAACGCCGGCCAGCCGCTCTTCCGCTGGATCGGAGGCGCAAACGCGCACGTGCTGCCGGTGCCGATGATGAACGTCGTCAACGGCGGCGCGCACGCCGAGAACAACCTCGACTTCCAGGAGTTCATGCTCGTCCCGGCCGGAGCGAAGTCGTTCTCGGACGCTCTTCGCATCGGCGCCGAGACGTACCACCAGCTCAAGAAGCTGTTGAAGGAGCGCGGCCTCTCCACGGGAGTCGGGGACGAGGGCGGGTTCGCACCCGATCTCCCCTCGGCCGCGGACACCTGCGCCGTCATCCTCGAGGCGGCGGAGCGCGCCGGCCATCGAGAGAAGGTCGCAATCGCACTCGATCCGGCTGCGAGCGAGCTCCACCGTGAGGGCGTCTACGAGCTCCGTCGCGCCGGAGGCACGCTCGACGCCGGCGGGATGATCGATCTCTGGGCCGATCTCGCGGACCGCTTCCCGATCGTCTCGATCGAGGACGGCCTCGGCGAGAATGACTGGGAGGGCTGGCAGACACTGACCGACCGCCTCGGTCGCCGGCTCCAGCTGGTCGGCGACGACATCTTCGTCACGAACGTCGAGTTTCTGCGGCGCGGTATCGCCGAGCGGGTGGGCAACGCGATCCTCGTCAAGCTGAACCAGATCGGGACCCTGACCGAGACGCTGGACACGATCGAGGTGGCGCAGCGGGCCGGCTACGTCGCGGTCATCTCGCACCGATCCGGTGAGACCGAGGACTCGACGATCGCGGATCTCGCCGTCGCCACGAACGCCGGGCAGATCAAGACCGGTGCGCCTGCGCGCTCCGACCGTGTCGCCAAGTACAACCAACTGCTGCGCCTGGAGGAGGGGCTAGGCGACGCAGCTGTGTACCCGGGCTGGCGGGCGTTTCCGCGCTTCGCCGCCTGACGCCCGCGCGCCTAGGCCGCTTCGAGCTCGACCTCGTAGTCGCTCTGGTCGCGCTCGATCGGCTCGGCCGCCGGTCGGCGCAGCAGCAGGTTGTTCGCCGCGAGCGCGCCGAGCGCGATTCCCGCCCCTGCCAGCTCGAGCGCGTTGGGCCGGTATCCCCGCACGATCTCGATCGCAAAGGTGGTCACAGGGATCAGGTTCCCGATCAGCGACACGTTCTGAGGGCCGATCTTGCCGACCGCGGCGTTCCAGGTGAGCACGGCGATCACCGCTCCCGGGATTGCGAGGTAGAGGATCGCGGGCGTGACGGCGCCGACGTCGCTCGCGGACGGGGTGGGCGAGAGGCCGGTCACGAGGGCCACGACCGTCGCTCCCGCAATCGCGAGCCAGCCGAGCGCAGCCGTGAGCGCCGTGTAGCGAAGAGGCGACAGCGTGGTGTAGCGCGCCGCGCCGAGCGTGTAGAGGACGAAGCACGTGACGCCGAGGAGCACGAGACCGTCGCCCCAGCCGATCGACCCGCCGAAGATCGTCTCGAGATGACCGCGCGATACGACGAGCGCGACGCCGATCAGCGCGACGACGAGGGCGGCACCGGTCGTCCGCGCGGGCCGCGTCCCGTCGCGCAGCCAGAGGACGATCGCGGTGACGAGCGGCCCCAGCGCGACGATGAGCGAGGCGCTCTGCGGGCGCGCGTGCTGGAGCCCTGTATAGGCGAAGAGGTTGAAGCCGGCGAAGCCGAGCGATCCCAGAAAGAAGAGGCGCCATCCAGTTCCGTCGAGATGGAGTGCGCTCCGCCCCTCGACTGCGACGAGCAGCGCCAGGAGGAGCGCCGCGGCGAGTGCGTAACGGACGGTGGTCAGCGGAAACGCGTCGACCCGCGACAGGGCGCTCTTGCCGACGACGAACTGACCGCCCCAGATCACCGCTGTGACGGTTGCGAACACGACACCCGCTGTCGTCCTCCCCATATCCACCTCCCAGGCGATACTTCGATCGGTCTCGAAGGAAGAGAACGCACCCATTCGAGCGTTTATTTCGATCATGATCGAAGAAGCTGCAACGACCGCGGCGGAGAAGCGCTACCTGCCGATGCCGGATCCCGGCGAGGTCACGCTCGCCGGAGTGCTCGACGCGCTCGCCGATCCGATACGGCTGGAAATCGTGCGAGAGCTCTCGCTGGTGAGCGAGTCGCCGTGCGGAGCACTGAAGGTGCGTGTCTCCGAGTCGACGCGTTCGCATCACCTGAGGACGCTCCGCGAGGCGGGGGTGACTCGCACGAGGATCTCGGGGGCGCAACGCCTGGTTGCGCTACGGCGCGACGATCTCGACGGGAGGTTCCCGGGATTGCTCGACGCCGTCCTGGTGGCGGCGGCCACCGCGCCGCGTGCCGGGTAGTCTGGGCCCCGTGTCCCATCAGCGCCGGACGAAGATCGTCGCGACGATCGGCCCTGCCTGTTGCACGCCCGAGGTGATCGGGCAGCTTCTCGAGGCCGGGATGGACGGCGCTCGCCTCAACATGTCGCACGGATCGCGTGAGGACCATGCGCAACGGGCCCGGCATGTCCGTGAGTCCGAGGAGGCCGTCGGCCGCGCCGTTTCCCTGATCGGCGATCTCCAGGGCCCGAAGCTTCGCGTCGGAGAGCTGCCTGAGCCCGTTCTGCTCACCCGCGGCGAGCAGATCGTCGTCGCCGGCGAGGACACGGCGCGCGACGGTGATCTTCCGGTCAGCCCCTCCGTACTCGGTTCGGTGCTCGTACCCGGGAAGGACGTCCTGATCGACGACGGTCACATTCGCTTGACCGTGCGCGCTGTCGAGCAGGGACGGGCTCGGTGCGAGGTGGTCGTCGGCGGAACCGTGACCTCCCACAAGGGCGTCAACCTGCCGGGCGTCTCGCTGCCGATCCCGTCGCTGACCCGGAAGGATCTAGACGATCTCAACTTCGCGCTCGATATCGGGGTCGACTACGTCGCGCTCTCGTTCGTGCGCTCGGGCGCGGACGTGCGCGCGCTGCGGACGCTGATCGAGGCGGCGGGCTCACCCGCGTACGTGATCGCCAAGATCGAGAAGGCCGAGGCGGTCGCCGCGCTCGACGACATCCTCGACGAGTCGCACGCGGTGATGGTTGCTCGCGGTGACCTCGGCGTCGAGATCGGCGCCGCCGATGTTCCGCTTCTCCAGAAGCGGATCATCCACAAGGCGCTCGAGCGGGGGAAGCCGGTGATCACGGCGACACAGATGCTCGAGTCGATGGTGCATTCGCCGGAGCCCACCCGAGCCGAGGCGTCGGACGTCGCCAACGCGATCCTGGACGGGACGTCCGCGGTCATGCTCTCCGGCGAGACGGCGATGGGCGAGTACCCGATCGAGGCGATCCAGGTGATGGACAGGATCGCCCTTGCCGTCGAGCCGAGTCTCGACTACCGGCACGAGATCCCGGAAGCGCACGAGGATCCGACGATCGGGCAGGCGATGTCGAATGCCGCCTGCGACATCGCCGAGGCGCTGGCCGCCAAGGCGATCGTGGTGCCGACGTTCACCGGCCGAACGGCTTCGGCGGTCGCGCGGCTCCGTCCCCGACGGCCGATCATCGGCTGTACCCATCACCAGTACTCGCTTCGGCACATGGCGCTCGAGTGGGGCGTGACGCCGATGGCGATTCCCGAGGCGACCGACGTCGAGGACATCTGGGGCCGCTCGCTCGAGGCGGCGCGTCAGAGCGGACTCGTCGAGCCTGGAGACCGCGTCGTGATCACCGCCGGCACGGCCGTGAACATTCCCGGCTCCACCAACGTGATCAAGGTCGATCTCGCCTGATCCAGACCACTGGAGGGTCGCGCCGCCCTACGGCGAAGAGACGCACGGTGGCGGAGAGGGAGAAGCGAAGCCCGCGGGCGCGCGTGAAGGCAGCGCGGCGCGCTCGGCGGCGTGGCCGGATCGGCCGGATCCTGGCGATCGTGCTCCTCGTCGTCGTCACGTACTTCTATTACCGGCCACTCGCGAGCTGGGTGCACACGCGGAGCGCTCTGTCCGAGCAGGAGGCGCAGGTCGACGCTCTGCAGCGCCAGAAGGCTCAGCTCGACCAGGCCGTGACCCGCGCGAGCACGTTGCCTGCGATCGCTCGCCGTGCTCGGCGCATCGGCCTCGTCGAGCGGGGAGAACAGCTCTTCATCATCAAGGGCATCCCGGCCTGGAGACGGGCACACCCGAGCGACCGGTAGCGGAACACAGGCGCGGCCAAACCGCCGTTGCCATCCGTACGTAGATGCTTGTACGATCGGTCACGAGAGGAGGCTCGTTTGGGCAGAAGAGTGATTCTCGGGATGGTTCTCGCCGCGCTGTCCGCGGGTGCGGGCGGCGGCGTCGCGATCGCAGCGACCCACGGGACGTCGCACCACGTCAAGGTGCCTGCGATGCACGCCGGCACGGCGACGCACCACTGCCACACCACCCCGGCGGCAGTCGCAGCGGTCTGAACCTCGGCTAGTTGCGCCCGGCGACGGCGCTACTCTCGGCCGGATGGACGACCGCGAGCTCGTCGAGCGACAACTGGGGAGAGAGGCACGGGCGTTCCGCCGCGTCGTCGTCCGCTGCCCGTTCGGGTGGCCTGCCGTCACAGAGCAGGATCCGTATACGTCGGCCGGTGACCCCTTCCCGACGACGTACTACGTCACCTGCAGGCACCTCGTCGCCGGCGTGTCCAGGCTCGAGGCGGCCGGCGGAGTGGAGCGCTGGAGCGCGGCGGCCGGCGACGATCCGGGGCTGGCGGCGAGTCTTAGCGCCGCCACCGGGGAGCAACGCCGTGTGCGACGCGCGCTGGCAGCGGGTCGTTCGGGCTCGGACGGCGGCTCGTCGCTCGGGCTGGGGATCGGCGGATCACGCAACCCCGCCCAACTCAAATGCCTTCACGCGCACGTAGCATTCGCGCTCGCTCGACCGGGCTACGAGCTCGGAGACCGCATCATCGCCGAGCTCGGCGACGACCTCTGGCCCGCACGCTGCTGTCTCGAACCCCACCCTCGCGACTACCATCCGGCGTCGTGACCGTGGATGTCATCACCGCTCGCCACGACTGGGAGCAGGGCTACCGACGCCTCCTCGCCGAGGCGCGCGACCCCGTGTCCGCTGAGCGGCTCCATGCTCAGGTGAACGCGATCACCGCCGAGCTGCGGCGGCGTGTGGGGGCGACGTTCACGCTGCGTCAGCTCACGGAGGCCTATGCCGACTCGGACCGGTGGGCGCGCGAGGCGGTTGCCGAGCATGCCCCGGCGGCGGGGTGGGCGCGCACGCTCTCCCTCGTCGGCGACGCCGCGTTCCATCTCTACGCCCGCGGCGCAGTGGACTACACCCCCTGACCTGCTGCCACGGTGAGCGGTTACCCCTTCGGGAACGTGTCGCGCCGTCCGCGGCGATCGCGGGGAAGGCGCATCGCGCGCGCGGCGCTGCTCGTGGTCGCGGTCGGCGTCGCGTTCGGACTGGGCGTCGCTCTCGGCAAGGCGCTGAACGACGGCCCGAAGACGCCGACCTCGGTCACGCATGTGCGGACGCTCGAGCCTCTTCCGCAGCGTCCGGCTGGGTCTACAACTCCTCGGTGACCTGGAGCAGGCCCGCGACGATCACGCCGATCGCTGCGACGAGGCTGATCCAGAGCCCGACGCTCCGTCCCGCGAAGAAGAAGTCCTCGGGGATCCTGACCAGCCGGATCAGCACCAGAATGGTCGCGGCCGCGCCGAGGGCGATGGTCACGAGGCTTTCGGGCGCGGCGGCCGGCAGCTCGACACCGATCTCGCGCAGCAGGACGACGAGGAGCACGGCGAGCCCGAGAAAGAACACGAGCTTTCCGATGGTTCCGGTGTGCCACGCGGTGACGGACACCGTGATGCCGCCGTTCGGCCCCGTATACCAGCTGGTGAACGCAGACACTGCGAGGACGAGCCCCGAGACGAGCGTGAGGTTCTCGCCGAGGCCGAGCAGGAAGCCCCCTCGCTCGAGGGCGCTCCGCCCGGAAAAGCGCTGCTCGGGCGACGACATCGGTGGGAGTATCGTCGTTCCGGCGGCTGGCGTCACGGGGAAACGTCTCGGCTCGGTCCCTTGACCCGAAGTCTCGGCATTGTCTGGCCGGACACTGGAAGCCCCTTACACTGTGCTCATGGTCGATCAGGCGGCAACGACCGCGGAAGCGGACATCGAAACGCATGAGCCCGACAGCCCGCCTCCGCTCGATGCGCATGCCATCGAGCGTGCCTACCGGCTCCATCGTGCGCGCCGGCGGGCACGAGTCGAGCGTCGTCGCGAGAAGCGGCGCGCCGGGCTGCGCTTCTGGCTGGTCGTGCTCCTGCTCGTCGCCGCGAGCGTGACGCTCGGCGTCCTGATCGTCCAGGAAGTTCAGCGGCTGTTCGGCGTGTGATCGATCTCTCGCGCCCGCCAGGGCGGCCGCTCGTCGTCGGGCATCGCGGAGCGGCCGCGATCGCGCCCGAGAACACCATCGAGGGCTTCCGCGCCGCAGCCGCGCTCGGCGTCGACGTGATCGAGTTCGATGTGCTGCCGCTCCCGGCCGGGCCGATCGTGGTCGCGCACTCGTTGAGCGAGGTTGCGCCGGCGCTTCCGACGTTCGCCGAAGCGCTCACCTGGTTCGCCGACGAGGCTACGCACGTGGGTCTCCACGTCGACTTCAAGGGCTCGGAGCGGATCGACGAGGCTGCCGCGCTCTTGATTGAACACGACGTCGACGATCGAACGGTGTTGAGCTCGGTGAGCCCGGACGTGCTCCGGGCGGCGGGACGTGTCTCATCGCGGGTCCAGCTCGCTCTGACGTACCCGGACGACCGCCTTGGCATCTCGAAGCGACCGTTCATGCGGCCGCTGGTTCCGGTCGCGCTCGAGGCGCTGCGCGTCACGCTGCCCCTCCGGCTGCCGGCGCTGCTTCGGCGCGCCGAGGCGGGTGCGCTGATGCTCCAGCACCGCGTCGTCAGCCGCGCCGCGGTGGCGCGCTCGCACGCGCTCGGGGTGCCGGTCCTGGCGTGGACCGTTGACGATCCGGCCGACGTAGAGCGGATGATCGACGCCGGAGTGGATGGGGTGATCACGAACGATCCGCGGATACTGCTGGCTACACTGGCGCCGTGAAAGCCGGCGCCGCGAGAGCCAGCGTCAAGAGCGGCGCTTCGATCGGCGCCCTCTTGTGCTGCGCCGCTGCGGGCATGGCCGCAGCGTTTCTTCTCGCCGGCACGCCGGTCGCAGGTGCCGACGGCGGCACGACCGGCACCACGACGACCGAGCCGCCGCCCACCACGACGACGGCTCCGCCGACGATTCCGCCTCCCCAGCGGTTGATCGCCGCCGGGATCACGATCGGCGGCACGCTCGTCGGTGGGCTCTCGGCGCGGGAAGCGACGGAGGTCCTGCGTGCGGCGTTCGCAAAGCCGATCAAGCTCGTTGTCTCGCCGACACGGACGGTGACGGTCGAGCCGCGGGAGCTCGGCGCGGCGGCCTACGTCGGTGATGCCGTCAAACGGGCCCTTTCCTACCGTCGCGCCGGCATCAACGTGCCCCTGCAGGTGCGCGTGCCGCTGTCGAACGTCGACCGCTATGCACGACAGCTCGGACGCGACCTCGATCGCGCCCCTGTCGACTCGCGCTGGGTGCTCCGCAAGCTCCGGCCGTTCCCGACGAAGGCGAAGGACGGTCGGCACCTCAACCGAGTCCTCACGGCGCGCGGGATCGTCTCGCTGCTCAGGAGGAACGATCGGGACCCGCTGCAGCTCACGTTCCGCGACGTGCAGCCCGAGACGTCACCTGACTCGATCGGTGATGCGATCGTGATCCGGCGCGGCGAAAACCGGCTGTACGTCTACAACGGGATTCACTTCGTGCGCCGGTTCCAGGTCGCAACGGGACAGTCGACCTACCCGACGCCGATCGGGCACTTCGAGGTCGTGATCAAGGAGCGCGACCCGTGGTGGTTCCCCCCGGCGGGCTCGGCGTGGGCCGCCGGCAAGCAGCCGATTCCGCCCGGTCCGGGCAATCCACTCGGCACCCGCTGGA
>Ga0066709_100000920_pt1 | contig 17981 bp, 15 predicted proteins | sample GraSoiAngelo_158_FD_79665 | JGI IMG/M metagenome (GOLD analysis project Ga0066709, IMG submission 79665) | Grasslands soil microbial communities from the Angelo Coastal Reserve, California, USA - 14_1009_16_30cm | ecosystem: Environmental > Terrestrial > Soil > Grasslands | place: USA...
AGCGCGATCAGCGACGGGGACGCGCTCGTCGCAGGGCTCGTGTCGGGCCGGATCAGCGCGGGCCTCGACGTCTACGCGCACGAACCGCAGGTTCCGGAGGAGCTGTGGTCCCTGCCGAACGTCGTCCTCGCGCCGCACCTCGGCAGCGCGACGATCGAGACCCGCTCCGCGATGGCGCGGATCGTCGTCGACAACGTCCTGGCGCTCGAGCGCGGCGAGCCGCTGCTGACGCCGGTCTCAGCCTGAGCCGGGTCCGCGCTGCGACCACTCGTGCACCTCGAACCAGTGGGTGCTGCGGAGCGCCTCGGCGACTTGCGGATCGGTGTGCGCGGCGTAGAACACGTGGTGCTCGAGGTCGCAGCAGATCGCGACCTCGGCCAGTGCGACGTCCGGAATCTTCATCAGCACCTCGCCGGGCAGGCGCGTCTCGGCCACGGTGTAGTGCTTGAACTGCAGGTCAGGGGCGATCTCCATCAGCCGCGGCCAGTCCGGACACGTCCGGGAACTCATGCGGTGACGGTCACCTCGGCCGTCCAGCGGCCGTCGATCCGCATCATCCCGCGGTCGCCCTCGCTCGGGTAGACGACGAACGTCAGCGCGTCGTCGAGCCAGTGGTAGATGTGCCCGCCGTCGGCGTCGGCGAGGCCGAAGCGGAGGTGGAAGCGCCCGTCGGCGAGGGGCGGCTGCTCGATCTCGAAGCGGAGCGCGAGCTCGCCGGGCGCGCGCCAGCCGAGCTCCGAGAGTGGCTGCGACCCCGATGCGAGCAGCAGCGACGAGTCGTCCCGGAGCTCCCACGTGAGTCGCGGCGCGTCCAGCGGTTGCTCGGCTGCGACTGTCAGCGCGACGGCAATCGGCTCTCCTGCGAGGAACTGCTGCCGCTCGTCGCCGTCGGGGCCGAGCAGGCGCAGCGCGGCGATACGCGCCTCGCCGCTGCCCCACTCCTTCAGGCCCGCGCCGCGCTCCTCGGGATCGCGCTCGCCGGCGAGCAGGCGCCGGTACTGGACGATCGCCTCGTGCGTCGGCCCGTCGAACGCGACCTCGCCCTGTCTGAGCAGGACAGCGCGGTCGCAGAGGCGCTCGACGGCGGCGGCGTCGTGCGAGACGAAGACGATCGTCCCCCCGCGCTGCTTGAACTCGAAGATCTTGCCGAAGCACTTGCGCTGGAACGCCTCGTCGCCGACGGCGAAGACCTCGTCGAGCAGGAGCACGTCCGCCTCGATGTGCGAGGCGATCGCGAAGCCGAGGCGCATGTACATCCCCGACGAGTACGTCCGCACAGGTAGGTCGATGAACTGCTCGAGTCCTGCGAAGGCGACGATCTCGTCCAGCTTCTCGCGGATCTGTGCACGGCGCAGGCCGTGGATCGAGCCTTGCAGGAAGACGTTCTCGCGCCCGGTCATCTCCGGGTGGAATCCGGCGCCGAGCTCGAGCAGCGAGCCGACGCGGCCGCCGACCTCTGCGCGGCCGGAGGTCGGTTTGATGATCCCCGAGAGCAGCCGCAGAAGCGTCGTCTTGCCGGAGCCGTTGCGGCCGACGAGGCCGACGGCGCTCGCGGGGCCGACGTGGAACGAGACGTCGCGCAGGGCCCACACGTCGGTGCCGCGCGTGCGGCCGCGCGCGACGACGAGATCCTTGAGCGTCCGCGTCTCGCGCGGGTACACGCGGAAGCGCCGCGCCGCGTGCTCGACGGCGATCTCGCCCGGCTTCACGCGGCCGAGGGTACCCGCAGCGCCCGTCGGACGATTCCGGCAAGCACGCGGACGAAGGACGGGTCGGCGTTCGGCATCTCGATCCGCTCGAGGTCGAGGTCGAGCTCGGCCGCCTTCTCCCGAGCCTCGGTGTCGATGTCCCACCGGATCTCGAGGTGGTCGCTGACGAACCCCACCGGACAGACGAGGACGCGCGTCGTGCCGGCCGCGTGGAGCGCGTCGAGGTGGTCGAGGATGTCCGGACCGAGCCACGGCTCGCCGGTCGGCGACTCGCTCTGGAAGGAGAAGCTCCAGTCGCCGACGCCCGCCGCCTCGGCGACCAGTCGGCTCGTCTCGAGCAGCTGGTCCTTGTACGGGTCGCCCTCCGCGAGGATCCGCTCCGGCAGCGAGTGCGCGGTGAAGACGACGTGGGCGTCGGTGCCGCGGATCCTGTCGGCGAGGATCTCGACGAAGCCGGGGTCATCGTGCCAGCTGTCGACGAAGGCCAGCTGTGCGCGGCCGGCGAGCACGTCCTCGAGCTGCGCGCGGTAGCCGGCGATCGAGAGTCGCGAGTAGTGCGGCGCGAGGACGAGGCCGACGATCGTGTCGGCGCCGGTTGCGAGCGCGGCGTCGGCCGCGTCGGCGATGCGCGGTGTCCAGTGCTTCATGCCGGTGAAGACCGGCAGCTGCAGCTCGCCCTCCAGCGCGGCGCGCGTCTGCTCGGTGATCGCGTTGAGCGGATTCGAATCCTCGATCCCGAGCCGTCGGTACCGCTCCGTCAGATCGTCGAGCAGCTCGGGCCGAATCGGCCGCCCGCCGCGAATGTCGGCGTAGTACGCGGGCACGTCGGCGAGCCGCTCGGGCGAACCGTACGCCATGAGAACGACGGCTGCGCGAGTCATGCGCGCGACGCTACCGGAGGCACCGGAAACACCGGCGGCACACCGGCCAGCGGAGCCATGACCCGGGTCCTCCCCCGGTCCAGGTCCCGGGACAGCGGCTTTCGGGAGAGGGCCGTCGGAGCCACGATCCCTTCGGCGACGAAGGTCTTGTAGCGTTCGCGTGCGAGCGTGACGTCGTCGGCGAAGAGGCCGAGGACCCAGTCGATCGTCAGGTACCGCGGCTTCTCGACCGCGCCGATTGTCGCGAGGTAGCTGCTCCACGGCCACGCCGCGGGACGGGCGCATAAACCTGCGCGAACCGGGTTCAGAACGACGTACCGGATCATTTCGAGTGCGTGCGACTCAGACTGTGCGGCGACGGCGCCGTACGGACCCTGGAAGAGATGACCGTTGAAGCCATAGGTCAGGTTGAACCACTGCGCGTACCTGCCGTTCAGCCGTTGCATCGTCTTCGACAGCGCCTCGATCGTCTCGACCTCGAAGACGAGATGGACGTGGTTCGGCATGAGGCAAAACGCGTGGCAAGTGACACCCGAGCGACGCACGGCATCCTCGAGAAAGTCCTCGAAGCGGCGGACGTCGCGCTCGGCTGTGATGATGTCCGCGCGCCTATTGCCGCGATTCGTGACGTGAACGAGCCCCGGGGCGAGCTCGCTGCGCGGCTTCTTCGGCATACGGCCACGGTACGCGCGCCGGCGCGCTCCGGAAGCCCGCGACGACCGAGAGTCACACTTTCGGCACACGTGACAGGATCCCGACAGACACGCCCCGGGACCTGGACCGGGGGAAGTCCCGGGTCGTGGCTGTTCGGGCCATGGGTGGCCGCCGGCTCGGCGGAGGCTCAGACCCGCGCTTCGACGGTTCGCTCCTGAACCAGCGCCGTCAATCGTCCAAGCGCGGCCGGATCGGTCCCCGGGAGGACGCCGTGGCCGAGGTTGAAGATGTGCCCGGCGCGGCCCGCCGCGCGCTCCAGGATGTCCAGCGCCGCCGCCTCGACACGCTCCCACGGGCCGAGCAGCAGCGCCGGGTCGAGGTTTCCCTGCACGCCGTGCTCCTCGCCGACCTCCTCCCAGCCCCGGTCGAGCGGTATGCGCCAGTCGAGCCCGATCACGTCGCCGCCCGCGGCCGCCATCGAACCGAGCAGCGTCGACGTCCCCGTCCCGAAGTGGATCGTCGGCACGTCGACCGCGGCGAGGATCCGCGCCGACCACGGCGCCACGAACTCCTCGTAGTCCGCCAGCGAGAGCGCGCCGACCCACGAGTCGAAGAGCTGGATCGCGTCCGCACCGGCACGCGCCTTCGCAACGACGTAGCGCGCGAACTGGTCGGCGAGCTTCTCCATCAGGGCGTGCCAGACGCGCGGCTCGTTGTACATCAGCGACTTCACGGCGAGGAACTCCCGGCTCGGCCGCCCCTCGACGAGGTAGCCCGCGACGGTGAACGGACCGCCGGCGAAGCCGATCACCGCCTGGTCGTCCCGCAGCTCCGCGCGGACGAGCCGCACCGCCTCGAGGATCGTCGGCACCGATTCCTCCGGATCGGTGACCGCGAGTCGCTCGACGTCCGCGGCGCTCCGGACCGGCTGCCGAATCACCGGACCGACGTTCTCGACCAGCTCGACGTCGACGCCCATCGAGAGGACCGGGAACATGATGTCCGTGAACATCACCGCAGCGTCGACGTTGTGCCGGCGCACCGGCTGCAGCGTCACCTCGGCGCAGAGCTCCGGCTCGGCGACGATGTCGAAGAGCCCGTAGCGCTCGCGGAGCTTGCGGTACTCGGGCAGCGAGCGGCCGGCCTGCCGCATGAACCACACGGGGGTGTGCTCGACGGGCTCGCGCCGCGCCGCGCGGACGAGGAGAGGGTCGCTCACGGAAACCTAGACTAGCCCGGCGATGGAGAGCAGAGCCCCGCTCGTCGTGCGCTGGCACGCACTCGAGCTCGACCCGCCGCAGGCCGGCGCGTCGCAGGTCGCGACGGTCGAGCTGGAGAACACGGGCTCCGCGACCTGGCGCACGCGCGGCGACGAGGACGGGCTCTTCCTCTCGTACCACTGGCTCGACGAGCGCGGCAACCCGATTGTCTGGGATGGGCCGCGGACACCGCTCGCGTCACCGGTCGAGCCGGAGACGCGCACCCGCCTTCCGCTGCGCCTGCGGGCGCCGATCCCGCCGGGCCGCTACCGGCTCGCCGTCGACCTGGTCGAGGAGCACCGCTTCTGGCTCGCCGAGCTCGGCAACGAGCCGCTCGAGCGCGAGCTCGAGATCGCTCCGCGCGACGCTGACGGCGCGCGGGTCTTCCTCAGCGACCGGGCCGAACCCACGCCCGGCTGGCAGGAGCACGTCCGCCAGCTGCACGAGGAGGGCTACGCGGCCGTCGGCGGCGCGCTCGCCGCGGAGACCGGGCTCCTGCGCCGCGCGGACGCGGCGCTCGAGCCGTACGTCCCCGGCGGCGGCCGCAACCCCGCCTTCGCGCATCCGCTCGTCTGTCCCTCGCTCCTGCCGCCGCTCGAGCCGAACACGGAGGTCGCCGGGCTGCCGGCCTGGCGCCCCGAGGGGGACGAGCCGTGGATCTACGACGCCCGAGCGACGATCAGACTTCGATCGCGATCTGGTCGTCGACGCGGCTGAACACGAACGCGCCGAGCGCCAGCGACACGGCCGCCGCGACAACGAGGTAGACGACGTCGCCCCACGCCGGCAGCGAGCCGACGAAGAGCACGCTCCGCAGCGCCTCGATCGCCGGCGTGACCGGGTTGAGCCAGTGGAGCAGCTGGACGACGGTGTGATGTCGCTCGAGACCCGAGATCCCCGACAACGGATAGATCACCGGCGTCAGGAAGAACCATGGCAGGAGCAACGCGCCGACGATGAACTCGACGTCGCGGAAGACCACGTTCAGCGACGCGACCGCGAGCCCCAGTCCCGCGACAAGGGCGACGAAGCAGACCGCGAACGGGATCGCCAGCCACTCGGTGTCGCGCACGCGCGGCAGCAGAGCAAAGTTCAGCACGAGCAGCCCGACGAGCATCACGGCGAAGCTGACGAGGTGCGCGCCGACGACCGAGAGCGGCACGAGCTGCCGCGGAAACCGCGTCTTCCGGATCAGGTTCGCATTGTCGAGCATGGACCGCGCCGACGACTGCAGCGACGTGGCGAAGAACGTCCAGGCCGCCAGCCCTGTCAGGAGGAAGAGCGGATAGTGGTCGACGTTCCCGAAGCGACTGTCGAGGACGACCGAGAAGACGAGCAGGTAGACGCCCATCAGCAGGACGGGATTCGCGATCGTCCAGAGCACGCCGAGCGCCGAGCCGCGGTACTTCGCCTGCAGGTCGCGGCGGAAGAGGTTGCCGAAGAGCTCGCGGTAGCGGATCAGATCCGCGTACGTGCTCATGCGCATCCCTCGCCGGCGACGGCTCCCGGCGGCCGGAGGTCGCCTCCGCCGTCGCCTGGCGCCCTAGGAATCCGCATGTTCATCACGCGCGCGCCAAAGCAGCCGCGCCGAACTGCTCGAAGATCTCGTCGAGCGAGACCGACACTTCCCACGCGGGATAGTCGCCGCGCAGCCGCGTCAGGTCGCTGATGTAGCAGACGTGATCGCCGACCCGCGGCTCCTCGAGGTACTCCCACTCGAGCTTCTTGCCGTAGAGATCCTCGAACCGCTCGATCGCCTCGATCATCGACACGCTGTTCTCCCGGCCGCCGCCGAGGTTGTAAACCGCACCGGGACGCGGATTGTCTGCGAACGCGACCACTGCGCGGCACACGTCGAGCGAATGCAAGTTGTCGCGGACCTGCTTGGCTTTGTGCCCGTAGACGCGATACGGCAGCCCTTCCCGCACGGCCTTCGCGAGGTACGCGAGAAAGCCGTGCAGCTCGACGCCCGCGTGGTGCGGACCGGTCAGGCACCCGCCGCGGAAGCACACCGTCGGCAGGTCGAAGTAGCGGCCGTATTCCTGCACGAGCAGGTCGGCGGCGGCCTTCGACGCGCCGAAGAGGCTGTGCAGCGTGCGGTCGATCCGCAGCTCCTCACCGACGCCGTCCCGGAACTCGTCGTCCGCGTAGTCCCAGCGGGTCTCGAGCTCGACGAGGGGAATCTCGTTCGGCGCGTCGCCGTACACCTTGTTCGTCGAGAGGAACACGAACGGCGACTCGGGACACTCGCGCCGCGCCGCCTCGAGCAGCGTCAGCGTCCCGACCGCGTTCACCTCGAAGTCGTCGACGGGGCGCGAAGCGGCGAGATCGTGTGACGGCTGAGCCGCCGCGTGGACGATCAGCGCCGGCCGCGTCTCGCCGACGAGCTCGACGATCCGCGCGCGGTTGCGGATGTCCACGTCGTGGTGGACGAAGCCGGGCGCGGACTCGCGAACCCGCGCGAGGTTCGGCGTCGTGTCCCCGTCCGGCCCGAAGAAGTCGGCCCGCATGTTGTTGTCGACCCCGTGCACCGTCCAGCCGTGGTTGGCGAGATAGATCGCCGTCTCGGAGCCGACGAGCCCGCTCGAGCCGGTGACGAGAGCGACCTTCGCTGCCATGCCGGCCCAGGGTAGTCGACCGCGCCGTTACACCCGCTTTACAGCCCTCCGTTACCCTCCACGCGATGGCCGCCGTCACCGCTGTGGCGCTCCCGGCAAGCCTGCTGACGACCTGGCTCCTCCTTCGCTCCCCGTTCGCGGGCCGCCTCGTGGCCACACCGCGAGGGGATCGCTGGCACGTGCGCGCGACGCCCCTGCTCGGCGGGATCGGAATCGCCGCGGGCGTCGCGGTCGGGGTCGGAGTTGCCCTCGCGGCCGGCGCCGCCCCGGCGACGCGCGAGCTGGCCGGGATCGCGGGCGGCTGCGCACTGCTCGTCGTCGCCGGCCTCGTCGACGATCTCTGGGGCCTGAATCCGATCGCGAAGCTCGGTGCGCAGGGCGCCGCCGCCGCGCTCGTCCTGCTCGGGGGACTCAAGGTCGAGATCGTCTCGAACGACATCCTCGCGGTCGTGCTCGCGCTGATCTGGCTCGTGGGGATGACGAACGCCTTCAACCTGCTGGACAACATGGACGGCCTCGCAGCGACGCTCGCTGCGATCGCCGCGGCGTGCTTCGCCGTCGACGCGGTGACGATCCACAAGAACCACCTGACGCTCGTCCTCTCACTCGCACTGCTCTTCGCGGCGATCGGCTTCCTGCCGTTCAACCTGCGCCCGAACAAGCCGGCGGCGACGTTTATGGGCGACTCCGGCAGCCAGCTGCTCGGGTTCCTGCTGGCGTCGCTCGGGCTTGCATCGAGCTGGAAGGTCGCCGGGACGACGGTCGCGACGCTGCTGCTGCCGTTGCTGATCCTGGCGGTGCCGATCCTCGACACGACGCTCGTCACGATCGTCAGGCTGCTGGAAGGACGCCCGATCTACCAGGGCGGCCGCGACCACACGTCGCACCGGCTCGTCAGCCGCGGCGTGTCGGACAAGCGCGCAGTCGTCCTGCTCGCGCTCGTGTCCGCAGGTCTCGGCGCGACGAGCCTCGCGTATACGACTATCGACGACCAGCGCGTGACCGTGCTCGGCGTCCTGCTGACGTTCGCGGCTCTCGTCCAGTTCGGGAGCTTCCTGTCGGTGATCGACCGCGAGGCACAGGCGCCCGAGGGAGCATTCGCCGCGCTCGTCGCCCACCGCCGGCGCCTGGTCGAGATCATCGTGGACTTCGCGCTGATCTCGACGGCGTTCACGGCCGCCTACTTCCTCGCCGTGCACGGCAGCGGCACGAACTACCAGCGGCACGTCGCGACCGTCGCGCTCCCGGTCGTGCTCTTCGCGCGCTACGCGACTTTCATCCCGTTCGGCCTCTACCGCGGCGTGTGGCGTTACGCCGGTGCGCGGGACGCGGCCAGCGTCGTCGGCGCGGTCGTCGTCTCTGAGCTCATCGCCTTCGGCTTTCTCTCCGCGACGCAGCCGTGGGGCGACTTTCCGCGCGGCGCGTTCATCGTCGACGCGCTGCTCGCGATCGTCCTCGTCGGCGGCTCCCGCTTCGCCGAGCGCGCGCTGGACCGTGGGATCGGCGGCTTCCGCGACCGCACGTCGAAGCGAAGGACGCTGATCGTCGGCGCAGGGCGGAGCGGACGGAGCCTGATGCGCGAGCTGCGAGAGACACCGGGCGAACGCGTGGTCGGCCTGGTCGACGACGACCGTTCGCTCCGGCACAAGCGCCTGCAGGGGGCGCCCGTGATCGGGACGCTGCAGGAGATCGGCCTGGCGCTCGGCCGTACCGAGCCGGACCTGGTGCTCGTGACGATTCCCAACGCGCCGCGGGAACGGCTCGACTTCGTACTGCAGGCGTGCGAACGCGCCGGGGTAGCCTGTCGCTTCGTGCGCCGCGAGACCGATCTCGATCCCAGCGTCGTCCTCGGCGCCGCCGCCGAATGAGCTCGGAAGCGGCGACGCGGGCGGGCGACCTGCCCCGCCCGGCCTCGGCGCGGACGCTCACGGACAGGTTCCTCGCAGCGGTGCCGCTGCTGACCGTGTTCGTCTGGCTCGCGATCGTCTACGCCTGGGAAGCGTGGGACCACGCGACGCCGTGGCTCTTCACCGACGAACTGCTGCTCGCGCAGCTCGGCCGCTCGATCGCGCACACCGGCCATCCGTCGCTGCGCGGGGAGCCGTACTCGTTCCATTCGCTCTACCCGGTGATCACTGCGCCGGGCTGGTGGCTGCCGACGGCGGCGGACGGCTACGCGGCCGTCAAGTACATCGGCGTCTTCGCAGTTTCGCTGACGATCTTCCCGGCCTACCTGCTCGCGCGGCTCGTCGCGTCGACGCGCGCCGCGCTCGCGGCGGCGGCCGCAGCGACAGCGATCCCGGCGGTCGTCTATTCGTCGTTTGTGATCGAGGAGCCGGTCGCGTACCCGTGGGCGACGCTCTGCCTCTACCTGATGGCGAAGGCGCTGCTGCGCGGAGGCCGCCGCTGGTGGATCGCCGCAACCGTCGCGTCGGTGATCGCCCCGTTCATCAAGGGCGCGCTGATCCCGATCCCGGGGATCCTCGTCCTCTCCGCATTGTTCATGGCGTGGTCCAGCGAGCGCGGTCGGCGGTGGCGCATGTCGTGGTCGACGGGCGACTGGATCGGCGCCGCGTTCATCGTTGCGATCGCGATCGTGATCGCCGGCGGAATCGCGAGCCAGAGCTCGTTCGAGTACCTCGTGATCACGCGCTACCGCCACGGCTATCTGATCGACCACGCGCTGAAGGCGACGGGCGCGCTCGTGATCGGCCTCGGGATCCTGCCGCTGATCGCGGCGTTCGGGATGCTCCTGCGCGCGCCGGGCGAGCAGCCGCTGCGCGAGCTGCGCGTGCTGCGGTGCGTGCTCGTGGCGTCGCTGCTCCTCTTCGGCCTCTACGCCGGCGTCAAAGGCGGCTACAACCAGTACACATTCGCGACGCGCGTGTGGGAACGGAACATGATCTACGTCGCCCCGCCCCTCTTCGCCGCGACCGCGCTCTGGCTCGACCGGCGCCGCGTCCACGTCTGGGCGGCCGCCGCTGGCTCGGCGCTCGCGCTGTTCTTCGTCCTGTGGACGCCGTACCTCTTCGGCGTGCGGTTCTCGTCCGACACGCCTGGGGTCGCAATCCTCGGCCAGGCGAACCGGACGTTCGCATGGAACGTCACCGACGCGAAGATCGCGCTGCTCGTCGTCTGGGCGCTTGCGACCGCGGCGCTACTCGTTCCCACGCTGCTCCGGATCCCGCGCCGCGCGGGACTCGCCATCGCGAGCGTCGCAGCCGTCTTCCTCGTCGCGTGGAACCTCACCGGCGAGATCGCCGCCAGCGCCGCGTCGAATTCGATCAGCCGCACGTTCATCGCGAACATCCGCACGCCGACGAACTGGCTGGAGCAGCACACGCGCGGGGCCCACACGCTCTACCTCGGCCAGCAGATGGCCGACCAGAACGGCGAGTGGCTGCTCGAATTCTGGAACCCGTCGCTGAAGGAGGTCTGGAGCCTCGACGGCACAGCGCAGGGCCCCGGCCGCGTCCAGACGCCCGACGTGACGGCCGACGGCGAGCTGCTCGGCAAGCCGCCGAGCAAGGCGAAGTACGTCGTCGTCGAGACCGGGATCGACCCCGACGGCGCCTTCATCACGAAGCACGGCCACGCGGCCGGCGGCGGCACGGAGTGGTGGCGGCTCTACAAGATCCGGCCGCCGCTACGGCTGCTCGGCGCGGCGACGGGCCTCTTCGCGGATCGCTGGTCGAGCGTCGGCGGCAGCGCGTACACGCGCTACGCGCACGGCGAAGGCAGCGTGCGCATCAGCCTCTCGCGACCGGTCGACGGGCGCGTCCGAATCCGGATGGGCACGCTCTCGATCGGCAAGGACGCGCAGCCGCACATCGGCCACGTGACGAAGGTCGTGATCTCGACGGTGAAGGCGAACGAGACGCAGGAGTTCGAAGTCGCGACTCCCGGGCCGCGCTTCCGCGTCGAGGTCTCGGTCGGGCCGCTGTTCGTCCCCGCGAAGCTCTATCCAGGTGTGACCGGTGACCGGCGCGAGCTCGGCGCGATCACCGGCTACGTCTTCGTGCCGCGAAAGGCCGCGCACACGTAGGTGAAGCGCGCCTGGAGCAGCGCCCGCGCAAGCGCGTTTCGTTCCAGTGCGATCGCAAGAGTGCGCAGCGGGCGCGGCAGCGCGAGCGTCTGCGGGACGAGGAACGGACGCAGCTCGAGCCGGTCGAACCCCGCGGCTTCGAGGTCGGCGCGGACGTCGCCCACGCGGTACTGGCGGGGGTTCAGGTCGAAGACGAATTTCTTCTCCGTGTAGCCGGCGACGTGCTCGAAGAAGGCGCGACGGTCGCGGGCGTAGTAGATCGCGCGGAAGCAGAGCGTCGCCGCGACCGGCTCCGGCGGCTCGTACTCGTTCAAGTCGGCGAGCTCGGCGTCGACGCTGCGGAGGCGCGCGGCGGCGACCATCTCCGGGCTCGCGTCGACGCCGACGTAGTCCGCCGGCAGGAAGGCGGCGAGGCCGCCGTCGCCGCACGCGAGGTCGAGCACGCGCTCGCCGGGCTCGAGGCGCGGCCCGAGCGAGACGACGAGCTCGGCGCGGTGCGCGAGGTAGCCGGCGGGATCCGCGTAAGCCGTCTCCGTCCAGTGCTCCGCCTGGGGCGCGTACTTGTCGGTCATCGCCAGGCGAGCAGCCGCTCGGGATGCTTGCGCAGGAAGCGGAACATCGCCTTCGCGTGCCAGATCGTGTGGCGCGACAGGAACGTCTTGTCGATCACCGCGGCGTAGTCGTGCCGGACGACAGCGGCGGGGACGTACCAGCGCTCCCAGCCCGCCTTCGCCGCGCGGTAGTTGAGGTCGATGTCCTCGCAGTACATGCGGAAGCCGCCGTCCCAGCCGCCGATTTCGTCGAGCATCGCGCGGCGGAGGAGCAGGAATGCGCCGAGCATGGTGTCCGCCTGGACCGGCTCGGCCGGCCGGTCGTCGAGCAGGTAGTGGCCGCGCTGGTGGCGTAGGGGCGGAAAGAGCAGGCGCAGCGGCGTGCGGCGGACGAGCGTGGCGCCGATCGTGGGGAAGCTGCGGCGCGAGGCCTGCCACGACCCGTCGAAGTAGCGCATCTGCGGGCCGGCGACGCCGGCACGGGGATGCGTGTCGAGGAACTCGCGGAGGATCCGGACTGCGTCCGGCTCGGGAACGGCGTCCGGATTCGCTACGAGCACGTAGTCGCCGGAGGTCGCGGCCGCGCCGACGTTCGCGTTCGCCGCGAATGAGAGCGGCCGCTCGTTCTCGACCACTCGCACTCCTTCCGGCAGAGCGACAGGCGCGCTGCCCGGGACGTTCGCGACGACGACGAGCTCGTCGACCTGCGGCAGCAGCAGGGGCAGCGAGCGCTCGAGCTCGCCCGCGTGCCCGTGCGAGACGACGACGGCCGAGACGGTCACAGCGCCTCCCGGTAGACCTCGACCGTCTTGCGCGCGGTCTCCTCCCAGCTGAAGAGCCGCGCGCGCTCGAGTCCCGCGCGCACCCAGCGGTCGCGGTCGGCGAGGGCGCTGCGGATCGCGCCGGCGAATTCCTCCGGCTGCGCGTAGACGATCGCGTCGCCGCCGACCTCCCTCACAGCCGCGTCCGGCGTCGCGACGACCGGCGTCCCGCTCGCCATCGCCTCGGCCACCGGCAGGCCGAAGCCCTCGTAGCGCGTCGGGAAGACGAGGCAGGCAGCGTTCCGATAGAGCTCGACGAGCTCGTCCTTCGGCACGAAGCCGCGGACGTCGACGCCGCGGCGGCGCAGCTCGGCGGCAAGCGCCGCGTCGCGCTCGGGCCCGACGGAGACGAGCGGCAGCCCGACAGCCTCCGCGGCCGCAACCGCCGCGAGCGGATCCTTCCGCGCCTCGATCGCCCCGACGAGCAACAAGAACCCGTCCGAAACTTTGTGGCTCTGAGCCACTTGGAATGCGGGGTCGTAGGCGAGCGGGGTCACGACGACCTTCTCCGGCGGCAGGCCGTAGAGCTCGACCAGGTCGTCCTTCGTTCGCTGCGAGATCGCGAGGACGCGGCGGGCGCGGCGCGCCGACCACGGCACGACCGCCCGGAAGATCGCCGTCTCGCGCCGGCCCATCAACGATGCGTCGCGCTCGAACGAGAGGTCCTGCACGGTCAGGACGGCCGGCGACGCGAGCGCCGGCGGCAGCGCGTGGACGAAGTGGACGAGCGCCGGCCGCAGCCGTCGCAGCAGCAGCGGCAGGCGCACAGCCATCCGGAGCTCCTGGATCGAGCCGCGCAGCTCGACCGGCTCGATCCCGGGCGGGACGAGATCCGGGCGGCGCGTGATTGCGGCGAACCGGAGCCCCTCGCCGGCCGCGGGCAGCGCGTGCAGCAGCCGGTCGACGTACGTCTCGTCGCCGGTGCGGCGGCGCCCGAGCACGTCGGCGTCGATCACGACGAGCGGATCAGCCACCGGCAGCCTCCCGGTAGACGTCGACCGTGCGCCGCGCGACCTCGTCCCAGGAGAAGGCCCGCGCCCGCTCGAGCCCGCGCGCCCGCAGCTCGTCGCGCCGCGCTACGGCCTCTTCGAGCCCGGCGGCGATCGCCGCGGGATCGCGCGGGTCGACGAGCACGGCCGCGCCGCCGGCGATCTCCTCCGTCGCGCCGCCCGCGCTCGTCACGACCGGCGTCCCGCACGCCATCGCCTCGACGATCGGGATCCCGAAGCCCTCGTAGAGCGACGGGTAGGCGACGGCGGCCGCGCCGCGGTAGAGCCGCGCGAGCTCCTCGTCGGGCCGCTCGCCGAGCCAGTGGACGCCGTCGAGCGGCACGTCGCCCCACCCGGGCGCGCCGACGACGCGGAGCTCCGCTCCCACTCGCCGCGCGGCCTCGGCGAGGCGCGGCAGGTTCTTGCGCGGCTCGAGTGTCCCGACAGCGAGCACGTACTCGCCGGCCGCGGCCGGGCCCTCGGCGGTGAAGACGTCCTCCACGGCGTTCGGCACGACCCGGATCTTCCGCTCGTCGACGCCGAGCAGCTCGACGAGCTCGTCGCGCGTGAACTCCGAGACGGCGATCACCTGGCGGGCAGCGCGCAGGACGTGCGGTACAAAGCGCGGCACGAACGTTCGAGTCCACGGGGGGAAGGCCCCGGGATGCCGAAACACCGACAGGTCGTGGACAGTCACGACGAGCGGCGCGCGTGACCGCAGCGGCCCGTAGTAGGTGGGGCAGTGGAGGACGTCGAGACCGCCCGCCCCGCCGAGCACGAACGGGTACCAGAGCAGCTCGCGCGCGAGCACCCACGCGCGGCCGGCGCTGCCGAAGGCGAGCGGGCGCACGTCGACGTCCAGATGCTCGAGCAGGCCGCGCAGGTAGCGCGCCGTTCCGGCACGAGTCAGGCGCAACGGAGTCGTGTCGATCCCGACTCTCATGCGAGGGCCGCCGCGAACGCATCGAGGTGGACGCGCCCGTTCTCGTGCCAGGTGAACCGCGCGGCATGCTCGCGGCCGCGCCGTGAGAGCTCGGCCCGCTCCGCGACCGCGCGCTTGATCCCGGCCGCGATCGCCTCGGGGCTCTCCGGGTCGACGCGGACCGCCGCGTCCCCGCACGCCTCGTCGAGCGACGGGTGCGACGAGACGACGCACGGTGTCCCGCACGCCATCGCCTCGACCACGGGCATGCCGAAGCCCTCGAAGCGCGACGGGTAGACGAAGGCCTGCGCGCCGCGGTAGAGGCTCGACAGCTCCGCGTACGGCGTGTAGCCGAGCAGCCGCACGCCCGGGACGTCCAGCTGCGGTTGTGCGCCCCAGCCGGCGCTGCCCGCGACGGCGAGCTGGATTCCGTCGCCGAGGAGGCGGAACGCGTCGACGAGCGTCTGCAGATTCTTCCGCGGCTCGAGCGTCGCGACGCTGAGGACGTATGGGCCGCCGAGTTCGGCGCGCGGCCCGTCCCGCGTGAACTGCTCGTCGACGCCGGGGTAAGCGACGCGGACGCGGTCGGCCGGAACGCCCAGCAGCTCGACGACGTCGTCCGCGGTGAACCGGGAGTTCGTGAAGACGAGGTCGCACGTCCGCGCGGCGTGGCGGTACTTCGCGGCGTGCATGCGTCGGGTTCGCGGGTGCACCCACGCCGGAAAGCGCAACGGGACGAGGTCGTGCACCATCGTCGAGCGGATGCCGCCCCGCTGCTGCGGATACATCCAGTCGCTGAAGTGGAAGGCGTCGAGCGGTCCCACAACCCGCTCGACCGGCGGCCGGCCGAGCTTGCTCCACGCCGTGCGCACCGCGTGCGCGAGCGGCAGCGTCGGTACGCAGTGCTCGACCGGTATCCCGTCGAGCGCCGTCTCGATCTCGCGGCGGCCGGATGCGGTCGCGGGCGCGAACGCGACGAGCTCGTGCGCGCCCTCCGCCGCCTCGGCCATCCCCAACAGCGAGCCGCGGATGTAGTTGCCCACGCCCGTCCGCGGATGCGAGAGCGGGCTCACGTCGACGACCACTCTCACCTGGAGGGTCGGTACTCGATCCGGTCGAAGTGCGCGCCGAGCTCCCGGTTGTCGCCGTTGCCCGGAACCTTGGTCGGCGTGACCGTGAAGCGGATGTCGCAGCGGCCTTGGATCGGGACGACGAGCGTGCGGAACTGATGCGGACGCAGCGTGAAGATCATCGGGGCCCCGCCGGCGACGGCGACGATCTGCTGACCGCGCGGGAAGAGCGTCGGGTCGCTGTGGACGTGGACGACGAGCCGGCCGCCGCGGCAGTTCGCTCGGAACCATTCGACGTCGGCTTTCGACCACGTGTCGTTCGGCCAGAGTCCCACGAGCCGCGTCGCGGTCCGCGCGGGCGGGGTGACGCGATAGAGAACCATCCCTCGTTCCACGTCCCGTGCGACCGGCGTTCCGAGCAGCTGCGTCGAGTTGTCGATCAGGACGTAGCGCGCGTCGATCGTCGCGCCGCCCGTGGTGCGAAGGACGCCCGTCTCGCGGTCGATCGCGACCTTCGTCTCCGGCATCGCGTCGGCGCCGGGCAGCGGCGCGCCGAGATCGTAGACGCGCTTCACGCTGCGGTTGAAGAACTCGTTCTCCCAGATCGAGAACGGGTTGCCGCGGTTCGTCCAGAGGGCCGCGACCTCCGCGTCGCTGCCGACCTTGTCGTCGATCCACGTGCGGTCGCCCGTGCGGATGCCCTGGTAGAGGGCGCCGACGGAGGCGTCGCGGAAGCTGTAGTGCCAGAGCTCGAGCGGCACCCACGTGAAGAGGAATCCCGCAACGACGAGCACGGGCAGCCACGGCGCGTGGCGGCGGGGCAACCAGAAGAACGCGGCCGCGAGCGTCAGAGAGGTGAGCACCACGATCAGCGGCACCGTCGCGTCGCCGACCAGCGTGTCGCGCACGTACCACCAGGGACGCAGGCCGACTGTGTCCGACTCCGAGCTCACGCCGCCGAGCAGCGTCGAGAACGGGAGCGCAGCCGGCAGGACTGCGGCCGCGATCCCAGCGGCCACGGTTGAGCGCGGCGGCCGGGGCTGACCGCGTTCGATCCACGCGAGCAGCGCGATCGCGAACAACGGCATCAGGTAGAAGAGGTTCCGCTCCTCGACGCGCTCCGAGTAGCGCGACGCGAACACGGCCACCTCGAGGACGAGCCAGAAAGACGCGGTCACCGCCGCAGCGGCGAAGATCCGGAGCCTCCTGTCCATGTGTCGCGCCGTCGCGACGACGACGATCAGCGCGGCGAACGGGAGCACCCACAGCGCGAGATCGAGCTCCGCGACGTGGTAGAGCAGCCAGCGGAAGGACGGCCACGTCTGGTAGCCGCCGCTGCCGGTGACGCTGTAGTTGCCGAGCGCGGCGGTCGGCGAATGTCCCCGGGCGACCTCGAAGAGGATCACGGCGAGCCCACCGGCGAGCGTGACTCCGTACAGCGGCGCGAACGCCGCCAGCCGGCGGGGCCGGCCGCGCTCGATCCACGCGAGCGCGAGCGGCGCGGTCAGCGCGGCGATGACGAGCGCGACCGCCTGCGCGCGGGTCAGGAACAGGATGACGCAGAGCGCGAGCACGAGCAGCTGCCTTCTCGCGGTCGGCCGCTCGAGCATCGAGACGAGTGCGAGCGCGAAGCAGAGGAAGAGCGGATAGAACGCGTTCTCCGTCATCAGCGTTCCCGCGTAGGCCAGCGACGGCAGTACGACCGCGAGCGCGGCCGCCGCCAGCGCCGTGCCGCGGCGCAGCACGCGCCGTGCGAGGAAGTAGGCGGGGACGGCCGCGAGCGACATCAGCACGGCGTTGATCGCCTTCGCCGCCCCGTAGACCGTCGGAACCGAGTCGAACAGCTTGTACGGGATCGCGAGGATCGCCGGATAGACGATTCCGTAATTCGCGTGCGCGCCGCGGATCAGGAAGTGGCCGGTGTCCGCGAAGCTGCGCGCGGTGTCGGAGTAGACGAGCTCGTCGACCATGATCCAGGGCGCGACGATGCGCCGCGCGAGCAGAAACTGGACGACCGACGACACGAGCACGATCGCGCCGAGCCAGAACCAGACCGGTGCCCTTCCCAGCCATGCCCCGGGACCTGGACCGGGGAAGGTCCCGGGACCTGTCCCGTCGGGACCAAGGCCGAGCTCCGCCAGGCGGGGGGCGAGGAGCTCCGGGTCGACGCCCGTGTCGGCCGCTGCGGCCGCGACCTCGCGCAGCACCTTGCCGTCGACCTTGCTGCCGCCTGCGGCTTCCTCGAGCGCGGCGGCGTAGCGCTCCGCGACCGTTTCGAGGTCGTGCTCGCGCTCGATGTAGTCCTTCGCCGCCCGGCCCATCGCGGGGGATGCGGCGACGCGCTCGAGCGCGGCAGCGAGCCGGTCGACCTCGTCGTCGCCGCCGGGCGAAACCTTCACGGCAACCTCGTCCGGGAGCTCCGCGAACCAGCCGACGTCGCTGACGACGAGTGGCTTGCCGAG
>Ga0066709_100000921_pt1 | contig 17981 bp, 16 predicted proteins | sample GraSoiAngelo_158_FD_79665 | JGI IMG/M metagenome (GOLD analysis project Ga0066709, IMG submission 79665) | Grasslands soil microbial communities from the Angelo Coastal Reserve, California, USA - 14_1009_16_30cm | ecosystem: Environmental > Terrestrial > Soil > Grasslands | place: USA...
CGAAGGCTTCGTTTACGGCACCTTCGGCCCGCCGCTGCCCATCGGGGGCGTGCCGCCGCCGAACGCGAACACTCCCACGCCGCTCGGCCCCGCCGATTTCGGCAGCTTCGATCCGCGGAGCGGAGTCATCACGATCAAGCTCGCGACCAGCAAGCTCGACGACACGCCGCTCGGCCCGGGCGACGACCTCACGGCGATCAACGTCAGGACGTTCCTCGCGCGTCCCGACGCCGGGCAGAAGTCCCAGAACAACGCATCGGACATCACGGGAAACGGCGACTACTTCCTGGTCGGCAATGCCTCTTGCTTCTGCTTCGTGGATCAGCCGCCGATCGCCGGGCTCGCGGCCTCCCCCACCTCGGGCACGGCGCCGCTCACCGTGCAGTTCGACGCCTCGAGCTCGATCGACCCGGACGTGGCCGCGGGCGATGCGGTCGGCTCCTACACGTTCAATTTCGGCGATGGAACCGCCCCCGTCACCCAGGGCAGCCCCGTGGTCTCGCACACCTACGGCTCACCGAGCGGTGACTCGCACTACATCGCCACGCTGACGGTCCAGGATCAGAAGTGCGGCACGGCGAGCGCCAACATCGCTTCCGCCTCGATCGATGTGCAGCATGGCGTGAACGGTGTTGCGGACGAGGAGCGGCCGCGTTCGTTCCGCATCAGCCCGGCGGCGAACCCGGCGCGCGGCGCCACCGCGTTCACGCTGGAGATGATGCGCGATGGGATCGTGAACGTGCAGATGTTCAGCGCCGACGGGCGGCGCGTCGCAGACGTGGCAAGCGCCTGGATGCCCGCCGGCCGGCACTCGCTCCGCTGGGGAGCGCTCGACCGCTCCGGGAGGGCGCTGCCTCCGGGCGTCTATCTCGTGCGCGCCAAGTGGGGCAGCCGCGTGGCGCTGTCGCGCCTGGTGTTGCTCCCGTAAGCCAGCGCGCTTTGCTCGAGATAAGCAGCCGCCCGGCCGCCACCGGGCGGCTGCTGCATTCGGAAGTGATCGCCCCTCTCCGGTGTAAACTCGCGGGCCGGTGATGCCCCCTCGATTCCCTCCCTGCACTCTCGCCCGATGAGCGCCGCTCCGCCGCGGCGCCGGCGCATCGGCGCCGCACGCCAGCGCGAGCGCGGGGGCGCGCCGGGTCGAGCGCCGGTCGCGCAGCCGTTCGGAGGCCGCTCTGCGCTAGAGCGACTCTGGATCCCGGCGCTCGTCGCGCTGGGGACGATCGCCGCCGGGTGGCGGTGGGCCTATCTCGCGCGGCTCCGGCACACGCCGTTCGCGGACAGCCTCGACGCCGACGCCGGCATCTACTGGAGCTGGTCGGATTTCATCCTGCGCCACGGCCTGTGGCCGCCGAGTCCGTTGTTCCTCGCGCCGCTCTATCCGTACGTGCTCGCCGCGTGGCGCTCGATCGGGAGCGGGAGCATTGCGCAGGTGCTCGCGATCCAGGCCGTGCTCGGCGCGTTCGCGGTGGCGTTACTTGCCGACGCGACGAGCCGGGTCGCCGGCAGGCGCGCCGCGCTCGTCGTGGGCGCAATGCTTCTAGCCGCACGGACCGCCACGTTCTTCGACGGCCTGATCCTGCCCGAGTCGTTGCTGTTCTTCGTCGAGAGCGTGCTGGTGTGGTTCGTCGCGCGCACCGACTGGTCGCGCGCCGGCACCGGCCGGTTCGCGGTCTATGGAGCCCTGGTCGGCGTGCTCGCGCAGGGCCGCGCGAGCAACGCCGTGCTGCTCGGCTTGATCCTGTTGCTGGCGCGGGCCGGACCGCGCTCCCTGCCGCGGCGACTCGCCGGCCCGGCTGTGGCATGCGGCGTGTTCGCGCTGAGCTGTGTCCCCGCCCTGGTCGTGAACCATCGAGCGTCGGGCGAATGGATCCCGTTCACGTACAACCTCGGGTTCAACCTCTACGTGGGGAACAACCCGGAGGCGCAGGGCGGCTATGTGGACGTGACGCGCGGCTCGAACCCGGTTCCGCTCGAGGGCGCGCTCCCCACCACCGGCGGCGCGCTGGACGGCCGCGCCTTCCTCCTCGCCACCCGCGGCGTTCGGCTGAGCCCGGCCGCGAGCTCGGCCAATTGGGCGCAGCAAGCCGAGAGCTTCGTTCGCGCCGCCCCGGGGAAGGCGTTTCGCCTCGCGGGCCGGAAGCTGCTGCTGGCCTGGAACGCGCGCGAACTCCCGCAGATCGAGAGCATGGCCTCGTTCGCTCGTGCCGCCGGCCCGCTCGGCCTGCCGATCGCCGGTAGCTTTGCGCTGCTCGCGATCCTGGGGCTCGCGGGAATCCCGTCTGCGGCGCGCGGGGATGCGGCCCGACGCTGGCTCGTCGGCTACGTCGCGGCGCTTACGGTGATGTTGGTGCCGTTCTTCGTCACCGATCGCTACCGGCACCACCTGGAGCCGGCGCTGGCGGCGCTCGCCGGGATCGCGCTCGTGGAGCTCGCGCACGCCGTCCGTCGCGGCTCGGCCGGTGCGCGGGCGCGCACGGCCGCCGTGCTCGCCCTTGCCGCGAGCGTCGTGTTCGCGCCGGTTCGCCCGCAGCAGGCCGGCTCCGGAGCATGGACCTTCGCGGTGGACCGTGGCATTCGGCTGATCGAGCGTGGCGCTTATGCCGAAGCGGCAGATCAATTCGCACGCGCCGAGCGCTCGCTGGGCTCGGTGCGTCCCCAGGCGCTCACTCCCGGCGCCCGGGTCGATCTGGCTGCCTTCTACCATTATTACGGCACGGCGCTCGAGGCCTTGGGCCGTTCGCCCGAAGCGGTCGAGCGCTGGGAGCGCGCCGCCGCGCTCGATCCCAACAACGCGATCACGCTCGGCCGCCTCGCCCTCGCCTACGAGCGCGCCGGAAGCACGGCGGATGCGGCGCGCGTCCGGCGCATGCTCGAGCGCGTCCCGGGCGGGGGCGGGCAGCTGCTCGTCGACGATGGCTGGACGGACGCGCGTCGCGGAGACCTGGCGAGCGCGGAGGAGCGCTTCCTCGAGGCGGTGCGGGCGGTGCCGAACCTGTCGGTCGCGTGGGAAGGGCTGATCCGGGTGCGGATCCAGACCGGCCGATTCACGGAGGCGCGGCAGGCATTGGAGCAGGCGCGCGGCGCGGGGCTCGAGCCTTCGCCGGCCGCGATCTACGAAGCCTACCTCGATCTCCAGGGGGGCGATCCCGCCGGGGCTCGGCGCGCGCTCCAGCGCCTGCCGCGCGGGTTCGTATCCAGCGATCCCGTGCTCGTGCGGTTGCTGGAGTACTCGCGGAACGCGCTACGGCGGTGAAGGCGAAGCCCGAGGGCGCCGGTACTCGAACAGGCGCTGCGAACGCGCGAAAGGACTCGGGGGCGCGCCCGGGGTCGGACACCCGCGCCCAAGTTCTTCGCGCGGCCGTCCGCCTTCCGCGCCTGGCTCGTGCGGCACCACCGCACCGCGACCGAGCTGTGGGTCGGCTTCCACAAGCGGGACTCGGGGATCGCGAGCATCACCTGGCCGGAATCGGTGGACGAGGCGCTCTGTTACGGCTGGATCGACGGGATCCGCAAGAGCCTCGGCGCCAAGTCGTACATGATCCGCTTCAGCCCGCGCCGGGCGGGGAGCATCTGGAGCGCCGTGAACATCGCGCGAGCGGGTGAGCTCGCGGGTGCCGGACGCATGCGTCGCGCCGGACACGAAGCGTTCGCGAACCGCAGGGAGGGGAAGTCCAGGGTCCACGCGTACGAGCAGCGTGGCCAGGATCCAAGTGGTGCCTAGGCGAGGCAATGCAAGGCGAACGCTGCGGCGTGGAAGTTCTTCCAGGCTCAGGCAGCCTGGTATCGCCGGACCGCGAGCTGGTGGGTGGTGAGCGCCAAGCAGGAAGAGACTCGCCAGAGGCGTCTCGCCACGTTGATCCAGGATTCGGCAGCGGAACGGCTGCTCGCGCCGTTGAGGCGCACGCCGCGATCGAAGTAGCGGGCGTTTCCAGTGGCCGCGCGCAGGGCCGATGCGCAACGCCGGTGCGTAGATACCGAATAGTCGGGAACGTGGTACGTTGGGCCCGGAGAGCGTCTGGGCGCGCCTTCACAACAACCCTGAGACCGGGCAGGAGAAACCGTGAACGAAACTCGGCGATTCCTTCGACACGCAACCGCCACCCTCGCCTATCGCGGCGCCAAGGCGATGCGCGGTGTGCCGCCCGAATTCGCGCACTTCGAGGCCGGTCCCACGACCCGCACGCCGCTGCAGATTCTCGCCCACATCGGCGACCTGCTCGAGGTTTCTGCCGCGCGTCTTCGTGGCCCGGCCCAGTGGAAGGAAGTGCCGCCGGACACATGGGAGCGACAAGTGGCGCGATTCCACTCCGCGCTTGCCGCGATCGACGAGGCGCTCGCTTCCGACGCCCCGATCGATGTGTCGCTCGAGCGCTGGTACCAGGGGCCATTTGCCGACGCGCTGACGCACGTCGGTCAGCTCACGATGCTGCGGCGGTTGTCGGGCGCCCCGATGAAGGGCGAGGCGTACTTCTATGCCCAGATCGAGGCGGGCAGGACGGGACCCGATCAGATTCCCGCCGATGCGAAGTACGAGTTCGACTGAAGCGGCGCCGGGTAGAAATCTTTGGACCTGAGAGGGCCGCCAGCCCGCCTGAGCACGGAGAACTGCGGCACCCCCGGTCACATCCTCGGGGTCCCGTTCCGTCATGATCATGGCGCACGGAACGGAGCCGTCGTGGCGCTGTCCCGGATGTCCAAACGAGTCGCCGGGCGCGATCGCGTGCGGCCGCTCCGCCGGATTGGCGCCCACACATCGACCATCCTCAGGAGAACCATCATGAACCGAGGTATTGGATTGTTCGTCTACCCCGTCAAGGACATCGCTCGCGCAAAGACGCTGTTCACCAAGCTCCTGGCGACCGAGCCCTAGGCCGACAAGCCCTACTACGTCGGGTTCAGGGTGGGAGACCAGGAGATCGGTCTGGATCCGAACGGCCACAAGGCAGGATTGACGGGGCCCATTGGATACTGGCAAACAACCGACATCAGAAAGACAGTGCAGTCACTGTTGGACGCCGGCGCAGAGGTGCGGCAAGACGTGCGAGATGTCGGCGGCGGCAAGCTGACCGCATGGGTGAAGGATCCCGACGGGAACATCATCGGCCTGATGGAATCGCCGGAGAAGGTCTGAAGGAAGGCATCCGTGAATCCATCGCAGTTTGTCTACAAGGGGATCACTCGAACTCATGGAATAGCTCCTCTTGCGGCAGATGGCCGCCGGCTACCGACTCATCGAAAGTGAGATTCGCCCGGTCGCGTGCTCGCGCTGCTCGCCGTAAAGCCGCTGGGCCACCGGCATCTGGATCGCCGTATCCGTGAGCACTGGTTCCGCTGATCCGGCTGAGCACGCTCGCATGCTACGTCCCGCGGCTGTCGCTCATCGCCAGGTCCGCTGGTCTTGGACAGGTAACGCTCCTCGATGCCGTACGTGAACAGCATCGGCACAACCCCTCCCAGCACACCGGCCGGGAAGGGTGTGCCGCACAGGCACTGACTGCAGGCTTCCGAGCGGCGGACGAGGCCCGCTGCCGAGAGGGAGATGCACAGGCGATCCGCACGATGGACCCGAAGCGCACGTTCACGGGAGACTCCTCCCGCCTAGAGCGACAGGCGCTGGCCACTGGACTTCTCCCAGTTCACGAACAGGAAGCCCCCGGGCGCATCGAAGGGCGGCGTGCCCGCGGCCGGGGTCAAGACGAGAGAGACGTCGGCGTGGCAAGCTGACCGCACAGACATGAAGACCCTGGCACGGACCCGCGACAAGGACGAGATCCTCGAGCGACTCAGGAGGGTGAATCCGGCGAGCACCGCGCGCTGGGGGCGAATGTCGGCGCACCAGATGGTGTGCCATCTCGCCGATTCGCTAAGGATGGCCACGGGTCAGAGGCCAGCGCAGTGCCGCGCCGGCCTGCTCGATCGGACGGTCCTCAAGTGGGCCGTCCTGTATCTGCCGGTACGCTGGCCGCCGGGGATCCCCACCAGCCCGGAAATCGATCAAGAGCAGGGGGGGACGCAGCCGGTCGACTTTGCCTCCGACGTGGCGCAGCTCATGACGCTGACCGAGCTCGTCACGGTGCAGATGAGCGGCCTGGACAACCGGGCCCATCCGCTGTTCGGCCGGATGTCCCGGGCCGCCTGGCTCCGCTGGGGCTACCTCCACATGGACCACCACCTGCGCCAGTTCGGCGCTTAGCGGGAAGCCGGGCTTCCCGGCGGGCCGGCCCGTGCGGCTCGGCGCGGCGCGGGATACGGGTTCAGCGACCGAGCAGCCGCTCTCCCCCGCCGTCGCGGAACGCGACCAGCGCCCGCTCGCGGCCCGCCACGGCCTCCGCCATGAGCGCCTGGAACGCAGGCTCGCTCCGCAGCGCGTCGAACGTGGGGCTGGCGGCCAAGGTCGGGGCGACGAAATAGCCCTTCGCGACCGCGCGCTGCAGCAGCTCGAGGCCGCGCTCGCGGTCGCCGACGTCGCAGAACATCCAGGCCTCCTGGAAGATCGCTTCCGGGTCGTCCATGATCCTTAGGTTTCCGAGCGCCGCCCGCTTCACTCGCATGTCCGCGGGACGCCGATCGAGCCACGCGAGCAGGAACTCGGTCCACGGACCGAACGCCGGGATCCGCTGCGTCTGGCGCATGTCGAGCACCGCGCGGCGCGCGTCGTCACGACGGCCGGCGAGCCCGAGACCAACGACGCGGATCACTTCGTCGCCGCCCACCATGGCGCGGGGGTGCTTCACCGCCAGCAGCCGATCGAGGTCGCCGGTCATCAGCACGGTCTGCTCGAAGCTCGTGGGAACGTTGGGATCGAGCCGCCGCGCCTCGCCGTGCGCGGCGACCGACTGCTCGTAGAGCCCGCAATAGCGGCACGCGTGGACGAGCCCCGCGTACAGCTCGGGATCGTTGCCGTGACGCTGGGCCTCGCCGAGCAAGCGCACCAGCGCCCGCTCTGCGTGGCCCGTGTCGGCCTCGAAGCTCGCGTAGAGCTTGTGCGCCATCGACAGGCGTGGATTGAGCTCGAGAGCGCGGCGATAGGCGTCCTCGGCGCGTGCCGCGGCATCGTCGGAGTCCTCGATGTACTTGCCGATCACCCAGTGGCAGCGGCCGAGCTGAGCCCAGGCAGAGGCGAAGCTCGGCTCCAGTTCCAGGCAGCGCCGGTACAGCTCGCGCGCCTGGGGGAGCTGTTCGTAGCGACGGGCCATCTCGTTGGCCCGCAGGTAGAGCCCATAGGCGTCGGCGTCCCGCGGCACGTGGAGTGTGGACGGAGTGCCGGCCCCGGCGAGGGGCAACGCGAGCGCTTCGACGACGCGCCGGGTGATGTCGTCCTGGAGCCGGAACAGGTCGCCGAGCGACGTGAGGACCGTGCGCGACGTGAGCAGCGTCCCTCCCGGCGCCTCGATGAGCTGTGCCGTCGCTTGCACTTGATCACCGGCGCGCAGGATCGATCCGATCACGACCCGGTCGACGTCGGCCTCGACGGCGAGGGCCTTGAGGTCCGGGGCCTCGCTCCCGAAGCGAGCGGCGGTGGCGCTGGAGCGCACGATCAGCGAGCCGAATCCCGACAGCGAGGTGGCGATCGCATCCGGCAGGCTGAAGGCGAGGAAATCGGTCTCGGGATCGGAGCGCAGGATGCGGAACGGCAGCACCACGAGCCGCGTCAGCGCGTGGGCCAGGACCGGCGTGTGGTCGCCCAAGCCGCCGCGGACGGATCGCAGTTCGTCGGCCATCGCGTCCGCCGATGGCGAACGCTCCGAAGGCTGCTTGGCCATCGCGCGGCGGATCACGCGATCCACGGCCGCCACGTCCGGGGAGCCGGTGAGCGCCGGCGGCTGCTCAAAGAGCGTGGCGTGCAGGACCTCGAGGACGTTGCGGCCGCCGAACGCCGGGCGGCCGGTGAGCATCTCGAACAGGATTGTGCCGGCCGCGAACAGATCGCAGCGGCCGTCGACGGCTTCGCCCCGCACCTGCTCGGGCGCCATGTAGCGCGGGGTTCCCACCACGATCCCGCTGCGCGTCTCGGCGACCGAGGCGAGCGATCGGGTCAGCTCCGGATCGCTGGTCCGCGCCAGACCGAAATCGAGCAGCTTGACGCCGTGCGGAGTCAAGAACACGTTCGAGGGCTTGAGGTCCCGGTGGACGATGCCGCGCGCGTGCAACGCGGATAGAGCGGCGAGGATCCCGAGAGCGATCGGCAGGGTCTCGGCCACCGTGAGCGGCCCGCGTCGCAGGCGCTCGGCGAGCGCTTCGCCTTCCAGGAGCTCCATGGCGAGGAACAGCTCGCCCTGGTCCTCGCCGATCTCGTAGAGCTGGCAGATGTTGGGATGGTTGACGCTCGCCGCGGCGCGCGCCTCGCGCCAGAAGCGCCTACGCGCCTCCTCGTCCCGGCCCAGCGACGACATGGTCTTGACGGCGACCGTGCGCCCCAGGCGCTCGTCGCGCGCGGCGTACACGATTCCCATTCCGCCCTGGCCGAGCTTGCCCGTGATCACGTAGTGGCCGATGCGAACCGGCAGGCCCTGGCCGTCCAGCGTCGCGGGCGTGCCGGGAGCGGGATGCGGGGCCCGCGCCGCGCGTTTCAGCCAATTCGAAAGAGCCCGCAGCGGTCCGCGAGGCTTCTTGGGAGTCGGGTTCTTGCGCATGGGACGAGGGATGATACACAACGCCAGGGGGCTCGTGCGGGCGACGCATGAGATGAGACAATGATGGCGGCCATGCTCAGCACGGGAAACGCGGCGCACGGACTGGCCGATTGCCCTCCCGCGGAGCAGCGGGGGATCATGGGGCGATGATCGTCCACCTGATCGACGGCACCTACGAGCTGTTCCGCCACTTCTACGGCGCCCGGCGCTTCAGCAAGGGCAAGGACGCGTCCCTGGGCGCCGTCGCCGGCGTGCTGGGAACCGTGCTGGAGATGATCGAGAGCGGCGCCACGCACCTCGGCGTCGCCACCGACCACGTGATCGAGTCGTTCCGCAACGAGCTGTGGGACGACTACAAGACCGGCGAAGGCGTCGAGCCCGCACTCCTTTCCCAGTTCCATCCGCTGGAGGAGGCGCTCGCCGCGATGGGCGTTGTCGTGTGGCCGATGGTCGAGCTCGAGGCCGACGACGCGCTCGCCTCCGCAGCCCGGATCGCCGCCGCCGACGGGCGCGTCGAGCGTGTGTGCATCTGGACGCCCGACAAGGATCTCGCCCAGTGCGTCCGCGACGGACGCGTGGTGCAGATGGATCGCCGCGCGAACGCGATTCGGGACGAGGCGGCGGTGCGGCAGAAGTTCGGCGTGACGCCGGAGCGCATCCCCGACTACCTGGCTCTGGTGGGCGACGCGTCGGATGGCTATCCCGGACTCCCGGGCATCGGCCCCAAAGGCGCTGCCGGCCTGATCGCGCGCTACGGCGCGATCGAGGACATGCCGGCCGATGCGATCAAGAGCCAGCGCGAGGAAGCCCTGCTGTTCAAGCGGCTCGCGACGCTGCGCACGAACGCCCCACTGTTCCGCGACGTCGACGAGCTGCGGTGGCGTGGGCCGACCCCGGCGTTCGCGGCGTGGGCGAAGCGGATGCAGAGCCCGAGGCTGCTGGAGCGCGCCACGAAGGCGCAGGGAGCGCTGGCAGACTGAAGGAGTGGCGCCCGGCCGATCACCCCCGACGACCTACCAGGCAACCTATTTCCGATGGGTCCTCATCTCGTCCTGATCCACAGCCCCTTGGTGGGGCCGCTCACGTGGCGCGATTGCGCGACCGAGCTTGGGAATCTGGGGTATCGCTCGATCGTCCCGACGCTGGCGGGAGTGATCGACGCGGGCCCGCCATGGATTCCCAAGCTCGCGGCGCGCATCGTGCGATCGATTCGTGACGAGCACGCAGCGGGCGGCGTGGTCCTCGTCCTCCACAGCGGCGCCGGCAGCCTCGTCCCCGCGGCGACGCGGCGCCTCGGGGCGCGGGCCCGCGGAGCCGTCTTCGTGGACGCAGGTCTTCCCCGCCCGGGCCAAAGCGCGCTCGACACCGCGCCGGCCGCCTTCCGCGAGCGACTCCTGGAGCTGGGCAGCGACGGTATGCTCCCGCCGTGGAACGAGTGGTTCCCGCCCGAGGCGATCGCCTCGCACCTCCCCGATCCCGATCTCCACGCCCGCTTTGTCGCCGAGCTGCCGCAGCTGCCTCTCGCCTACTTCCAGGAGCCGGCCCCGGAGGTAAGAGGCTGGGACTTGCTCCCGTGTGGCTACGTTCAGCTCAGCGACGCATACGCGGACGCCGCGCGCGATGCCGCGGCTCGCGGATGGCCGGTGCTGCAACACGCCTCTGACCATCTGGCGATGCTCACGCAGCCCGAGGCCGTCGCGCGAACGATCGATCGCCTTCTGCAGAGGATGGGGATGCCGCGTCCGGCCGTGGCATGAGCGGATCGAGCGCGATGCCAAGAACGACGAGCCGGAGGCAGCGAATGCCTCCGGCTCGCGAGTTCTACCAATGCGAGTTAGTTGCTCGTGGGGATCACCGCCGCGGCCAGCGCCGGGTCAAAGTTGGCGCGCCGTGACGCGAACCGCGCGTTGGCGTTGGCGGGCATCTTCGCCAGCGTGAACTTCAGCGACTTGGTCGCATTTCCGCGCTGGACCATGTAGGTCACCGCGCTGCCCACGTTGCAATCAGCCTTGGACGCGCACGTTGCGCGCTCACTGTCGTTGCTGAGGTGATAGCCGTTGACAGCGAGCACGATGTCGCCGCTCTTGAGGCCGGATCTCGCCGCCGGGCTTCCCTTCGCCACGTCCGCGACGATGACTTGCCCCGTTGGCGAATACCGGAGCCATGCACCGCTCCAAGCGGTCGCCTTGCCCACGCACGATGCCTGGGCATCGGCGCCGGCAGCGCTGGCCTTCTCGTGTGCGCACTGCGAGCCGCCCGCGAAGGCGGGGATGGTCAGGGCGAGGGCGAAAACGGCTGCTGCGGAAGTCACGAGCATCTTCTTCATGTTCCCCTCCGGTTCGAGATGGGATGTTGGCCGGTCGCGATGGCCTTCGACCGCGCCGCATGAGAATCAACCCCTGGATCGCGAAAGCCGAGCGGTCGATGACGAACGCCGGCAGTTCGTACCACGAACGGATCGACGGCCTGCCTGACGTCAGGGCTCTGTCCCAGCCAAGTTCCAGGTAGGTCAGGGAAACCGCCCACCCGGTTTCATCGCGGCGATCGCCGGACGAACGTGAACGTGCCCAGCGACGGGACCGTACCACCGACGTTGAAGGGTCCATCGATCAGCGGAGCAATGGGAACGTGCGGATTCGCCGGGGCGTTCGCGGCCGTGTAGATCATGCCATCGTCCGTCCCCGCGTCCCACCCGTAGAGGGTGACCGTCAGCGAGTCCACCCATCGCCCGTTGCGCATCAACGGCAGGCCCGCCACTCCCACGAACCAATCGGGGCTCGGCGCGATCATCGACACGAGTGTCACGAGCGAGTGGGTGTTCGAGATCTGGAAATCGAGCGCGACGGCACCCGGTGAGGGACGAATCCCGTCGCCTGAGAGCTGGTACTGAACCGCGCCCGACGCCATCCCGGCTGCGATTGCGTCCGTGAGAGGCGACTTGGACCCCAACTCCGCCATGGCCTGGATGCCCGGGGAAGCCAGTCCGCCCTCGCGCCAGAACTCGATTCGATCGTCGTGAGTCGCCCCGATCAGTCCGGAGAAATGGGCACTGGTCGGAAAGTCGAGCGGATGCGTGGCGGCGCTCCACGTCGAGTTGAACGTGACGGTGTAGCTCGCTACCGAATCGGCGGGAACGCGGACCGCCATCGGGTTTCGGGCCCGCGAGCAGCCGGAGACCGCGAGGAGCGCGCCGGCGAGCGTCAGGAAGATCGAACGCATGCCAGGGTTACGTAGGGACGTGGCGAAACGTGACGCGGGGGCGTGTCGGGTTTAGCCGACCGCCGCTGCTCCATCAAGGTCGTCTGCGCTCCTCGGGAATGCCGTTCTGCCGCATCCGGATCAGGTCATTCATGTCCGGCGTGCCGAAGCCCGCGTCGCGAACGCTTTCGATGAAGTCCGCATCGACGCCGCTCTGGCGCATTCGCACGAGATCGCGCACATCCAGGTCCCGGTAGCCTGCGGACGCCAGCGAAGTCACGTACTCCGGGTCGATGCCCTGCTGGTTGAGCGTGATCAGATCGTCCGCAGACAGGTCGGACCGGCCGATCGCGTTCATGCCGGCGACGTATTCGACGCTGATGCCCTGGTTGTGAAGCCGGACGAGTTGATCGACGTTGAGATCCTTGCGGAGAATGCCCATCAGGCTCGCGGCGTATTCGACGTCCACTCCTTGGTTGCGCAAGGTGCGCAGCTCGTCGAACGACAGCCGGCGCTTGTGCAGGACGCGCAGCGAAGCCGCGAAGTCCGGAGTAACGCCTTCGTTCTGGAGCTCGATCGCGCTCTCCACCGAAATGTCGGGGTAGCCCATCCATCGCATGGCCGCGAACCAGTCGAGGGTCACGCCGCTGTTCGCGAGCCGGATCAGATCGTCGGTCGACAGATCCTGGAGGCCCAGTTCCCGCAGGCCCGTGAGGTAGTCGGACGCCACGCCGTGATCCGCGAGCTGAATGAGATCGACCACACGGAGATCGCCGTTCTTCCGCATCGCGATCGTGTACGCCGAAGACACGCCGTGGTCCGCGAGCGCGATCAGGTCGGCGGCGCTGACGTCGCCCAGAGCGCGCTGGATCTTGCCCGCGTACTCCGACGATACGCCGTGGTCCGCGAGCTGGACCAGCTCCGTGACGCTCGGGTTGCCGAGGATGCGCCGCATCTTCCCCGCGTACGCGGACATCACTCCGTGCTGTGCCAGCGCAGTGAGTTCGTCCACAGTCAAGTTGGAATAGCCGTTTCGCGCCAGATTGGCGACATAGCGCGGGCTCACGCCATTCTGGGCGAGCCGTTGCCAGTCCTCCTCCGAGTAGAGTTGGGACGCGGACTTCACGTCCGACTCGGCCGCCACCGGCGCTTCCTCGGGTAGGGCCTCATCCGCCCGCGAGCTCTCCATTGAATCCTTCGACGGCTCCTCGGAAGGAGGCGTGTCGCATGCAACCTCGGGTGCGCTGGCATCGACCATCGACGCCGCGGCACGTGCGATCGCGGTGGCTCCGTGCACCATCTTCGCGGCGCTGGTCGCGGCGACGCTGGGAGCGATCCGTGCGGCGGCGGTCGCGACCTGGCAAACGGCTTGCGCCGCGGCGAGCGGCGCCTCGAGCGGATGGCCCTTGACGCGCACCGCGCCTCCCGCGGCGCTGCCGATCAGGATCACCGCGGCGACCACCGCCCAGGCCAGACCTCGTGGCACGACCTGACGCGAGCGGCGCGAGACACCCAGCAGCCGCGCGATCCGATACGCCAGCGAGCCGCTGGTCGCAGCCATCGCCAGGCCGAACTCCTCGCCGCGCAGGCGTTCGAGCTCGACCAGCGCTCGCGCGTAAACGATGGGGTCTCCCGAGGCCTCGACCGCCAGCTCGTCGCAACAGAGCTCCCGTTCGTCACGGATGCGGCGCGATACCCACCACACCGCCGGGTGATAGAACAGCAGAGTCTCGAGCAAGCTCTGGAGCAGATTCACGAGGTAGTCGTGGCGGCGAATGTGGGCGAGCTCGTGTGCCAGGATGGCCTCGATCTGAGTCGGCAACAGTCCGGTCAGCGTGCTCGCGGGCAGCAAGATCATGGGGCGCAGCCAGCCGATCGTGGTGGGCACCGTGACGAGCACCGAGCGCATCAGTCGAACCGGTCGCGCGACCTCGAGCCTGCGCGACAGGCGCTCGATGGTCGTCTGCCATCCTTCGAGCGCCACGTGCTGCGCCGGGCGCGCCAAGCGCCGCACCAGCCACCACCCGCCGAGCAGCCGTAGCGATAGCACGAACACACCGAGTCCCCAGAACGCCAAGAATCAAGGCAGCACGATCCTCGACACGCGCGGGCGAAACACCGTTGCACTCCTGACCGGGATGCGGTTCCCCGCCGCCTTGGATATCGTGCGCAGTGGCCTGAAATCGGAGGCTCCCATCGCGGTCGGCGTTCGCACGGACGGCGAGGACAGAATCACCGGGTGTTGTGACGACGTGTGGCTCGAGGCGGTGAGCACCGCGAACGTCAACAGCGGCGCCGCCAGCATGCCTACCAGCGCAACGCAGGCGCACGTGTAGCGCAAGACCGCGCGATGACGTGAGAGCAAGGCGTCGAGCAAGGCGAGCACGGCGGCGATGGCCGCGCCCTGCCACAGGAACAGGATCAGCGTCCAGCCCAATCGCTCGACCACCGCACGGTCGACCGCAACCCCACGGATCACGAAATCAGTGACGGTCGTCATCCTTCTCTCCCGTTCGCTCGAGAAGCCGGCGAATCTCGGCCATTTCCTGAGGAGAAGCGCGGCGCGTTGCGAGCGCCTGCATGATCAGCTGACTCGCGGAGCCGCCGAAGGCGCGCTCCAGGAGGTCGTTCACCAGTTGTCGCTGAGTTTTCTCGCGGGCGATCGCCGCGCGATACACGTGGCTGCGCTCGCTCGCGTCGCGCGTGACGAGCCCCTTGCCTGCCATGATCTGCAGCAGCTTGAGCACCGTGGTGTAGCCGGATGAGCGAGACTTCGCGAGATGCGCTTGCACTTCGCGCACCGAGCTCGGACCGTGCTCCCAGAGCACGCTGAGGATCTCGAGCTCGGCCGGAGTCGGTCGTGGCGGCTGTGACTTGGAAGGCTTCACGGGCATTTCTCCGGGGACGACCGCCTCAGGATCTACGAAACCGTTCGTACTGTCAACGAAAACTTTCGTAGGCGCCAAGCCATCGCCCCGTTCGTCCACTGGAGCGGGGCTTGTCATTGGCGAGTGTTCCGACCGGTAGCTTCGCGCTGCTCGCGATCCTGGGGCTCGCGGGAATCCCGTCCGCGGCGTGCGGCGCGGGGCTCGAGCCTTCGCCGGCCGCGATCTCGAAGCCTACCTCGATTTCCAGGGGGGCGATGCCGCCGGGGCTCGGCGCGCCCTCCCGGCTTCCACAAGCGGGACTCGCGATGAAAGGACACGGTGGAGGCCGCAAAGCGGTACACCGACGACTCCCCTTGACGAAGGCCGGGCTCATCGAGTGGTCTTTCATCCCGGTGCAGGTTCCCCTGGAGGCGCTCTTCGCCGCCGGCGTGGACACAAAGAAGCCGTACGACCGGACGACAGCGGCCTCCGCCACCCTGGATCGATGAGGTGAATGACGTGGAACGGATCTTTGGTCTCGAGATTCCGCTGTCGCTTTCGGAGGTCTGTCACCCACAGCGGACAGCGGTCGTCGTCTACGACATGCAGGTGGGGATCGTCTCGCAGGTTCCGACGGCATCAGCGATCGTCGAGCGCATCCGCCGGATCCTCGACGCCGCTCGCCACGGCGGCTATCGGATCTTCTTCGCACGGCACATGTCATTGCCGAAGGAAATCGCCGGGGTGTCGCAGCTGCGCACGGCCATGGCGTGGCAGCGCGTGACGCACGTCGATGAGGTGAAGCCGGCGTTCCCGCGCGACTCGCCGCAGTTTCAAATTGCTCCGGCCCTCACGCCACGACCCGAGGAGGCGATCTTCGACAAGATCACGATGTCCGCCTTCGTTGGAACGCCGCTCAATCTCGCGTTCCGCGACTGCGGCATCAACTCGTTCGTGATCGCGGGCATCGCCATGGAAGTGGGGATCGAGCCGACGGTGCGGCACGGGACCGATCTGGGCTACATTCCTGTCCTGATCGCGGACGCCTGCGGGCACGGGAACGCCTCGGCAGCGGAGCGGAGCCTCGCGTCGCTGGAGTTCGCCGGCGGGTCGCTGCAGACCGACACCGCCACAATTCTTCCGCTCCTCGAGGCGGGGCGTTCGAGAGATGTCGTGTTCACGGCTCCCTCGGCAGCGCCTGTAAGCCTCGAAAACACGCCTCCGGCAAAGGCCTCGACTCGCGCTTGAAGGAAGACGCCGGGTGCCGGCCCAGCAGGACAGACAGGAGCCACTACAATGAAGATCGGCATCATCGGAGCTGGAAAGATCGGCGGGACCCTCGGCCCGCTTTGGCATCGCGCGGGCCACGAAGTGTTCTTTGGCTCGCGGCATCCGGAAGAATTGACGGCTCTGGTCGCAGGCCTGGGAGCTCGCGCAAGCGCGGGAACCCCCGTCGAAGCAGCGCAAGCGGGCGAGATCCTGTTGCTCGCGGTCCCTCTCGTCGCCGTGCCCGCTCTTGCATCGTCGATCTCCGCCCACACCTCGAACAAAGTCGTGCTCGACGCGTGTAACCCCTACCCGGACCGTGACGGCGACGCCGCGGCGGTGGCGCTGCGGCATCCGGCCGGTTCCGCCGGCTGGGTCGCGTCGCACTTCCCGAAAGCCCGTGTCGTCAAGGCGTTCAACACGGTGTACTTCAAAGTCCTCCAGGCCGAGGCCCATCGCGGTGGTAACGACGGCGTGGGGATCCCGCTCGCCGGCGACGATCCCGATGCCATCGCAGCGGCGGTGCAATTGACGCGGGATGCGGGATTCACACCCGTCATCGTCGGAGGGCTCGAGAAGGGCAAGCTGTTCGAGCCGGGCACGGCGGTCTATGCCAGCGGGATGAATGGCTCCGAGGTCTCTGCTGCACTCGGCGTGGAAGCCGCGACCGGCATGCGCGAGGGGAAGACGACGTGACCTCGAGGACCATACCGCCCCTGGGATCCTTGACGGGGTCGTTCTTTCAGCCGCGGGCGACCTCGCTCAGCAGCTCCAGCGGGTTCCCTCGGAGTCGCGCAGGAACGCCATCCAGAGGACGTGATCGGGCATGCGCGCGACCAGATTCGGGCGGTTCTCGAATCGCGCGCCGCGTCCCTCCAGCTCGGTCACGGCCGCCTGAATGTCCGCCACCCGGTAGTAGAGGATCGAGGACGGGTGGTCGAATGCCGCGCCTTCCGGCGGGCTGAGCATCAGCCGGATGCCGCCGCTCGAAGAATGCCAGGTTGGGGGCTCGGAACAGGGGGACCTCGATCGAGTCGCGGAGGCCGTGGACGTGCTGCGGCTGCTTGGCGAAGGACTCGGAGAGTCGCACGGGTCGAAGGCGAATCGCCCCCGAGCGCCGAAGCGCTGAACGGAGATGTAGGACGGCGCTCCCAGCGCCACGACGGCGCCGGTGCCAGGCACGGGTCGAAGTAGCGCGAAGCGTCGCGGTGTGCTGCTACTTCGTCACCAGAATCCGGCGGGTCGCGATGGCGCCTCCCGCCTTCAGCACGACGATATAGGCGCCGCTCGCCATCCGCGCGGTTCCGATGTGCGCTTCGTGGCGGCCGCCCCTCTGCTGTCCGCTGGCCAGGACCGCGATCTCGCGGCCCGCGACGTCGTAGAGCCGCAGTGAAACCGGTTCCTCCCGCGGCAGCTCATAGGCGATCGCCGCGTCCCCGCGGGCAGGATTCGGCCGACTGGCGCCCAGCGCGAGGCGCTCCCGCCCCGCCGGTCCCCCTGCGACGTCGCTCGTTGGCGCAAGCTGGGTCGTGAACACTCCGCGGCCATGCGTGCCGACCGCGAGCGTGTGGTCGGCTTCCCGGTAGGCCATGTACCCCACGATGACGTTGCCGATTTCGCTACTGGCCTCCTGCGCCCAGACCGTCGAGGCGCCGGTGAGTGAGGTCGTCGAGAGCACGCCGATGCTGGTCCCGAGAAACACCCGCAGCTGGCCGGCCACGTAGAACATCGAGGCCCAGCGGATCGACGGCCCCGATGGCCCGGCGAGGTTGCCCTCTTCGTCCGTCCAGGTCGCGCCGCCATCCGTGGTGTACCAGAGGCTCTGGAAGTTGTAGTTCCCGAAGGCCAGCAGCACGCGATTCGCATCGGTAGGATCCACCGCGAGACACCGGACGAATCCTCCCCACGCCGTGCCGCCCGCCAGACCCGGGGGCGTGATATTCGTCACCGTCGGCGTCGCGGTGTTGGCGTTCGCGGCTCTCATCACGATCCCGTCGGTAGTGCCGTAGTAGAGCAC
>Ga0066709_100000922_pt1 | contig 17979 bp, 17 predicted proteins | sample GraSoiAngelo_158_FD_79665 | JGI IMG/M metagenome (GOLD analysis project Ga0066709, IMG submission 79665) | Grasslands soil microbial communities from the Angelo Coastal Reserve, California, USA - 14_1009_16_30cm | ecosystem: Environmental > Terrestrial > Soil > Grasslands | place: USA...
AATGCTCAATCCGTCGGAAAGGACGTAGCTGGCAGTCTGATAGCGCACCAGGGACCCCGGTGGGGCTCCAATGTCCACATAAGAAGTCAAATCAAAGCGGGGGAAAGCCCCTGGTCCGACTCCATTCAATCCCAGGTCCCGGGCGTAATTGGCAGACGGGTCTCCCTTCAATTCGTTAACCAAAGCGCTATAAGCGGCATAAGCATTGAATTGATTCACAACAGTAGGCGAGACGCTAAAGGTTTCACTAAAGCTGGTGCTGCGCGAGCGCACGCGCCGCGGTGGTGTGCCAGGATTAGCGATATTGTCGAAGACCGGTGCCGGCCCGTCCAGGCCATTGGAAAATCTGCCGTTCCAGGAGACCTTGTGACGCTTTCCAATGTTGTGGTCCAACTTCCAGACCGTACCGTTGGGAGTGTTGGTTTCGGCCGAGTTGGCAAAGAAATTGTTTCTCAGAAAGGGTCCGACGTTAGTATTGGGCAGGGGGTAATAGGCCACAGCTCGGAGGGAGACTGGATCTATCCTTTCGAGAGGAATCACGTTGCCTGGGAAAGGATCCCTTAAGTATTCCAGATTGGAAAGAGATACTGGTTGAGATGCGTCGAACTTAGGATTGGGCCTCGTCGTGACCGGGTCATAGATGGTAACGGGCTCGCCGGCATTATCCACCAAATCAGAAAAATTCCCGTTACGCTCAAGCGACGTCGGAATATTGGAAAGGAAGGGGCGAGCGATTTTTTCTCGCGTTCCTTCGTACGTCACGGAAAAAAAAGTTTTCCCGTCTCCCTTGTAAAGCCATGGAATCCTGAACGGGCCAGTCAAATTGAAACCAAATTGATTGCGTCTCAAAACCGATTTGGTCCCGTTAGCTTGCCGTACCTGATGAGGTAAGGCATCCAGCGCGTCGTTGCGCAGATACTCAAAAAAATTGCCGTGATAATCTTTGGTCTTGCGCAGCAATCCGTTCGATCCGGATGGCGCCGTAGTGACACGAGTGATCTGTCTCTTATATTCCTGCAATGCCTTTTCTAACTCTGTTTCCGTTGCCTTCTGGTCATGGGCCGGTTCCTTCTTTTCTTGCTCCGAGCTTGCATTGGAATCCTCGGACGGCGTGATAGCAGGGCAGTCACAGTCTGCCCTTGGGGGTACGGAGTTGGGTTCCTTCGAAGTTTCTGGGGGATTTTGACAGGTGCAGGGGTTCCCTTTAACCGGGGCTACCGACGGCTCCTCGTTTTGTTTCTGAACGGGAGCTGCACAAATGACATTCAGTGAGGAATATGGGCCAAACCAGATTATCAGGCAGAAAGACACGCAGATGAATATTCCTCTGCGGGAGATTTTCTGCTTTAGGAGTCGGGCGAAATTGCAGCATTGGCTTGTATATGATCTGGGAATCATTACCTCTCTGTCACAAAAAACCGAGTATCCCGTAACTTCTCGCTTATTGTCAATCGCGGAAGCAAGCTGTTGACAAGCACCTCTTTGGAGTGCACTGGCCAGACAGCGCTTTCTTTGGTGGCGGCTTGACCCAATCGGTGGGAGCCAAGACCGTCCGCAAGGGTCTTTTGCCTGCTTCTAGCCACAGGCTACGCAAGCTTTGTCGAGGTAACGCACCTCAAAATTCAGGTCCAGTAGGCAACCCCATCACATGCCCTTCTAAGATTGTATTCTACTCTGGCTTGAATCTCACCCTTACACTCTGAGCGTGTGCGTCCAGGTTTTCTGCTAAAGCAAATGCTTCGATCAATGCGCGATTTTTTTGCAGGGCAGGCTGGCTGTATTTAATGAGGCTGGTTCTTTTCAGAAAATCGTAGACACCCAGGGGAGAGGCAAAGCGAGCCGTTCCGGAGGTGGGCAAAACATGATTGGGTCCGGCGAAGTAGTCGCCGACCGCTTCACAAGAGTAAGGACCAAAGAAGATGGCTCCAGCAGAGTGAATTTTTTCGGAGAATGGTTCGGGATTCCGCATTAGGAGTTCCAGATGTTCAGGAGCTAGCGTATTTACCGCTTCGGCCGCCTCTTCCCAATTAGCGGCGATTAGAAGAGAGCCGTAATTCTTCAGGGATTTCCGAATGATCTTCTCCCGCTTGACATTTCTTATCAAATAGGCCACGCGGTTTTGAATTGAATAGGCAAAATCTTTTGAGAGGGTGACCGCAATGGAACAGGCATCCTCATCATGCTCTGCCTGAGCCAGCAGATCGGCTGCGACAAAGTCCGGATCAACCGAATCATCAGCTATTACCATGACTTCAGTCGGGCCGGCGATCATGTTAATGTCCACTATCCCAAATACCTGGCGCTTGGCCGTGGTCACATAAATATTGCCGGGACCAACAATCTTGTCCACTTTGGGGATTGTCACCGTTCCATAAGCCAAAGCCGCGACCGCCTGGGCTCCACCGACACCGTAAACTTCGGTCAGATTTAAATCCTCCAAGACGGCTGCGAGGACGGGATTCTGGTGGAATTGCTGATAGGGTGTGGCGACCACGATCCTGGACACGCCGGCAATTTGAGCGGGGAGGGCATTCATCAAAATTGTGGAAGGGTATGCTGCCTTGCCCCCGGGAATATAGAGTCCTACCGATTGTAATGGCCTGATGCGCTGTCCCAACCGCACACCTTCTTCCGCTTCAAACTCCCAGGATCTTTCTAATTGGCGTTGATGGAAGCTGCGAATGTTTTCTTTTGCCCGACGGATGATCTTCCGTAGCTCAGGATCTGTCCGGGCTGCGAGGGAACGAATTTCCACCGGGTTGATCCTTAAGCTTTCCAGCCGCACGCCGTCAAACTCGTTGGTGAGTTCCAAGAGAGCGTCATCCCCGCCCTGACGAACAGATGCGATGATGCGTGCCACCGCTTCTTCCACCTCGGCAGGGGTTTCCAAGCCCCGAGAGCAAACTTTCTTAAGGTAATCTCGGATTTCCTGACTATTCCAATGGTAAATGGGAATCATGCTGGAATAACCGCTGCGAGCAACTGAATCAGATCGGAGATGCTTTTGCGTTTGATTTGATAACTGGCTCGATTAATTACCAAGCGGGCAGAAATATCGCAGATGGGTTCAATGACCTCTAAGCCATTTTCTGCCAGAGTGCGTCCCGTGGCGACGAGATCTACAATCCGATCCGACAAGCCCAGTAGTGGCGCTAATTCCACACTTCCGGAAAGAGGGATAATCTCTACAGGCACACCACGCCGGGTGAAGTACTCGGTGGTCACGTGAGGATACTTGGTGGCGATCCGGACTGCTGAGAGATCCTTGTAGTTCCGCTTGGCGGTGGCTTTTGGACTGGCCACTACCATCTTGCAGAGGCCGATTCGCAAGTCCAGAGGCTGGTGAACATCTGCATGGGATTCCAGGAGCACATCACGGCCGGCAATGCCGACGTCGGCCACGCCGTACTCCACATAAGTTGGAACATCGACCGGTTTCACAATAAAGAAGCTGAATCGGCCCTGGGTATCAGGAATCACCAACTTTCTGGAGTTGATGTCCGAAGCCATCTCTATTCCAGCTTTTTTTAGCAAGGCCGCGGCTTCATCCAATAGTCTTCCCTTGGACAAAGCAAACGTCAGTGATGGCTTAGACATCGTGCCAGATCAACTTTCTAACGACATGAGCCGCTCCAGGCTGAAGGAAAATCCAACCGCAGGGAAGTCGCAACCAAAATTCTTGAGGAGATTGTCGTAGCGGCCCCCTCCTCCGATTTCAAATCCCAGGCCGGGGACATAGATCTTAAAGATGCTGCCCGTGTAATAATCCAAACCTCGCACTTCGCTAAGATCAATGGTAATGAACTCATCCATCTTGTGACGTTTGAGTTCTTCATACAAATTTTCCAAATTGTTAAGAGCCTGGTGCGACTTCTCATTAGAAACCAAGTGTCGGCCCGTCTGGATTACGGAGCCATCTCCCGTCAGGTGTACCAGAGAGAGAATGATATGCTGGCGGCGCTCGGAGAGATTTAAGCGGTCCATTTCGGACTTCAACCCAACCACATCTTTAAGATCAATAAGTGTCTTAATCTTTGAGAGATCTTCGCGGGAAAAGTCAATGCGCTCCACGATTCCGGCGAAGTAGCCTATCTCCCCCAGGTTGATTTGAAACTTCCTGATTCCCAGTTTTTTGAGAGATTCGATAGCGACCAGGATGACCTCGGCATCCGAGCGGACATTTTCTCCACCAATATTCTCCAGCCCAATTTGAAAAAATTCCCTTTGCCGTCCTCCTCGAGGGGTCTCATACCGGAGTACTTCGCCGCAGTAGCAAAGCCGTAACGGTTTGGGCTGATCGGCCAGCCGAGTAGCCACCGACTTGGCCACCAGTGAAGTAAATTCAGGGCGCAACGCCAGAATATTACCCTCGCGGTCGATGAACCGGTAGAGTGTGTCTTCCAGTTCCATCCCCATACCTTTAGTGAAGACGTCATAATAGTCAAAGATAGGTGGGATAATTTCCTGGTAAGACCACGCTTCGAACACTGAAAAGATCGTGCGCTCGATTCGGCGGCGCTTCTTGGCGGCCTCGCCGAAAAGGACTCGTGTTCCCAAGGGAATTTGAGTCAGGGTTTTCATAGCTTAAATCAAGAAATGGTTCTCCCCTGATTGTCGATCTCCAACTCGTAAGGTTTGGAGCGAATTTGGTTCTTCATGAAGATCGTCTCAATTCGCTGGTAGATCCCACCGAGATTAAACTCAACAAAAGCTAAAATGCTGGGCCCTGCACCGCTGAGACAAATGCCCAGGAGGCCGGGGATGCCGGCTTCCTGGAGACAGAGAATCTCTTCGAGTCCGGGGATCAAGGCCGCCCGATAGGGTTGATGAATCTTGTCGCGCAAGCCCTCCCGTAATAGATGGAATTCATTTCTTAGCAGTGCGGCCACTGTCAAAGAGCTGCGTTGGATGTTGAAAATGGCATCGCACAGACTGAGGTTTCTGGGAATGACGGCTCGTGCTTTCTCGGTTTGAAGTTGGAAATCAGGTACGACTAGCAGAATTTGGATAAGAGGAGCTATTATCGATCGAAACAACCTAATCTCGTCCCGCCCATCCATCGCACTAATGGTGAAGCCCCCATAACGCGCTGCGGCAAGGTTATCTGGATGAGTTTCGAACTCCAAGGCATAGCGAAAAAACTTATCTGGGCCCAATTCCCTGCCGGTCATGGCTTCAAAGCAACCAATGCCCGCCACGATCGCCGCGGCACTGCTGCCCAAGCCGCGAGCCACGGGGATTTGATTGAAAACGTGCATCTGGATATTTGGCAAAGTTTGGCCCTCTGCTTCAAAAGTCCGCCGCATCACTTGAAAGATAAGATTCTCTTCGGACGCAGGCAGTTCCCGAGCGCCTTCCCCTTCCAATTGAATCCGGGTCTTTGTCTGTGCTGATTCTTGAATTTCCACTCGCAAGAAGAGCTTCAGTGCCAATCCGAGAGCGTCGAAACCAGCTCCGAGGTTGGTCGTGGTAGCGGGAATTTGGATCGTTTTTTTGGGGATCATGGAGTATTTTGCTAGTTGTACACTCCCTCACAGTTGCGGGGCAAGCCTGTTTGAAGCGTGCAATTTCTCTAGCACGATCTTCCTCATTAACTCTCTTGGGGGCTCCAGACCTGTCCAGAGCTCAAATTGTTTGGCCGCCTGGGCAACAAACATCTCAATACCACCGATGGCCGCGGCCTTGCCTCTGGACTGACGCATGAGGCGCGTCTCTAAGGGATTGTAAACCATGTCAAATACGTAGCGATATCGAATCGAATTTTCATCCAACAAAGGTGTTTGCTCGATTCCAGGAGACATTCCCAAAGGGGTGGCGTTGATCAAGAGATCGCCGCGGTACTTCGCCGCCTGGCATAAAGAGTCACACTCAAAACCAAACTCGTCGGCGAACGAACGCGTTTTTTTGGGATCGCGGCCCAAGACAGTGACCTGACAGTTGGCTTCTTTTAGCACTATGGCAGCCGAGCGAGCAGCCCCTCCAGCTCCTAACAAGGTGGCTTGATGAATGCCTTCTTCGAGCGGCTTTCGCAGTGCATAGCGAATCCCATGGACATCTGTGTTGTAAGCCCAAAGGTCGTCGCCATGCTTTACCAACGTATTGGCGGCCCCTGTCATTTTTACCGTGCTGTCCAGCTGATCAACATATCTTAAGATAGCCACTTTATGGGGAATGGTAATGCTGAAGCCGCCCAGTCTTTTCAAATATGGACTGAAGTCCTGCAGGTCCTGTATGGGAAAGGGCAAATAACGAGCGTTAAGACCTCTTTCCCGGAATGCCGCATTATGAATGGGCGGCGATAATGAATGCCCCACAGGATATCCAATGACTCCATAAAACCGTGTTTCCTCGTCAATCTCATCCAGGGCGTAGACACGCTTCAGGTCATGGACTGAAGGCTGTCCGGGAGCTGTCTCCTTCCCCATCGAGCCGTAGGTTAGAAGGGCGCCCCGGCTGGGACCGACGATTCTCGAATAAACTCCCAGTTCTCCCATAGCCACTGCAATGATGGACAGGTCTTGTTTTCGGGTTCTTTCTATTAACTCGAGCAAGCGAAGATTGTCTGAAAAAGAGCGAGCCAAGGTAGCAATTTTAAGAACGTCAGGCTTAACCTGCAGTAGCCTCAGGTAAATGCTTTCCAGGCTGGCCGGCGTTTCTTCAAAATTGTGATAAGAAGCAATAAGTCTAGTGGGAGATTTCTTCAGGAGGGTAAATTCGCCGTGCAAGTAATTCTCAATTGTCTCGATCTCCACATCAAGAAAGGCGACGTTGGCTTCAACTGCACCCTTTAGGATTTCCATCTGCTCGGCTTCAGTGCCAGCGAATTCGCCTCCATTTGCCTTCCTCCGCAGTGTGGCAATTACTGGAACTTCTCCCAAGCGAACCCATTTTCTGAGGTTCGAGACGGTCAGGTCGGAGACCTTCAAGTAGTCGAGCCTCAATTCCAAATAGTTTGCTTTCGGCTTGGTCTTCAAGATGGCCTTTTCCAATTGAGCGGAATTGCCCTCTCCAATAACCATACAGATCTTCCCGGCGGGGGAGCGAGTCATGTCATGCCAACTTTTATGCGGTTGAAATTTAAGGAGTAATGCTAAAGTGCCCCGACCCTTATTCCGATAACGGAGGTGAATCAAAAAAGGGCAGTCTAGCACAAGCAACATGATGTGCAAAGCGCCTTAAGCACGGGTCGCAAACTTGGGTAATTGGCTTGACAAGCCCCAAACCCTTTTGCTAGCGTCCAATCCACCAATAGGAGACTTGCTGTGAGTACACTAAACAGACTAGCCATTTTGTTGTCTTCAGGTTTAATTTTCACGGCCCCTCTGGGTCTGGCACAAAAGAAAGATCAAGCGCCGGCTCAAGGCAAGCCTCCCCGAAGCTTAACTCAACAGGCTGATGGGCACTGGTCAGCCAACAAACAGACTGAAAAATCAGAAGGTTTCGAGGTCCACACCGTGAAGTCTGGAGAAACCCTTTGGGATGTCACCAAGGAATATCTGAAAGATCCGTACCTGTGGCCTCAAGTATGGGAAATAAATCCAAATGTCACAAACCCTCACTGGATCTACCCCGGGGATCAGCTCTTCATCAAGAAAATGGTAGTGGTGAATACGCCTTCCGAGCCAGCTCCACCGTCCCAATCTGAAGCTCAAGAAGCGCCAGCTCCCCCGAAACCTCCCGCAGAGACGCCGGTTGAAGCACCTCCCACAACCGCTGAAACCCAGCCAGTAACCCCGGGGCCGTTGCCGGCGGCCAGCCAATCGGATGTTTACTGCGCCGGTTTCTTTTCGGCCACTGATATTAAACCCGAAATGATGATTGTAGGTGGAGAAGAATCCGAGAACAAATCTCGCTTCAGTGACCGCGATATTCTTTATGTCAACAAGGGGACTTCCTCAGGTATTAAGCCCGGAGAGGAGTTCTTGATTCTGAGGCAAATGGGAGGTTTCGGGAAATACGGTTTCAGCTCTGCTGGAAACGCCTCGAAGTACGGACACTACTATCAGGACATTGGACGCGTCCGGGTTTTGTTGGCACATGAGAACTCAGCCACGGCCGAAATTGTCTTCGCTTGCGAAGAGATTAGTACCAATGATTTCTTAGTTCCGAACGAACAGCGAGTCATCCCGGTTTCTCGCGGCGAAACGACTTTCGACAAATTTGCGCCCCCAAGCAATAAGGCTGCCGGCAGGATCTTCATGACCAAAGAATTTCGCAAGGTTGTGGGTAACGGTCATATTGTCTATATCGATGTAGGTCAGAAGGAAAGCGTTCAGGTGGGAGATTACTTTCGAATACTCCGACATCTCAACGCCTCAAATATCAGCTTGTTCAACAAAAGCGATTATCGAAGATACCGCAAGACATTCGAAAGCGTTCGAAAAGTGATAGGTGAATTGGTTGTGCTCCGTGTTGAAGCCAGTACGGCAGCTGCCCTCGTGACGCTCAGCACCGAAGACATAACGGTGGGAGATGGCGTCGAACTGGAGTAAACCCATTGGCGGATTGCAGATTGGCCATTAAAATCTGCAATCCGCACTGGATTTTTGGCCTGCCTGAGGCTGCCCTTCCCTAAATACAAAAGCCGTAAAATATTCAATTTTTGCTCCTTCTTTCCACGCGTCCAAGGGTAGCCCGGCCTTTCGGCACGTTTCTGTGAGAAACCGTTCTCTGTCCCACCCGTGCTCCGTGGGAACCTGCGGCAACAAGAGGCCGCGTTTACCCTTTTGACTCACGATCAAACCATGCGTGCCAACGTCGATTTGCTGGATGTCTTTGACTTCATCCAAGGGAGAGAGAACGGATATCTCGATCTCAATTTCTTCTAATTCCTCCAATTTTAAGGGTTCAAAACGTGGATCTTCTGTGGCCGCTGAAATTGAACAGTCGATCACCGTTTTGTAGAGAGAAAACAAGGGGACCACGTAACCTATGCAACCACGCAAACGCCCATGGCTCGCAAGGGTGACGAAGGCGCCTCGTTTTTCCAAAAGCTCTTCAGAAGTAGGAAGGTCCGTGGGTCTTCTTCCGAACGAGAGAAACTCATCAAGGGTTTGGCGGGAAAGTTTAAGGAGATAAGCTTGGCTTGCTTCACTGAGTTGGAACATTGCGCCGCCTTCTGTTCAATATGATTAATTTCCGTCTTTGGCGCGCTTTTACACGATCGTCCACTTTTTTCCAGAATTTGCGGAAATAATCAATGGCGGAAACAAGGGCAAAGATAACCACCAGCCATAAAGCCAGTCTGCTAAAAGGGCGAAGCCAGTAAAATTTGTTGCAGAGAATAATCAAAGTAATAGCCACAACTTGCATCGCCATCTTTATCTTTCCTAATTCGGAAGCGTCAATCGTGAAGCCTTCCGATGAGGCAATGTTACGCAATCCCGATACAACGATGTCGCGCCCAATGATGATAACAACCAACCAGGCCGGAACCCATTTGAGAACCACTAGGGAAATGAAGGCAGCGGAAGTCAGCAGTTTGTCGGCCACAGGATCCAAGAGCATTCCAAGCGTGGTGACTTGTTGACGTTTCCGGGCAAGATACCCATCAAGATAATCGGTAATTGACGCCCCCAGGAAGATCAGCGTAGCAGCATAAATAGAGAACCCCACAACCTCACGATCCGGACTATTGACGCGGGTCAACAATATCACCACCAACAGAGGAACCGCGAAAATCCGCGACAATGTCAAGGAATTGGGGAGATTCATTGCAAAAGTCTGAATACTTTTGGGAGAAATTTCAATAGGAAAATGTGAAGGTCTAAGGGTGCAAAAAGAGCCCCAGCCCGGAAGTTCACCAACAAGAGGCATACCCCGCCAAGACTTCCGTTCCGATTCCCGATTCCCTACGCCATGGAACCGAAATTCTTTAAAGCCTAATGATTCTGGGGCTCTTGATACCTTTTGTGGCATTGCGAGTATCAAGGACTACCTTGGAAGCATCAACCACTTTCCGATAGTCGATATTGCTATGATTGGTAATGATGACAGCGCAATCGGCATCGCGCAAGCCCTGATCCAGGTTCATTGAAATCAAACTGGTACCATCGAGTCTGATTTCTGGAACGTAAGGGTCATGATACATGACTTTGGCGCCGCGATTTTGCAATAATTGGATCACATCCAATGCTGGTGATTCTCGCAGATCGTCAATATCTTTCTTGTAGCTCACACCGAGAATCAAGATTTTGGAGTTCTTTACCGATTTGCTGAACTCATTGAGGGCGTCGTTGACCTTGTTTACCACGTAATGAGGCATATCTGCGTTAATTTCACTGGCCAACTCTATGAATCGTGCACGATAATTTAGCGTTTTTAGTTTCCATGAAAGATAGAGCGGATCAATCGGAATGCAATGCCCTCCCAGTCCCGGGCCTGGTTGAAAAGGCATAAACCCGAAGGGCTTGGAAGCCGCTGCCTCAATCACCTCCCAGACATCGACACGCAGCCGGTCACACATCAACGCTACTTCGTTCACCAAACCAATATTTACGCTTCTGAAGGTGTTTTCCAAGAGTTTAACCATTTCCGCGGCGCGCGATGAAGAAACCGGAACGACCTTTTCAATAAAGTGCTGATAAAGCTTGGAGGCCACTTCCAGGCAATTGGAAGTTATTCCACCGATCACCTTTGGGGTATTACGAGTGTTATATACAGAATTCCCTGGATCCACACGTTCCGGAGAGAAGGCCAGAAAGAAATCTTTCCCTACTTTGAGCCCGGCTTCTTCAAATTTGGGCAGCATCAATTCTTCGGTGGTGCCCGGATAGGTCGTGCTTTCCAGCACTATTAATTGGTTGGGCCTCAGGTGCTCCGCAATCCGTTCCACCGCGGAGACCACCATAGAAAGATCGGGATCCTTGGTTTTGCTCAGTGGAGTTGGGACGCAGATAATAATGGCGTCGAGCGAACTGAGGATCTTGAAGTCATTTACTGCTCTAAAGCGGCCCGACTGAACATGCCTGGAAACTGCAGCGGGGGACACATCCGGGATATAAGAGCGGCCCTCGTTTATCTGCTTCACTTTTGATTCTACAACATCGATCCCGAGCACTTTAATTCCTGAACTCGCAATCTCAATAGCTAAAGGGAGTCCGACGTACCCCATGCCGATGACTCCAACTTGCACAGTCTTAGACTCAATTTTCTGTAGCAGTTCCCTCATATCTGTATCTAACTGATCCCCTTTCTCAAAAATTTAGGAAGAAATGAAACTCTTCCGGCTGACCTTCTTAGGTCGGTATAACCATCTCCTACAATCTAAATCGGCAAAGCGTGCGAGATTATAACTCCAAAACGGGTCAGATCAAATCTTAAAGGGGAGTAATGAGCCATTTGGGCCCCTTGGAGCATGGCGAGCCTGAAAATGGCGACTCCCCCCCAGATCAGGAGGGAACGAAGGCCCGGAGCCGTTCGGGGGCCCTGGAACCCGCTAGCACGACAAGTACGCCGGCCGTGGGGCTGTCGCCCCGGGTTCTTCCCCTCAACTGACCCCGGAGGATGGAGGATCATCCGTGCTGTCAAGGCATTTTCAATAGGGTCATCACTCCGCCTCGCCGCCGCCCGGTAGTTGGGGTCGCACAGAGACGGACTTGTACTCTTTGAGCCGAACCAGGCCCGGCTTGGCGCCTTTAGGCTTTGAAACAAACTTTCTTTGTGTGTAATGGACCTCTACTTTGGGCGCATTACGGGCCTGGCTGAAATAGGCCGCTAGTTGTGCGGCCTCTAGCAGAGACTGGCGCGGCGGCATCGCTAATTTTTCCGGATTCCTCAAGACTACGTGAGAGCCCCCGTAACCTGCCACATGGAACCAGAAGTCCTCACTGTTGGCGATTTTCAGAGTCAGAATATCGTTGTCTTTGCTACTTTTGCCCACCAGGATCGATAGGCCCTCTGAAGAAATAAAGGACTTGACTGCCTTCCGCAGCCGGCTTTGCGCATGAACTGAAGCGTCCTTGGCGGCACTGCGCCCGTCCACTGGGCAGGGACCACGCCCAACTCTGTTCTGCCCATCCATTTTTTTCTGTGGCTCCATCGCTTTTTCCAGATCGTCCACCGCTTCAGCATTGGCCAACATCTCTTGCTGAAAATCTAAGAGCTCAATCTCACCCTCCACCTGTTGAATTCTCCTTCTTATTGAAGGGATGGAGCGATTGGCTTTTTGATAGAGTTTGCTATAACGGTTGGCATTCTGAATGGCCGAGAATCGAGGATCCAGAGGAACTTCTATTTCTGCTTGTTTTTGATCAAAGAGATCTACTACGCGCAGCATTGACTGTCCGGAAGCAGATTTTTCCCGTTGGGCATATAACAGATCAGCGTACTTCCTGTAAAGTTCAAAACTTTCATTTTTTCTTAAATCGGTTCGTAGACCTTCCAGCAAACGACTTTTCTTTCTTAAGTGAGCCGACACTGTGGACATCAGGGATTGTTGGCGCTTGAGAAAATGACTTCGAGTACAGAAAATCTGGTAGGCTTCAATACATGAGGCATTCAGAGACGGGAATTCCCGATGTTGAATTCCCTCAAGCGAATCCAACGGGAAGGGCACGACCAGAATTTTCTCTGCCAATTCAGCAGTCTTATTCGAAGCAGACCTAACCTTCGCCACTGTAGAAAAAACCGGGGAAGGCTTCAGGAAATAAATCTGCGGTGAATACGGTCCATAGCGAATTCTCTTCAGAATCGATTGAAGACGCTCCCAAAGAACTTCGGGATCATTGGCTGCTCCATATGCCACTTCCCGAACGAAGAAAGGGCTAATTCCCGAAAGTTTCGACCAGAGCGGTGGCTGTTTACGCGCTTCAAATCCAGTGAGCGGATCTCGGCCCCGACCTGTTTTGGGGGATTCCGACTCTGGTGGGAAGCTGCAGCTTCCCACCAGTAGCTGAAACTCCTCCTGGGTAATCTGGTCGATTGAGAAGGCGGACTTTGCCTCAGGTGGCTTGTAATAGGATTGCTCCATCCTGAAGGATCCCTTCTGCGCCAGGAAGGCTCCAAGAATCGCTTGGCTCTCATTGAGCAACAAGGCATTGGGTCTGGGCGGAATTAATTCCAAGACCAGGGTCAACTTCTCCAAGCGTGACGGGACCCGCCTGCTTTCAAAATCGAAGAATAGAACGCGCTCCGTCAGGTTCTTGCTAAGGTTGACGATCCTTCCGCCAACCAAATACTTTCGCAGGGTCGAGAGCCAGTCTGTGCTAACGTTTTCGGAAAATTTATTTTCTGGTCCGGTTAGGAAAATTGATGGGTGAGACGGGTCGAGACAGAGGGTCAAAACGTCGGTCCTTCTGGAGCGCAAAGCAAAAAGTACCGTCCTGTCACTAGTCTGTTTAAGTTTTTGGATGGTCTTTTGGAGTAGGAGGGGCCTGAGTTCATGCAGTAATACTTCCAGGGTAAGGTTATCCATAAAATGGGAATCCCATCTTTTGCAGCATCTGGTAAAGAAGTGAAATGGGCAATCCGACGACATTAAAATAGCAGCCGTCAATCCTCCTAATGAATCGTGATCCGAATCCCTGGATAGCATAGGCTCCCGCTTTGTCAAAAGGTTCACGGGTGTCAAGGTAAGCTTCTATTTCCTGGCTGGACAAGGGACTGAACTGAACCACCGTACGAGAAAAGTCCACTTGGCATTGTTGTTCGTACAGTGTGCAAACCCCCGTCAATACGTCATGGTGGCGCCCACTGAGCCTGTTTAACATATTGCGGGCAGCTTCCCGCGACTGAGGTTTCCCAAGGATTTGCTCATCGCAGACAACCACAGTGTCTGCGCCTACAATGACGGATTTCGGCTTTATTTTTTGAGCCCACATCGCCTTGGCTTGAGCCAGACGCTGGACCAACTCTGGCGCGGTTTCGTTTGCCTTGCTGGTTTCTGGAATTTGGCTGGGTAGGACCTCAAACTCGACTTGCAACAGTCTTAACAGTTCCTGGCGTCTCGGCGATGCCGAAGCCAGGACCAAATCCGGTTTTGGAGGTATTTTTGTCAGCACAGCCAATGGCCTCGACCTCTTTCCGTGTTTACAAACTTCTCAACGGTATGATAAAACAAAACCGAACTGTCGAGCTAGCAAACTGAGGTGTGACAAGGAGTTTCATGGATAGTGGAGTAAAGGGTGGTGGTGTTTTCATCCTAATGGCGCTGAGCATCCTTCTTTATTCTCCTTTAAAAAAGGAAGACAGGGAGACGTCTTGGGTTTATGCTCAGGCGCAAAATGCGGACCAGGATAATCCCAATTTCGACTTCAGTGTTTATTTTACGGGGAATGTTCGGGGCAATCTCGAACCTTGTGGCTGACCGCGCAATCCGTCGGGCGGTCTGGCCCGTCGCACCAATGTGATTAACGAAAATCACAAGAAGTTTCCCGAGAAGCCTCTACTACAAGTCGAGATCGGCAATTACATGCAGGCCACCGGCCCTGACCGTGTTGTTAAGAACAAGTGGTTATGGCGAGGAATGAATCAATTGGGAATTCAAGTTATCAATGTGGCCGAGGATGACATCGGAGAGATAATCAGCCAAGGGATGGACTACCAGAATTCGGACCGATTTATCTCTGCCAATCTTCTTTCTAAAGAGAGCGGGATGCCTCTCTTGAAGCCTTATGTAATCAAGAGTATTTCTCTTCCGGGAAATCCGAGGAAATTCCGTTTGGGCTTCATTGGCCTCTCCTCGCGAAACAGTTATATTCCGACCGACGAGGCGGGTTATGTCTGGGCAGACCCTCTGGTTAGCGCCAGGAAATGGCTCCCTGAACTGCGGCAGCAATGCGATTTTGTGATTGCTTTGGCCTGTATGCCTGCGAAGGATGCTGTCCAGTTGGCAGTCGACACGAGTAATATTGATATAATCCTTACAGGGTTCAAACACCAGGGGAGTGGGCTGCCCGCTACAATCAATAAATCAAGTCTGATTTACGCTGAAGACGAAGGCAGAATCCTGGGAGAACTAAGATTCCTGGTGAGAAACGGTGAAGGCGACGTCAAGCCATTGAATCACATATTAACACGTAACGTGCCAGATGATCCCGAAATGGCCGCTTTCATCGTCCGGGCGAAAGAGGAGATTTCTTCTCGGCAAAATGAGATTGCCAAAGGCAACGGCATCGGATCAGCCAGAGCGGAGACGATAACGGTCTCTAATTATATAGGCTCCCAAAGTTGTGCCCAATGTCACCAGGCCGCATTCGACGCCTGGGCAAAATCGAAGCATGCTCACGCTATCGATATCCTCAAAAAAGAGAAGAAAGAATTCGACAGTTCCTGTGTCGTCTGTCATGTCACCGGTGCGGGTCAAGCGGGAGGATTCACTGATCTCTACAAGACACCTCAAATGGCCAATGTTCAATGCGAGGCTTGTCATGGTCCCGGTAGGGAGCATAGTTTGAAGGCTCCGGCCGTCAAAATGGCAAAGACTGGGCCGGAATATTGCTTAGGCTGCCACACCAAAGGCAATAGTCCGGAATTTGAATTCGTTTCTTATTGGGAAAAAATCAAACACTAAGGATGCTTAAATTCTCAGCCTTACTCCCAAGAGCCTTCAGACAGTTGCCAGACAATGATGAACTCAGGGAGAAATTGGTGCTCTCCCTGTGGAAACAGGCTGTGGGAGAGCCTCTGGCGCAGAGGACGAAACCTTTTCGATTGTTTAAATCCACCTTGATCGTTTCCGTGCCATCGCTTATGTGGAAACGAGAGTTACATCATCTGGAGGCGGAGATTCTCAAAAGCTTGCATCAGGCTACGGGGCGAAGGATAGTGTTTGCCCTGGAATTTAGAGTGGATCCCCAATTCGATGCGGAAACGCCCCCAGCTCAACCCCAAGGCGTTTCCACCCTTAGAGAACCCGTCGCGCTTCCCTTGGAAACCATCCAGGACACAGAACTGCGCCAGAGCCTTGCGGCGGCCGTTTCCAGTTATCTTAATCGCCTTAAATAGGACGCTTATGAAAATCGGCCACGCCGAAGTGGAGTACGTCGCCAAGTTAGCCAATCTAGCGATCACGGAAGAAGAGAAAAGGAGGTTCATCGATCAGCTCAACTCTATTTTGGAATATGTGGAACAGCTCAATTCCCTGAACACGGATAACGTCGAACCCACCGCCCAGGTGGTTTATGCCAGCGAACAGGACTTGGGCATGCGGCAAGATGAGCCGAGGGTCACGTTTTCTCAGGAAGAGTCCTTGAGCAATGGCCCTGCCACTGGAGCCGGTTACTTCAAGGTGCCGAAGGTTATCGAGGAAAGATAGGGAAGAGGGAAACAAGATAGCCATGAAGCGATGGCATAACCTCTTCGGCCAGGGCGGACGAGGCGGCATTTCGTGGAAGCGAAAAACCTGACTGTAGCAAGAATTAAATCTCTCATCGAACGAGGAGAGGCTTCGGCCGTAGAGATATGCCAAGCTTATCTCCAAAACCTCGAGCGGCTTAATCCTACAATCAAAGCCTATCTGCACACGAGCCCTGAGAGAGCGCTAGAACTGGCCGCTCGGATTGACCGCCTGAAGCGTGAAGGCACACCTCTTCCCTCCCTTGCAGCCTTGCCCATGGCAATCAAGGACAACATCTTGATTAAAGGGCTAAGAAGTACCTGCGGATCAAAAATCCTGGAAAACTTTGTAGCCCTTTATAACGCCACGGTGATCGAGAAATTAGAGGCAGCAGGTGCCGTCTTCCTGGGAAAGGCCAACTTGGACGAGTTTGCCATGGGTTCCTCAACAGAAAACTCGGCTTTCTTTGCCACCCGGAATCCACACGCGCTGGATTATGTACCCGGAGGGTCCAGCGGTGGTTCGGCCGCTGCGGTAGCCAGCCAAATGGCGGTGGCCGCCCTGGGATCTGACACGGGAGGCTCTATTCGACAACCGGCGTCTTTTTGCGGCGTGGTGGGGCTGAAGCCTACCTACAGCCGCGTTTCCAGGTACGGTCTGGTGGCTTTTGGCTCCTCTCTGGATCAGATCGGGCCAATTGCGGCAACCGTGAAAGACACCGCCCAAATCTTGAGAGTCATTGCCGGTAAAGATCCCCATGATGCGACCTCTTTGGCCGTCGCTGTCCCCGATTATCTTGAAGGCATCGAGAAGCCTGTAAAGGACCTGAAAATTGGCTTGCCTAGAGAATATTTCAGGGCGGGACTTTCGGAAGTTGTAAAAAACAAGATTCAAGCCGGGCTTAGACTTCTCGAAACTCTGGGCTGCCAGATGGTTGAGATCGAACTGCCTCACACGGACTATGCCATTGCCACTTATTACGTCATCGCCATGGCGGAAGCCAGTTCCAATTTGGCTCGATTTGATGGAGTTCGTTATGGGCTGCGAGTTCGCGGCTATAGCAACCTGTCCGGCATGTATCGTGAAACCCGCGATGCCGGATTTGGCGCCGAGGTTAAGCGACGCATCGTGTTGGGGACCTTCGTTCTGAGTTCCGGGTATTATGACGCCTACTACCTCAAAGCTCAAAAAGTGAGGACCCTGATCAAACAGGATTTCGAGAAGGCGTTTGAAAAGGTTGACGTCATCATCTCTCCTACTTCTCCGACACCTCCGTTCCGTATCGGGGAAAAGAGCAACGATCCCCTGGCGATGTATCTTTCCGACATCTTCACGATTACTGCTAATTTAGTGGGGATTCCTGGCATTTCGGTTCCCTGTGGCACGACTCCGGAGGGATTGCCTGTGGGGATGCAAATCCTGGGCAAGCATTTTGATGAACCGCGCCTTTTGCATCTTGCCCATATTTTCGAGCAAGCCGGCGGCTTCACTCTCTAAAGGGCATTCAGCTATCAGCAGTCAGCCATCAGCGAAAATGAGGGGGCTTCTTCCATTCTGGAATTTCCACAAGCGACACTCTCCTGAAAATCCCCTCTGGGGAGGGGCAGAAGGCGTAGCCTTCGGGGTGGGTCCTATGGTTCGGGATAACCCACCCCTGCGCCCCTCCCGTGGAGGGGAATGATTTTCATCCTTGGTGGTGCCGC
>Ga0066709_100000923_pt1 | contig 17961 bp, 17 predicted proteins | sample GraSoiAngelo_158_FD_79665 | JGI IMG/M metagenome (GOLD analysis project Ga0066709, IMG submission 79665) | Grasslands soil microbial communities from the Angelo Coastal Reserve, California, USA - 14_1009_16_30cm | ecosystem: Environmental > Terrestrial > Soil > Grasslands | place: USA...
CCGCCTCGGAGCTTCACTCACCGACGCCGACCAGCTCCAGTCGCCGCTCTTGCCCGGCTTCGCGCACGCCGTCGATCGGTTCTTCTTCCCCGAGGAGTTCTGACGAAGCGTTGGGGCCGCTTACCGAGACCCGATCGGCCCGGAGACCCGTCTCAGGTGGCACACTGCGCATACTCGTGGCCGGGTCGACCGGCGTTAGCCGCCTGCGATGAGCGCCACGCCGGCCAGGGCACACGCGACGCCCGTTTGTTGCGTGCGCGATAGGCGCTCGTGCAGGATCGCGCGCGCCAGGACCACGGTGACAACGGAGAAGAGAGACGCCAAAACGGCCGCGAGGCTCACCAGACCGGGCGGCAATGAGCTGAGGCTCAAGCCGCGCGAGTTCGATCTGTTGGTGTACTTCCTGCGCCCACCCGAGCGAGGTGTTGACTCGCGAGCGCCTGTTACGCAACGTCTGGGGCTATGACTTCTCCTCAGCCGATACACGTACGGTAGACGTCCATGTCCGCTGGCTCCGCGGCAAGATCGAGGACAACCCCACGACGCCGAGCCGTATCCAGACATCGCGTGGCGTGGGATACATGTTCGCGGGGTGACTCCCGCGCACCTGTGGCCGGCCCGACGGGTGGCTGAGCAGGCGCCATGACGGGTCGCTTTGGGTGGCTGACGGTATGCCTGGTCGCGGGCACGGCCGTGACGATGCTTCTGATCGGGCTGGCGTTCCTGCCGGTTTCCGATTGGGAGGCCTTCGTGCCAGCAGCTGTCCTGGGCGGCGTTGCACTGGTGTTGCTGGCTGCGACCGCGGTCGAAGTCATGGGCCGCCTGCTTGCCCAGCCCCTCAGGCGAATGGTGCGCAGAATCGACGCCGGCGCGGTTGGGCACGCGACGCTCGGCGAGTTCGCCCAACAGGCGCCGACCGAGGTCGCGCCGCTGCTGTACTCGCTGCAGCGCGTTCAAGCGGGTCTGCGTGGTGCTCTGGAGCAGCTCGAGCGGGATCGAGGGCAGATGGCCGCGCTCTTCGAGCACCTGGCCGACGGCGTGCTCGTGCTCGACCCCGACGACCGGATCGTGCTGAGCAACCCGGCGGCCAGACGGCTCCTCGGACAGCCGCTCGCCGGCGGCCATACGCTGGCCGAAGCCGTACGCGATGTCGAGCTCGTCGAGGTCGTCCGCGCAGCGCCGCCTGGCGAATCTCCTCCATCTGATTGACATGCCGAGCGGCCCGCCGGGCCGCAGCTGGCTTCAGGTCATCGCGACCCGATTACCCGACGGCGAGCGCCGACTGGTGGTGCTGCAGGACGTCACCGAGCTGCGCCGCACGGAGGCGGCGCGCCGGGAGTTCGTGGCGAATGTCTCGCACGAGCTGCGCACGCCGGTGGCGGCTCTCAAGGCGCTGGTCGAAACGCTCGAAGGCGGCGCGCTGGAGGACGATCCCGAAGTCGCGCGCGACTTCCTGCAGCGCACGCACATTGAAGTCGATGGGCTGGCAAACCTGGTCAACGAGCTGCTCGAGCTCGCGCGCGCCGAGGCTGGCCGCCTGGAGCTGGAGATCGAGCCGTGCCTCTCTGACAATCTCCTGCAAACGTCGGTGGAGCGCATGCGTCCATACGCCGAGCAGATGGGGCTCGACGTAGAGGTGGTCCAGAACGACGCGGGGATGGTCGTCCGCGCCGACGCGCGGCGCATCGGCCAGGTGCTGACCAATCTGCTGGCCAACGCGGTCAAGTTCACGCCGCCAGGGACACATTGAGGTCGGCACGCGGGCGGTCGACGGGTCGGTGGAGTTCTGGGTCGCCGACACCGGGGTCGGCATCCACCCTGACCAGCTAGGGCGGGTGTTCGAGCGCTTCTACAAGACCGATCCTTCGCGGATGAGCGCCTGCACCGGCCTGGCGCTTGCAATCTGTAAGCACCTGGTGCTGGCGCACCGCGGCACGATCAGGGCCGAGAGCGCAGGCGCCGGTCACGGAGCGATCTTCAGCTTCAGGTTGCCGCGCGAGACGGAGCCCGCGCGGGTGGACGGGGCCACAGCCGCTCGAGCGGGGCCTTGACCTCAACACCGAACGGGGTATGCTGAAGGTGGCTTGACGGGGCCAGGCCACTGCACCGGGTGAGCTAGGCGGCGGCTTCGGTGCATCGAGTGCCACCCGATACTGGTATCTCGTTGCGTTGATGGCCGCATGGATGTGGAGCGATCCACCCTCGTTACCGTCCGCTCGCCGGTACGGTAGCCGGAGTCCGCAGGAGCTAGGCATCCAGGTCCTCGGGGCCTTCCATGTCCAGATCGGCTCGTGGCTAATCCCCGACAGCGCCTGGCGGGTCAAGACGGCACGGCTGGTCGAGTTGCTGGCGCTTGCGCCGGGCCACCGGCTGCACCGCGAGCAGGTGTTGGAGCGGCTGTGGCCCGGGTTTGCGTCTGATTCGGCCACCAACAACCTGCACCGCACCCTCCACGCCACACGCCACGTCCTCGAGCCTCACCTCGCACCGGGTTGTCCATCGGCGTACCTGCACCTGCACGGCGACTGCCTGGCCCTGACCGCCGATGGTGCACTCTGGGTGGACGTCGAGGCATTCGAGGCGGCCGGTGCTATCGCTCGCGATGCCCAGGACCGGGCGGCGTATCGAGCAGCGGTGGAGCTGTACACGGGCGACCTGCTCCCGGAGAACCGCTATGAATACTGGGTCATAAGCCGGCGGGAGGAGCTCCGCGGGCTGTATTTGGCCCTGCTGCTGGAGCTGGCGCAGCTGTACGAGGCGCACGGGGAGGATGGGTTGGCAAGCCGGACCCTCGAGCGCCTGGTGGCAACGGAGCCCACCCACGAGGAGGCCCACCTGGGGTTGATGCGCCTCTACGCCTTCGCCGGGCGGCGGCACGAGGCGCTCCGCCAGTACCAGCGGCTGCGGCGCGCCCTGCGGCACGAGCTGGGCACCGAGCCCGCCGAGGCGACCGGGCGTCTGCACCAGGACATCCTGGACGGGCGGTTCCCGGCCAAGCGGGTCCCCACCTCTCGCGCGGTTCGTGCTGGCAGCCCCATGCCAAACGGTTCTCCGGTCGCCTCGCCGGGCAGCCGGCACGGTCCGCTGACGTCCCGGGAGTGCGAGATCGCCGCGCTGCTCGCGTGCGGGCTGACCAACCGCCAGATCGCCGATACGTTGGTGATCACGGGGCGAACGGCGGATACGCACCTTTGCAACATCCTGCGGAAGCTGGGCATGGCGTCTCGCGCCCAGGTCGCCGCCTGGGCGGTGGAGCGAGGACTCGTCGCGCTCCGCACGCACGGCGCCAATGGGCCAACGCCCAAGGATACGTATACGTATATACCACCCGGCCCGTCAGCGTGAATTGCGCCAGGTAAGTTCCAGGTAAGAGCGTCGGTTCATACTGGCGTCGTTTCGCGTGGACGCGGGCCCCGCACTCCCGGGCCTCGGAGGAGTATGCGTTGTTCCTGCTCCGCCGCTGGCACGTGTGTGAAGCACCGCATCCGCTCAACTGATAGATGAGGAGGAGCGCATGCTGAGCAGACGTCAGGCGCTGCGACTCGGGCTCTTGGGTAGCGCCGCCCTCTCACTTCGCCTGGGAGACATGAGCGTGGGCATGCCCGGGCACGCCATGGGGATCGACAGCGCGTGGCGCGCTTTTTCCGACCTCGGCGGTGCAAGCCCGGCGATCATGCCGTTTGCCTTTCCCCTTGGCGTTCCACGGGTGCTCCCACGCACCGATGTGCCCCCGAACGTCATTGAAGGAGAGAATTCCCCTCACCCAAGCCCCTTCCGCGTTCGTCAAGCCAGGGAGCAGGGGACCGACTACTACGTGATCAGGATGGTGAACAAGCGGATTCCAATCCCGGGCCTGGTTTATCCCCCCGGCAGCCCGGGGACGACCGCGGTCTGGGCCTACACAGCCGATGGTCATCCGCCCGAGTCGCTCCTCGGACCCACCATCAAGTCGCAGGCCATCACCTCCTTTCTGCAGGGCATCTCCCCCGGGCGGAACGACCCACCCATCAATGCCAAGGGGCAACCGTTCGGTCGCCCGACGATCATCAAGTTCATCAACCAACTGGAGCCCGACGCGGCCAACAGACCCATCTTCACCACGGTCCACTTGCACGGCGGGCATCAGGGCCCTGACGACGACGGCCACCCCGACGACCTGATCCTCCCGCTCAGGTCTGTGGTCGCCCCCCCGCAGGTGAATTTCCGGCTCTTCGAGTTCCAGAACGAGCCGAACAGCGGGCAGGGCGCGCAGCTCTGGTACCACGACCACACGGAGGACTTCACCGGGCGCAACGTGTACATGGGGCTGGCGGGGTTCTACGTCCTCGAGGACGAGCTCGATGCGCGGTACCAGCTCGAGGGGAAGTTGCCCACCGGGCTGGCGGGCGACTCCACCCGCGCGCCGACTGCCTGGCACGATATCCCGCTGGTGATCCAGGACCGGCGGTTCGATGCGAACGGGCAATTGAACTACGACGCGGTATTCGACCAGAGCGGAGTCTTCGGCGACACCATCCTCGTCAATGGCGTCGTTCAGCCCTTCTTCCAGGTCGACCGGGGGCAGTACCGCTTCCGCATCCTCAACGGGTCCAACGTGCGGGTGTACCTGCTCACGCTGAGTAATCCTCAAGCGCGTAATACGCGCTTGACGTTCACACAGATCGGCACCGATGGCGGGCTTTTGCCCAAGCCGGTCGTCCGCGACTCGATCGAGCTTGCCCCGGCGGAGCGAGTCGAGGTGGTCGTCGACTTCTCCGGGGTCGCCAGTATGCAGAGCGTGATCCTCGAAAACCACGGGGACGAGCAGGCGGACGGGGGGAGGACGGCGCAGATCATGCGGTTCGACGTCGTGGACAGGCCGGCGCCGCCGCGCATCACCATCCCGGATCCCTTGCGAACTGTAAGGGATTACTTCAATCCCTCAGGAACAGGAAGAGATTTCCTCGACCTACGGGTCGGCCTGAGTTCGAGGCCGAAACCCGTCACACGGGCCTTCGAATTCGACCGTGGAGGTGGAGAGTTTTCCATCAATGGGCAACACTTCGCCGGGCCGTGTCAACTTCACGGTGAGCCCGAACGCTTCGACGCGATCGTGGTCGAGGGCACCGACGAGATCTGGGAAGTGAGCAACTCGTCGGGCGGCTGGTACCACCCGGTCCACATCCACGACAATGAGTGGCAGGTCCTCGACCGGAACGGGCAGCCGCCTGCTCCGTGGGAAGTTGGCTGGAAGGAGACGTTCTTCCTGCGCCAGGACACCGTGCGAGTCCTTGCCCATTTTGAGACGGAGCGTGATCCGAAGTTCCCAGAATTCCGCGGCACATACGTCTTCCACTGCCATGTCATGGAGCACGAAGACCACATGATGATGTCGCAGTTCTCGGTGGTGGAGCACCAAGGAGACCGACCACCACCAACCCCGACAGATAACTGCCCGCCTTCGACAGGAACAGGCGGCTGATCCCCGTATGACCAGTACGGAGGTGTCCCTCAATCCGTCGCTGCAGGCCGAGCGGTCAGACGCGGAGGGTGGGTCGTACCGACATGCCACCGGCCAGGAGGACCGGAGAACGATGGGGGCGTTCAAGGTGTTGCCCAGGGCGCGGAGCGCGCACCGACGGAGGACGGAGTCCACCGAGTTGTACCGCGTCGCCGGGGGGCTGGCCGTGGTGGCCGGACTGATCCACCTGTATGTCGCGCCGGCCCACTTCGTGGAGGAGGGGCTGGCGTTCGGCGTTTTCATGCTCGTCGTCGGCGCGGCCCAGATGGTGGTCGGCGTGGCCTTCCTGGAGGAACCCACCCGCGCGCCCGTCCAGGCGACGATCATCGGCACGCTGCTGGTGGTGCTGCTGTACCTCGTCTCGCGCACGACCGGGCTGCCCTTCGGGCCGCACCCGGGCCGGCCCGAGGGGGTGGATACCGTCGACGTCGTCTCTAAGACGACCGAGCTCACCCTGCTCTGGGTGCTGCTGTCGCTTCCGCACGGCGAGCGAATCCGGAGCCGCGCCCGCTCCTGATTGCGCCTGCCGGCCGGAGCGCCCAAAACTACGGTTTTCGGTGGTGTAGCGGCGGAGCTCACCCGTCTATCGTGGAATCGTTGAGCCCGCTGATACCCCGCAGTGGAGTGAGGGAATACCACTGCTCGTAGGCGACGTGGCTCTCCAATAACACCATAAATGGAGGGGAGACATGGCGGTCACGGACCGACAGTTTCTGTTACTTCTCCATCTCGGGTTAGGTGCCCTGTATTTGCACGGCTTTGGTAGCGGCTTAGCCGGCCTCTCACAACACGCACGTCTCGTGCGCTTCGCCGTCATTGGGGCCATGGTGCTGGCCTTCGCCGCCTGGGCCAGCGTGCTCACCGGCACGTATCTCATCTACCCCTGGTACAGAGCGGTGGCGCCGGCCGGCGCGGACCTGTCGGCCTTCCCGCAACGCTTCCTCCTGGCTGACCCCAGCCTCGAGCGCTGGCACAAGTTCGGGATGGAGTGGAAGGAGCACGTCGCCTGGCTCTCGCCGATCCTGGCCACCGCCGCGGCTTACCTAGCGGTGCGCTATAGATCGCAGCTCGAGGAGTGGGTGGGCGTCCGTCGGACGGTGCGTGTCTTCCTCACGCTTGCATTTGCGACTGGTCTCGTGGCCGGCGCCCTCGGCGCGGCGCTCAACAAGGTGGCGCCCAATGCCTTCGCGTTCCAGTAGCCCTTACGGGAGGAACAAAATGGATCGACGGATCACAGTAGACCGGAGCTTCGGCTACGGCGTCGCCGCGGCGAGCGTTCTGGCTCCTGAACGGGAGCAGGCCCTCGCCCCGCCAGCGGCGCGAGAGAGCCTCGTGGTGGACCAGCGCCCGCTGGCCACCGCGCCCGACCACCGCGTCGTGGACGAGGCGCCCCCAGTCTCCGAACCCACCACGGCGAGCGTCAGGAACGGCCCGGCCGTGTCTGCGATCGTCGCGGCCGGCATCGGCTCAGCCTGCCTCGGGATCATCGTCACCGCCGAGGGGGCCTTCGCCGACTTCTCCCGCGCGCTCAACATTGTCAATTCCGTGGGGCCACTGAGCGGCAAGACCACCCTCATGGTGGCCCTCTGGCTGGTGGCCTGGGGGGTGCTCCACCTGGCGTGGCGGAGCCGGGACGTGAACTTCCCGCGCGCCGCGACGGCCACCGGCATCCTCCTCGTTCTCGGCCTGCTCGGGACGTTTCCGCCGATGTTCGACTTGATCGGGAGCCTCATCGAGCACCACTAAACCAGAGCCAAGATGGGATCTACATGGTTGAGTGGCTGAAGGAGGCGCTGGGAGGCTCGTGCTTCGACTCCAACTCGAGCACCGGCGGCTGCCGGCACCGCTCAGAATTCGCGCAATTCTACGCGGGTTGCACCTTCGGACCGAGCGTAGCGTGCGCGGTTGGGAGTTTGCCATGCAACGCTTGGTTTTGGTCGGCGCATTGTTATTGGCGACGAGTGCTCTTCCATCCGCTGCCGCTGCGCACGACGGCGGAGTTTGCGCCGCGTTCGACTGCCCACATGAAGTTCATCTCAGTCCGGCCCAAGAGGCTGCTTCAAAGTCCACCAGGGCACGCCGAGCCTGCACGGTTTGACGTTCCTCTAGCGACCACGCATGGCGCGTGGAGCACTGGCAGCTTCTGGCAGCTTTTCGCGGCTGGCTGACAGGTGCCTCTCGCTACGGTGGGCCGTGGTGGGGGTAGACGGAGGTCCGCAATCGTGCACAGCCATCCAACAGCTCGACAGACCGGGTACCGCGACGCTGCGCGCCTCTCGGGAATCGAGAGGGTCCGATGAGCAGGAGTCCGATGAGCAGGAGGTCGTCCGAGCCTCCGCCCGCCCGCGCGGACCGCGCGCGATCGCCCCTCCACCAGGCGCTGCTGCGCGGCCGGACCGCAGAGCTGTCGCTGAGAATTGCGGATCTCGGCCAGCAGATCAGGCTCCGGAATTACCGGTTGTTCTTGCGGTCCGCGGAAGCCGGCCTTGGCCTGGTGGACGATCTGAGCCCGCATGCCGCCTGGCGCGCCGCTGAGCACCGTCGCCGTCGCGTCCCCGCCTACCGGATGCTCCTCGAACGCACCGGCTGGCGCGATGATCCCCGACTGGCGCCCGCCGAGCGGCTGCGCCGGCTGCCGGTCACCGACAAGGCGACCTACGTCAGGGCGTTCAGCACGGAGGACCGCTGCCTGGACGGCCGGATCCCCCCCGGTCGGCACCCAGATCGACGAGTCCTCGGGCGCATCGGGCACCCCGTACAACTGGGCGCGCAGCGCGGCCGAGCTGCGGGACGTGCACCGGCTGATGCACCAGTTCACCCGGTATTACTGCGGCACTGGGGTCATTAGTATCAACGGGTTCTCGATGGGCGCCTGGGCGACCGGCGTGAACGTCGGGGAGGCGATGCGCCTCAACGGGATGGTGAAGTCCACTGGGCCAGACGTCGACAAGATCCTCCACACCCTGGAGTTCTTCGGGCCGCGCTACTCCTACGTCATCACTGGCTATCCGCCCTTCCTCAAGCACCTGGTTGACGAGGGCAAGGCACGGGGCTTCGACTGGCGGGCCCATCGGGTCACCGGCATGATGGGCGGCGAGGGCATGACCGAGGGCTTGCGTGCGTACCTCGAGCGCTCGTTCGACGCGGTCTACTCCGGTTACGGCGCCTCCGACCTGGACATCGGCATCGCCGCCGAGTTCCCGGTCACGGTCTGGTTGCGCAAGCACGCGGCGGCCGATCGCCGCCTGCATGTGGCGCTTTTCGGCGACGACCCGCGCTTGCCGATGCTGTTCCAATACAACCCGCTCGACCACTACGTGGAAACCAACGCGCAGGGGGAGCTGATCTTCACCATTAACCGGCTCAGCGTGCTCTCCCCGCGCATTCGCTAGAACATCCACGACAGCGGCGGCGTGATCCCTTTCGACAGCGTGCTGGCCGTGCTCCGCGACTTCGGGCTGGACCCGGTCGCCGCCTGCCATCGCCCCGGCCAGCCCATCTTCCGGCTGCCGTTCCTGTACCTGTTCGGTCGCAGCGACAGCACGCTCTCCTACATGGGCGCCAATATTTACCCTGAGGACGTCGAAGAGGCGCTCTTCGCGGATCCCGAGGACGAGCGCCGGCTTGGCGCCTACTGCCTGGAACTCGTCGACGTCGGCGGGGGGGAACAGCGCCCCTGCCGTTTACAGGTAGACGGCCCCCTTTCTGCGGCGAATGCATTGACATATGCCTCCGACACGGCTAGAGTTTTTCGGTGTCGGGGGCACCGCGGTACCAGAGTTATATCGACGATGAGTCAGGCATCCGTTTCGTGTTCAAAACTGACGACGCCGAACCCGACATGCTCCATATCTCCATATCTATGCGCGGCACCTCACCACGCCTGACGACGCGATAGAGACGTTCTTTAGTGGACGGGCGCGCTGGAATGCATCACAGGAACGCCTCGAAAGTTTGTCTCCAACGCACGGCCTGTACTGGTTCTGGATCGAACGTGATCGCGTGGTAATGGTGATCTCGTGCTTCCGTGGGAGGAGGTCTAATGCCCAAGCGCAAGATCTCAGGGCCAGAGCCCTACGAACTCGACGAGGCCACCGCGGAACGCCTTGAGCACCTGACTGCGGCTGCCGATCACGAGTTGGCTGATGAGCGCGTCGGCATCCGTTGGCGGCGAGCTTCACTCGATGTGGTGCGCCAAGCCGCCGAAATCGCTGGGGTGCCCTACCAGACCTACGTAAAGCAGGTGGCTTTCCGCCAGGCGTTGACGGACCTGAAGGACGCAAAGGCTGCTGGCGTGCTGGCTGCGGAGAAACCTACTGCCGGCGCGTTGGGAAGCCGATAATCAGCTCGAATGGCATTCACGGTCTTGCTGGCCGCACCGCGCGGCTTTTGTGCTGGTGTGGAACGGGCGATTCGAACGGTCGAGCTGGCGCTCGACAACCGCGCGCCAGGCGATGCGCGACCCGTCTACGTGCGCCACGAGATCGTGCACAACAAGGTCGTTGTCGACGACCTGCGGGCACGCGGAGCCGTCTTTGTCGAAGACACCCGCGAGATCCCGGCGGGCGCCACCGCCGTGTTCTCTGCGCACGGCATCTCGCCGACGGTGCGCAAGGAAGCCGCCGCGCGCGGGCTGATGACCCTCGACGCGACCTGCCCGCTGGTCTCCCGAGTTCACGCCGCCGTCCTGCGCTACGCCGCGCGCGGCTACACCATTCTGTTTGTGGGCCACGCCGGCCACCCCGAAGTAGAGGGGGTCATGGGCGAGGCGCCCGACCAGGTTCGGCTGATCCAGACCATTGCTGATGCTTCTCGGGTTGAAGTGCCTGATGAGGGCAGGGTTGCGTACGCGACGCAGACCACGCTGAGCCTGGACGACGTCTCGGCCATCGTCGATACGTTGCGCGCCCGCTTTCCCTCGATGGTGGGACCCGAATCGGGCGACGTCTGCTACGCGACCCAGAATCGCCAGGAGGCGGTGCTCGCGTTGGTGTCGCAGCACGGCGCCGAGGTAGTGCTCGTGCTGGGCTCGCCCAACTCGTCCAACTCGAATCGGCTACGCGAGGTGGCCGAGAGCGCGGGTGCGCGGGCGTACCTGCTCGGCAGGGCGGATGAATTGCAGGCAGACTGGCTGGCGGGGGCTAACCGCGTTGGTGTAAGTGCAGGCGCGTCCACGCCCGAACACCTGGTCCAGGGGCTGGTGGAGCGACTGCGCACGCTGGGAGCGACCGACGTGCAGACCGTTGAGACGCGCGTCGAGGACGTGTTCTTCGCGCCCCCTCCAGTGCGAAGAGGCTGAACGGCTGTAGACTCGTAGCCGAATGACCGATAAGACGGGCGCGATTCGCACCCGTGCGGCGGAGACGCCGACCACCTGGCGCTGCTTGACCTGCAACTACGAGGTGGTCGACAAGATGCTGCCCAGGAAATGCCCGCGCTGCGGCGCGTCGCGCGTCAAGTTCGTCGAGGTGGGCGCCAAGGCTGAGAACGAGGAGTGAGGAACTCCGACCGCTCACCGTCGCCGGCCTGGTAGCCCTGGCGCTGCTCGGACTGGGCGAGGCGGCGCCGGCCGCATTCCCGGTCCTGGTCAGCATTGAAGGGCACGGCGCCGCGCTTCGTGTCAGCGTCGACGGGCAGACGCACGAGCTGTCGTCCGTACTGGGCGGCGGCTGGCGCGACGTCACGTTCGCGCAACCCGGTCCGCTGCAACGCGAATACCAGATCGATGGTAGCGATACCACGGCGACCAACGATCGGCCGTCCCTGTTGTTCGGCGGAGGATTGGTCGACTCACCGCTGTATCGCTTCGACGCGTGGCTGCGGGATGAGTCGAGCTACAGCCGCTGGGAGCGTACCCGGGTCATCGACCTCTCCACTGGCCTGACCGTTCCTTCGGATGCCAGGCCGCTACCGACCGACTTTCGGATCGAAGCCGCCGTGCGGCGGCCCGAAGCGCCGGCGCATCTGTGGCTGAACAGCGCGACTCCTGATCGTCGCGAGGGCCTCGAGCTGGACCGTGACCGGCGCAACGCGCGCTGGCTGATCGAGCGCGGCGGCGGGACCGACGCCCTGCCCCGCTGGTTCTTCCCCGAGCAGCCGGCGCCCTTCGCTGCCGGGCTCCTGAACCTCATCGGCCGCAGCGCGGCGGCGGGCTTCACGCTCGTACTTGCGACGTGGGTGCTGGCGCACGTGATTCGTGCGGTGCGCCGCATCCCGACGGTAGATCTCGAGAAGGCCCTGAGCGCTCGAATCGTGGCGGATGTGCTGCTCGCCGCCTGGCTGGTGGCCGCGGCGGTGGTGACGACACGGGCGTACCACCAGCTGCCGCACGTGCTCGACGCGGTGTCCTACACCTTCCAGGCCGGGCTGTTCGCCGCGGGCAAGCTCGCATTGGCCGCGCCGCCATTGGTGGACGACTTCAGGGGACCGTTTGAAGTCCTGTGGCAGGGGCGACTGTTCTCGCAGTATCCGCCCGGCGCGCCGGCCGCTTACGCCCTGGGCCAGGTGGTTGGCCTCGGGTGGCTGATCGGACCGCTCGCCTGCCTGGCGCTGATCGGCGCCACCTCGTGGACCGCGGGTGTGCTGTTTGGACCGGGCTGCGGCCTGGCAGCGCTCGGCCTGGGCGTGCTGTCGCCGTTCGTGCTGTTCCAGGCCGGCTCGTTCCTGAGCCACCCGATCGCAGCCGGGCTCCTGGCCGGCGCACTCGCCGCCTTTGTGGCCGGTGAGCGCGACGGGGAACTGCGCTGGTATGCGCTCTCCGGCGCCCTGCTTGGCGCCGCGTTTCTCACGCGCGAAGCAGCGAGCGTGCTGTTCGCCTTGCCCCTCGGCGCGCGTCTGCTCGCCACCCGTCGCTGGCGCCCGCTGCTGCGGATCTGCCTCTTCGGCGTGCCATTCGTTCTGACGTACCTCGTGTATAACCAGCACCTGACGGGCAGCCCGTGGTTGCTGCCGCGCACCCTGTTCAACGCCACCGACCACTTCGGCTTCGGCGACGGCATCGGCTTTCACACGCGTCACACGCTCGCGGCAGGCCTGGCCAATACTGACGAACTGCTGACGATCTTGCAGTTCGATCTCTTCGGCTGGCCGCCACTGTTCACACTCGGCCTGCTCAGCGCGCCGTTCCTGGTCGGCCGCCCGCGGACGTGGGACGTGCTGGCCGCGGCTGGCTTCCTGGCGTTCGTGACCGCCTACGCGGCGTACTTCTATCACGGTATCGCGCTCGGGCCACGCTACTACTTCGAAGCCATGCCATGGCTGCTGCTGCTCGCCGCGCGCGGTGCGCAGCTACTCGCGCAGATGGCGCGGAGCCGCGCCGCGGCTGCCATCGTCCTCGGCCTGCTGGCGCTGAACACCCTGCTCTTCTACGTGCCTCTCGAGCTCCAGCGGCGCCTGGACCTCAGTGGTCAATCCGGCGGCGTCAAGATCAGCCTGGACTTCGTGCAACCATCGCTGCTCGGGCCTCAGCTCACAAACCTGCCGACCCCGTCGCTGGTGGTGACTGACGACTGGTGGTTGTTCAACACCTCGCTCGCGCCACTGAACTGTCCGCGGCTGCCGGACTGCGACGTCCTGTTCGCTCTGGCGGGCACCCCCGAGGCGGTGAGCGCGCTTCAGGCTCAATATTCCGGCCGCGCCCTGCTGCGAGCAGTGAACCGGGCTGGACACATTCAGCTGATTTCCCCGGAAGGGGCCCAACTGGTGGGGAAGGCGCGACGCGGCTGACCGACGGAGGTAGCCTGATTCAGCGTATGCCGAGTAGTCGCAGTCTCAAGGTCGGCGATCGAGCGCCGTTGTTCAACCTGCCTTCATCGACGGGTCAGCCGGTTGACCTGAGCGAGAACCTCAGCCGCGGGCCAGTCGTCCTGGCCTGGTATCTCTTCGACTTCGGACGTGTTTGACGCGCGGAGCTGGAAGGGTTCCGTGAGAACTACGAACGATTCCAGACGCTGGGGGCGAGCGTGCTCGGCATGTGCGTCGAGAGCGATCGCGCACATACTGCCTTTGCTGCCGCGCTGGATGTGCAGTTTCCGCTCGTCAGCGACTTCAATCGCCAGATCGTGCGGCAGTTCGGCATTGATTACACCGAAGACGAGCCCTTCGGCGGCTGGTGGGGAATGAGCCGTCGCTCGGTGTTCGTGCTGGATCGGGACGGGATCGTTCGCTACGCGTGGATAACAGACGACCCTCTGGTCGCGCCGGATGTGGAGGAGGCTATCAAGGCGGTCCAGGCGATGAGATGAGTTCCGAGTTCCGAGTTCCGAGTTCCGAGTTCCGAGTTAGCGGCTTCGCCGAGGATTGCTGCGTTCGGCGCGCCTGTTCTGTATCCCGGCGCCGAGCGCCTAGACCTAGAACCCGTCCGCCGAAGCGGAACCCGGAACGCGGAACCCGGAACGCGGAACGCCCTACGCCTTCGTCCAGTCGGCGATATTGGAAGACCACTCGTCGAACGGACTCAGATTCGGACCGTTCAGCGACTTGATTTTGGCGTCGACCGAGTTGCGGTCGATGAGCGGGATGGTGACGTTCGAGCTGACGACCATGTCGTTCATCTGCATCCACAGCTGCGTCGCCTTCTGGACGTCTGTCTCGGATTTGACCTGGTCGAAGAGCTTGTTGTAATCCGCATTGACCCAGCGCAGATAGTTGCGCGCCGACCATTGGTTCGCCTTTTGCGCGATGTCGATCTCGGGATTGCCGCTATACCACGCTTTCATGTAGTTGAGCGGAAACGGTGAGCCGAAGGTCGATGTGTACATCTCGACGTCGGTGTAGAAGTGGCTGTTGGTGTCGGGATTACCTGGATCGGCAGAGAAGAACACGCCTGCATCGACCGACTTCAACTCAGTTTCGATCCCGATCTGCTGCCAACCCGATTTGACCAGGTCCTGCTCCTTCTGCCTGAGCGAGTTGATCGTCGTCTGATAGACGACGTGCATGCGCGCCCCATCGGGTGTCATTCGCACGCCATCACCGCCACGTTTGTAGCCAGCCTGATCCAGGATCTGATTCGCCTTATCAATATTGAACTCGAGCGTCGTGTTCTTGGACGACAGGTTGGTGGGGGTCGTCAGCACATTCGGGGATGCATTGCCCGACTGTCCGTAGAGCTGTTTGGCCATGGTCTCGCGGTCGATCGCGAGCGCCATCGCCTGCCGCACGCGCTGATCGGTCAGGAACGGGTGTTTGCTGGCGGGGCTGGACCGCTCACCGTTGAGATCGGTATTCGGGTCAGCCTGGTTGAGGTGGAGCTGCTCCACGCCACCGCCAGCGCCAATCACCAGGTCGCCTTTGCCGCCCTGCAGTAGCCCGTTCAGTACCTGAGCCTCGACCTGCAGGTTCCAGGCGTAGTCGTACTCGCCCGTTTGGAGCACAGCCCGAGCCGCCGAGACGGCGTCGCCGCCGCCTTTAATGTTGATCTCGCTGAACGACGGCTTGTTTGGCTCGCGGTAGTTCGGGTTGGGCACCAGCGTGAGCGTGTCGCCCGGCTTGAACTCCTGGACCATGTAGGGTCCGGTCCCGAACGACTTGAGATTGAAGGGAGCTTCACGCGATGCCGTGCCAACGTACTGCTGGAGCGTGTGCTTCGGCAGGATCTGGCCACCCGCCCCGACGAATGGCACGTACCAACCGCCGGTCGGCTGCTTGAAGGTCAGACGTACGGTGGTGGGGTCGACTGCCTCAACTTTGTCGAGGTCGACGTACAGCCCCAGGGTAGTTGCCGCGGTCTGCGTGTTGGTGACGTACTGGTGGGTGAAGACAATATCGTCCGCGGTGAATGGCTCGCCGTCAGCCCACTTGATGCCCGGCTTGAGCTTGTACGTGGCGGTCTTGCCGTCGGCGCTCAGTCCGCCGCTGTCCTTGCTGGGGACCTCGGCAGCCAGGACGGGCGTGAACTTGCCGTCGCCGCTGACCGTCATGAGCGGCTCGCAACAGAAGCGCCCGGCGATGGAGTCCTTGGTGCCCTGCGACAGGTGCGGATTGAGGATGGTCGGGCCCTGCCACATCAGGATGCGCAACGCGCCGCCGCTTCCGCGAGCCCCTGCAGGCGCGGCCGCGGCGGCCGGCTTGCTCGTCGCGCCGGCCGCCGGAGCTGTCGTCGGCGCCGCCGGCGCGGGTGCGCCGGCAGTTGGCGCGCTGATCGACGGCGCCGCCGACGAGCAGGCGCCGAGCAAGGAAGCAAACACGCCACCCGTCAGGCCCACCGCGGCGCGGGCCAGCAACGTTCGTCTCGTGAACCCAACGGGTGTCGCCGCCATGGTGTTTTAAGTCGCTCCTTCGATCGCTCGTTGTGTGAGCACTTGCGCCAGGTGCGTCTTGTACTCCGCGCTGCCGCGCACGTCGCTGGCCGGATCCAGTCCCTGGTTGGCCTGACGTGCTGCCTCGGCCGGGGAGGCCCCGGACGCAAGCGCTTGCTCGACGCCACTGGCGCGTACGGGCGTGGCCGCTGCATTCGTGATGCCAACCCGCCACTGGCCGTCGTCCATGCGCTGAGCGCCCGCGCCGACGATGGCCCAGTCCGACAGCCGCCGTCGGAACTTGATGTACCTGTGCGGCCCGCTGGCCACAGGGAAGCTCACTTCGGTGATGAGCTCATCCGCCGCCAGAGGGGTGGTGAACAGGCCGAGGAAGAACTGACTCGCCGGAATCGAGCGCCGGTTCGTGCTGATCGTGGCGTCCAGCATCAGCGCCAGCGTCCCGTAATCGCCAGCCGGATCGGCGTGCGCCAGGACGCCGCCGATCGTGCCCATGCTGCGGACCTGCAGGTCGCCAACCTCCCCGGCGACCTCCGCCAGCAGTGGCAGCGCCCGCTGCACGTCAGCCGACTGCTCGATCTGGTAGTGGCGCGTGAGGGCGCCGACGCGTAGCGTGCCGTTGTCGCGCCGGATGTAGCCCAGCTCACCCTCGAGCGGATTGATGTCGACGAGCATGGTGGGTTGGGCGAGCCGCAGGCGCATCAGTGGGATCAGGCTGTGGCCGCCAGCCAGCACCTTGACGTCCTCACCCTGGCCGAGCAGGCGCGAGGCCTCGTCCACGGACGAGGCGCGTTGGTAGCGAAACGCGGCAGGAATCATGTGCGCACTCCCTCCTGCGCCTGGCGGATCTGCTTCCACAGTCGATCCGGACTGGCGGGCATGTCGACGTGGCTGATGCCCAGCGGGCTCAGTGCGTCGACGATGGCGTTGATCACCGCCGCGCTGGCGGCGATGGTGCCGGCTTCACCGATGCCCTTGACGCCCAGCTCATTGGTCGGGGAAGGCGTCACCGTGCGGTCCAACAGCGGTGAAGGAATCTCGTTGGCGGTGGGGACCAGATAGTCCGCGAGCGTGCCGGTCAGCAGTTGACCCGTCTGCGGATCGTAGGAGACCTCCTCGAACAGCGCCTGGGCGATGCCCTGAGCGATGCCGCCGTGGAGCTGACCCTCGACGATGAGCGGATTGATGATGTTGCCGCAGTCGTCGACGGCGGTGTACTTCAGCAGTTTGACATCGCCGGTCGCGGGATCGACCTCCACCTCGCAGACGTGGCTGCCGAACGGCCACACGAAATTGGGCGGATCGAAGTAGCTGGTGGCCTCCAGCCCATGGTCGGTGCCGGCTGGCAGGCCGGCGCCGTACGCCGCGAAGGCGACTTCGGCCATGGTCTTGGCACTGCCAGGGTTGCCCCTGACGTGGAAGCGGCCCTGGTCGAAGACCACGTCGTCCGCGGACGCCTCCAGCATGTTGGCGGCGATCTTCTGCGCTTTGGCGACGATTTGCTTGCCGGCCGTCCGGACCGCCATGCCCCCGACCGCCAGGCTGCGACTGCCATACGTGCCGTAGCCGAATGCCGGGCCCTCGGCGGTGTCGCCGTGCCGAATCTCGATCGCTTCGTACGGCAGCCCGAGGGTGTCAGCGGCGATCTGCGCAAACGTGGTGTCGTGACCCTGCCCATGCGCGTGGGTGCCGACGAACACTTGCGCCGAGCCAGTCGGGTGAACGCGGACCTGCGCCGATTCGACCAGCGCCAGACCGCCCGTCGCGGGCGCCGTCGCGGCGCTGGGGCCAAACCCGCAGATCTCGATCCAGGTCGAGAGGCCAATGCCCAGATAGCGACCGTCCCTGCGCGCCTGCTCCTGGCGCCGGCGAAAGTCGTTGTAACCCGAGAGCTGCAGGGCACGCTCCAGCGCGCCGTTGTAGTTGCCCGAGTCGTACACCAGACCGAAGTTGTTGGTGAACGGAAATTCCTCGGGGCGCACGAAGTTCTTCTGGCGCACGGCCACCGGGTCCATCCCGATCTCCTGCGCCAGCTTGTCGAGCATGCGCTCGACCAGGTGCGTCGCTTCGGGCCGACCGGCCCCACGATACGGGTCGGTGGGGACGCGGTTGGTGAGCACGCCCACGGTGCGCGCGGCGATGCCACCGGGCCACTTGTACGCGCCGCCTGCCAGCAGGCATGCCACGGGCTGGAACGCGCCGAAG
>Ga0066709_100000924_pt1 | contig 17958 bp, 18 predicted proteins | sample GraSoiAngelo_158_FD_79665 | JGI IMG/M metagenome (GOLD analysis project Ga0066709, IMG submission 79665) | Grasslands soil microbial communities from the Angelo Coastal Reserve, California, USA - 14_1009_16_30cm | ecosystem: Environmental > Terrestrial > Soil > Grasslands | place: USA...
ATGGCGATCACGCCGACGGTTCCGCCGAGGAGGCTGATGTCGCGCAGGCCACGGGTCGAAACGGGCGTGGCGTGCTCGGCGCCCCAACGGGCAAACGCGAGGTCCCACGACGCCAACCCCGAGTGGGTCCGAACCATCAGCAGCAGGAGACCAATCGCCGTGATCACGCTGGCGAGCGCGGCGACTGCGACGGTCAAGACCAGACCGGTTGCCGCGGACGGATCGATGTGCCGACGCAGCAGGAGCCGGAGCCGAGGGTGCTCACGTACCTCGGTCCTCACGATCGAGGAGTCCTCCGCGAGGCGCGGCGCGACCGGGTCGATTCGGGGCCAACGACGGGCGAGCGCCCAGCCGAGGAGACCGGCGGTGACTGCAGGGACGAAGACGCTCGCGAGGATCACCAGAGTCTCATTTCAGTACCGAACTCACCACCGTCCGAAACGGGCGTCGTCACTGCGACGTTTGGGAGGGTCGCGATTTGGTAACGGTGGCCAAATGGCGAGCGCGTCTACGCACGCCACCCGCCCTCGAGACAACGAGCCCCCGAGCGACGCGTGGCCCACACGAGTCGGGGACATCGGCCCCGAGCGGACCGGCCTTCGGGCCCGCTACCCGCGTGCGACCGCAGCGGCATCGGTCCTCGTCGCCGGGTACGTCGCAGTCGGCGTGGCCATGCTCGCGCTCGGCCTGCTCGTGACGAAGGTGCTCGCGGGCGGCCCCGTCGGGAGGGCCGACGTGGAGGCGACCCGATGGTTGTCGGAGCATCGCGATGGCGCCCTCGACCTCCTCACGAGCGTGCTGTCGAGATCCGCGGACACGGCCGGTGCCGTAGCGATCGCGTTGCTCGTGGTGATCATCCTCGCCCGCCGGCGGCGCTGGCGCGACGCGGGGGTGCTGGTGGCGGGGCTCGGCCTCGAGCTGTTCACCTTCCTCGCGGTGAACTTCCTGGTCGATCGACCCCGGCCCGCAGTCCCGAAGCTGGGGTCCGTCCCCTCGACGTCGAGCTATCCGTCCGGGCACAGTGCCGCCGTCCTCGTCATCTACGCCTCGATCGCGATCTTCGTCTCCGCCGGTGGTGCCCGTCAGGCGTCTCGCGTGCTGGCCTGGGCCGCAGCCGTGATCATGCCGACGGCGGTCGGGTTCGCCCGGGTCTACCGCGGGATGCACCATCCCCTCGATGTCGCAGCGGGCCTCGTGATGGGGGCCGCGGTGTTGTTCGTCGCGTTCGCCGCGTTTCGGGCCGCGGACGTCGCCGCACGCGGCGCGCCGGAATCGAACGGGTCCGCGCCACTCGAGCGAGAACGGGTCTGATGGAACGCGTCGCCGTCGTCGCCCATCAACGGAAGTCCCTCGACGGCGGCCTGCCCGACCTCCGCAGGCAGTTGGCCGACGCGGGAGTCGAGGAGCCCCTCTGGTTCGAGGTCCCCAAGAGCAGGAAGGCGCCGAAACGTGTTCGGGACGCGATCCGGCAGGGTGCCGAGCTGGTCCTGGTCTGGGGCGGTGACGGCATGGTGCAGCGCTGCATCGACGTGCTCGCGGGCCACGACGTCGCCCTCGGGATCCTGCCGGCCGGCACCGCGAACCTGTTGGCGACGAACCTGGGGATCCCGCACGACCTCGACGAGGCCCTTCGGGTGGCGTTGTCGGGTCGCAACCGACGGCTCGACGTCGGGCGCGTGAACGGGGAGCACTTTGCGGTCATGGCCGGTGTGGGTTTCGACGCGCGCATGATCGGAGGGGCCGACGGCTCCAGCAAGGACAAGCTGGGCCGGCTCGCGTACGTGCGGAGCGGCGTGAAAGCCACGCGGGCCGGGGCCGCCAAGGTCCGGATCAAGGTCGACGGCGTCCGGTGGTTCAAGGGCGCGGCGACGTGCGTGCTCGTGGGCAATGTGGGCACCGCTACGGGCGGGCTCGTCGTGTTCCGTGACGCGGAGCCCGACGACGGCGTGCTCGACGTCGGCGTCGTTACCGCCAAGGGCAGCCTGCAGTGGTTGCGACTTCTCTCTCGCGCCGCGCGCAAGGAGCCGGGCCGGTCGCCGTTCGTGCACATGACCCGGGCGCGCAAGGTGGATGTGCGCCTCGATCGTGACGTGCTCTACGAGCTCGACGGCGGCAGCCGCTCGAAGGTGTCGCGGCTCAGGTTCCGGGTCGAGCCCGGCGCGATCACCGTGCGGGTGCCGGCGTGAGCACGGCTCAACTCGTTCCCGAGACCTGGGAGCTCAGCGGGGACGACGCCCGCGCCACCTTGAAGCGGTGTGGGCGGCGGCGACTCCTGAGCGACGCGTTCCAGCGGCTGCGATGGTCCGACGGCTTCAGCCACGCGCGTTCGATGGCGTTCATGGTGTCCCTCGGCGCCATCCAAGGGATGATCGCCTTGGTCGGCTTGGCGCGGGCCTTCGGCGATGGTGGGATCAGCGACGTCATCGTGCGCTCGGTCAAGGGCGCCGCGCCCGGCCCCGTTGCCGACCTGCTCACCACCACCATCTCGCAGGCGCAGCGGGCCGGTGCGTCGCACAACTACATGGGCCTTGCCTTCGGTGTCATCGGCTGGCTCATCACTGGCACGACCGCCATGGGCCAGCTCGAGCGAGGTCTGAATCGCATCTACGGTGTCGAGAAGGATCGACCCGCGCTGCACAAGTACGGCTTCGCGCTGGCGCTCGCGGTGAGCGTGGGTGCTCTCCTCACGGCTGCGGTCGGCGTGCTCGCGTTCGGGCGGGCCATCAGCCACTCGATCGGCAACCCCGCCTGGGCGCGCGCCTGGGACGTCGCCGCCTGGCCGGTCGGAGTCGGCCTCGCGCTCGCGGCCATCGCGTTGCTGTTCCGTTGGTCCCCACGCCGCCGCCAACCGGCATGGTCGTGGCTCGTGTTCGGATCGTCCGTCGCCGTCGCGCTGTGGTTCGTGATGACGGTCGGCCTCGGGGAGTTCTTCTCGCGCAGCGCTTCCTTCGGCCGGACGTACGGCCCGCTGGCCGGCATGGTGGCGCTCCTGCTCTGGTCACTCCTCACTTCCATCGCGCTGTTCTTCGGTGCCGCGATCGCGGCCCAGCTGGAAGCGGTGCGCGCCGACGCCGCGTCCCCCCAGGACCAGCAGAAGGTCGCCGAGTCGGAGCCCGACGCAGGCCCTTCGAGCGCGTCGTCGTCGCCTCAGGTGCCCGCACTCGGGCGCGCATGACCGCGGACGACCCGACCCAGCGGGCGCGGCGGGTCCTCGAGGGAGTGCTCGGCGTACCTGTCACCGAAGGCAACCGAGTCGACCCGCTCCGCAACGGTTGCGAGATCTTCCCTGCCATGTTCGATGCGATCGAGAAGGCCGAGCACACGATCGACTTCCTCACGTTCATCTACTGGCGGGGTGAGGTCGGGTCCCATCTGGCCGAGGTGCTCGCCAAGAAGGCGAAAGCCGGTGTGCGCGTGCGCGTCCTGCTCGACGCATACGGAGCCCGACCGATGGATCCGGCCGCGATCGACATCATGCACGACAACGGGGTCGTGCTGCGATGGTTCCGACCGCTCAACCGCTTTCGCCCGCTCGAGACCAACCACAGGACCCACCGCAAGGTGATGATCGTCGATGAGGCGGTGGCGTTCACCGGCGGAGTCGGCATCGCCGACGAGTGGAAGGGTGACGCCCGCAACGAGCACGAGTGGCGTGACACCCACTTCCGCTTCGAGGGCCCCGTGGTCGACGGGCTACGCGCCGCGTTCCTCGACAACTGGGTCGAGACCGACCCCGTCCTCTTCGACGACGTCGACCGCTTCCCCCATCAACCTCAGCCCGGTCACGCACGTGCTCAGTGCGTACGCGGGGCTTCGGAGACGGGATGGAGCGACATCGCTACGCTCTTCCGGACGCTGGTGCAGCTGGCGGCGGAACGGGTGCGCATCGCGACCGCCTACTTCGTGCCCGACGACGACCTCACCGATCGCCTGTCTGACGCCGTGCAGCGCGGCGTGAGCGTCGAGGTCCTCCTGCCGGGGCCGCACGCCGACAAGCGCTTCGTGCAGATCGCCGCCGAGGCGACCTACCAGCGCCTGCTCGAGATCGGCGTCAGGATCTGGAACTTCCAGCCGAGCATGCTGCACGCCAAGGTCATGACGGTCGACGGCTGTCTCGCCAACATCGGCTCCGCCAACCTCAACAGCAGGTCGATGGCCCTGGACGAGGAGATCAACGTCGTCGTGCTCGACCCGTCCCTGGTGAAGACGCTGGACGAGCACTTCGACGACGACCTCGAGCGCAGCGCGGAGATCGAGCCCGGTCGCTGGGAGGAACGCTCGGCGACGCAGCGGGCGTACGAGCGGCTCGCCACGCCGATCCGACGCTTCTTCTGAGCCGGCTCACCGACCGCCTTCACGGCCGCGGCCCCGGCACGGGCCGGTCGTGGGCGTCGTGTCCGGCCTGCAGGTGTCGCACCTGTCGGGAGGACAGCGGCTCGAAGGGCCCCGCGACTTCGGATCGGAGCGGTTCGAGGACGACGCACACATGGTCGCCTCCGTCATCGAACGCACCGATCCGACGTGCGACCAGGCGGTTGGGGCAGTCGTCGAGGAGTGGGACACCGTCGGGCCCCTCGGTCCACCGGCACCGGCCGAACTTGTCGATCTCGTCGCCGGTCTGCGCGCCGAAGAGGGTGGCCAGCTCCGTGTCGGTCGCCGCGAGCGCGTGCACGGCGAACGTCTCGGCGAAGAGGGCGACGCGAAAGCTGTAGTTGGCCTTGGACAGCCAGACCGCGAAGCGCTCGGGGTCGATGCTGCTCTGGGTGTGAAAGCCCACGAGGCAACCGGCGCGCTCACCGGCCGTCGCGGTCGTCACGACGATCATCGGGTAGTCGAGCTGCGCGATGAGGTCCTTGAACGCTGCCCCGCGGTTCGCCACGCGATCAACACTAAGACGTCGAGAGCTCCGCCCTCAGCTCGCGCCGAAGCAGCTTCCCGGTCTCGTTGTACGGGAGCTCCGTGCGAATCTGGATCTGCGCGGGACGGCGCGAGGAACGAAGGTGCACGTGCACCCAGTCCTGCAGCTCGGCCTCTGTCGCTCGGCCGTCGTCGACGAGGACGACTGCGGCCGCCACGGCCTCGCCCCACTCGTCGTCGGGCACGCCGACCACGGCGGCCTCCGCCACCGAGGGGTGCTCCAGCAACACGTCCTCGATCTCGCCGGGCGAGATGTTCTCGCCGCCGCGCACGATGACGTCGTCGAGCCGACCGTCCACGTACAGATAGCCGGCGTCGTCGAGGCGACCGCCGTCGTTGGTCGGGAACCAGCCCTCGTCGTTCAACGCTCGCTCCCGGCCCAGGTACTCGCCGGACACCTGCTCGCCTCGGACCCAGATCTCGCCGCGCACGCCGGTGGCGACCGGCCGTCCGTCGGCGTCGCGGATCTCGAGCTCGAGGCTCGGCAACGGCTTGCCGACCGAGCCCAACCGGGCGCGTGCCGCCGGCTCGCGGCTGGCGAAGGCCTCGCGGTGGTCCTCCGCGGTGAGCACGGCGACGGTGGAGGACGTCTCGGTGAGCCCGTACGCGTTCACCAGGCCGACATGGGGAAGCAGCGTCATCGCCCGCTCCACCACCGCTGCAGGCATCCGGCCGCCGCCGTAGGAGAGGTGCCGGAGCGCGGGCAGCCCTTCGTCGCGCTCGAGGACGTCGAGAATGCGGCCGAGCATGGTGGGCACGACCATGGCGTGGGTCACCTCCTCGGCGCGGGCCGTCTGCACCCAGGCGGCCGGGTCGAACTGGGACAGGTACACGATCCGCCTGCCGGACCAGACCGAGGTCAGGACCGCGGCGATGCTCGCGACGTGGTACGGCGGAACGCTCACGAGCGCGGCCTCGCCGGGATCGGCGCCGAGGAACTCGACGCTCTCCAGGACATAGGCGGTGAGGTGGCGGTGCCGCAGGACCGCGGCCTTGGGCTCGCCCGTCGTGCCACTCGTGAACAGCAACACCGCGATCGCGTCGGGGTCGGTGGCCTCCGGCGGGGCGGCTCCGACGCGAGCACCGAGCAGGTCGTCGCGGGTGACGAGGTCGAGGCCGGGAACGCCGCCGCCCACCCGCGAGGCCCGCGACGGATCGACGACCGCCACGGCCGGTGCCACGCGCATCAACACCGCGACGAGCTGCGAGTCGGCGAGGCGGTAGTTCAGCGGGACGTAGGGCACCGCCGCCATCGCCGCTCCGAAGAGGCCGACCGGCACCGCTTCCGAGTTGAGGTCGACGGTGACGAGGCGCTCGGCGCCCAGCTCGGCCAGGAGGCACGCGGCCGCCCGGGAGCGCCCGAGCAACTCGGCGTAGCTGAGCGCGCCACGGTCGGGTGAGCTGACCGCGACGCGGTCGCCGAGCGACTCGGCCGCCATCTCGAGCAGCATGGCGATGTTCATCTCGAACCCCCCATGATGCCGCCGAACCGGCGCGCGACGGCGACCGGAGCTACCGTCCGCCGTCGGATGACGACGGCAACCCCCCGAGGGATCTGACGCGATGACGGTCAAGGACCAGGCCGCGGTCGTCGGCGTGGGCTCGACGCCTTACTACAAACGAGGCGAGTCGTGGCCGCAGACCCTGATCGAGATGGCGTGCAAGGCGACCATCACCGCGCTCGACGACGCGGGCCTCACGGTCGACGACCTCGACGGGTTCGCCCTCTACTCGGGCGGGTTCGACACCTCGCTGATCGCGCAGATCCTGGGCGTGCCCGAGGTGCGCTTCACCGCGACGCTCACGGGTGGAGGCGGTGGATCCGCCGGCTCCGTCGGCCTGGCGGCCGCTGCGATCCACGCCGGGATGGCGAACGTCGTCGTCAGCCTGATGACACTTGCGCAGGGAGGGCAGCGGTTCGGCTCGATCTTCGCCCGGAAGGAGACGCGGGTTGCGGCGGGTGGTGGCCCCTACTCCTCGGTCCCGCGCACACCCGAGAACGACTTCCTCGGCCCCTCCGGGCTCGCCGGACCCGGGCAGATGTTCGGGCTGCTCGCCCGCCGGCACATGCACCAGTACGGAACGAAGCGCGAGCACTTCGCCGAGGTCGCCATCTCCACCCGTGACAACGCCATACGACGGTCCACGTCGATCATGCGGACGCCGCTCACGCTCGACGAGTACTTCGAGGCGCGGATGATCGCGGATCCGCTCTGTCTCTACGACTTCTGCCTCGAGTCGGACGGCGCGGTGGCGGTGATCACGACTTCGGCGGAGCGGGCGCGCGACCTGCGCCACCCGCCCGCGTATGTCGTGGGGTCCGCCAACGGCGGTGCAGGACGGTGGGGTCAGGCCATCAGCTGGTTCGGCATGCCCGAGGAGTACTTCGCCTCGTCGGGCCACCGTCCTGTCGCCACGCGCGTCTACGAGATGGCGGGCGTTGGTCCCCGAGACATCGACGTCGCGCTGCTCTACGACCACTTCACACCGATGGTGCTCATGCAGCTGGAGGACTACGGGTTCTGTGCCATCGGTGAGTCCGGCCCGTTCGTCGCCGAGGGAAGCATCCGGTGGCCGAACGGGTCGATCCCGGTCAACACGCACGGAGGCAACCTCTCGGAGGCGTACATCATCGGGATGACGCACGTGCGCGAGGCCGTCGAGCAGATCCGAGGGACCGCGGTCAACCAGGTCGAGGGGGCGGAGCTCGCGCTCGTCACCGGTGGTCCTGCGTCCATTCCTGTCAGCGCGCTCATCCTGAGGAGGTGACCATCGAACGCACGCGGATCTTTCCCGAGATGCCCGACTTCATGGCCGAGCTCGCGCCCGACCCGTGGACCGAACCGTTCTGGCGGGCTGCCGGCGAGCACCGGCTCGTCGCCCCCCGATGCACCAACTGCGGCACGTTCCGCATGCCGCCCGTGCCCTTCTGCCACACGTGTCGTCACCAGGACGTCGAGTGGGTGGAGCTGTCCGGTCGGGGCACGGTCTTCACGTTCGTCATCACCCGTCGCGCGCTGATCCCCCAGCTCGAGGACGCGGTGCCGAACGTCGTCGCCGTCATCGACCTCGAAGGCGCCCCCGGCTGCCGGCTCGTGAGCAACGTGTTGGAGGTCGACCCCGAAGCCGTCGAGATCGGCCTGCCGGTCGTCGTGGCCTGGGACGACGTCAACGAGACGGTGACGATTCCCCGCTTCGTGCCCGACGAGAGCCGGTCATGATGCGCGGGTGACCGATCTTCGCATCGCGGGCCACGACCTCGAGCTCGCGGCGACCGCGTACGGCGACCCGGCGAACCCTCCGGTCGTGCTGCTGCACGGCGGCGGCCAGACCCGCCACGCGTGGGGCACCGCCGGCAACGCCTTCGCGGCCCGCGGTCGATACGCGCTGTCGGTCGACCTGCGCGGCCACGGCGACAGCCAGTGGGCACCCGACGGCGACTACGGCATGGGCGCCTTCGCGAGTGACGTGCTCGCCGTCTCCGCCGCGCTGCCACAGCGCCCGGCGCTCGTCGGCGCGTCCCTTGGTGGCCTCGCGTCGCTCGTCGCAGTCGGCGAGTCGGACGATCCGGTGGCGACCGCGCTCGTGCTCGTGGACGTCACACCGATGGTGGAGATGGACGGTGCCATGCGCATCCGGAACTTCATGCTCGAGGGCATGGGCGGATTCAAGCGCTTGGAGGATGCCGCGGACGCCATCGCCGCGTACATCCCGAGCCGGCCCCGACCGCGCGACCTCTCGGGACTGCGCAAGAACCTGCGTCAACGCGACGGCAAATGGCACTGGCACTGGGACCCTCGCTTCGTCCGCGGCCGGGACGGCATCGACGGACAGGAAGGGCTCGTCGACCACGACCGCCTCGCCGCGGCGGCACGGCGGGTCAGCGTCCCGACCCTGCTCGTTCGCGGACGGATGAGCGACATCGTCAGCGAGGACGGCGTGCGAGAGCTGCGAGAGCTGATCCCCCACGCGGAGGTCGTCGACGTCGCGGGAGCCGGGCACATGGTGGCCGGCGACCGCAACGACGCGTTCAACGACTCGGTGACCAAGTTCATCGAACACACCGTGCCCGCGCATTGAGCAGCCCGCACCTTTGCAGAGGTACGGCAACTCGCCGCGAGGGCCGCCTCCACGACGAAGCGCGAGGATAGCGACATGACCGACACGTCCCCGACACGAGTCGTCATCGTGGGTCAGGGCTACGTCGGCCTGCCGCTCGCGATGCGAGCCGTCGAGGTCGGCCATCACGTCGTCGGGTTCGACATCGCCCACGATCGGGTCAAGCGCCTCAGCGGCGGCGAGTCCTTCGTGGAGGACGTGCCTGCCGACGTCCTCGGCGCCGCCCTCGCCACCGGCCGCTACGAGCCCACATCGGAGCCTCGGGGCTGCGCCGGCTTCGACGTCGCCGTCATCACCGTCCCGACCCCACTCCGCGAGGGCGTCCCCGACCTCTCGCACATCGAGGAATCTGCCCGCGTCCTGGCCCGGTTCCTGCGGCCGGGTGCCACCGTCATCCTCGAATCGACCACCTACCCGGGCACCACCGAGGAGCTGGTGCTCCCGATCCTCGAGGAGGGCTCGGGCCTGTCCGCCGGGCGCGACTTCCACATGGGCTACAGCCCGGAGCGCATCGACCCCGGCAACCCGACCTGGAACGTGGTCAACACGCCGAAGGTCGTCTCCGGAATCGACGCCGCCTCACTCGAGGCCGTCAAGGGCTTCTACGACAGCATCGTCGAGCAGACGGTGCCCGTGAGCAGCCCCAAGGAAGCGGAGCTGACCAAGCTGCTCGAGAACACCTTCAGGCACGTGAACATCGCGTTGGTCAACGAGCTGGCGATGTTCGCCAGCGATCTCGGCATCGACGTGTGGGAGGCGATCGACGCCGCCTCCACCAAGCCGTTCGGCTACCTCAGGTTCACACCGGGCCCGGGTGTCGGTGGCCACTGCCTCCCGATCGACCCGAGCTACCTCTCGTGGCGTGTGAAGCGCGCGCTCGGGCAGTCGTTCCGCTTCGTCGAGCTGGCCAACGACGTCAACGACCACATGCCCGACTACGTGGTGAGTCGCCTGACAGTGGCGTTGAACCGCGCACACAAGGCCGTGAACGGGAGCCGCGTGCTGCTGCTCGGGCTCAGCTACAAGAAGAACACCGGCGACGCCCGGGAATCGCCGGCCATGGTCGTCGCCGACCGGCTGCTGGCGCTCGGTGCGGAGGTGAGGGCGGCCGACCCCTACGTCCTTTCCGAGCAGGTCGACCGACGGATCTCGCTGGTCGACGTCTCCGACGATGACGTGCAAGCTGCCGACGCGGTCGTCGTCCTCACGGATCACGACGCGTTCGACTACGAAGCCTTGGCGCGTGCCCGTTACGTGCTGGACACGAGGAACCGGCTCAAGGGCGACAACGTCGAGCGCCTGTAGCTAGCTCAGATCCGTTTGATCGTCGCGAGCCACGCCGGTGCGCCGTCGTCGTGGTATCTCGTCTGAATCCGGTCTGGTTCGATGGCGACGACATTCCATCCATCGCCGGGGGTGAACGCCGCTCTCAGCTCTTCCTGACTGATGGGGTGCGGGCCGGTATCGGGGCCACCGTCACTGAAGCACAACACATACAGGGTTCCATCGTGCTCGGTCACCGACGCCAGACTCGCCACGTATCCTCGTCGCTCGTCGCGGTCGAAGGTGTGGAACAGTCCGCAGTCCAACACCGTCTCGAACCTGCGCCCCAAACGCTCCAGCTGGAACGCGTCAGCCGCAGCGAACTCAACCTCGATCCCGCGGTCGTCGACCTTCTCTCGGGCGATTGCCAGTGCCGTCTCAGCGACGTCAACGCCCAGAACCGACAATCCCAGCGAGGCGACGTGAAGCGCGTTCTCGCCGGTCCCGCAGCCCGCATCGAGCACCGCTCCGGCGAATCCACGTTCGGATGCCAAACGCACGATTGCCGGCTGCGGCCGGCCAATATCCCAAGGCGCGGGGCCGTCGTGGTACGACGCATCCCAGGGCAGTCCCGTCAGCCGTTCGTGACTGGTTGGGTGCCGGCCACTGAACAGATCGTCAGCGAGGGTTCCTGATCGTTCCGACAACGTCGTCCCCTTCCTGCGACTGATCTGGCCACCCGCATCGTCGCACGGCAATCCACAGGTCTTACAGGTCTTGAAGGTCTTGACGATTCCTCTTCACCGAGATGGGGAGGGCGACGGTGTTGTCGTTGAGATTCCGAGTCGCCGGCGGACGATGTTTCTGGCCATGTCGAGCGCGGCGGGGTCTCCGCGTAGGACGAAATTCGTGTTGGCGGCGAGAATGATGCCGTTCAGTTCGAAGGTGAGTGCGTCCGGGTCCTCGTCGGCGGAGAGCTCGTGTTGTTCGAGTGCGGTGACGACGAACTGGCGGATCAGTGCCGTGAACCCGCCTTGAAACGCGGCGATCTGTTCTTTGACGGGTCCCGGGCGGGTGCCCATCTCGAGAACTGCCCCGGCGAAGAAGCAGCCGCCTGGGAACGTGCGCCGCATGAGGTGGTCGAAGAAGGCGTCGCACACTGCGACGAGCTGAGCGACCCCCGGCGCGGCGGCGAGTGCCGGTTCGATGACCTCGGCTTGGAAGATCCGTCCCGCTTCCTCCACAGTGGCGAGCAGGAGATCTTGTTTCGAGCCGAAGTGGGCGTAGATGCCGCTCTTGCTCATGTCGAGCGCACCCGCGAGGTTGCCGATCGAGAGGCCCTCGAGTCCGTCGAGGGTCGCGAGGGACACGGCTTCGCGCACGATCGCTTCGCGGGTGCGTTCTCCGTCGGCGCGCGGCTTCCGCTGGTCGGGCACGTTGACACGATAGCACGATCGGTCGTACTATCTTGAAAACACGAACGGTCGTGCTTTTTCACTGTCAAGGCGGGTGTGTGACCACCCGAGGAGGAACCGTGACCGTGACCGTAGGCCACGAGAAGGTCGGAATCGCACCGTTCGACGGGACGACCGAAGCCACGATGACCTCGACCGCCGGCGTCCCCCACCGGGGCGTGCGCATCGAAGTCAACGAGGTGTCCCGGCGGATCCGGGTCCGCCACCGGGGCGAGCTGACACTCCTCGAAGACGTGTCCTTCACGCTCTCGGCCGGTGAGCTCGTCGCGATCGTCGGATCCAGCGGCGCCGGCAAGACAACGCTGCTGGAGGCGATCGCCGGCATCGCCCCGGCATCCTCGGGGTCGGTGTCCTTCGACGGCGTCGACCTGCACGCCAACCTGGGGGCATTCCGCAGCGTGCTCGGCTACGTGCCACAGGAAGACATCATCCACGCCGACCTTCCTCTCCAACGCACGCTCCGCTACGCAGCGCGGCTCCGGCTCCCGTCGTCGGCGACCGCGGCCGAGGTCGACGACGCGGTCCGTGACGCGACCGACGCCGTGGGCCTGACCGGGCAAGAAGACGTCCGGGTCGGCTCGCTGAGCGGCGGGCAGCGCAAGCGCGCCAGCATCGCCGTCGAGCTGCTCACCGATCCGCACGTCTTCTTCCTGGACGAACCGACGTCCGGCCTCGACCCGGTCACCAGCGCGGAGCTGATCGCCCACCTGCGCCGGCTTGCCGATCGGTCGGCGACGGTCGTGTTCACCACGCACTCGCTCGACGACCTCGCCTTGTGCGATCGCATCGTGTTCATGACGCGAGGTGGGCGAGTGGGGTTCGTCGGGACCGTCGACGATGCGTTCGAGCAGTTCGGAGTCAGCTCGGTCCCCGAGCTGTACCGTCGCTTGGCCGACCCGGACGGCACCACCTTCGCAGCCGCCACGGCCGCTGCCGTACCTGCGCACGGCGCCCCTGCCCGAGACGTGATCAGGCGACCATTGGCGAGCGGGCTCACGCAGTGGGGTGTCCTTACGCGCCGGACGCTCGAGACGTTCGTGCGCAACCGCTTGACGCTCGCGATCCTGGTGGGGTCACCCGCGCTGGTCGTCGGCATGTTCGCCATCCTCTTCCGGCCCGGCGCGTTCGACTTCCAGGACCCGAGCCCGAGTTCGATGGTGATGATCGGCTTCTGGGTCGTCTTCGCCGCCTTCTTCTTCGGGCTCACCTACGGCTTGCTCCAGATTTGCACCGAGCGAACGATCCTGCGTCGCGAGCGCCTCGTCGGCCTGCGGCTCGGTGCGTACGTCGCGTCGAAGGTGACGATCCTCGTGCCGTTCCTCCTCTTCGTGGTTGTGGCGATGCTGGCTGTGCTTCGCCTGCTGGACCGCCTACCCAGTCGCTCACTGTCGACGTACGCCTCGATCGGGTTCGGACTGCTGCTGTGCGCGGTCGCGGCCCTCGGCCTGGGCCTGCTCACCTCCGCCGCGGTCGGAAACGTCGCGCAGGCGACGCTCGCCCTGCCGATGTTGTGCTTTCCTGCCGTGTTGTTCTCCGGTGCCATCCTCCCGGTGCACCTCATGGCACGAGCCGGCGCGGCCCTGAGCGTGGCGATCCCATCGCGCTGGGCCTTCGAGGCCATCGGTCACGACCTCGGGGCGCGCCGCATCCTCGCTCAGGGCGGCTCGCCACTCGGGCGTCCGCTGCTCGCGTCGTACGGCGACGCGGGCACACTGTCCACCGGCACCTACTGGGCAGTCCTCGTAGCGTTCGCGGTCGTGTTCCTGGTCGCCACCTGGGGTGTGCTCGTGCGCAGCACACGCAGATCGATGCGCTGAACGCCCCGCGCCGTGGACGAGACTCTCGTCCTACGAATCTGCAGGACCTCGACGACGACACCTTTGACATCGTCGTGAGCATCTTTGGCGCGATGTTCGCGCCAAGACCGTTTGACGTGGCCAAAGAAATGGTGCGCGTGACCCGCTCTGGCGGCCGGATCGTCATGGGGAACTGGGTTCCCAACGATCCGACACTGGTGGCACAGACCTTGAAGATCAGCGCCTCATACTCGCCCCCACGGCCGGAAGGATTCATCAGCCCCATGACGTGGGGGGTTGAGAGCAACGTCATCGAGCGGTTCGCCGTGGCGCGGGCGTCGGTAGAGTCCGGCGATGGCGGAACCCCCGTTCGATGCGCAGGAGCGGCTTGGGTTGTGCGTTCTCCTCGCCGAGCTCGGGCCCTTCGTTCCCACGCTCCTCGAAGGTTGGACTGCGAACGATCTCGCCGCTCACATCGTGTTGCGAGAACGCGACCTCATCGCCGGCCCTTGCATCGTTCTTCCTGGCGCCTTCCAGCGGTTCGCCGAGAGGCGCAGGGCCAGACTCGCGGAGAGCAAGGACTTCGCGTCGCTGGTCACGCGGATCCGCTCTGGTCCTCCCCTCGGGTTCTTCCGCATCGGATGGGTCCGGTCCGTCCCAAACCTGAACGAGTTCTTCGTTCACCACGAGGACTTGCGCAGAGCGAACGAGCTGGGACCCCGTGCCCTGGCGCCCGTGCTGGAGGCCGCCTTGTGGCGAAACGTGCGTCGAAGCAGCCGGTATCTGACTCGGCGTCTACGCGACGCCGGGCTCGACATGGAGTGGCCTGCGACCGGCGAGCGGATGACCGTTCGGCCGGGCGAGCCCAGAGCTCGACTCAGCGGTCCTCCGGGCGAGCTCCTCTTGTATGTCTTCGGGCGCCGGACCGTGGCGCAGGTCGAGGTGAGCGGATCACCGGAGGCTGTCGCGGCCGTGCAGCGCACGCACCTGGGCATGTGAGACCACCCTGCCGCGCGCGAGGCTCGGCGTGGGCCGCGTCTGCAAAGCTGCGGAGGTAGGACCAGTCGAGTCAGGAGGAGAGCCCAATGCATGCGGTTGTGATCACAGTCGGCATCGAGCCCGGGAAGGCCGACGAGGCGACGGCGATCCTGCACAACCAGGTCGTGCCCGACGTGAAGGCGACCCCGGGGTTCGTCAGCGGCACTTGGGCGCGGTCGGAGGACGGGACCAACGGGCACAGCCTCGTCCTCTTCGAGAACGAGGAGACGGCGAAGGCGGCCCTGGCCCAGGCCAAGCAGGGTCCGCCCCCTGGCGCACCCGTGAAGATCCTCTACGCCGAGGTGTACGAGGTCCTCGCCCAAGCCTGACCGATCATGTGCGTCGTCGCTTGCAGGCCTGGGAGTATCCGTGTCTGACGAACCGTACGTGCTTCAGCCAGGCGAGGGGCGTGCTATCGACCTCGGTAACTTCCTGATGTCAGTTAAAGCGACTGCCGAGGACACGAGCGGCGCTTTTACGCTTCTCGAAGCGACGGAGCCACCGAACTTCGGCCCCCCGATGCACATCCATCGCGATGCGGCGGAAGCCTTCTACGTGTTGGAAGGCGAGTACATCATCTTCATCGGCGACCGAGAAGTTCGCGCTCCAGCGGGATCGTTCGTGCACATACCGGTCGGTGCGGTGCACGGGTTTCGCGTGGGTTCATCACCGAGCAGGAAGCTCAACTTGTATGTTCCACAAGCCATGGTGGGCTACTTCGACGAGCTCGCGGCGGCCATTCGTGAGGGCGACGTTAGCGACGAGAAGCTCGGAGCGATTGCCGAGCGGTACGGGGTGGAGGTCCTCGGTCCCGTGCCCGAGGGCTACGTCTGACCGCTCCGAACTGGCCGCTCGGCGCTCGCGGATCACTGGGCAATCTGGCGCGACGTAGTAGCTGGCCTCTGTCGGCTATCCCTCAGGAAGAAGGTCCACCGCCATGAGGCACCGCCGCGCCTCATCCACTCCGACGGCCTGCATGGCGTGAAACCCTGCGGCACGGGCGCCTTCGACATTGATTGCATTGTCGTCGAGGAACAAGACGCGATCGCGTGGACGATCGAGAAGCTGCGCCGTCCGGTCGAAGATTTCGCGGTCAGGCTTCACGTAACCCATCTGGAACGACAGGAACCGAAAGTCGAAGGCGCTGAGCAGTTCCCAGCGGTTCTCGTGGTCGGTCCAGTGCAGCGCGTTCGTATTGCTCAGGCATCCGACCTTCACCTTGTTCCGGGCCTCGCGGACGAGCACGTCCGCTCCGGCGAGTGGTCCGCCTAGCCACGAACGAAAGGAATGCAAGAACGCATCAGGAGTGATCGGGAGCGCCCAGTCCCCAACGACGCCCTCGGCAAACTGTTCGGCAGAGCAACTCCCGCGTTCGAACGTGCGGACCCAGCGGCAGCCCAGCCAACGGCGCCAAATCTCGTCGTCGTGTTCGATTCCGGACAGTGACTTCATCGGTTGGACGCCACCGAAATCGAACAGCACACCGCCCAGATCGAACAGCACGACCTCGATCGCGGGCTCAGGCATCGAGCGATCGTACCCGCCGGCGAACCCGCCCGAACTCAAGCCGCTCGGCCGTCCCGGCGGATCCTAGGATCGACTCTTGGAGGACGAGGAGGAACGTCGATTTGGCCGATGTCCGAGTGCTGACAGTCGAGGCTTCGCCAACCGCCGTAATTCGAGCCGCGACGACCTGGCAGGAGTTTCCTGCGCTTTGGCGCACGATGCTCGACCAGGTCTGGCGCTTCCTGCGCGACGCGCCAGGCGATCTGAGCAAGGACGGTCACAACGTCATGCTCTACGAGGACGACCTGCCAACCGTTGAGGTTGGCGTGCAGGTCAACGGGCCGTTCGAGCCTCACGGCTCGGTGGTTCCATCGATTCTCCCAGGAGGTCTCGTCGCCACCGCGACGCATACCGGCCCGATCGGACAGCTCGGCGAGACGCACGAGTCGGTGTGCGCATGGTGTGCTCAGCACGGCTACGAGATCACGCGCGTTCGCTGGGAGATCTACGGCGATCCCGATCCCAACACGGGCGACTTTGCCGTCGCCGTGTTTTGGGCGCTCGCCACCGAGTAGCCGCGCCAGAACTGGTGGCGCTCGGTGAGCCGCCCCGGTCCGAGAGAGCCTCGGGGTTGTCGTGCTCGAGGCGCGGGAGTCGAGCAGCTCACCTGACCGCGGCCGTCTGCAACCGCTCCGCGTTTGCGAGGGCGGGCTCCATGTGTTCGAGCCAGCTACCGAGTGCCGCCTGCACGCGCGGGTCGCCTAAGTGTTCGTTCATACCCCGCGTCGTGTTGAGCCGGCAGGTCGCCAACCAGGCAGCCAGGTCGGGCTCCTCGAGCATCTGGGTGATGACACGGAAGCCGCGCTCGAACACGCTGATCCAGTCGATCGATTTGCTGGGGTAGGCGGTCGGCGGGCAGAGCCGGTTCTTGTCGGTGTCGGTGTCGGTGTCCCGGGCCGCCTCGACGAAGCCGATCAACGCAGCGTTGAAGGTCGTGAAGCCGCCCATGAGTGACTGGGGCGTGATTCGCCCGTCGTCGAAGATGGGACGTGGCGGCGTCGCCCGCAGCCCGTACGCGGTGCAATCGACGTGGACAGTGCCGCGATCAGTCGGGACCTCGCCCTCGTCGAGCACGATCCGGCCGGTCTCGATGCGACGTACCCGTCCCCGCCGAACGACCCGCTCGATTTGCTTGAGGCTCTGGTGCTCAGCCGGGCTGACGATTGCGCCGCGGAACATCGTCGGCTCGACGGCCGGATCGAGGCGAAGGAGTTGGCCGCACGCCTCGAGCCGGCGGAAGAGATCGTCGACATTCTCGGCGTCGGCGAGGGACTGCAGCACCAGTGAGAGGCTCTCGACGGTCGAGGCGACCAGATCGAGCGGCTGAAAGGACGACCGGTTCATCAGCCAGGCGTCCCGTGGACGGACCCAGCGGATCTTGTCGGGGTCGACATTGTTATCGAGCAAGAAGCTGCACGCGTCCATGCCCGTCTTTCCGGCGCCGAGCACGGTGAACCCCGAGGGCGGTTCGGTGACGTGGACGAGCTCGCCGACCGGGATCAGCTTCACGCCCTCACCGACAGTGAACTCGGGCGTGTGCGTCGCCGGCACCGACGTCTCGAGGTAGGTAGCGTCGACGAGCTTCTGGTGCACCCGCACCGTTGTCGTCCCGCCGGTGAGCTGGGAGCTGAAGGAATGCTCGCCCGCGTGGTGGCCGACGTAGTCGCACTGCCCGAAGAAGCGGACCTGACCTGAGCCCACGAGCTGCTCCTCGAGCACGCGCCGGAAGTAGTCGCAGATCTCGACGCCGGTAGCGCGCTCGTAGAACCCGGCGTTCGGTCCGG
>Ga0066709_100000925_pt1 | contig 17954 bp, 18 predicted proteins | sample GraSoiAngelo_158_FD_79665 | JGI IMG/M metagenome (GOLD analysis project Ga0066709, IMG submission 79665) | Grasslands soil microbial communities from the Angelo Coastal Reserve, California, USA - 14_1009_16_30cm | ecosystem: Environmental > Terrestrial > Soil > Grasslands | place: USA...
TAGTCGCCCGGCGTGGCCTCGCTGCCGCCGTGGCCGCGCACGTCGTAGCGCAGCACGTGATGGTGCGCGCTCAGCGCGGCGAGCGTGGGATCCCACATGGTGAGGTCGGCGGCCAGCGAATGGCTCAGCGTGACCACGGGCGCGCCCGCGGGGCCGTCCAGCGTGTAGTTGATCTCGACCCCGTTGGCCCGGAGCTTCATGGTCGCGGGGTCCGCGTGGCCGGCTCGGATCGTGGGTGGCCTGCGCTCGGAGCGGCGTGGCTCTGCTCGACCAGCGTCGCTTGCAGGGCGTCGGCCGCGCGGGGATCGCCGGGGCGGTTGCGCTTGCGCAGCTCGGCGATGATCGTGCGGCGGGAGTCGGGTGTGCGGTTCTGGGCGAGCTTGAACTTCACGCGCGTCTGCTCGACCGTGAGGCCCACGGCCGCGATGTGATGCAGCGCCCCCTTGTACATCGGATCCTCGGCGAGGACGGCGCGGAACCGGCCTTCGGGCTGATAGCGCGCCATCAGGCGCATCTGCTGGGCGGCGATCACCGCCACGTCCTCGCTCACGCGCGCCACGCAGTCGAAGATCACCGTGCGGTGGTAGGCGGTCGCGTAGATCGCGTTCTCCGGATCGACCCAGTAGGACGGGATCGTGCCCAGCAGCTCGTCCACCTCGAACAGGCAGCGCGGCTGCGCGCGCAGATCTCGCGCCTGCTCGTCCGTGCGCACGAGGTGCATCTCGATGCCGGTGGCGCTGTACGCGAACGGGTAGAGCCCGATGTGAGGGCCGTCGGCGCCCGCGGTCACGAGCCGTCCGAGCTCCTGGGCGGCCACGAACCGCTCGACCTCGTCCGGCGGCACCTGCGTGTAGTAGTCGTGGAAGATCACGCCCGCTTCGCCTCCTTCACCATCCGGCAGAAGTACTCGTGGACGGTCGGATCGTCCGTGAGCTCGGGATGGAAGGTCGCGACGAGCACCGAGCCCTGGCGCGCCATCACGGGCTCGTCGCCGTGGCGGGCCAGCGTCTCCACGCCGGGGCCGACGCGCCGGATCCGCGGGGCGCGGATGAAGACCATCTCGATCGGCACCGGCCGGCCGTCGAGCACCGCGGTGCCGGCGGCCTCGAACGACTCGCGCTGGCGGCCATAGGCGTTGCGCTCGACGCCCACGTCGATGAGTCCCAGCGAGAACTGCGCAGGATTGGCGACGTCGCGCGCGGTCAGGATGAGGCCGGCGCACGTCCCGAAGATCGGCTTGCCGCCCGCGTGGAATTTCTCGAGCGCGGGCACGAAGCCCCAGGCGTCCATCAGCTTGAGCAGCGTCGTGCTCTCGCCGCCCGGCATGATCAGCCCGTCGATGTCCTCGAGCTGCTCGGGCTTGCGGATCTCGACGACCTCGATCGCGGATGGGCGGCTGCCGCACTTCTGCAGCGCCCTGGCGTGCCGGGCGAAGTCGCCCTGGAGCGCGAGGACGCCGATGCGCATCAGCGGCGCCCGCGCAGCCAGGCCACGACGACCTCGGCGTTCTTGTCGGGCGGAAACACCGGATACCAGACGTGCGCGATGCGGCCGGCCTCGAGATACCAGGCCATGCGGCGGATGAGCGTGGACGGCCCGATGCCGGGCACCGGAAACTCGAAGGTCGGCAGCCGCAGCGCGTGCGTCAGCCGCAGCTCGGCATCGCTCAGCAGGTCGAACGGCACGTGGTTGCGCTCGACGAACTCGCGCTGGTAGTCGGTCGTCTGCGTGCTGACGCCGGCCACCGTCACGCCGAGCGCGCGGAACTCGCCGTGCAGGTCGCGAAAGCCGCAGCTCTGCGGTGTGCAGCCGCGCGCGCCGGGGATCAGATCCCAGTCGCGGCCCGCCGACTGCCCCGGCCGGCCCGTGCGCGGATAGAAGAAGAGGACGGCCGGCTGCCGCGCCAGCGCGGCCAGGTCGACGCCGGCGCCGGACGTCGCCGGCAGCGCCAGCGAGGGCACGACGGCGCCGCGGAGATGATCCGCGGCGCCGTCGTCCACCGGCACCGGCAGGTCGGGCGGCAGCGTGTAGACGTCTCGCACCGCCATGGTGTCGCTCGCTACCAGCCTCGGGTCTGGAGCAGATCCTTCTCGGCCATCTTCGAGATCTCGAGGCCGACCATCGCGTCGCCGAGATCCTCGCTGACGCGCACGAGCACGTCGGGATCCTTGAAGTGCGTGGTGGCCTGCACGATCGCCTTGGCGCGCTTGGCCGGGTCGGACGACTTGAAGATGCCGGAGCCGACGAAGACGGCCTCGGCGCCGAGCTGCATCATGAGCGCGGCGTCGGCCGGCGTGGCGATACCGCCCGCCGAGAAATTGGGCACCGGCAGCTTGCCGGCGCGCGAGATCCAGCGCACGAGGTCGTAGGGCGCGCCGAGATTCTTGGCCTCGGTCATCAGCTCCTCGGGGCCGAGCGTGGTGAGCCGCCGCACCCCGCTCATCACGGAGCGCATGTGGCGCACCGCTTCCACGATGTTGCCCGAGCCCGCCTCGCCCTTCGTACGGATCATCGCCGCCCCCTCGCCGATGCGCCGCAGCGCCTCGCCGAGATCGCGGCAGCCGCACACGAACGGGATGCGGAAGGCGAACTTGTCGATGTGGAAGTGCTCGTCGGCCGGCGTCAGCACCTCGGACTCGTCGATGTAGTCGACCCCGAGGGCCTCCAGGATCTGCGCCTCCACGAAGTGGCCGATGCGCGCCTTGGCCATCACCGGGATGGTGACCGCCTTCTGGATCTCCTGGATCTTCTTCACCGGCGACATGCGCGCCACGCCGCCGTCGCGGCGAATGTCCGAGGGCACGCGCTCGAGCGCCATCACGGAGGCGGCCCCCGCGTCCTCGGCGATCTTGGCCTGCTCGGCGTTGGTGACGTCCATGATGACGCCGCCCTTGAGCATCTCCGCCAGGCCGATGTGCTTGCGATCCGCGATCCTCAATCCGTTCAGCTCTTCCATAGCTTCCCCCTTGCTCGATCTCAGCTTCCTCGAACCCGTTCCTACACCACCGGCACGAGCTCCCGCTCGCTGCGCCGTGGGCGCGGCTGCCGCCGCGCGGTCTTGATCACGTCCGCCAGCCGCCGCACGCCTTCGTCGATGCGCGCCGCTGCCACGGACGAGAAGGCCAGCCGGAGCGTCCGCTCGCCGCCGCCGTCCAGGCAGAACGCCGCGCCCGGCGTGAACGCCACCCCGCGGTCGACGGCCGCCGGCAGCAGCGCGACCGCGTCGAGGCCCGCCGGCAGCGTCAGCATCAGCGAGAAGCCGCCGTGCGGCTCCGTCCACGTCACGCCCTCCGGCATGCGCCGGCGCAGCGCGGCCAGCAGGAGCGTGCGCCGCCGCGCGTACTCGGCGGTGACGCGCGTGACGTGACGCTCGAGCAGGCGCTGCTCGCAGAAGCGGTGGACGGCCGCCTGCAGCAAGGCGCTCGTGTGCAGGTCGGCGAGCTGCTTGGCCGCCTGGAGCCGCTCGATCAGCGGGCGCGGCGCCACCAGCCAGCCGACGCGCAGGCCCGGAAAGAGGATCTTCGAGAACGTCCCGATGTGGATCACGATGCCCGCGCGGTCCACGGCCTTGAGCGGCGTGCCGGGCCGCGGGCCGTAGTGCAGGCTGCCGTCGAAGCCGTCCTCCACGATCGGCACCTGGTGGCGCGTCGCCGAGGCCACCAGCCGCCGCCCGGTCTCCGGCTCCACCGACAGCCCGCTCGGGTTGTGGGCGCTCGACTGGCAGTAGAAGAGCTTGGGCGCCTGCCGCTCGCACAGCCGCTCGAACACGTCCGGCCGCGGGCCCGAGGCGTCCCACTCCACGGGCATCAGCCGCGCGCCGGCCGCGCGGAAGCCCTGCATGGCGCCCGTGTACGTCGGCTGCTCGATCGCCACCACGTCGCCGGGATCGACGAGCGTGCGCGCGATGAGGTTGAAGCCCTGCTGGGCGCCGTTGACGATGAGGATCTCCTCGGCGCGCGCCTCCACGCCGAAGCGCAGGAGATAGCCCGCGAGGTAGCGCCGCAGCGGCGCGTAGCCGCCGACGGGCGCGTACTGCAGCAGCGACTCGCCCTCGTCGCGAACCACCTGGTTGAGGACCTTCCGGAAGGCGTCGGTGGGGAACAGGGCGCTGTCCGGCATGCCGCCGGCGAACGAGATCACCGTGCTGCTGGCGTTGGGCATGCCGAATCCGCGCAGCCGCTCCTCGTCCGCGGCCGCGATGCGCGCCGCGCGCGAGAGCAGCGCGGTCCAGTCCATGGCCGCCGGCGCCGTCGGCGCGGCCGGCGCCCGGCGCCCCGTGGGCGAACCGGCCACGAACGTCCCCTGCCCGACGTGGGCGCGCGCCAGGCCCGAGGCCACCAGCTCGTCGTAGGCCAGCGCCACCGTGGCGCGGTTGACCCGGAGCTGCCCGGCCAGCTCGCGCGTGGCCGGCAGCTTGACGCCCGGCCCCAGCAGGCCGTCGCCGATCAGGCGCTCCAGGTGCGTCTGGATCTGCCGCGCCAGCGGCACGCCCTTGTCCCGGTCGAGGGGAATTTCCATGTACCAGCCATTTTCAACATGAATTGGCCGCCGTCAAGAGCCAATTGGCCTGGTCGCGATTGGCGGGCGGCGGACGCCGATTGGCCCGGCGGGGGCCCGCGCGCTATACTCCGGCTCATCTCTCCCACAGGAGGCCGTCCATGGCCGACACCAAGCCGATGAAGGAGTTCGCGGGGCTGTTCTACCGCGAGGGCGCGCTCGATCCCAAGACGATGCAGCTGGTGGCGCTCGCCGCCATGGCGGCCGCCGGCTGCACCAGCTGAGTGCCGGGACGCTTCGCGGCTGCGAAGCAAGCCGGCGCCACCGAGGACGAGATCAGCGAGACCCTCATGTACGCCATGCGCGGGCGCGCGCGGGCGGCCTGGTCGACGATCAAGTACATTCCCGACATCGAGGACCACAACAAGGCCTGGAAGACCGCCTTCGAGCGCGAGAACGGATAAGACGGATCAACGGCTAGAAGCCAGATACGCATAGAAGCCAGATACGGATAGAAGCCAGATACGGATAGAAGCCAGATGAGGAGGGGAAGGGGGAACCCTTCCAGGGTTCCCCTTCAATAAAAGTGGCTGGCGACGCGCCCATCAAGCAGGCGGTGCAGTGGCTCGAGGATCAGCTTCGCGACCGGCCGAACGCCGATCGCGTGACGCTCCTGGACGAGGCCTCGCGCCGCTTCGACCTCTCACCGGCCGACTCCGACTTCCTGTTCCGCCACCTGGCCGAGCGCGCCCGGACGAAGCGATGAGCGACCAGACGCGGCGCGTCCAGGAGCAGTTCGGCGGCAGCGCGGCCGCCTACGTGACGAGCCCCGGCCACGCGGCCGGCGAGGATCTCGACACGCTGGTGGCATGGGGTCGCGCCCTGCGGCCGCGTCGCGTGCTCGACGTCGCCACCGGCGGCGGTCACACGGCGCTGGCCTTCAGCGGCGTGGCGCGGCACGTGACGGCATGCGACCTCACGGAGCCCATGCTGCGTGCGGCGCGCGGCCTGGTGCGCGATCGGGGCGCGGCGGCGGCGTTCGTCGCCGGCGACGCGGTGACGCTGCCCTTCCGCGACGGCGCCTTCGACGTGGTCACCTGCCGGATCGCGCCCCACCATTTTCCCGACGTCGCCGGTGCCGTGCGCGAGGTGCGCCGCGTGCTCCGTCCGGGCGGGTCGTTCCTGGTGCAGGACATCCTCGGCCACGACGACGCCGAGGCCGCCGCCTTCATCACCGAGGTCGAGCGCCGCCGCGACCCCACGCACATCCGCGCCTACCGCGCCGTGGAGTGGAAGGCCTTCCTCCGCGCGGCCGGCCTCACGGTGATGGACAGCACGGTGGTGACCAAGCTCCGGCCGTGGGACGAGTGGACGACGCGCACGCGCATGACACCGGACGGCCGGCGCGACCTCGATGCCTTCGTGCTGGCGGCGCCCGAGAAGTGCCGAGCGGCGTTCGACTTCACGCTGGCCGGGGGCCGCGTGGAGTCGTTCACCGACCGGATGCTGTTGCTGCGCGCCGACCGCGACTAGCCCGTGCGCGTGAGCGTCACCGAGGCGCGGCCGAAGCTCGTCACCGTCTCGCCCCACCGCCGCTGGTCGTCACCCTTGAGGTCGAAGTAGACCGGCTGCGTCCCGTCCGGCGTCACCGCGACGCCGTCCAGCACGACCCGGTCACCGCGCGTCCGGACCGTGCCGGACGCCTTCGCCTTGCCGATCGTGCCCCGCCAGCTGCCATCCTCGGCGATCGTCAGGTCGAGTGCCCACGTGCGGATCACCAGAACGGAGGCCGTCTCGTTGACGTCGCCCTGCCAGTGCCCGGCCAGCGTCGAGGGCGCGACCGAGGCGGACGGCGCGTCGCTCGCCGCCGAGCGCGCATGTGTCGCGCAGCCGGCGGCGATCAGCGCCGCCAGGATCAAGAGGACCGCGTGTCTTGCCATCGCTTCCAGTCCCTTCTTGTGGCCCACGGACAGGAAGCAGCATTTACGATGCCGATGAGGTCGCGGAGCTCAGCCGCGGCGCAGCCGGACCAGCGTGGCGCCGCGGCCGCCGCGCTCCTGGGGCGCGTCGGCGTAGCCCGCCACCAGCGGATGGTGGGCCAGGAACGCCTGGACGCTGGCGCGCTGCACGCCGATGCCGCGGCCGTGGATCAGCCGCACCTCGGCGAAGCCGCGGCCGTGGGCGGCGATCAGGTACTCGTCGACGACGGAGCGGACGTCCTCGGGGCGGAAGGAGTGGAGGTCGAGCGCATCCTCGATGGGCAGGTGGACCGGCTCGTCAGCGTCCATTGGGAGGGGGAACCCTAGTAGGGTTCCCCCCTTCCCCTCCATTGGGAGGGGGAACCTTAGTAGGGTTCCCCCCTTCCCCTCCATTGGGAGGCGTGGGTCTCAGAGGCGTGGACCGGCCTCCAGGTGCTGGGCCCAGTGCTGAAAGCTCGAGAGATCCTCCCCCGAGAGCTTGCACTGTCAGAACGTGGCCGCGCGCTCGAAGAAGGGCACGTCCACCAGCGGGACGTTCTCGGAGCGCGCCGTGTCCGCCACCTTCTGGGTGACCATCTGGCGCACGAACGGGATCGGGATGCGGCCGAGCCGGTGCAGGACCTCGTCGGTGCAGCGGATGCGGGTGCCCGGCAGCACCGGGCCCTCGTGGGCGGGCGCCTCGTCGGGATCGTGCTCGCACGTCTCGGGGACGAGCTGCTGCAGCCGCAGCGACACGTACTCGGTCACCCAGGCCTGGAGCCCCGCCTTCGAGTCGGCCAGCCCCGTGCCCGAGCGCTCGAGCTTGTCGTTGAGCGCACCGAGCAGCGTCTCCAGCCGGCCCAGCCGCGTCTCGAGCGCACCGAGCTGCTCGCTCACCTCGCGATCGCTCATCGGTCCCTCCGGCCGGTCATCCTAGCACGGGGCGGCGCGCGTGAAAGTCGGTCAGCCGCTGGAACGCGTCGGCCGCGCGCAGCACGGTGGCCTCGTCGAACGGCCGTCCCACGATCTGCATGCCGACCGGCAGCCCCCCCGCGGTGAACCCGCACGGCAGCGAGCAGACCGGGTGGCCGGAGAGGTTGAACGGCTGCGTGAAGCGGATGAGCGCGGGCCGCACGGGGCTCGGCCCATCACCGAGCGTCACCTGGCGCTCGTCGAGTGCGGGCGCCGGCATCGGCGTGGTCGGCGCCAGCAGCACGTCGCGCCGGGCCAGGGCGGCGTCGACGTCGGCCCGGATCAGCCCGCGCACCTGTTGCGCGTGCACGTAGTGCCGGCCGGTGATGAACGCCGCCACCTTCAGCCGCCGCGCGACCTCGGGGTCGTAGTCGGCCGCCCGCGCACGCAGCGTGTCGGCGTGATAGGCCAGCGCCTCCGAGCCGATGATGGCCAGCACCGCCGGCGCCGCGTTCGTCACCTGGGCCAGGCTGACCTCGTCGACGACGGCGCCGGCGGCGGCCAGCGCTCGGGCCGCCGCCTCCACGCCGCTTCGCACCTCGGGCGTGGCGGCGTCGAGGAAGAAGCCGCGCAGCAACCCGACGCGGAGTCCCTTCACGTCGCCGGTGAGCGCCACGCGATAGTCGGGCACCGGCAGCACGCTCGAGCTGGCGTCGGCTGCGTCGTAGCCGGCCATCGCCGTCAGCATGAGCGCGGCGTCGGCGGCCGTACGCGTCATCGGCCCCACGTGGTCCATCGACCAGGCCAGCGGCAGCACACCCGCGCGGCTCACACGGCCGTAGGTTGGCTTGAGGCCGGTGATGCCGCAGAGCGAGGCCGGAATGCGAATCGACCCTCCGGTGTCGGAGCCGAGCGCTCCCGGCGCCAGGCCGGCGGCCACCGCCGCGCCCGAGCCCGACGACGAGCCGCCGGTGAGGCGGTGCGTCGCGCCGTCCCACGGGTTACGCGCGTGACCGTAGTGCGGGTTCAGGCCCTCGGGGCCGTACGCGAACTCGACCATGTTGAGCTTGCCCAGCAGGATGGCGCCGGCCTCCGCCAGGCGTCGCGTGACGGTGGCGTCCGTCGAGGGCACGCGGTCGGCCAAGATCTTCGAGCCGCCGGTCGTCGCGATGCCCGCGGTGTCGTAGAGGTCCTTGAGGCCGTACGGCACGCCGTGCAATGGCCCCAGCGGGCGGCCGGCCATCAGGGCGGCCTCGGCCTGGCGAGCAGCGGCCAGCGCCCCGTCGGCACAGATCGTGATGTACGAGCGGAGGTCCTTGTCGTGAGCCGCGATGCGGTCGAGATGGACGCGTACCACTTCCACCGGCGAGACCGCCTTGGTGGCGATCAGCCGGGCCAGCTCGGTCATGGATGCCCAGAATAAGTCGGCCATCTCAGACCGTCCGATAGTGCGTGGTCGGCCCCGTGTCGCCGACCGGGATCGCCTCGAGGGCACGCAGCAAGCGGAGCGCGGCCTCCACCTGCGGGCGGATTTCCTCCAGCTCGGCGTCACTCCAGGCAAAGCCCGCCAGGCGCGCGCCGTGGCGGAGGGTGTCGAGATCGATGGGATGTGAGGTCATGGCGGGGAGCATACCGGCCGGCAGCCGCCGCGAGCAAGCCACTCGCGGACGCCGCGCGGTCTTGGCATTCTTGGGGCCGTGAGCCCGCGCCGCCGCTGGGTGCTCGGCACCCTCCTCGTGGTCGTCGTCCTCCTGCTGGTCGCGGGGACGCTGGCGATCGTCGCCCTGCCCCGCATCGCCCGCACGGTGGCCATCTGGCGCCTGGAGGCGCTGACCAACCGGCCGGTGACGATCGAGGCCCTCGACGTGAGCCTCCAGAGCGGCCGCTTCAGCGTGCGCGGCCTGCGCGTCAACGACCGCGACGGGGGCCTGCTGGCCCGGTTCGACTCCCTGGAGGGCCGCTTCCATCGCCGCTCGCTCTGGCAGGGCCACCTGTGGATCGAGGACCTCGTCCTCACCAACGGCAACGTGCGCATCGTCCGCACCGGCCCCGATCGCTTCAACATCTCCGACCTGCTCGAGCGGCCGCGCGAGCCGAGCGGCGGCTTGCGGGTGACCGTCGATCACTTCGCCATCAAGGATAGCTGGGTCTCGCTGGAGGACCGCGTGCTGAGCCCCGTGCGCACGTGGCGCTCGGAGAACATCCAGCTCGACGCGCGGGACATCACGACGACCGCCCGGCGGGGCACCGCGGTCGGCTCCACGACCGTGGCCGGGGCGCTCGTCACCCTGCGCGTGAGCGAGCTGCAGCTGGTACCGGTCCACCTGCATGCCGACGTCAACATCCGCGACCTCGACCTCACGCTGGTCGACCTCTACATGCCTCCGGACTCGGTAGCGGAGGTCGAGAGCGGCGTGGCCCACACCGCCCTGGCGATCGACTTCGACGCCAAGGATGGCCTGCGGCTCGACGCCGAGGGCGTCGTGCAGAACGTCACGGTCGGCCGCCCCGAGGTGAAGGGCGACGAGGTGACCTCGCCGGAGATCCGCTTCCTCGTCCGCGAGCTGCGCCAGCGGCCGGGCTCGCTCGCGCTACGGTACGCCAGCCTCGAGGGTGACGTCACCGTGCTCGACCCCACGACCTCGCCGGCCACGCCGCTCAAGTTCAAGGAGGTCACGGCCACCGCCAGCGACCTCGACCCCACCAAGGGCGCGCAGCTCGCGATCCACGGCACGCTACCCGGTGTCGGCGAGGTCGACATCGGGGGCAGCGCCGGCGTCAAGCCGCGCCGTGCCGACGTTCGCGTGCGCGCGCGCTCGGTGGACCTCGGCTTCCTCGGCCATTACCTGCCCTTCGAGGCGCGGCTGGCCGGTGTGGGCACCGCCGACGTCCGCGTCGTGGCCAGTGACGACAAGGCGCTCGCCGTGAGCGTGACCGGCGACGCCGTGCTGGAGAAGGTGCGCGTGAGCGATGGTGCCCGGACACCGGTGACGGCCAAGCGCGTGGCCGTCCACGGGCTCGCCTACACGTACCCGGCCACCGTGCGCGTCGCCGACCTCACCGTCACGGAGCCCTCGACCATCGTCGAGCGCAACGCCGACGGCACGCTCAACCTGGCGGCGCTGGCCCGCCGGCGGCCGGCGCCCGCCGAAGCGCGGGCCGCGGCGAGCGCGGGCCGCAGCGCCACGACACCGGCGGTGGACGTCACGGTGACGCGGCTCAACGTCATCGATGGACGCGCCAGCGTCACCGATGCGGTGAGCGGCGGCCGTGTCGAGGCGGCCAACATCGACGTGGCGGCGGAAGACTTCACGTGGCCCTCGCGCGGCCCGGCGCGCGTGCGGGTGTCGACCGACGCGGCCGGCGGCCGCGTCAGCGCGCATGGCACGGTGGACGCCGGGCCGCAACGCGCGAACCTCACCGTCACCGCGCGCAAGGTCGATCTGGCGATGGCGGAGCCGTGGCTGCCGCCCGCCGCGGGCCGCGTGCGCGGCATCGCCGACGCCGACGTCACGCTGGCCCTCGGGCTGGCGCCGTTGTCGGTGGAGGCCAAGGGCAGCGTGGCCGGCGGCAACCTCGTGTGGACCGACGGCGTCCGGCCACAAGTCCACGTGGCGCGTCTCGACGTGAGCGCCGAGGACGTCACGTGGCCGTCGCGTGGTCCCGCGCGCGTGCGGATGACCAGCACGGTGGCCGGCGGCCAGCTGACGGCGCGCGGCACGGTGGACGCGGGTGCGCGGCGCGCCACGCTGGCCGTCAAGGCGAGCGCCGTCGACCTGACCACCGCCCAGCCGTGGCTGCCGATCGTGGGCCAGGTGCATGGCGCCGCGGACGCCGACGTCACGGTGACGGTGGGGCTGGAGCCGTTCAGCCTCGAGCTCAAGGGCGCGCTCGGCACGAGCAACCTCGCGTTCCTCGAGGGCGGCAAGCCGCTGCTCACGGTCAAGCGCGTGGATGCGACCGGCATCGACCTCGCGTGGCCCACGCGCCTGGCCATCGATCGCCTGCGCGTGAACACGCCCTGGGCGGAGGTGGCGCGCAACACGCAGGGCGAGCTCTCGCTGCGGGCGCTCTTCCGCCGCCGCGCCGATCGTCCGGCCCCGCCGCCACCGTCGCCGGACATCGCCGCCGCGGCGACGCCGAACGCGCCCCCGCCCGCCGCCGGTCCGGTGCCCGGCATGCAGGTGAGCCTGCGGGACGCGCTGTTCGAGAACGGCGGGGCCCGCATCATCGACGACGCCGTGGAGCCGGCCGCGCGGTTCGAGCTGAACGGCTCCCGGCTGGAGCTGCGCAATCTCACGTGGCCCGCGCGCGGCGCGGCCGCGATCCAGGCGAGCACGCCGATGCCGGGCGGCGGCACGCTGAAGGCGCGCGGCACCTTCAGCATCGAGCCCACGAAGCTCGTGCTCGACGCCGAGCTGGACCAGGTGGATCTGGCGCCCGGCCGGCCCTACCTGCCCTTCGACGCGCGGATCAACGGCAAGGTGAGCGGCCGCGCGAAGATCAACGGCACGTTCGGCGACACGATCGCGCTCGTCATCGACGGCGACGCCACCATCGATCGCCTCGGCCTGGGCGACCTCGACCGGCGGCTGGCGACCGTGCAGAAGGTCGAGCTCACGGGCTTTCGCTATGCGTATCCGACCAGCGTTCGCATCCGCGAGCTGACGCTGCAGAAGCCGTGGACGCTGGTCGAGCGCAACTCGGACGGCTCGCTCGAGCTGGTCTCGCTCTTCAAGGCCAAGCGCGCCGGCGCCGCCGCGCGGACGCCCGTCACGCGCGCCTCGACGCCGCCGGCGCCCTCGGGGCCCGCGAAGCCGGCCGAGCCCGCCCGCGTGCGCGTCGTGATCAGCAAGCTGCGGATGACCGAGGGCTTCATCCGCTTCGTGGACCGCACGACCAATCCGCCGTACGCCGAGGAGATATCCGGCATCACGCTGGTCGGCGACAACCTGGGCACCACGCCCACGCGACAGGGCGCGGCGCCGCGCCGGGGCACCCTCGATCTGCGCGGCACGCTGGCCTCCGGCACACCGCTCGCGGTGAAGGGCCAGGTCGGCAGCTATCCCGGGCCGCTCTTCCTCGACATCACGGTGAACGTCGAGGACTTTCCGGTGCCCCGGCTCAATCCCTACCTCGATCGGTTGTCGTCGTGGATCGCCCGGCAAGGCACGCTGACGGCCGCGCTCAGCTACAAGGTGAACGGCGACGAGCTGGATGCGGTGAACCAGGTCGAGATCGACGGCCTGCAGCTCGAGCCGGGCGGCCACGGCGGAGAGTTCCGGCGGCGCACCGGGCTGCCGCTCGACACGCTCGCCTCGCTGCTGAAGGACCGCAAGGGCGTCATCAAGCTCACGATCCCGGTGAGCGGCCGCTTGTCCGCCCCGGAGTTCGAGTACAGCGAGGCCGTGTGGGCCGCGCTGCGCAACCTCACCATCAAGCTCGTGGCGCTGCCCTTCAGCCTCGTCGGCAAGCTCTTCTTCACGGAGGACTCGCGCATCGAGTCGGTGCAGATCGACCCGGTGACGTTCCAGACGGCCACGCCCAAGCCCGACAAGGACGGCGCCGAGCAGATCGAGCACCTGGCGACGTTCCTCAAGGAGACGCCAGAGCTCAGCCTGCGACTGCGCCCGGTGACGACGGTGGCCGACGTCACGCGGCTACGACGCGAGGCGCTCGAGTCCAAGCTGGCCACGCTGGGCGCCGACGAGGCGGCGCGCCGTCAGGCGGCCGTGGGCCTCTATACCGAGCTCTTCCCGCGCCGCGAGCCGCCCACCTCCGACGAGGTGCTCTACGATGAGCTGACGCGCGAAACGCCGACGCCGCCGCGCGCGCTCCGCACGCTGGCCACCGACCGCGTGGCCGCCGTGCGCGATGCGCTCATCCGCGCGGGCATCCCGGCCGAGCGCCTGGAGCCCATGGAGTCGCGCACCGCGGTCGAGAGTGAAGGCACCGCACGCGTGGAGTTCGAGATAAGCCAGGCCAGTCAGTAATGGTGGGGGGTCCCGAAATGGCCCCCCCACGTTAGAATGACGCGGTGTCCGTGCGGCTGACGATCCTGACCGACCCGCGCAGCGCCGGGGCGCGGCGCGAGCTGCCCCTCACACCGGGCCTCACGATCCTTCGCGCGGCGCACGACGCGGGCATCGACGTCACCGCCACCTGCGGCGGCCGCGGGCGCTGCACCTCGTGCCGCGTGAAGTTCGTCGCGGGCGCGGTGCCGCCGCCCACGATCGGCGACGAGGTCCAGCTCGGCGACGAGCAGGTCCGCGAGGGCTATCGCCTGGCCTGCCAGTGCGCGCCCACCGAGGCGGTCACCGTGCAGCTCGCGCCGCCGCTGGAGGAGGCCGCGTTCCAGATCCTCGGCGCCGGCGCCGGCGTGGCGGGCCGCGTCAGCATCGCCTCGGGCGTGGACAAGCAGCTCGTCAAGGTCGCGCTGCCGCGGGAGGAGCACCATCAGACGTCCGACGTCGAGGAGCTTGCCGTGGCGGTCGGCATGACGCCGGCCGACGTGGCGCCCGGCGTGCTGGCCGGCCTGCCGGCGGCGCTGCGCGAGGATCCGGCCGGCGTGACCGTCACGACGTTCGCCGGCCGTATCCTCGCCGTGGAGCGCGGCGACACCACGTCGATGCGCTTCGGCCTGGCCATCGACGTCGGCACGACCACTGTCGTCACGACGCTGCTCGAGCTGTCCTCCGGCGAGCAGCTCGCCTCCGTGTCGAGCCTCAATCCGCAATCGGTCTTCGGCGGCGACCTCATGTCGCGGATCGCCTTCGCCCAGTTCAACCCCGCCAACCTGCGCAAGCTCCATACGCGGATCGTGGGGCTGCTGAACCAGCAGATCGCCGAGGTATGCCGCGCCTCCGGCGTGCTGTCCAAGTGGATCTACAAGGTCGTCGTCGTCGGCAACACCTGCATGCATCACGTCCTGCTCGGGATCGATCCCTCGCACGTCGGGCTGGCACCCTACGCGCCCGTGATGCGCCACGCGCTCACGCTGCCGGCCCGCGACCTCTTCCTGAAGGTCGCCCCCGAGGCGCGCGTGTGCCTGCTGCCGATCGTGGCGGGCTTCGTGGGGGCCGACGCCGTCGCGGTGGCGCTGGCGACGCGGATCTACGAGGGCGATACGCGGCGGATCGCCGTGGACATCGGCACCAACGGCGAGGTGCTGCTGGGCTCCGCGGCGCGGCTGTGGGCCTGCTCGGCGCCTGCCGGCCCCGCCTTCGAAGGCGGCCAGATCCGCCACGGCATGCGCGGGGCGGCGGGTGCCATCGACCGCGTCACGCTGGACGACGACGTCCGCGTGCACACGATCGGCGAGACGAACGCGCTCGGGATCTGCGGCTCGGGCCTCCTCGACCTCGTGGCGGGCCTGCTCGACGCCGACGTCGTCGACTGGACCGGCCTCATCCAGGTCGAGACGCGCGACGCCCTGCCGCCGAAGCTGCGCGAGCGCGTGGTCCTCCGCGGCGAGGAGCGGCAGGTGATCGTGCTGCGCGCCGGCGAGGCCGGCGCCCCGCGCGAGATCGTGCTGACCCAGGACGACGTGCGCCAGGTGCAGCTGGCCAAGGGGGCCATCGCCTCGGGCATCGCGATGCTGCAGCACGTGGCCGGCGTGCCCGACGCGCAGGTGGGCGAGCTGATGCTGGCCGGCGGCTTCGGCAATTACCTCTCGATCGGCAGCGCGGTGCGGATCGGCCTCATTCCCGATCTGCCGCGCGAGCGCATCCGGTACGTCGGCAACGCCGCCTCGCTGGGCGCCCAGCTCTCGCTGCTCTCCGAGGCCGAGCGCGCGCTGGCCGACGACGTGGCCCGGCGCATCGAGCACGTCTCGCTCGCGGCCCATCCGGACTTCGAGCAGATCTTCGTCGACTGCATGAACTTCCCGAGATGACCACCGCAACGCACGGGAGCCTCGAGAGGGCCATCGTCGGCGCCGCCGTGGGCCCGATCACGCACGCGCTCGACGCGCGCTGGCTCATGGCCTACGCCGCCGCCCTCGCCGAGACCGACCCGCGGTACTACGACACGCGGGCCGCCGGCGGCCCGCTGGCTCACCCGCTCTTCCCCGTCTGCTACGAGTGGCCCGCGGCCGTTGCGCTGCGCGACGCGACCGTGCCCGCCGCGCTGCAGCCGCAGAGCGTGCATGCGACCCACCACCTGACGATCCACCGCTCGCCCCGCGCGGGCGACGTCCTGCACACGACGGCGCGCGTGATCGACGTCGCCCCGCGACGCTCGGGGACGCTGGTGGTCTCGCGCTTCGACACGGTGGACGCGCGCGGCGAGCCGGTCTCGACGACCGACTACGGCTCGATCTATCGCGGCGTGCCGCTGGCCGGCGCGGATGGCGCGACACCGGGCGCGGACGCGACGCCCGCACGTGCTGCGCGCGCGACCGACGCGAGCGCCGCGGGCTCCAGCGCAGCCGTCGGCGCGACGATGTGGGCGGAGGCCGTCGAGATCGCGGCCAACGCGGCGCTCGTGTACACCGAGTGCGCGCGCATCTGGAACCCCATTCATACCGACCTGGCCGTGGCCCGTCGCGCGGGGCTCCCCGGTCCCATCCTGCACGGCACCGCCACGCTGGCGCTCGCCGTCTCGCGCGTGGTCACCCGCGAGCTCCGCGGCGAGCCCGCGCGCGTGCGCGAGATTCGCGCGCGGTTCACCGGCATGGTCGCGCTCCCTTCCACGTTCACGGTCCACGGCCGCGACGCCGGCGGCGGCCGCGTGGCGTTCGAGGCCACCGGCCCGGACGGCGCGTCCATCCTGAGCCAAGGAGTCGTCACGACATGAAGCAGATGAGCCGGCGCGAGCGCATCCAGGCCGCGATCAACCGTCAGCCGGTGGACCGCGTGCCGTACGCGGTGTGGCGACACTTCCCCGCGGTGGACCGCTCGCCGGCCGGGCTGGCCCAGGCGACGCTGCGCTTCCACGATCACTACGGCTCGGACTTCCTCAAGATCACCCCGCACGGCGGCTATGCCGTGGAGGCCTGGGGGTGCGTGGAAGCCGAGGAGGTGATGCCCGACGGCCATCGCGCGTGCGCCTCCTGCGCGGTGAAGTCCGCGGACGACTGGAAGCGCATCCGCCCGCTCGACCCGATGAGCGCCGAGGGCTACAGCCAGCAGATCGAGACGATCGTGCGCATGGGCTTCGATCGCCGGATCGGTGACGCGCCCGTGCTGCCAACGATCTTCTCGCCGCTCTCGCTGGCCAGGAAGCTCTCCGGGAATCGGCTCTCGGCCGATCTGAAGGAGCACCCGGACCTCGTGCGGGGGGCGCTGGAGGCCATCACCGAGACCATCGTGCGCTTCGCCGACGCCGCGCTCACGGAAGGAATGTCCGGCATCTTCTACTCGATCCAGGCGGCGAGCCGCACCGCTCACGCCGAGGAGATCTACGCCGAGTTCGGCGAGCCCTACGACCGCCGCATCCTCGACTCCGTGACCGGCCGCTCGATCCTCACGATCGTCCACTGCCACGGCGACGCGCTGATGTTCGACCGCCTGGCCCGGCTGCCCGGCCACGCCTGGAACTGGGACGACCGCCGGACGGCGCCGACCCTGGGCGAGGGCCGGGCGCGGGTGCCGGGGGCGGTGATCGGGGGCCTGGATCAGTGGGCGACGCTGAGGGACGGCACGCCGGAGGCCTCGGCCGCCCAGGCCAAGGACGCGGTCGCCCAGACGGGCGGCACGGGCGTGATCGTGGGACCGGGCTGCGTGCTCGCCATGAACACGCCCGACGACAACGTCTCCGCCGTCGTGCGCGCCCTGGGCGGCCCGCTCAAGCCCGTCCCGGGAATCCGGTTCGAGCGCTCGAGCTAGGCCGCTTTACGGCGGCCGCGAACGTCGAGGCGGTGGCGGGCCGGGGCCGGTACGCGAACCAGCACCGGCTCGGCCGTGCGGCGGCGCAGGCGCTCCCGCGTCAGCCGCAGCGTCTCGTAGTGCTCCCAGAGAACGAACCCGAGTCCGACCACGGCGGTGAGTACGCACGCCGTTGCAATGGCCATCCAATCAACCATGACCAGGAACTACAGCACGCGGCGTGCCAAGGAAGGCTACTTGGCGACGTTGAACCGGAAATGGCAGACCTCTCCGTCCTGGACGACGTACTCCTTGCCCTCCAGGCGGAGCTGGCCCTTCGAGCGCAGGTCCGCGAACGAGCCCTCCACGGCGACGAGCTCGTCGTAGCCGTTCACCTCGGCGCGGATGAACCCCCGGGCGATGTCGGAGTGGACGGCGCCGGCGGCGTCCTGGGCGCGCGTGCCGCCGGCAATGGGCCAGGCCCGCACCTCGTCCTCGCCGACGGTGAAGAAGGAGATCAGCCCCAGCAGCGCGAAGGCCTCGCGCAGCACGCGATTGATGGCCGGCTCGGCGAGACCGAGGTCGGTGAGGAACGCCTGCTGCTCGGCGCCCTCGAGGGCGGCGATCTCCGCCTCGATCACCGCCGACACCCAGCCCACGCGCGTGTGCCGCCGGGCCGCCACCTCGGCCAGGCCGTAGCGCTCCACATTGAAGGGGAACCCTCGCAAGGTTCCCCCTTCCCCTCCCATGCGCTCGCCCTCGCCAATCGCCTTCTCCTCCA
>Ga0066709_100000927_pt1 | contig 17937 bp, 12 predicted proteins | sample GraSoiAngelo_158_FD_79665 | JGI IMG/M metagenome (GOLD analysis project Ga0066709, IMG submission 79665) | Grasslands soil microbial communities from the Angelo Coastal Reserve, California, USA - 14_1009_16_30cm | ecosystem: Environmental > Terrestrial > Soil > Grasslands | place: USA...
CGAGGAAGAGGAGGGCGAGCTGTTCCCGAAGGTCCAGAAGGCCCTCGGCCGCGACCGTCTCGAAGACCTCGGCCGCCAGATGGAGTCACGCCAGCAGTCCCTGGCGGGCGGGCGGGAGCAGGCAGAGGCGGCAGAAGCGGAAGAGGTGGGCGGGGGCGCGCCGTCCCCCCGGCGCCGCGTTCGCCGCGCCGCCGTGCCGCGCTCCTCGGCGCGAGCCTCCGGCCGCACGCGCTCGAGCCGGTCTCGCGGCCGCGGCCGCTCCCGCTCGCGGCGCTAGTCGCGCGCCCCCAGGCTCGCCACCACGGCGACGAGCTCACGGGGATCGACGGGCTTGGCCATGTGGAACTGGAAACCGGCGCGGAGGGCCTCCAGGCGGTCCTCCGCGCGCGCGTAGGCCGTCAGGGCGGCGGCGGCGACGCGTCCGCCCCGCTCGGGCGGAAGCGCGCGGAGCCGGCGCACCAGGTCGTAGCCGTTCTGGCCGGGCATCTCGATGTCGCAGAGCAGGACATCGGGCGGCTCGACCTGGATGGCGGCCAGCGCCTCGGAGGCGGAGGCGACCGCCGCCACCCGAGCTCCACCTCGCGCGAGCACCGTGGTCAGGATCTCGCGGGTGTCGGCGTCGTCGTCGACGATGAGGACGCTCAGGCCCGTCACCGACGGCATCGGCGGTTCGACCGCCGTCGTGCCAGCTCCGTCCGCGGCCGGCGCGCTCAGCACGGGCAGCCTGACCTTGAGGCTCGCGCCCCGCCCCGGGCCGGCCGAGGCGGCCTCGAGCGTGCCTCCGTGCAGCTCGACGAGGTGCCGGGCGATGGCGAGGCCCAGCCCCAGCCCGCCGTGGCCCCGGGTGGTGGACCCATCCTGCTGCCGGAAGCGCTCGAAGATGTAGGGCAGGAAGTCCGCGCTGATCCCGATCCCGTTGTCTTCCACCACCACCTCCACCTGGGAGTCGACCCGGCCCAGGCGAACGCGGACCACGCCTCCCCGCTCGGTGAACTTCACGGCGTTGGTGAGCAGGCTCCAGAAGACCTGCCGCAAGCGATCGGCGTCGCCCGAGACCAGGCCGGCCGAGGCCTGGATCTCGGATTCGAGCCGGATCTGCTTGGCGTCGGCCGAGGGGCGCAGCGTGTCCAGGACCGCGGCGAGCACGCCGGCGAGGTCCAGCGGCTTCACGTCCAGCCGCAGGCTGCCCGTCACGATGCGGGAGACGTCCAGCATGTCGGCGATGAGCCGTGACTGGATGCGGGCGTTGCGATCGATCGTCTCCGCGGCGCGCCGCATGGCCTCGCGGTCCAGCTCCATGGTGCGGAGCAGGTGCGCCCAGCCCACGATGGCGTTGAGCGGAGTGCGGAGCTCGTGGGAGAGGGTGGCCAGGAAGTCGTCCTTGAGCCGGCTCGCCTCCTGCGCCTCGCGGTACAGCCGGGCGTTGTCCATGGCGAGGGCGGCAAGGTCGGCGAGGCTCTGGGCCAGGGCCAGGTCCTCGGGCCCGTAGCGACGTCCCGATTCGGCGGCGGCCAGCCACACCGCTCCGAGCGTCTGGCCCCGGGCCCCGAGGGGGGCGACCACCGCCGACCGGAAGGCGAGGGCGCGCAGCGCGGCCAGGTGCTGGTCGTCCTGGGCGGCGTCGCGCAGCGCCCGGTCGGGGATCTCGGCGAGCAGCTCCCCCTTTCCGCTGCGGATGGCGCGGCTGATGCCGGCCGGCGCGTCCGGACGGTCGGGGTGGCTCTGCTCGAGGGCGCGCATTCGCGCGGCTTTCACCGGATCGGCCACCTCGGCGGCCAGCCTCCGGATCCGTCCGCCCTCGGATACGTCGACTCCGCACGCGTCGGCCAGGGCCGGGACGGCCAGGCGCACGATGCTGGCCAGGGTGGCCTCGTAGTCGAGCGACGAGGCCAGGATCCGGCTGGCTTCGACGAGGAAGCCCACCCGGCCTTCGGCGCGCTGGGCGGCCTGCCGGGCGGCTCGCTCGGCGGCGAGCAGCTCGTCGTAACGCCGCAGGTGGCGGACCTCGGCCTCGACCTCGGCCGCCCGCGCGGCCGCGATCTCGAGCTGGGCCTTCATCTTGACCATCAGCTCGCGCTCCGAGAACGGCTTGACGAGGAAGTCGTTCGCCCCCGCTTCCAGGGCCTCGATGCGCGGCTGCTCCTCCGTGACGCCGGAGATCATGATCACCGGGAGCGCCTGCGTGCGCTCGTGGGCGCGCAGCTCGCGGAGCAGGCCCAGGCCGTCGAGCTGGGGGATGCGCAGGTCGACGACCGCCAGGTCGGGCGGGTGCTCGCGCGCCGTGCGCAGGGCCGACCGGCCGTCCTCCACCGCCAGCACATCCCACTGGTCGGACAGGAGCAGCTCCAGGACGTGGCGGAACCGGGCATCGTCTTCCACGAGCAGGACCCGGGAGCGGGCGGGGGCCGGCGGCGATGGGGAGGAGCTGGCCTGTGACGTAGGAGAAGCCTCTCCGCGAATTGTAGGCGATCTCCGATCCGGGAAAAGGCCCTCCGCGCAGGCGGCCAGACGGCGGCGGCGAGGGATGCTACGTTGGACATGTAGCCGAGGACGCGGGGCGCGATGAGGGCGGAACGGACTGGCGCTCCTCGGAGGTGCGGTTGGCCCGCCGGTTGGACACGCGGCAAGTGTCGGAAGATCTGCTGAGGGCAGCCCTCGACACGCTGCCCATCCACGTGGCCGTGCTCGACGCGAACGGCACGGCGGTCGCGGTCAACGACACCTGGAACAGCTTCACCGAGCCCCACCCCTTCATCGGGCAGCAGTACGGCGTGGGCACGCAGTTCCTCGAGTTGTGCCGGACCGAGATGCGCGACTGCCCCGAGGAGGCCCGGAAGGTGCTGGCCGGCCTGCGGGAGGTCCTGGAGCGCCGGCAGCAGCGCTTCGAGATGGAGTACGCGTGCCCGGACCCGGACGGGAAGGAGCGCTGGTTCCGCTTCCGCGCCCTGCGCTCCGAGCGGGGCGGGGGAGCGCGGATCATCCTCCTCCACGAGGACATCACCGAGCGCAAGCGGGCGGAGCGCGAGCTGCAGGAGCGCGAGCGGCTCTTCAGGCTGATGGCCGACACCACGCCCGGCCTGGTGTGGATGTGCGACGCCCAGCGCCGGTTCACCTACTTCAACCGGCGGTGGCTGGAGTTCCGCGGCCGCCGCATCGAGCAGGAGCGCGGCCGCGGGTGGATGGACGGCATCCATCCCGACGACCGCCGGCGCTGGGAGGAGGAGTTCGCCGCGGCTTTCGCCGCCCAGCGTCCCTTCGAGCTGGAGTTCCGTCTCCTCCGCGCCGACGGCGAGCACCGGTGGCTCCTGGGCTCGGGGGCGCCGCTGTCCGACCCGGCGGGCCAGTTCGGCGGCCACATCGGCTCCTGCGTCGACGTCACCGACCGCCGCCGGGCGGAGGAGGCCTCCCGATTCCTGGCCGAAGCCAGCAACGTCCTGGCGTCCTCGCTCGACTACCAGACCACACTCGGCGCGGTGGCCCGCCTGGCGGTGCCGCAGATCGCCGACTGGTGCGCGGCCGACGTCCTGGGGGCCGACGGGTCGCTCCAGCGCCTGGCGGTCGTCCACGCCGACCCGGGCAAGGTGGAGCTGGCCCGCGAGCTGGAGCGCCGCTACTCGGTGGACCTGGAAGCCGACCGCGGCCTCCCGAACGTCCTGCGCACCGGCTATCCCGAGCTGGTCTCGGAGATCACCGACGAGCTGCTGGCCGAGATGGCCGGAGACGCGGAGCACCTGCGCATCCTGCGCAGCCTGGGCCTCCGCAGCTACATCATCGCGCCTCTCATCGCCCGCGGGCGGACCCTGGGCGCGCTGACCCTCATGACCGCCGAGTCGGGCCGCCGCTACGGGATGAGCGACCTCGCCTTCGCCGAGAACCTCGCCGGCCGGGCCGCCCTGGCGGTCGACAACGCCCGCCTGTACCGGGAAGCCCAGGACCTGAACCGGATGAAGGACGAGTTCCTGGCCACCCTGTCCCACGAGCTGCGCACGCCCCTCAACGCCATCGTGGGCTGGGCCCACCTGCTCCGCGACGGCAAGCTCGACGAGGAGACGACCCAGAGGGCCATCGAGACCATCAACCGTAACGCGAAGGTCCAGAACCAGCTCATCGCCGACATCCTGGACGTGTCGCGCATCGTCACCGGCAAGCTGCGCCTGAACCTGCGCCCGGTGGAGCTGCCGCCCATCGTGGAATCGGCGGTCGAGACCATGCGCCCGACCGCGGTGGCCAAGGGGGTGGGCCTCGAGACGCAGATCGACGCCGCCGGCGGGCTGGTGTCCGGTGACTCCGACCGCTTGCAGCAGGTGGTGTGGAACCTCCTTTCCAACGCCATCAAGTTCACCCCGCGGGGGGGGACCGTGAGGGTGAGGCTGGGCCGGGAGCGCTCGCACTCGACCATCGTCGTCGAGGACACCGGCGCGGGCATGGAGCCGCACGTCATCCCCCGGATCTTCGAGCGGTTCATGCAGGGTGACTCCACCAGCACCCGCACCCACGGCGGCCTCGGGCTCGGCCTGGCCATCGTCCGCCACATCGTGGAGCTGCACGCGGGGTCGGTCGAGGCCTCCAGTCGCGGCCCCGGCCAGGGGTCCACATTCAAGGTCAGCCTGCCGACGGTCGCCGTGGCCGCCGACGCCGAGTCGGGCGACAGCGGCCGGCGACGGGCGGGCGACGAGACGGGTGGAGGGCACGCGGCCACCCTGGAAGGGCTCACCGTGCTAGTCGTGGACGACCACCAGGACGCCCGCGAGCTGATGACCGCGGTGCTACAGCAGCGCGGGGCGCGGGTGGTGGGCGCGGCCTCGACCGACGAGGCGCTGGAACTGCTGCGGACGGAGAAGCCCGACGTGCTCCTGAGCGACGTGGAGATGCCCGGCGAGGACGGCTACGCCCTCATCCGCACGATACGCGCGCTCGCCCCCGAGGAGGGCGGGCGGGTGCCCGCGGCCGCCCTCACCGCGTACGCTCGGCGGGAAGACCGGGTGAAGACCCTCCTGGCCGGCTACCAGATCCACCTCGCCAAGCCGGTGGCGCCCGAGGAGCTGGTCACCGTCGTCACCAGCCTGACCGGCCGCAGCGGCTGACCCAAGATCAGAGGAAGCGCGCCAGCGAGAAGCGGCCCTTCGCCTCCAGCAGGGGCGCCCACAGGTCCCCGAGCTTGCCCACGCGATCGGGCACGTTGTCCATCCGGAAGTCCTCGATGGAGATCCCGCGCTCCACCTCCTTCCAGCTCACCGGCGTCGAGACGGCGGCCCGCGGATGGGGCCGCACCGAGTAGACCGAGGCCAGCGTCCGTCCCCAGGCGTTCTGGTTGTAGTCGACCAGCACCCGGCCGGCCGGGCGCTTGGCGACGCGGTACTCGGCGGTGATGAGCCGCGGCTGCAGGGCTTCCAGGCTCTGCGCGAAGCGCTTGGCGAAGCCCCACACGTCGTTCTGGCTCGGCCCCCGCGCGATGGGCACGTAGACGTGGATCCCCCGGGAGCCGGTGGTCTTGGCGAAGGCCGGCATCCCGAGCGCGGCCAGGCCGTCCCGCACGACGAGCGCCGTCTCCACGACCCGCGCGAAGGGGACCTCCGGCGTCCCCTTCACCGGATCGAGGTCGAAGTGCACGTAGTCGGGCCGGTCCACGTCGTCGCAGCGCGCGTACCACTGGTTGAGGTCGATGCACCCGAGGTTCACGACCCAGAGGAGCGAGGGCAGGTCCTGGACCATCGGGAAGTCGATGACGTTCCCCGACGAGTGCTCGATCGAGCACAGCTCGATCCAATCCGGCCGCGGGGTCGGAGCCCGCTTCATGAAGAAGAACTCCCCGGCGGCGCCGTTCGGGTAGCGCTTCATGACCATGGCCCGGTCGCGGAGGTGGGGGAGCAGGACCGGGGCCACGTCGGCGTAGTACTGCAGCAGGTCGCGCTTGGCGAGGCCGAGCTCGGGCCAGAACCGCTTGCCGAGGTTGCTGAGGCGGACGGCGCGGGCGCCGAGCCGCACCTCCACCGTCTCGGTGTCCTTCGGGATGAGCGCGGGCGGCGGCGCTGCCCGGCGGCGGCCGGTCGCGGGGCCCCGCCGGCGGGAGGGATGCCGGTTCCGGGTCGCCCGCGGCCGGCTCATGCCCGCGGCGCCAGGCGGGGCGGGCGGGAGCCGTGGCGCCGGGCCCCCTCGAGGCCCACGTACTCCAGCTCCCGTCCGGCGTCGACGCAGCGCAGGAGCAGGCCCCCCCGGCTCATGTCTCCCCGGCCGGCGAACTCGGCCGGGAAGCGCAGGGCGGGACCGAAGACCTTCAGCAGCAGGTCGACGTACTTGCCGGTGGCGACGCTGCCGAGGAGCACCACCTCGCACTCCGGTCCGGCGGCGGCGGCCACGATGCGGGCGTCGCGCATCAGCGGCCGGCAGTAGCGCGCGTCTTGCAGGTCGATCGAGCCCCGCGCGTAGCGGCGCAGCCGGGCCAGGGTCACCGGGAAGCTCGGCGAGCGCAGCCCCTCGTTGGCCGTGATGATGAGCACGCCCGGCACGCCCGGCGGGGGAGCCGCGAAGGCCTGGGCGTAGGCCAGTTTGCCGCGGAAATAGAGCCCGCTCAGGAAGCTGAACAGCTCGCCCAGCGGCACGCCCGGCCGGCGGCGGAGCTGGCGCGCGAGGGGAAACTGCGCCTGCTCGTTGAAGACGAGCTGCGCCCGCTCGCCGCCGCAGTGCGCAGGCGACAGGATGAAGATCCGATGCGCCACGGAAGCAGAGTAAACCAGAAAGTTGCCCTTTTAACGCAGAGGGCGCAGAGGATGGCCAGCGTTGCCCGAGGACGCGGAGAGTGAATTCATTTTCTTTCTCTGCGTCCTCTCCGTTCGCTCTCCGCGTCCTCTGCGTTAAGAAGCTTATGGGACCGGCTTGACGGCCTGGCGGAAAGCCTCCGCGTCCAGGGTGTTCAGCACCTCGCCCTTGCGCACCCATCCGCGGCGGGCCATCGCCACCCCGTAGCGGAAGTTCAGCAGCGCGCGCACGGAATGGGCGTCGGTGGAGACGACGAAGCGCAGGCCGCGGGCCCGCGCCTCGCGCAGCCAACGCGGCTCCATGTCCAGGCGATGGGGATCGCCGTTGACCTCGACCGCGGCCCGCGAGCCGGCCGCCGCGTCCAGCACCTCCTCCACCCGGCAGGCGATGGGCGGGCGGCTCCGAACGTAGCGGCCGAGAGCGTGGCCCCAGATCTTGAACACCGGCAGCCGCATGGCCCGCACCAGGCGGCGCGTCATCTCGTCCTCGCCCATGCGGTACCGGTTGTGGACGCTGGCGATGACGACGTCGAGCTGTTCGAGGATGCGGTCCGGATAGTCCAGTCCGCCGTCGGCCAGGATGTCGCTCTCGGTGCCGCGCAGCAGGCGCACCTTCACCTTCTCCTGGGCGCGGGCGATGTCCTCCCACTGCCGCTTCAGCCGGTCCTCGGCGAGGCCGCCCGCGTAGTGCGCGGTCGGCGAGTGGTCGGTGATTGTGATGTAGTCCATCCCCAGCTCCTGTGCCCCGCGCGCCATCTCTTCCACGGTGTGCTTGCCGTCCGAGTAGCTCGTGTGGCAGTGGACGAAGCCGCGGACGTCGTCCTCCTGCACGAGGTCTTGCGGGAGCGCGCCCGCAGCGGCCGCCTCCACTTCGCCTTCGTCCTCCCGCAGCTCCGGCGGGACGTACTGCAGGCCGAGCCGGAGGTAGAGCGCCGCCTCGTCGGGGACGGCCAGCGCCGCGCCGCCCGTCCGCCGCAAGGAGCGCGGCGAGAGCACGAGGCCCCTCGCCTGCGCCCGGGCCTGGAGCTTCGCGTAGTGCGCGGACGAGCCGGTCAGCCGCACGAGGGTCGGCGCGTGCTCGGCCGGCGCGACCGCTTCCAGCTCGGCCTGCACGCCGTCGGCGAGCCGGACGCGGCACCGGCCGGCCTCGCGCTCCACGACCGCCGCCACCTGTGGCATGCGGAGGAAATGATCGACCACCGCCTCCGCTTCGTGCGACGACACCGCCAGCTCGAGGCGATCGACGGTCTCGCACTTGCGCCGCGCCTCCCCGGCCACGTCCACCCGCGATGCTTCCCGCGAGGCCTGCAGCCAGGCTTGCGCCGCTTCGCCGGCGCGTAGCGCCTCGGGGAGGAGCAGCGTCTGGCCGCGCGCCTCCAGCTCGGCGATGCCGTCCAGGATCTTCTTCTCCGTCTTCTCGCCGAACCCCTTCACCCCCCGCACCTTGCCCGCCTCGGCGGCGGCCTTCAGCTCGGCCACGCTGCGCACGCCGAGGGCCCGGTGCAGGACGGCGATGCGCTCGACGCTCAGGTGCGGGACCTGGACGAGGTCGAGGATCCCCGGCGGCAGCTCCGAGCGCAGCCGCTCGAGCAGCGGCGAGCGGCCGGTCCGATGCAGCTCGGCGATCTGGCCGGCCAGGGCGGGGCCGATGCCGCGCACTTCGGTCAGCCGGCCGTCGGCCACCAGGCGGGCGAGGTCTCCGGCGAGGGCCTCCACCGCGGCCGCCCCCCGGTGATAGGCGCGGGCCCGGTAGGGGTTTCCCCCCTTCACCTCGAGCAGGAGACCGATCTCCCTCAGCGCCGCCGCGACAGCGATGCGGTCCTTCGCTCGCTCGGGAGTGAATCCCTCGCTCGCTCTTTGAGCCGGGGGGCGCTGCGCGCCCCCCGAACCCCCATCGGAGGCGTTCACTGGACCTTGGGCAGCGGGGGCAGCCCGAGGCGGGTCGCTTCCTTGTCGACCGTCGCCACGAAGTCGTTGATGCGCGGTAGCCGCTTGCCGTTGATGAAGAGGGTCGGCGTACCGCTCACGCCGCCCTCGCGGCCCTCCTCGATCTGGGCCGCCAGCCGCTCCTTCATCCGCCCCGAGGCCAGGCAGGTCTGCACCGCCGCGCCGTCCAGGCCGGCCGCGGCCGCGAGCTGGACGACGTCCTTCATCTCCGGCTTCTCGAGCTGGCTCGAGAAGACCTTGTCGTGGTACGGCCAGAACCCGTTCTGCTCCTGGGCGCACAGGCCGCCCATGGCCAGCCAGCACGCGCCCTCGTGGATCGTCTGCTTGACGTTCGGGTTGCACAGCGCGTCGAGCGGGTAGTTCTTGTAGTAGAGCGTCACGCGGTTCGCGGTCTGCGGGAGGTAGCCGGAGAAGGCGCCGGCGATGTTCTTGCAGAAAGGGCAGAGGAAGTCCGAGAACTCCACGACCTTGACCGGACCCTGGGGGGCGCCCTTGGACGGGATCCCGTCCAGCTTCAGCGAGACGACCGGGGCGGCGTCGAACTCCCGGGCCGCCTTTTGGGCGAAGTACTGCTCGAGCTTCTTGGGATCGTCCAGGATCTCCTGGAGCCGCCGGGCCTGCTCGGTGGCGACCCGCGCCTCCTCCTGGAAGCGCTGGGCGTCGCTGCCCGCCTCCACCGGACGCGCCGGGGCGAGCGAGGGGGGGGGCGTGAACAAGGGCGTGCCGAGGATGGCGGCGGCCCGGCCCTTCTCGCGGCTGTCGAGCGCTCTCTCGGAGGCGTAGACGGCGGCGGCCAGGGCCAGGCTGGCCGACAGCCAGCCCGCGAAGACGAGCCGTCCGTCCCGCCGGGTGACCGCCTCACCCACCACGGCGCCGTCCCGCCGCGCGGGCAGCAGGAACGCGAGGGCCAGCGCGTTCAGCGCGTAGGTGAGGAGGCAGAGCCGGCAGAAGGCGTGGATCGCCACCACCTGCACGCCAAGCAGCACCACGTCGGCGGCCAGCGCCACCACGAACGCGAGCAGGGCCAGGGCGGCGGCGGCATCGTGCGACTCGGCCCCGGCGAAGAGCGACAGCAGCAGCAGGCTCCCGACCGAGAGCGCGAAGAAGAGCCCGACCGCCGCCAGGGGCATGCCCCGCACCTGCGAGTAGCGGCTGCGGGCCACGGCCTCGCACCCGCTCTGGGTCCCTTCGCCGCCGCAGATCTGGCTCACGGCCGCGGTGGCCCGCGGCTCTCCGTGGTGCTCGAGCAGGAGGAGCCCGGAGGTGGCGGCGCTGACCGCGCACACCAGCGCGGCGAGCAGGATGCGCGCGCGGCCGACGTGCGGACCCGGAGGCGCGGGGGCCGCGGCAGCGGGCCGGGCCGCCGGGACGGCTGGCGCCGGAGCCGGCGCCGGGGCGACCGCGGAGGCCGGCGGGACCTCCTCGGCGGCCGCCTTCTTCTTGAAGATGTCCATCTCCCGAATCTACTCAGCGCGCGCGAGGGGCGCAAGCCGGCCCCGGCGCCGGAAGGGCACGTCCAGCAGCAGGAAGGCGACGAGCGCGAGCGCGTCGGCGGCGGCGATGTAGACCGGCCACGGGCCGAGCCAATCGAGCAGCGTGCGCGCGGCCGGCTTCCGGCAGAGGAAGAGGTAGTTCGCGTCCAGGGCGACGTCCGCCGCGCCCACGGCAACCGCGTAGGCGTTGGTGAGGAGCAGGACCCGCCATGGCGCGCCCGCGCGAGGACGGCAGCCGAACCCGAAGACGAGCACCGCCGCCGCGGCCACCACCAGGCCGTGAAGGGCGAAGAAGGAAATGAACGCCGGGTCGGGGAAGCCGTTGCGCACGTCCGGAGCGGCCATCGCCAGCGCCGTGCCCGCTCCCGCCCAGAAATAGAGCAGCTCGCAAGCCAGGGCCTGTCGCGTCCAGAGAGCGAAGACGGCCACCAGGATGAGCAGGTCGCAGAGGTGGAGCGGGAGCAGGTCCAGCAGATCCAGCGTTCCCTGGCCGGCCCACTCGGCGAGCGTGGCGGCCGTGACGGTGACGAGCGCCGCGGCGAGCCCGAAGCGGACGGCGGCGGCCGAGCGTCCCTCCGGATCGCGGCGGACGAGCCGCACGAGGCCGATCGCGAGAACGGTCGTGAGCAGGAGCGCGCCGAGGTGGCCGGGTCCGAACAGAACGAAGGGCCGCGCCTCCCCCACCGGCAGCACAAGCGGGATGCTAACGTGGGAAGACGTGAAAGACCCGCATGTCGTGATCGTGGGCGGCGGCTTCGCGGGCCTCGGCGCCGCGCGGGCCCTGCGCGCCGCCCCCGCGCGGGTGACCCTGCTCGACCGCCGCAACCACCACGTGTTCCAGCCCCTGCTCTACCAGGTGGCCACCGCGGGCCTGTCGGCCCCCGAGATCGCGGCCCCCCTGCGCCGCATCCTGCGGCACCAGGCCAACGTGACTGTGCTGATGGGCGAGGTGGTCTCGGTGGACGTGGGCCGCCGCACGCTCGTGCTGAGCGACAGCGAGATGGGCTACGACTACCTGGTCCTGGCCACCGGCGCGACGCATTCGTACTTCGGCCACGACGGCTGGGCGGCGCACGCCCCGGGCCTCAAGAGCATCGAGGACGCGCTCGAGATCCGGCGCCGCCTGTTCCTGGCCTTCGAGCGGGCCGAGCGTGAGGACGATGCCGGAGCCCGCGCGGCATGGCTCACCTTCGTGGTCGTGGGGGGTGGTCCCACCGGTGTGGAGCTGGCCGGAACGCTGGCCGAGATCGCCCGCCACACGCTGACCCGGGAGTTCCGGCGGATCGATCCCTCCCGGGCGAAGGTCGTGCTCCTCGAGGCGGCCGATCGCGTCCTGCCGCCCTATCCGCCGGTCTTGTCGCAGAGGGCCCGGCGCCAGCTGGAAGGCCTCGGGGCCGAGGTCCGCACCGGCGCGCTCGTCACCGGCGTCGATGCGTCCGGCGTCGCTCTGGGATCCGAGCGCATCGCCGCCCGCACGGTGCTGTGGGCGGCGGGAGTGGCCGCCTCGCCCCTCGGACGCTCGCTCGGCGCCGCAGTGGACCGCGCCGGGCGGGTCAAGGTCGAGAGGGACCTCAGCCTGCCCGGCCGGCCCGAGGTGTTCGTCGCGGGCGACCTGGCGGCGTTCGAGCAGGACGGCCGGCCCATCCCCGGCGTCGCGCCGGCCGCCATGCAGATGGGCCGGCATGCGGGCGCCAACGTGCGGCGCGCCCTGGCCGGGCGGCCGCGGGCGCCGTTCCGCTACGTCGACAAGGGATCGCTGGCCACCATCGGGCGCAAGGCCGCGGTGGCCGACTTCGGCCGCGTGCACCTGTGGGGCCTGCCCGCCTGGCTGGCCTGGCTCGGGATCCACATCTTCTTCCTCATCGGGTTCCGCAACCGCCTGTTCGTCCTGCTCGACTGGGCGATGGCCTACCTGAGCTACGAGCGCGGCGCTCGCCTGATTCTCTTCGACGAATGAAACAAGCCACGGCGAGGCTGCTCCTCGTGGCGGAGGCCCTCCTCGCGCTGTGGCTCGTCCGCAACTTCTTCTACGTGACGACGTGGCGGCTCTACCTCGACGGGCGCGCCGCGGAGCGGAGCGGCTCGTCGGCCGCCCAGCGCTTCGAGGTGGAGGGCGGACGCGTCGTGCCGGAGATCCTCAGCCCCGCGGACGATCGCCTGCGCTTCACGCTACGCCTCGAGCGGCCCGCGACGCTCCGGTTCGAGGCACGACCCGGCGGCCGCGCGAGCTATGAGGTGGCCCTCGTGCGGGGAAGGGACCGGAAGATCGTCGCCCGCGGCGACGCCGGCCGGCCTTCGGCGGTGTCGCTGGCGCTTCCTCCCTTCGAAGGCGCGCTCGAGCTGGCCAACCATGGACCGTTGACCTGGGCCGACCTGCGGATCGTCGGCCGGCTCCGGTTCGCGCTGCCTCTGGCCACGCTGGTGATGCTCGCCGGGCTGTCCCTCGCCCTGCCGCGCTGGGAGGGCTCGTTCGCCCCCGCGCTCTCGAAGCGCCAGCGCTCGGCCGCGCTCGAGACGGCACTCCTGCTCGGCGGCGCGCTGGGCGCGCTGGGCGCCGCGGAGCTGGCGCTGCGCGCGCTCGGCCCCCGGCTGGGCGCCGGCATGGCCGCGCAACGCCGCGACCTGGGCGAGGCCTGGCCCAATCCCCGCTGGCAGGAGACGAAGCGCTATGGCCTTCGGCTGCGCGCCGGGCTCGAGACGTTCGCCGAGGTGAGCCATGGCGACATCGTCTGGATGGGATTCGTGCCTCCCGAGGTGTCGCCCGCCCGGACACGCCGCTTCGCCTTCCACACCGACGCCGAGGGCTTCCGCAACGCCGCCGTGCGCGACCCCATCGCGGTGGCCGCCCTCGGCGACTCCTTCACCGACGCGATGACGCTGCCGGCCGAGCAGGCATGGCCCGCCCGGCTGGAGGCGCGCCTCGGCCGGCCGGTGCAGAACTACGGGACGGCCGGCTTCGGGCCCCAGCAGGAGGAGAGGGTCCTCTCCGACTTCGCCCTCCGCCATCGCCCGGGGGTGGCCGTGCTGGCCTTCTTCGCCGGCAACGACCTCTTCAACGCCGAGACCTTCGACGATCGAGAGCGCTCCGCGGGCGGCGCGCGCGAGCGCCCGCCGGGCTGGCGCCTCAAGGACACCGTCGCGCGCTTCGACGAGCTCTACGTGATGAGCCTCGTCCGCGCCGCGGGGCAGAGGCTGCAGGAGACCTGGCCGGGAACGGCGCCGGCGCGGGCGGATGGCGGGCCGGTCGAGCCGGACCTCGACCCGCTGCCGGCCGCGCCCGGCCAGCGCCCGTCGTTCGACCGCGGGATGTTCACGGTGCCGGTGGCCGGCCGCGCGCTCCGCGTCGCGCTCATGCCGCCCTACCTGGCGACGCTGCGTTTTCCGGCCGCCGAGCTGCGCGCGCGGCGCGGCTGGGCGCTGACCCGCCAGAGCATCGAGCGCATGCAGCGCCTCGGCCAGGCGAGCGGCGCGGAGCTGGTCGTGATGTTCGTCCCCTTCAAGAGCCAGGTCTATCTCCCGCTGCTCCGCAGGAGCTTCCCTCCGGACGAGCTCGATCGGGCCCTGCGCTTCTACTTCCGCGGCACCGGGAGCACGGTGCCTTCCCGGGCGCTGGCCGGCAACCGCCTCGCCCTCAACGGCCTCGTGCAGTCGTTCTGCGCCGAGCGCGGCATCCCCTTCCTCGACCTGACGCCGGCGCTGGAGGCCGAGGTGGAGCGCGGCCGCAACGTCTACTTCGCCGACGACGCCCACTGGAACGCCGCCGGGCACGAGGTGGCTGCCGCGGCGCTGGCCGAGTTCCTGCACGGCCGCGGCCAGCCGCGGCCGTGATAGCGTGGGGAATCCCGCGAGGAGAACGATGCGCCCATCCAATATTCCGTCCGCCGTGGCCCTGATCGTGCTGGCGGCCTGGCCCGTCCTGGCCCGGGCCGCCGATCCGGCCGTGCGGTTCGACCCGAGCGCCCTGGACCGGAGCGTGGCGCCGTGCGCGGACTTCTACCAGTTCGCCTGCGGAGGATGGCTGTCCCGAAACCCGGTGCCTCCCGACCGCGCCCGCTGGGACCGCTTCGCCGAGCTGGCCGAGCGCAACCAGACGGTCCTGCGCGGCATCCTGGAGAAGGTCTCGACCGCCGATGCTGGCCGCGATCCCGTCGACCAGAAGATCGGCGACCAGTATGCCGCTTGCATGGACCAGGCCGGCATCGAGGCCAGGGGCCTGGCCCCGCTGAAGCCGGGGCTGGACCGCATCGGCGCGGTCAAGGCCAGGGCAGAGCTGCCCGCGGTGCTGGCGTGGCTGCAGGACGAGGGCGTCAACGTGGCCTTCCGCTTCCATTCCCAGCCGGACTTCAAGGACGCCAACTCCGTCATCGCGGCCGCCGACCAAGGCGGGCTCTCGCTCCCCGACCGCGACTATTACCTCAAGGATGACGCCAAGTCGGCCGATCTCCGCGCGAAGTACCTCGCGCACGTGCAGAGGATGCTGGAGCTTTCCGGCGAGGATCCCGCGGCGGCCGCGGCCGACGCCCGCGCGGTGATGGACCTGGAGACGGCGCTCGCCCGGGTATCGCTGGAGCGGGTCAAGCGCCGCGAGCCCGCCAACATCTACCACAAGATGAAGGCGGAGGACCTGCAGGCGCTTACGCCCCACTTCGACTGGAAGGCGTACCTGGTCGCGATCTCGGCCCCCGCGCTGCCCGACCTGAACGTGGCCGTGCCGGACTTCTTCAAGGGCCTCGACGCGCAGCTCGACGCGACGCCGCTCGAGGCCTGGAAGGCCTACCTCCGCTGGCACGTCGTGCACGGCAACGCCGGCCTGCTGCCGGCGGCCTTCGTGGACGAGGACTTCGCCTTCTACGGGCGCGCCCTCACGGGAGCGAAGGAGCTGCGGCCGCGGTGGAAGCGGTGCGTGGCGATCGTCGACGACGAGATGGGAGAGGCGCTCGGCCGCCGCTACGTCGAGGCCACCTTCGGGGCCGAGGGCAAGGAGCGCACCTCGAGGATGGTGGCCGCGCTCGAAGCCGCGCTGGAGCGCGACATCAAGACGCTGCCCTGGATGACCGAGCCGACCAAGGTGCAGGCGCTGGCAAAGCTGCACGCCATCGCCAACAAGATCGGCTATCCCGACCGCTGGCGCGACTACTCCAGCCTGCGCGTCGTCCGCGGGGACGCCCTCGCCAACGACTGGCGGGCGGCGGAGTTCGAGTCGCGCCGGGACCGGGCCAAGATCGGCCGGCCCCTCGACCGCAGCGAGTGGGGCATGAGCCCGCCCACCGTAAACGCGTACTACAACCCCCTGCAGAACAACATCAACTTCCCGGCCGGCATCCTCCAGCCGCCGTTCTACGACGTCGCGATGGACGACGCCGTCAACTTCGGTGGCATCGGGGCGGTGATCGGGCACGAGCTGACCCACGGCTTCGACGACCAGGGCCGGAAGTTCGCCGCCAACGGCGACCTGGCGGACTGGTGGACGGCCGAGGACGCCCGGGAGTTCGAGAACCGGGCCGCCTGCATCGCCGACGAGTACGCGGGCTTCACGGTGGCGGGGGACGTGCATCTCAACGGCAAGCTCACGCTGGGCGAGAACACGGCCGACAACGGCGGGCTGAGGATCGCCTACATGGCCTTGATGCAGACGCTGGCCGACGCCACCCGGAAGCCGGCCGCCGCCGTCATCGACGGCTTCACACCGGAGCAGCGCCTCTTCCTCGGCTGGGCCCAGGTCTGGTGCCAGAACGAGACCGAGGAAAGCGCGCGGCTGCGGGCCAACGTCGACCCGCACTCACCGGGACGCTATCGCGTGGACGGCGTGATGGCCAACATGCCGGAGTTCCAGCAAGCCTACTCCTGCAAGGCGGGAGACGCCATGGTGCGCGAGAACGCCTGCCGGGTCTGGTGAGGCCGTGGCCAGCGTTGCCTTTGAACGCAGAGGTCGCGGAGAAAGACGGAGAGGACGCAGAGGACGGAAAAGGAGCAGGGTCCGACCGGTTATCCTGCGCGCGTGGCAGAGTACTTCGTCGTCTACAAGAAGGACGGCCGGGGCTGGCGCGCCGGGGTGCGTGGCTATCGCCGGGCCCGCGCCCGCGGGCGGACGATCCGCGTGACGCGGGTCCGGCTGCGCCGCGCGCTGGCGCTGCTGGTGCAGGACCCCGACGACATGGACTTCGTGGAGGACGTGCGCCTGCCCGGCGCGGCGCGGCGGCTCCTCGGCCGCCACTGGGCGTCGCGCCGCCGCCTGGCCGGCGCGCAGGCGCGGGCCGACGCCGCGGCCGGGGCCGCGCTCCAGGCCCTGAAGGACCTGTCGCTCGGCATCCGCGACGCCAGCGACCTCCTGGGCGTTCCGCCCCTGAAGCTGGCCCGGCTCTGGAAGACGCGCGCCTCGGACCGGCTCGCCTGAGAGGCGGATGCCCGAGCTGCCCGAGGTCGAGACCGCGCGCCGCCTGGCCCGGCGGGTGCTGACCGGGCACCGCATCGTGGCGGTGGCGACCGTCGATGATCCCATCGTCTACGCCGGCGTGAGCCCTCGCCGCCTGGCCGCCGCGCTGAGGGGTCGGCGCGTGGAGGCGGTCGGCCGCAAGGGCAAGCACTTCTGGCTGGAGCTGGACCGGCGCCCCTGGCCGGCCTTCCACTTCGGCATGAGCGGGTCGCTGCGGGTCTACGGCGACGCTTCCGAGCGGCCCCGCTACTGGAAGCTCGAGCTGCAGAGCGAGGACGGCGCCCGGCTGGCGATCCGCGATCCCCGCCGTCTCGGCCGCATCCGGCTGCTGCGTGATCCGGCGCGCGAGCCGCCCATCAGCCGGCTGGGCTTCGACGTCCTGGAGGAGATGCCCGGGCCGCGCCAGCTCCACGGGCTGCTGTCGCGGCGGCGGGGACCCATCAAGGCGGTGCTGCTGGACCAGGGCCTCTTCGCCGGGGTCGGCAACTGGATCGCCGACGAGGCGCTCTACCAGGCCCGCATCAGCCCCCACCGGCCGGCCGCCAGCCTGAAGCCGGCCGAGGTCGCGCGCCTGCGCCGGCGGCTGGCGGCGATCGTCGTCCTGGCCGTGAGGGTGCTCGCGGCGGAGAAGGACCTCCCGCGCGGGTGGCTCTTCCACCGGCGCTGGAGCGACAGCCGCCCGCAGGGCCGCCGGGCCGAGCGCATCGTCCGCGAGACGATCGGCGGCCGCACCGCCGCCTGGGTCCCCAGCCGCCAGCGCTGAACGCAGCCGTTCCGCGAGCGGCGTCGGCCTTCTAACGCAGAGGACGCAGAGAGGAACAGAGAGAACGCAGAGGAAAGTGGATAGGCAGCGATGTCGCGCAACGGTAACGGAGGGCGCGCGCGTGTCCCGGAGCGCGCGACTGGTTGATGGACCCGATATCGACCGCGCCGTCGTCAGACGACGCGGTCGATCAGGACGGAGCGCGCGGAGTGGACACCGCGCGCCCGGCCCTCAGGCAGCCTTGCGAGTTGGGGTGGCTCACGCCTCCCACGGCAGGCCGGGGCGGCCGAAGTGGCCATAGTTCGTCGTCCGCCGGTAGATGGGCCGCAGCAGGTCCAGGCGCTCGATGATGGCGGCGGGGCGGAAGTCGAAGCCGCGGACGAAGTCGGCCGCCGCCCCGGCGTCACCGGTCCCGAACGTGTCCACCAGGACGGCGATGGGCTGGGCGACTCCGATCGCGTAGGCGACCTGGATCTCGAGGCGCTCGGCGACCCCCGCCTGCACTGCCTGGCGAGCGACGTAGCGGCAGAAGTACGCGCCGCTGCG
>Ga0066709_100000928_pt1 | contig 17933 bp, 16 predicted proteins | sample GraSoiAngelo_158_FD_79665 | JGI IMG/M metagenome (GOLD analysis project Ga0066709, IMG submission 79665) | Grasslands soil microbial communities from the Angelo Coastal Reserve, California, USA - 14_1009_16_30cm | ecosystem: Environmental > Terrestrial > Soil > Grasslands | place: USA...
AGCAGGCCCCAGCGACAAGACGCAAGCAAGTCCCTCGAGATTTGTGCTGGGTGTCTTCGCGGCGCGAACCGCCGTCAGCCGGTGAGGAAGTCCAGCAGCACGCGCGCCAGCTCGAGCGGCTTGTCCCCCTGGATGGAGTGGCCCGCGCCGTCGACGGTGACCACGGTGGCCGCGGGCCGCCGCCGCAGGAGCTCCTCGACGTCCTCGTCACCGACGACGCCCGACGCGCCGCCGCGCACGAGCAGCAGCGGGGCCTCGACCGCGTCGACCGCGGACCAGAGCGGTGAGAACGACGGCATGCCCTTGCTCTCCGACCAGTTGCGCATCGGGTCGTAACGCCAGCTCCAGCCGCCGTCGGGGAGCTCGCGCGCGTTGTGCAGGATGCCGCGGCGCAACGACGACACCGAGCGGGTCGGGTTGAACTGCACGGTGCGCTCGAGGATCTCATCGAAGCTCTCGAAGCGCTCGGGCCCGGAGACGAACGCCCGAATCGGCTCGGCCTTCGCCTCGTCGGTCCCAGGCGTGACGTCGACGACGACCAGCCGCCGCACGAGCTCGGGATGCTGGGCCGCGAGGCACCAGGCGGTGAGCCCGCCGAGCGACATGCCGACGACCATCGCGGCATCGGGCGCGAGCGCGTTCATCGCGACGGCCACGTCGTCGGCGAGGGTTGCGGGCCAGTAGTCGTGGTCGTCGCGCCAGTCGGAATGCCCGTGGCCCGGGAGGTCGATGGCCACCAGCGGGCGACCGAAGGCGAGCGCGACGGTGTCCCACGTGTGCGCGTTCTGCGCGCCCCCGTGGAGCAGGACGGCCTCCGGCGGCAGGCCGCCCCACACCAGCGCGCTCACCTGCCGCTTCCCGTCGACGGGCACGGAGCGGCGCTCCACCGTGGGGGGCCCGGACCACGGCAGGCCGACCTCGTCGGCGTTCTCGCGGAAGAGGCCCATCTCGTCATAAGCGGTCATTTGGTCCGCACACTAGGCGGGCGCAGGAAGCTGACACAGGGTCAGAAAAATCGGTACTGTCGGGCCGTGGACCTGAAGGATGTCGACCTCCTCGATCGCGACAACTACGTCGATGGCGTTCCCCACGAGATGTACGAGGTTCTCCGTCGCGAGGCACCCGTTCACTGGCATCTCGATCCCGACGGGCCGGGCTTCTGGGCCTTGACCCGCTACGACGACGTGGTTCTCGTGAACCGCGACAACGAGCTGTTCTCGTCGGCGCGCGGGTCGGCGCTGATCATCGAGCAGGACGAAGAGTCACTCTCGCAACAACGGCTGATGATGCTCAACATGGACCCCCCCATGCACACGCGCTACCGGCTGCTCGTGAACAAGGGGTTCACTCCCCGCATGGTCGGTCAGCTCGAGGAGCGGGCACGCGCGTACGTCAACGCGATGATCGACAACGTCAGTGAGCAGGGCGAGTGCGACTTCGTCACCGACATCGCCGCCGAGCTCCCGCTGCAGGTGATCGCCGAGGTCATGGGCGTGCCTCAGGAGGACCGGCACCTCGTGTTCGATTGGAGCAATCGCATGATCGGGGCCGACGACCCCGAGTACCAGGGCAGCCCCGAGGCCGCGTTCGAGGCGTCGGCCGAGCTCTACGCCTATGCCAACCAGCTCGCCGCCAAGAAGCGCGCCAACCCCGACGACGACATCATCAGCGTGCTGCTGCAGGCCGAGATCGACGGCGACCGCCTCACCGAGCTGGAGTTCGACCTCTTCTTCCTGCTGCTCGCGGTCGCGGGAAACGAGACGACGCGCAACCTCATCGCCCACGGCCAGCTGGCGCTGATGGATCACCCCGACCAACGGGCCCGGTTGATCGCCGACCCCTCGCTCGTCCCGCACGCGGTCGACGAGATGCTCCGCTGGGGCACACCTGTCATGCACTTCCGTCGCACCGCGCAGCGCGACACCGAGATCCGCGGCCAGCGCATCGCCGAAGGCGACAAGGTCGTGATCTTCTACATCTCGGCCAACCGCGACGAGGACGTGTTCGACGACCCGTACCGCTTCGACATCGGTCGCACGCCGAACGAGCACGTCGCCTTCGGCGGAGGGGGCCCGCACTTCTGCCTCGGGGCCAACCTCGCCCGGCTGGAGATCCGCGTCATGTTCGAGGAGTTGATCCGCCGGCTCCCCGACATGCAGCCTTCAGGCCCGGTGCAGCGCCTCCGGTCCAACTTCATCAACGGCATCAAGCACATGCCGGTGCAGTTCACCAAGGCCCGCAGGGAGTCGGCGCCCCGCCCGTACGCGGTGTCCTAGCCCCCGCGCCGTCAACACCCGCTCGCCTGGTAGCCGTGCCGGCATTTCCAGGCAGCTACCGCGCGATCCCACGTACTCGCCGTGGAGACCACCCTGACGCCGGCGGGCAGCCGCCCGGGGTAGGTCCCGCCACCGAGCCACACCAGCGTGGTCGGATCGGCCGGACAGGCGCGGTCGTCGATCGTCGTCCCGGGCGGGAACGACATCGCGTCGGCTCCGTTGAGCGACCGCGCGTCCACCTTGAACACCGAGCACCTGATGACGAGGGTGTTGCCGCTGGAGCTCCATTTGAACAGCGCGTTCTCACCGGGGCCTGCCCGATGCGGGGTGACGTAGAGGCCGATGAGCATGTGATCCAGCGTCAAGCTCTCACCCTTGGGGCTCGAGAAGTCAGTTGCCTTCGACGGCGGCCGCTCCGAAACCCCGGTGTTGCACTGCTCCCACAGATTGTCGGCGAGGATGCCGCCGATCACGAAGTCGTTCTCGATGCAATCGTCGCGGATGCGGGTGAAGTACGTACCGCTGATGTTGAGCGTGGCGTCGTTGGCATTCCGCACCGTCTCCTCCGGCCGCACGCCGTCCTCGACGTTGTCGCACCGCAAGTTGTGGATGTCGATCGACCCCTTGCCGATGTAGCGGAGGCAGGCGCCGTTGTAGCGGGCATGTGCCTCCTCCCACGTGACCCCGTCCGCCAGCTGGCCTTGCGCGTCGCCACCGATGACGCAATCACCTACGGCCGGGGACCTCGTGCCGATCGCGAAGACGCTTTCGTTCCCGGCCAGTAGGTACGGATAGGCGACAGACGTGACCTTGTCGAGGGTGTACGCCACGTCGGGCCGCGGCGCTGCCTGTTTCCATTGGTGCGTCAAGTTCGTCCCCGCGGGAAGCGGCGTCGCCTGAGCCTTCCGTGCGCAGTTGTCAGTTGGATCGCCAGGGGATTGTGAGGAGTTGCCGGTCGCGGGCCGTAATGTCGTCGGGGTCGCCACGAGGGGGGCGCGTTTGGGTCTGGTCGATCCTCCGGGAGTCCCGCTCCGCCCCAGAAGCACCGCCATCAGCACGAAGCCCGCGACCGCGACGGTTGTAGCGGCTACGACACGACGGCGATTCGAGCCGGAGGAGGTGCCCGCCGTGGTCACTCGCGTACGCGCTCAACTCTCCGGAAGCGAGAGCTGCACCCCGTCGGATGCACTGCCAACAGCTCGGTCCGCGAACGGCGATCGCTTGTCGGCAACCGTGTAGAGCGCAGCGACGATGCCCAGCAGGACCCAGAGGTGACGGTAGTGCAGCACTTCGTGGGTGCCTGCGGTCACGGCCATGGCCACGAGCGCGCCGATGAGCGGCGCGGTTTCCGGGATGACGAGCCTGACCTCGTTCGACAGACGCCGCGGGTCGATGCTGGCGGCACGCACTGCGACCGCGCCGATGAGCAGCAGCAGCGCGACCTCTCCGAGGGCGCCCCGCTCGACCAGGGTGGCCAGGTAGTCGTCGTGGGCCGTCTTGACCGTCGCCGCTGCGTCGGCGCCCAATGTGAGGATGGTGGTGCCCGGCCCGCGGCCCAACAGGCTGCCGGTCAGGAAGAGCTGGAACTCCGACTTGAAGAGCGACTGTCGTTTGGTGGCGCTACGGGAGCTGCGGGCCACCGAATAGCGCAGCAGAGAGTTCTGAGAGTGTTGCACGTTGGGCGCGAACCGCTGCTTGAGGAGGAGGCCTCCGGCGCCCCCGACCACCAGGACCATCAGCACGACGGCGAGGGCGACGACGGAGTCGGCACGCCGGCGGATCACGACGAAGCCCGCCGCCAGCCCCGCCAAGGGAAGGCCCAACAGCGCGGCATTGGAACCCGTCAGCACCAACGCGCCGAAGATCATCAGGCCCGCGCCGACGCGGAGCCTGCGGTTCGTCGGACAGCGCGCCGCGATCAGGATGAACAGCGAGATGAAGAAGTAGTTGGCGGCCATGTTCGGGTTGTCGAAGTTGAGCTCGGCGCGCCCGCCCGTCGTGGGGTTGATCCCCGCCAGCGCGCGGTGGTGGGTGGCGACGGCGCCGAGCAGGAGGGTGGCCCACCCGACCGCGCTCCAGGCCCACGTGCGCAAGATCACCGACAGCCCCGCCGGCGTCCGACACGCGTTCACCACCGCCGCACACCACGCGAGGAGGAAGACATCCTGGCCCACGGCCAGAGCGCCCGCGCTCGGCGAGATGCTGAACATCGCAGCCACGCACCCGGTGATGACCAACCCGCCCACCGGCACCACGTAGGGCACGCGCAGGCGCTCCCGCGTGGCGCTCGCCCACAGCAGCGTGACCACCAGGGCCGCGGCCATGACGACGTCGGCGGGTGCCATGTGCCCCGGTCCCTTGGGACGCAGGAGGGGCAGGAGGGCGACGCCTGCTGCGACCGTGCCGACCATGAGGCGATCGCGTCGGTGCACGAAGCCCGCAGGCGAGTGGAACACCCGACGGTCGGGCGCCAGGACGCTCATGGACGGCTCGCGGTGCTGAAGGAGGCGCGTCGGTTCGCCGTTGTCGCAGCTGCCAGTCGTCGTGCGCCGGAGGCCATACGGGCCACGGTAACAACGCCACACATCGTGGCAAGGACGGGCCCCACCGTACCCGGAGCTACGGAATCGGCCGTATGTTCGCCGCAGTCTCGGCGGCCGGGCGCGGGGCGACGGACGGTGTTCTAGTCGTCCGAGGACGGGATCGCCTGGCCGCGTCCCAACTCGGTGAAGCGTTCGTTGAGCGCACCCACGATCAGATCGCGGTCGTGGGTGGTGGGCAGCAGCGCGCCATAGAGGTACGCCTCCACTTCGAGTGGCGTGCGCCTCCCACCCAACTCGAAGTACCGGAGCCACAAGTCGCCGTGGGAGAGGCGGGCCTCCCGGCGCGACTGATCGAGCACGTCAGGACTCTCGCGCATCGCTCGCTCTCATCCGCTCGACCCGTGAACGTCGAGCGCTAGAACGGACCCTCACTGTTGAAGGCGGGGTCGATTTTACAAATTCTGCGCCCCGCCCGTCTAGACGTCCGCTCGAAATCCCGCGAGTTTCGTCACTGTGGGCTAGACACGCGTCACAGGCCGGGAAGGGGGACCCATGCCAATCGCCCGTCGCGTCGTCATGGCGATCGCAGCTGCGGTCGTCGTCGCGCCCGCGTCCGCGGGAGCCTTCAGCAACGGCTGGTCGCCCGCCCGCGACCACGCGCGCGCGCGCGACGCCGCGTTCCACGCGCTCCTTCGCGCCAACGCCGCCCCCCGCGCCGCAGCCGCGCCACTCCCGTCGACACCGGCCGAGCCTGGCACCGCGAGCACCGTCGCGTCCTTCCAGACCGTCACGAGCGTCGGCCGCATCGCCCGGGACACGTCGCCGCCGCAGGCCGGTTCCGAGCCCGACACGCAGATCGAGCCCGACATCGCGGTCAGCCCGCTCGACCCCCGCGTGGTCGTCGCCACGTTCCAGCAGGGCCGCTTCGCAGACGGCGGCTCGGTCGACCCCGGCTTCGCCACCTCGCACGACGGAGGCGTCACCTGGCGCCACGGCAACCTCCCCCACCTCACCACTGCGGTGGGCGGCCGGTGGGGCCGGGCTTCCGACCCCGTCGTGGCGTTCGCCGCGGGTGGCAGGGTCTACATCCAGACGCTCGTCCTCAACGCCGGCAGCTGCGACAACGGAGTGGCCGTACAACGTTCCGACGACGGCGGCTTCACGTGGACCGACCCCTTCATCGTGCAGGAGGACGGGTGCGAGGGGTTCAACGACAAGAACTGGATGACGGTGGACACGTCGCCCGCGAGCCCCCACCGCGGCCGCGTCTACTCGGTGTGGGACCGCAGCACCGCCAAAGGCGCGCCGCAGCTGCTCCGCTGGTCCGACGACGGCGGCGCGCACTGGGGGCCACTCGTCCACGTGACCGACGGGCACGCCGACACCATCGGCGCCCAACCGGTCGTGCAGCCCAATGGTGACCTCACCAACGTGTACTACCGGCTCGCGGCCGACGGCATCCGGCTCGTGGCCAAGACGTCGCACGACGGCGGGGCCACCTTCACCGACCACGTGCTCATCGACCACGCCACGCCGAGCGAGCCGGCGGACATGCGAACCGGCGGCCTGCCGTCGGTCACCGTCGACCCCCTGACCGGCCACCTCTTCGCGGTGTGGCAGGACGTGCGCTTCCGCACCGACGGGCTCAACGACGTCGTCATCACCCGCTCCGTCAACGGAGGGCGGTCATGGTTGTTCCTGGGCCGCGTCAACGCTGAGTCGGCACTCCAGCTTCGCGACAACTTCACGCCCGACGTGGCGGCGCGTGGCGGGCGGGTGTTCGTCACCTACCGCACCCGCTCCAACCGGGACGGCCCGTCGCTGTTCGTGGACGAGCGCTTCGTCCCCTCGCCCGACGACGGCCGGAGCTTCAACGGGGAGCTGGTGCTCGGGCCCGCCGCCGACCTGCGCTACGCCGCCCGGTCGCGCGGATACTTCCTGGGCGATTACATGGGCGTCGCGGCCGGGTCCGACGGCTCGGTCCACGCCGTCTGGTGCCTTTCGGCGGCGCCCCCCGTGCCCGAGCGCTACTTCCAGACCGCCTGGTCGGCGACGATCCGGCGTTGACCCGACCTCCGCCGGCAGGGCGCTGAACCACTACGGTTCGCGCATGCCCGTCCCCCAGCAACGCGATCTCGAGGTCGCCCGCGGCGCGCTCTCGAGATGGCTCGCCGACCGGCTCGGCGCCCGCGACGTGACGTTGTCCGACATCACCGGGCCCGCGTTCACCGGGTTCTCGAACGAGACGCTGCTGTTCGACGCCGAGTGGATCGCGGAGGGCGAGCGGCACCGGCAGGGCATGGTGGCGCGCGTCAAGCCCACCGCCTACACGATCTTCCTCGAGTCGGTGTTCGAGGAGCAGTACCGGGTGATGGAGGCCCTGGGCCGCCAGAGCGACGTGCTCGTGCCGCCGGTCGTCGGCTACGAGAGCGACGAGTCGGTGCTCGGCGCGCCGTTCTTCGTGATGCAGAAGATCGACGGCCGCATCCCCGAGGACAACCCGCCGTACCACACGGAAGGTTGGGTGACCGGGATCGCGCCCGACGACCGCAGGGCGATGTGGTGGAGCGGGATCGAACAGATGGCGCGGATCCACCATGTCGACTGGCGCGCGCTCGGCCTCGACTTCCTCGATGACGCGACGCGCGGGCAGCCCGGCATCGAGCAGCAGCTCGACTACTACGGCGAGTACCTCGAGTGGGCGGCCGAGGGGCGTCCGCAGCCGGTCACCGAAGCGGCCTTCGAGTGGTTGCGGGCCAACCGGCCGCACCCCGACGGGCCGGCCGGGCTGTGCTGGGGCGACTCGCGCATCGGCAACATGATCTTCGACGGCCACCGGTGCGTGGCCGTGCTGGACTGGGAGATGGTCACCCTCGGACCATGGGAGCAGGACCTGGCCTGGTGGCTCTTCCTCGACCGGCACCACAGCGAGGGCGTCGGCGTCGATCGCCTCGAGGGCTTTCCGAGCCACACCGACACGGTCGCCCGCTACGAGCAGCTGATGGGGCGGCCGGCGGAGCACCTCGACTACTACGGGGTGTTCGCCGGCTTCCGCTTCGCGGTGGTCATGATCCGCGTCATCGCGATGGCTGTTGCCTTCGAGCTGCTCCCGCCCGACACCGACATGGGCACGAACAACATCGTCACGACGCTGCTGGCCCGGCAGCTGGGGCTGCCCAGCTCGGTCGGAGGCTGAGGCGCCTCATTCGCGTACGGCTTCGGGCATGACCCGATCGGGAAGGGCGCCCCGCAGCGCTTCGGCCCCGAACAACGGCTCCGTGAACGGCGTGTAGTCCGGGCCCCGCCGCAGGGTCATCCCGCCGTCGACGCCGATCACCTGGCCGGTGACCCACGTCGACTCGGGCCCGGCGAGATAGCGCACCGCGGCGGCGACGTCGTCGACCGTGCCGACCCGGCTCACCGGCGTCTGCGCGAGGTAGTCGTCGAGCACCGGTCCGCCGGCGGTGATCCCCGCCACCATGTCGGTGTCGATCAGCCCGGGCCGCACGCAGTTCACGCGGACCTTCGACGGCCCCAGCTCGTCGGCCGCGACGCGCACGAGCATCTCGATGCCGGCCTTCCCGACGCAGTAAGCGCCGAGGTAGCGATGGGTCAGCGCGGCGGCGATCGACGAGACACCGATGAACGCGCCGCCGCCGCTGCGCACCATCACCGGCGCGGCGTGCTTCAGGGTGAGGAAGGTGCCCGTGACGTTGAGGTCGACGGTGCGGCGAAAGGCGTCCACGTCGGCGAGCACGAGCGGCCCGAGGTGCTCGGACCCTCCCGCGCACGCCACCGCCACGTTCAGCGCGCCCAGGGGCTCGGCCGCCGCGGCCACGGCCGTCTGCACCTGCTCCTCGTCGGTGACATCGCACACGCGCCAGCGCAGCGTCGTGCCGTCGGCGGCCGCTCGGAGGCGCGCCTCGGTGCGTCCGCAGATGGTGACCGTGGCACCGTCCGCAGCCAACCGACGCGCCGACGCCAGGCCGATGCCGCTGCCGCCGCCGGTGACGAGCGCGCTGTAGCCGTCGAGCGCGTTCACGACTTGGTGTCGTTCATTAGAATCCGTTCTAATCCGGTGGCGGCGGACCCCGCAATGAGACTGCCGCAAATGAGGAGGCGCTCGTGAAGCTCGGCATGCACATCGGGTACTGGGGCGCGGCGCCCCCGCCGTGGGCCCCCGGCGCCATCGCCGAAGCGGAGCGGCTCGGGTTCGACTCGATCTGGACGGCCGAGTCCTGGGGTTCCGACGCGCTGACGCCACTCGCGTGGTGGGGCTCGGCCTCGACCCGGCTGCGCCTCGGCACCAACCTCGCACAGCTCTCGGCGCGCACGCCGACGGCCACCGCGATGGCGGCGCTCACGATGGACCACCTGAGCAACGGCCGCTTCGTGCTCGGACTCGGCGTCTCCGGACCTCAAGTCGTCGAGGGATGGTACGGACAACCCTTTCCGAAGCCGCTGGCGCGCACGCGTGAGTACGTGTCGATCATCCGTCAGGTGCTCGCGCGTGAGGACCGCGTAACCAGCCCGGGGCCCCACTACCCGCTCCCCCATCCCGGCGGCCTCGGCCTCGGGAAGCCGTTGAAGCCCATCACCCATCCGCTGCGCGCCGACGTGCCGATCATCCTCGGCGCCGAGGGGCCGAAGAACGTCGCGCTCGCCGCCGAGATCGCCGACGGGTGGTTCCCGCTCTTCTTCTCGGCTCGGCACGAGCACCTCTACGCCGACTCGTTGCAGGAAGGCTTTCACCGCCCCGGCGCCCGCCGCTCGGCCGCCGACTTCGAGGTGCTGCCGACCGTCACCGTCGTCATCGACGACGACGTCGAGGCCGCGGCCGACTCGCTGCGCCACGTGCTCGCCCTCTACGTGGGCGGGATGGGTGCGCGCGACATGAACTTCCACTTCGACGTGTTCTGCCGGCTCGGCTACGAGGGCGAGGCCCACAAGATCCAGCAGCTGTACCTGGAGGGCCGCAAGGACGAAGCCGCGGCCGCCGTGCCCACGAGCATGGTGGAGGAGATGAACCTCATCGGCCCCCGGGACAAGATCCGCGACGAGCTGGAGGTCTGGAAGGCCTCGATGGTCACGACCATGCTCATCGGGGGCGGCAACCTCGACACCATGCGAACCATGGCCGAGCTGGTGCTGTGAGCGCGGCGGCGCCGGCCGGGCGGGCGACACGTCGGCACTCGCGCCTGCCGCGATCCGCTTGAAGGTCCTCGTCACCGGCGGGACGGGGTTCGTCGGGAGTCACACCGTCGCCGCCCTCGTCGGACGAGGCCACGACGTGCGCGTGCTCGTGCGCGACCCGGCGCGGGTCGAGCACGCGCTCGGGCCGCTCGGCGTGGCGGGCGCCGTCGATGCGGTGGTCGGCGACGTCACCGACGCGCCGATGGTCGAACGCGCCCTCGACGGCTGCGAAGGCGTCCTGCACGCGGCCGCGGTCTTCACCCTCGACCGGCGGCGTGACGACGAGATCGCCGCAACCAACGTGCGCGCCACCGAGTTGGTGCTCGGGAGTGCCCGGCGCCTCGGGCTCGACCCGATCGTGCACGTGTCGAGCGTGTCCGCGCTGCTGCCACCCGCGGGCCCGGTGCTGGGCCCCGACGACGAGCCCGGTCACCCCACCGGCCTCTACGCGCGCTCCAAAGCCGATGCCGAGCGGGTGGCGCGGGCCATGCAGGCGGACGGCGCTCCGGTCGTCACAACCTACCCGGGCGCGGTGTGGGGGCCCGACGACCCCACCCGGGGCGACCAGGTGCGGATCGTGGTCGACTTCCTGAAGTCCGGGGTCATCCCGGTGACGACCGGAGGGATGCCGGTCGTCGACGCACGCGACCTGGGCGCGGTGCACGCGGCCTGCTTCGAACGCGGGCGGGGCGCCCGCCGCTACATGGCGGGGGGCGAGCTCGTGACCCTGCCGCGCCTGGTCGAGATCCTGCGCACACTCACGGGTCGTCGCCTACTGAGCGTGCCGGTCCCCGCGCCCACGATGCGCGCCATCGGCGCGTTGAGCGACCTCGTCCAGCGCATCGCGCCCATCTCGTTGCCTCTCACCCACGAGGCCATGGTCACGTTGACGGGCGGCGTCCCGTGCGACAACCGGCGCACCACCGACGAGCTCGGGGTCGCGTTCCGGCCGGTCGAGGAGACGGTCGCCGACACCCTAGGATGGCTGCGCGAGACGGGTGGGCTGACCGCACGTCATGTCGGGCGTCTCGGCCGCTGAGTCGAAGACACGCCGACTCGAAGACACGCCGACTCGAAGAGAAATGGCCGCCGACTCCCTCCCTCCCGATCCCCACCGGGGGCAACCGTTCCGCCTGCGGCTGCGTCGCGAGGTGCGGCGGGCCGAGCTCGCGCTGCTCGCCTTGGGTGTCGTCGCGGCCGGCTTCCTCGCCCTCCATCTCGCGGAGCGCGGCAACGAGGTGTCGCTCACCGCGCGCACCACGCCCGCCTCGCCCACGACCCAGCCGGGGCCGGCCCACGCGGCGACGGCACGCGCACCGTCCGAGGTCACCGAGCGCGGCCCGTCGCCGGCCCCGCCGACCACGGCGACCGCATCGCCGCCGACCACGACGACGCAAGACGCGCGGCGCGCCGTGGGCGCCGAAACTGCGACCACCGCGCCCACGGTGGACGATGCGGACGGAGATCCGGCGAGCACCACGACGACGAGCACGACCTCGAGCACGACGACGACGACCACCACCACCACGACGACGACGATCGAACCGCCACCACCGTGACGGCCGCGCTCAGCTGACCCGAGAGCCTCCGCCGTCGGCCCAGATGGTGGCGCCGTTGACGTAGGCGGCGCGACCGCCCGCAAGGAAGATGCAGGTGTTGGCGATCTCCTCGGGCGTGCCGATGCGCCGCAGCGGGTTGGCGCGCTCGAAGCGCATCTTCGTCTTCTCGTCGTTCGAGAAGATGACGGCGTCGAGCGCCTCGGTCTGGATCGTGCCCAGTGCGATGCAGTTAACGCGCACCTTGGGGCCCCACTCGACCGCGAGCGATCGGGTGAAGTGGTTGAGCCCGGCCTTGGCCGCGCCGTACGCGACGAGCCCGGGCGACGCGGTCACCGACGCCATGCTCGAGATGTTCACGATCGCCCCACCCGAGTCCTGCTCCTGCATCACCGCGTTGGCCCGCTGGCTGAACCACAGCGGGCCGACGAGGTTGATGGCGATCACCGACGCGTGGAAGCGGGGTGAGGTGGGCCCGGTGGGTGCCACCGGGGAGCCACCGGCATTGTTGACGAGGACGTCGAGGCGACCGAACGCGTCGAGCGTCCGACCGACGACGTCGTCGATCTGCTCGAGGTTGCGGACGTCGCACGGCACGTGGATGACCCGCCCCTCCGCGCCCTCCACGCCCTCGGCCGCCGGCGGTTCGTCGTACTCGCCGCGCGAGCAGGTGGTCACCCTGGCCCCCTCCTCCAGGAAGCGCCGCGCGATCACCTTGCCGACGCCGCGGTTGCCGCCGGTGACGATCACGACCCTCCCGTCCATCTCGTCACCCATGACACCGCCCATGTCGCCACTCACCTCCGCTGAACCACTCACAACCGGTCGGCGATGGCCAGCGCGTGGTCGTCGACCGAGCCGAATGCGGCGTCGAGCACCCACGCCCGCTTCAGGTAGAGGTGGGCGTCGACTTCCCACGTGAAGCCCATGCCGCCGTGCACCTGCACGCACGCCTTGCCGTTCTGACGGGCGGCCTCGCCCGCCATGAGCTTGGCCGTGGCGACGGCGCGCGCCGCGTCGCCGACGAGCGGGTCGTCGAGCGTGACGCCTGCGGCGTAGACCGCGGCGCGCGCCACCTCGGCCCGCACGACCATGTCGGCCAGCAGGTGCTTCACGGCCTGGAACGAGCCGATCGGACGGTCGAACTGCTGGCGCTCCTTGGCGTACGCGACGGCAAGGTCGGTCGTGGCCTCTGCGAAGCCCAGCATCTGCGCCGCCACGAGCGCGGCCCCCGCGCGTCGCCAGCGGGCAGCCTCCTCCGCGTCCGCCAGCGGCGCGCCGCGCGGCAGGCCGTCGACGCGGTGCACCGGCGTCAGAGGGTCGAGGGGGTCGGCGATCGGCTCCGCGTCGAACGTCGACGGCTCGATCGCCCACAGCCCCGCGTCGTCGATCGCGACGACGATGTCGAGCGCGTCGAGGTGCCCGATCACAACCTCGCGTTCCCGTTCGACCACACCGACCACCGCCGCGTCGACCAGCCCTGCGGCCAGGTGGGTTCCCGCGAGGGGCCCGGGCACGAGCGCGCGGCCCAGCTCCTCGAACACGAGGACGGCCTCGGCATGGCCCAACCCGACGCCACCGTCGCGCTCGGGCAGGCGCAGCGAGAACACTCCCGCCTCGGCCAGCTCACCCCAGAGCGCGCGGTCGACACCACCGGCGTCGACGAGCGCGCGCACGCGCGCCATCGGGAAGCGCCCCTCACAGAGCTTGCGCACACCCTCCTGCAGCGCCTGCTGGTCGGCGCTGAGCTCGAAGTCCATGCGTTCAGCGCTCCTCGGGCAACGCACACCACCGCGGAGTGACACGACCCCGTCGCGACATGACGCCGAAGACTACGCACCGAGAGCAGACCCCGCGTCGAGCAGGCGCAGGGTCTTGCGCCGCTACAGCGACGGCAGCGGCTGGGGGCGATCCAGCAGCTGAGCGAACGGGTCACCGACGGAGGCGACGCGTTCCAGCACGGTGTCGACGGTCCAGCGGTCGGGGCGCAGCTCGGGGTCGTCGAGCTCGTCCCACTCGAGCGGCACCGAGACCGGTGCGCCGGAGGCGGGCCGGGCGCTGTACGGCGCGACGAGCGTCTTGTTGATGGCGTTCTGCGTGTAGTCGAGGCGGGCCAGGCCGCCACGCTCCTTCTTGACCCATGCCCAGCTGACGAGATCGGGCACGGTCGCCCCCACCGCGCGTGACACCGTCTCGACCCATGCCCTCGTCTCGCCGAAGGTGTAGTGGTCGACGACAGGCACCCAGATCTGGACGCCGCGCTGACCGGTCACCTTCGGCAGCCCGCGCACGCCGAGGTGCTCGAGCGCCGTCCGGAAGAGGCGCGCCAGCGCCAACACCTCGTCGAAGGTGGTGTCGAGGCCCGGGTCGATGTCGATGAACGCCCAGGTGGGTCGACGGACGTCGCCGATGCGCGACGTCCACGGATGGAGCTCGACCGCGCCGTAGTTGGCCATCCACGCCAGCGCCGCGGGACTGTCGACGATCGCGTACCACTCGGTCTCGCCTGGGTCAGCGTCGGGGTTGCGCCACCGCTGAAGCCAGTCCGGCGCGTGGCTGGGCACCTCCTTGTGCCAGAAGCCGGGACGGTCGACGCCGTTCGGGTAGCGGTGCAGGTTCACGGGCCGGTCGACCAGGTACGGCAGCATCACGGGTGCGATCCGCGCGTGGTAGCGGACGAGGTCGCGCTTGGTCACGGGCGACCGGTCGTCGCGGCCCGGGAACAGCACCTTGTCGAGGTTGGTGAGCGACAGCTCGTGCCCCTGCAGGTCCCAGACGCCGTGTGTGCCCAGCGCGTCCAGCGCCGCGAGCTCGGCGTCGGTGACCGGTTGCCAACGCACGGCGAGCTTGGCGTCCGCGGCCGGCAGGTCGCTCCGCCACAGCGCGTCGGGCGCGGCCGCGACCTCGTCGTTCGTGCGGCCCGTCTTCACCGAGCGCGGATGGTCCTCCGGGCTCCAGCCGGCCACCGCGTGCTCGTCGCGCTTGTGCAGCAGCAGCCATTGCTCCTTGCCCGAGCCCGCTCTGTCGCGACGGATCAGCACGAGCCGTCCGGCCAGCTTCTCGCCCTGCAGATCGAGGTGGAGCTCGCCGGCCGCGATCGCCGCGGCCGGGTCCGTCGTGTTCGACGGCTCCCACGTACCCCAGTCCCACACGATCACGTCGCCGCCGCCGTACTCGCCCCTGGGTATCACGCCCTCGAAGTCGAAGTACTCGATCGGATGGTCCTCGACGTGGACCGCGAGCAGGCGGGCGGACGGGTCGAGCGTCGGGCCCTTCGGCACCGCCCAGCTGGCCAGGACGCCGTCGACCTCGAGCCGGAAGTCGTAGTGGAGGCGCCGGGCCCGGTGCCGTTGGACCACGAACCGGCGCCCGTTGGGCCCGAGGTCGGGCGCCTCGGAGCCACCACCCGGCTCCGGGGTCTGCCCGAAGTCGCGCTTCGCCCGGTACGCCGCCAGCTTGGACGGCTCCGACTCGGAAGCCCTGCTCTTCGCTGTCTGATTCTTTGCTGTCTGCTTCTTTGCAGGCTGCTTCTTCGCAGGCTGCTTCTTCGCCGGCGCCACGCGGATCCGTCCCCGCGCCCGCTATCCCTTGGGGAGCCCGAGGATGCGCTCGCCGACGATGTTGCGCTGTATCTGCGACGTCCCCGCGGCGATGGTGAGCGACAGGGCGTGCACCATGCCCACGACCTGCTTGTCGGTGAACGAGAGATCGCCGCGATCAACCAGTCGCATGGCGAGGTCGCCCAGGCGGTGGCGCATCTCCGAGTAGTGCAGCTTGAACACCGATCCGCCCACCCCGGGGACGCCCGTGCGCGCGGCCTGCGAGACGTTGCGCCGGGTGAGTGCCCACAGCGCGTCGAGGTCGGCCGCGAGGTGCCCGATCTCGCGGCGGATGCCGGCGTCGTCCCACGCGCCGCCCGCCTTCGCCGTGGTCACGAGGTCGTCGAGCAGCTCATGGGTATGGAGCATCTCGCTGACGAACGCGGTCCCCCGCTCGAAGCTGAACGTCACCATGGCGATGCGCCAGCCGTCGTTCTCCGCGCCCACCCGATTGGCCACCGGGACGCGCACCTCGTCGAGGAACATCTCGCTGAACTCGGCGGTGCCGTAGATCGTCCGCAGCGGCCGCACCTCGATGCCCGGCGCGTCCATCGGGAGGATGAGCCACGTGATGCCCCGGTGCTTCGGTGCCTCGGGGTCGGTGCGCACCAGCAGCTCGCACCAGTCGGCGACCTCGGCGTGTGATGTCCATATCTTCTGACCGGAGACCACGTAGTCGTCGCCGTCGCGCACCGCGCGCGTGCGTAAAGCTGCGAGGTCGGAGCCCGCGCCCGGCTCGGAGAAGCCCTGGCACCAGACCTCGTCGCCCTTGAGGATCGCCGGCAGGTGCTGCTCCTGTTGCTCGGGGCTCGCTTCGGCGATGAGCGTGGGCCCGGCGTGGAGCAGACCGACGAAGTTCACGCCGACGTACGGCGCGCGGGCGCGCTCGCTCTCCTCCAGGAAGATGAGCTGTTCGGTGGGCGACGCCCCGCGCCCTCCGAACTCTTTGGGCCAGTTGATGCCCGCGTACCCCGCGTCGAACAACATGCGTTGCCACCGAGTGTCGTACGCGCGCCGCCCGAGCCAGTCGTCCATCGCCGGCTTCGATGGCAACGCCGGGAGCACCGACTCCAGCCATGATCGCAGCTCGGCGCGGAACTGCTGCTCGGCGTCGGTGTAGCGCAGGTCCATGCTCATCTTCCGAGGTCGTTCTCGGGCGATGCTACCGACATTGCTGACGGCTCGTCAGGTGTGGGACGGTTCTCCCCGTGAGGCCTCCCCCGGTCTGGGTCGTGAAGCCCGCGTTGGCCGTGCGCGGCGCGATCGGCCGTGCGCACGCGCGCATGGCACCGCCCTTCGCCGTCGTCATCGAGCGCACCAACGCGATGATCGAGGGCAAGGCGCTCGCGGTCATGGCGGAGCTGCAGATCCCCGATCACCTGCACGCCGGGCCCCGCACCGCGGCCGAGCTCGCCTCGGTCGTAGGCGCGGACCGCGACGCGCTCGATCGTCTGCTCGCGTTCCTGGTGGCGTGCGGGTTGCTCGGTCGCACGCGCGACGGGCGCTATGAGAACAACGCCACCTCCGACGTCCTGCGCGCCGATCATCCCGAATCGGTGCGCGAGTGGGTCCGGTTCAGCGGAGCCGGGTGGGAATGGGAGATCTGGAACGAGCTGCACCACTCGGTGATGACCGGTGGGAGCGGGACCGTCGCCGCCCACGGGAAGCCGTACTTCGAGTACGTGAACCACGTGAACCCTGAGGCGGGTGCCACGTTCAACCGGGCGCTCGCGCAGCTCGGCGCGATCATGGCGCCGCTCATCGTCGACGGCTACGACTTCAGCCCCGCCCGCCGGGTGTGCGACGTGGGAGGTGGCAGCGGCGTCCTCCTCGCCGAGGTGCTGCGGCGACACCCGGCGGCGCACGGGGTCCTTTTCGAGCTGGACGCGCTCCACGCCGATGCCCGCGAGGCCCTCTCGGCGCGCGGGGTCAGCGATCGCTGCGAGCTGGTCGCGGGCGACTTCTTCGCGTCGGTCCCCGACGGCTGCGACCTCTACATCCTGCAGGCCGTCATCCACGACTGGGACGACGAGCGGTGCGTCACCATCCTCGCCAACGTGCGCGAGGCGATGCCCCCCGGCGCCCGCCTGCTCGTCATCGAGAACCTGCTCGACGCCGACGGTCGCGAGAAGGACAAGCTGACCCGGGCCTTCGACCTGCTCATGCTCGTGCTCACCGGGGCGGGCCGCGAGCGCACCCGGGCCCAGTTCGAGACGCTCTTCGCCCGGGCCGGCCTGCGCTTCGAGCGCGACATCACGCTGCCGCCGCTCCTCCATGTCCTCGAGGTGTCGCCGGTTCGCTCGGACTAGCCTCGTTGCCATGCTCGACTGCCGCATCATGGGTGGAAGCGTGGTCGACGGCACCGGTGCTCCGCGACGGCGTGCCGACATCGGCATCCGCGACGGACGCATCGTGGCCGTCGGCGAGGTCGACGAGAGCGCGAAACGCGACATCGACGCCACCGGCCTCGTCGTCGCGCCGGGTTTCGTCGACATCCACACTCACTACGACGCACAGCTGTTCTGGGACCCCACCGCCAGCCCGTCGCCTCTGCACGGCGTCACCACCGTCATCGGCGGCAACTGTGGGTTCACCATCGCACCCGTGGTGCCGCAAGAGGCCGACTACCTCATGCGGATGCTGGCGCGCGTCGAGGGGATGCCGCTCGAGTCGCTCGAGGCGGGGGTGCCGTGGGGCTCGTGGCAGACCTACGGCGAATGGCTCGACCGCCTGGACGGCACCATCGCGGTGAACGCGGGCTTCCTC
>Ga0066709_100000929_pt1 | contig 17928 bp, 17 predicted proteins | sample GraSoiAngelo_158_FD_79665 | JGI IMG/M metagenome (GOLD analysis project Ga0066709, IMG submission 79665) | Grasslands soil microbial communities from the Angelo Coastal Reserve, California, USA - 14_1009_16_30cm | ecosystem: Environmental > Terrestrial > Soil > Grasslands | place: USA...
ACGGGGGATAGGAGCAACGATGAGCGTCGGGTTGTGCTGTGGAGGCCGACAACGGGGGTTGATACTCACCGCCGCGAGCGCTCCTCATCGCACTTCCCAGATCGTCTGTCAACCCACCACGGCGAACAGCTTCCAGGACCCTGGCACGCCCTTGAGTTCGTGCTCGCCTCGGTCGGAGAAGACGATCCCCGACCCGGCCACGAGGTCCACTACGGTCCGAGAGACGAGCACCTCGCCGGGTTCGGCCTTGGCCGACACTCGCTGGCCGATGTGCACCGCGATCCCACCCACGTCCTCGTCGCGCACCTCGACCTCGCCGGTGTGCAGACCGGCCCGTACCTCGATGCCGAGGCTCCGAACCGCGTCGCGGATGGCACACGCGGCGCGGATCGCCCGGCCGGGACCGTCGAAGGTCGCCAGCGTACCGTCGCCCATCGCCTTGACATGGTTGCCACGGAACCGTTCCAGCTCTCCATGTACCACTGCGTCGTAGCGATCGAGCGTCTGGGTCCAGCGCCGGTCGCCGACATCGACCGCCCGTTCCGTCGACCGGACGATGTCAGTGAACAACACGGTGGCCAACACTCGATCTAGTTGCGGGATCGAGCGGTTTCCCGTCAGAAACTCCTCGACAGTGGCGAGCAGACCGTCGGCATCGCCGAGCCAGAAGATGTCCTCGCACCCTGGCAGTTCCACATACTTCGCGCCAGAAATGTGGGCGGCGAGGAAGCGGCCCTGGGTCACGGGGGTGGCACGGTTGTCGACGCGATGGACCACCAATGTCGGCACGGTGATGACCGACAGCACCTCGCTCACGTCGCTGGCCAGCGTCACCCGCAAAAAGGCGCGGGCCGTCGCGGGACTGGCGCCTCGATGACCCGCGCGGTCCCACCAGTCTCGGAACGCGGGGGCGTCCGCGACCTCCGGTGCGGCCAGGCGGAGATAGTCGAAGTCCGAGGAAGAACCCGCGGGATCGACAAAGGCTTCGACAACCTCGTCAAGCTCGGCTGCGGGCAGAGCCGAGCCAAGTCCCACCGACGTTTGGGCGAACGAGTTGACCAAGACGAGCGCCTTCACTCGATCGGGGAAAGTCGCCGCGAGCATGATCGCGACAGGGCCGATCTCGCACGTGGCAAACACTGCCACGCGCTCCGCGCCGACCGCGTCGAGCACGGTCAGCGCATCATGTGCCCATTGCTCCAGTGTCGGGGGGTCCGACAAGCCCACTGGATCGGACAGTCCGACGCCACGGAAGTCGAGACGGATGAGCCTGCTGAACGAGGCCAGACGATGCAAGAACCGAGCCAGCGCAGGCTCCTCCATCATCGCATCCACGGGGACAAACCCGACCGGCATCATGAGCACGTCCAAGGCGCCAGTGCCGAGAACCTGATACGCCAGATGCAGGCCGTCGGCGGTCTTGGCGTATTTCGTTTCTGGCAAACTCACCACGGCGGCCTCCGGCGCCCAGTCTTACTGCAAGAGCAAACGGCGGAGCGCGATCACGTGGGTTGGTGAGACTGAGGGCTTCGAGTCCTGGCCTCGCAACCTGCCCGCGGGAGCATCGCCTCCGCGTTGACCACTGAGGCCGGGGTCCCGACCTACGTGTCCGGCACGGGTCAGGTGGCGACCGTCTGGCAGTACCAGAGCGGTCGGTTCGCGCCGGTGAACACCGTCCGCCTCGACTACCTGGTCAACACCGGGGTGGCGATCCAGATCGGCGACGTGACGGCAGACGGGCGGGCCGACTTCATCGTGCCGATCGAGGCCGCCTCCGTCGTGCAGGGCTCCGTCATCTCGAAGGTCGGGGGCGACTGCACATCGTGCCGTTCAACGCCGGGAGCTACCCGTTCAGCGCCGCGTGGGAGAACCTGAGCATCACGGGCGGCCGACTGTCCTCGATGGAGGACGACTGCGTGCCCAACTGTGCCCAGGGCACCACCAGTCAGTTCTTCTGGCACTACGACCCAGGCCAGGGCGGGCACTTCGAGCGAGGCTGAGATCAACTCTCCGTCATGGGGTGGTCACGGACACGGAGTTGCTCGGTTGGCTCTCATTGGCCACCCCATCAAACGCGGTGACGGTGTAGGTGTATGTCGTGCCCGAGTTGACACCAGCGTCGGTGTAGGTCGTCGTGTCCGGGGCGATCGTCGCGTAGGGAGTCGACTGCCCGTCCCGGTAGATGCGGTAACCAGTCAACCCTGAGCCACCGGAATCCGTGGAAGCCGTCCAACTCAACCCGACCGTGTTGTCCGGGTTCAGGGCGCCAGACAGGGTCGGCACCGACGGAGGCACGTTGTCCGGAACAAACACGGACACGAGGTTGCTCTCCGTTTGATTGCCCGCGGCGTCATAGCCCGCGACCACGTATGAGTACGTCGAGTTGGTGGGGGCGTTGTTGTCGACAAACGTGAGGGCAGCGGGGTCGACCGAGTCGGCGTACGGCGTTGGATCGCCGTTGCGGGAGATCTTGTAACCAACCAAACCGGACCGTCCGCTGTCCACGCTCCGGCTCCAACTCAGAACAGGTCGATTGCTACTGTCCAAACTCGCGGTCAATGCTGGCGCGCTCGGCGCGATGCTGTCCGGAGTGCGGGTGGTCGCCGCGTTCACCACCAGGCTGCTCATGAGCGCCGCACCGGCAGCGTTGAGATGCACCCCGTCGCCGGTCCGCAGGCTCTGATCAAGCACCGGCCCGCCAAAGGGGTAGTACGCATCCACATACTGCAAGGCTGGACTGCCTGCATGTAACGAGTGGTAGATCGTGGTGATCGGTCCCGACACTGCATCAAATGACGAGACAGCCGAGGTCGGCGGATTGTCGACCCACCAGAAGAGGGCGCCACGACTCAATCCGATGGAGCTGACTTGCGCGGCTCGCTGTGTCCAGAGGGCGAAGAACTGGGGACTCGCAGGTTGCACCGTGGTGTCGATGCTGTTGCTCTGGTCGTAGTTGCCGATTTCCTCGACTGCGATCTCGTCCGGATCGAAGTTGGAGACATATGTCTGGATCTTCTGCACCTCGTCGGGGATGGCCGACAGCAACCCGATGCCGAGATCTGCGATGAGGCTGACCGTGTAACCCTGCTGCGCGAGCGACTTGGTCGCATTGGGGCAGTAGTTACCCGTGATCGAGTTGCCCATGAGCAAGATGCGCGTCGAACCGGGCAGCCGATTTGGCCGATCGAAGGGCGTGACGTTGATCGTCTGGGTGGTTGAGGTGCTGGCCGTGGTGTTGGTCGCGGTCAGCGTGATGGTGTAGCTCCCCGGTTTGGCGTAGACGTGCGCGGGCGGGACCCGTAGGCGAGAAGTCGAGCCGTCGCCGAAGTCCCACGACCACCGCTCAACCGGTCCCGTCGACGTGTCCGTCTCATTCACCGACACCGGTGCCACCCCTCCGGACGTGTCGGACGAAAAGCCGGCCAGCGGGGGTGTCGGCGGTAGGCCGTTGCTCACCGTCACCTGGTACTTGCTGGTTGTCGCGTTGCCGGAGGTGTCGGTCGCCCTCGCCTTCAACGTCAAGGTGCCATTGGCGACGGAGCGGGTGTCCCAGTCCAGCACATAGCCGTCGGAGGTCTTCACTCCCGCGCCGAGCAGCACTCCGCCACGGAAGAACTCGACCTTCGACAGGTCCGCGTTGTCACTGGCGGAAGCGACGATCGTGGTGATGCCACTCACGGTCGAGTTGGCGGAGGGCTGAGTGAGCTGGGCGGTGGGAAGCGTTGTGTCGGCGACGCCGTCGAAGCTCAGCTCCGGAGGATGGTCGCCCTCTCGGCTGGAGAACTTGGCCATGTCGGATCCACCCCGGGTCAACGCCAGCGCGACGATCCCGTCACCGAAGAATCCGCCGACACCAACCTCCACCCACGCGCCCGCTTGTGTCGGTTTGAAGACGAAGTTGGTGTAGCCACGGAGACCGAGGATCGAGGTGTTGGGCGCCGTCGTCCAGGTCACGGCTGATTCGTCGAAGCACGAGCTGGTGTAGGCGACCTGCACCGTGTTCTGGCTCGGGTCGGTGACCCACAGGCGCAACTTGGCGCCACTCAGCCCCGGCAGCCCCTTGACGTTGAAGACCAAGTAGCTGACCGACCCTGTACCAGCCCACATCGTCTTTGTGCTACCAAAGCTCGCGTTGGGGACGCTTGATTGCACACGCGCGTCGGAAATCGCCTTGAACTTCAATGGGGTCGTGGCTGCCGCCGAAGGCCGAGCTGCGACCAAGGCCAAGGCGGTCGACGCGATCAGAGTCGAGACAACAGCCGAGGACAGCCATTTCGCTCGAAGCACGAAGCCCCCACCCAAGAGTGCTTGATGTGACCACCCCGCTGGTCGGAGGCGGCAGGAGCATACTTGGCCGCCGCACAGGTCACGAGGGCGATTCCGCCTCGACCGGCTCCACGTCGATCACGCTGTTCTGCTCGCGGATCTGGTTGGTCAACACCATGAACTCGTGCACCTCGGCGAGGATCGGCGACTCGTACGTGGGAGCGACCGGCGCCAGGACCTCGGGCTGCGGTGGCTTGACGGTGTACAGGCCCGTGATCTTGGCCCGGTAGTCCAGGAGCCGCATGTAGGTCGCGACCGCGGGGATGACGACCTGGGGGTTGCCGGAGTGAATCAGCGGCCAAAGGCATTGCCCGATCTCGTCGGTGCGCGCCAGCTCCAAGGTGCGTAGGTCCTGGTCGCCCTCCCGCATCCAGCGCCCCAGCCCGCGGATGACCGCGCTGCGCGCCCCGGCCGCGCTCTGGTAGCCGAGGGCGTCGGCGATCTGCTGATAGGTGCAGTCGGCGGTGCGCAGCTCGATGGCGGCGCGCTCGCGCTCGGCCAGGGCGATGGTCGAGGGCCGCGCGTCGGTGGTGGGGTCGAGGGCGGCGTGGCGGCGGGCACCGGCGCGGTTGCCGTTGCCGGTGTGGCGCGCCGCGGGGACCGCGGGATCGAGTGTGTCGCTGGGCTGCGCGGACGTGTCGACGGGCATGGCCGCAGGGTAGGGGGCGTACTCCAGTTAGAGGGTGACTCCGCTAAGTGTCGAGGCGCCGTTCACCACGCCGGAGTGCTGCAAGCGCGACCGACCCCACGCTCAGCCCCGATCGAGTACGCCGATGCTCCGCACGCTCCCGTCGAGGCCGTGCACGAACAGCTCCGCGGGCACGTGTGCGCCCTGCGATGGACCGGATGTGCGCCACCGCGTCGCCCATCTCACCGTGGCTGTCGAACTCTTCGACACCATGACGGCACGCCCATCGACCGTCATCGAGTTCGATCACGCGGAAGAACCAGCGGCCCTCGGCCATTGCCTACCAGCATGAGGCTCTGACCCATGGGGCGGGAAGGGCCGAAAGGCACAATCTCCTGTCCCGTACAAGCTCGTGATCCTGGCCCGGTCGTCCACGCGCCGCAGGTCGATCGCGGAGACCCTGCGCGCCACTGAGCTGGTCGGCATCCAATCAGTGGCCGGAGCGCCTCCCCGGCCTACGCTGAGTCCGTCGCCCCCGGGGGCTGGGTGCGGAGCCCGCCGTCCGTCGCACGGTCACCGGGGGTGGCGTCCGCAAATAACGAGCGACCCCACTCGGTGTCGGATCTGACGGGCGTCGCTCCATCGGGAGCTAGGCCCTCCAGCGCGGCCCTCGCCCGGGTACTCGGCGGTAGTGACCGATGTCGTCGAGCCAGGCGGCGCGTGCGCCTCGCCACCGCCGCGCCCGGAGGCTGCGCCGAACGACGACTGCGCCCATCATCGTGACGGCAAGGACAGCCGCGCCCAGTTCCCAAGCCATGTGTCTCACCTCGTCAGTCCTGACCCTATGGCGCGGGGGGATCGAACTCCCAGTCGCGCTCGGCGTAACCACCGCTTGGCACGATCAGCGCGCTGAGGGACAGGCGCGTGTAGCGCGTTAGCTCCGATGGTGCCGGTCATGCCGCGCGTGGCAGGGATAGGCAATCGTCGGCAACGGCATCTGCACCGCACCTAAGAGCATCTCCATGGCGATGTCGCCCTCCAGCGCCTCCGCGGCCTCCACGCAGGCCGCATCGGCGACCGCGGCGGCCAGCTCCGGTGTCGCCACTCCACCCATGGCCGCTTGTTGGATGGGCACCGTGCACCCGCGGTCAATGAACGCGCTGGTCAACATGGCGCACCTCCCCGGTGAGATGGTCTGAACCTACCGGCGCACAGCGTCGAGGCGCTCAGGTTGTCGATCGCGCCGCAGGGTGATCGTGGTGCCGAACGCGGCCACGGGGTAGCTCGCGCGGATCACCGATGTCTCGACCGTCGATGCGACGACCAGTCGGCCGCGTTGTCGACGGTCAAAGCGGTCGCTCGCTAACGCGACTCGCGCTTCGACGCGGGGCGCGTGGTGATCATGCCCTTCAAGCGCGGGGGGAGTGTGCCGGGTGCGGTCTGGCGCACACCGGGCGCGGGATCGGTCGCCGTCTCGTTGACCAATCTCGACGCCAGCTGTCGGGAGATGCCCCAGAGCCGTGCGATCGCACCGATGCTGAGCCCCTCGGTCAACGACAGGCGAAAGCAGGCCTTCCGCATCCGGTGGCGCGCCTCCTCGAAGCGCGTCAGTCGCTCGACCAGATCGGCTCGCAGTTCGCCCACCCCGATCTGGCCCATGATCTCGTGCACCGGAACCTCGCGCTCGACCTGGCGACACGCCCGCTCCATCGCCCGCTCAAAGCGGCGCAGGGCGGCGCGCAGCGTCGCCGCCTCCTGGCGGAACTCTTGCAACCCCGCGAGTGCCTGGCTCCGCTCGCTCGTCGCCGATGTGTCCCTCTGGGCGTTCGCCATACACGTCGATCTTCGTCACCCACTCGGAGTTCTTGAGCCCCAGGTCGAGCCTTCGTCAACCGGGGGTGCGCAACCCCAGTAGACGATCGCCCTCAAGTGTCTACGTGATGTGGCCGATGCTGAGGCTGCACCGTTCGCGGAGACGGCGCGGGAACGTGTCGGAGCGCCCGGGGAGCCCGTGCGTCGGAGCCGAGAACCGGGAGCAAGATGCACAGTGCTGGGGCAGTCCTTCATCGATCGTCCGCGGCCCGACGCCGCTCCGCAGCCGGGCTCGCCGTCACCGTGGTGGCCTGGACCCTCTTCGTGTGGAGCGTCGCCCCCGCCCATGCGGCGGCCCTGACCAACCTCAATTGGTCGGTGTCCAACAACCAGGTGGCCGCCACGGGCGTCACCTACTCCTACTCGTTCAAGACGGCCACCACCGGCACCATCAAGACCATCACCTTCGCGGTCTCGGGTGCGGGCCTGGGCGGGACGCCCGCCATCGTCAAGAACTACGGGATCCCCGCGGGCACGGTCGCCCGAAGCGGCCAGACCATCACCTACACCGTGACCACCGCGGTGTCGGTGGCGGCCAGCGTCCCCATCTACATCGAGCTGTCGGGCCTCACCAACGGCACCCCGGCCGGGGGCTACACCACCTCCATCACCACGCAGACCTCGGTACCGGCCACGATCGATGGGCCCACCACCTCCAACACCGTCACGCTCGCGGCCAACAACACGGCGGTGACGGTGACGCTCGACAAGAGCCTCACCTTCACGCTCGACACCACCGCCTTCACCCTGGCCATGGACCCGAGCCTGCCCGCCCTGGCCGACCAGAGCCAGAGCGTGGGCCTCACCATCCAGACCAACGCCAACTCCGGCTACACGCTCACCGTCTCGGACCTCGCCGCGGGCCTCCAGAGCGCGGGCACGGGCAACCCGGTCATCGCCGATGTGTCCTCGGGCAAGGCCACCTCGGTGACCTGGCCCGGCGCCCCCAAGTTCGGCTATACGGTGACCGGCACCGGCGCCACCGTCGACGCCGCGTTCAGCGCCTCCAAGTACGCGGGCTACGTGGCGGCAGGCGAACAGATCGCCAGCCGGGCCGGGCCCACGGGGGGCACGGCCGACACCGTCACCATCGCCAACCGGGTGGCCATCGACTTCACCGCGGCCACGGGTGACTACACCGACACCATCACCTACACGGTCACCCCCAACTTCACCTGAGCCGTGCGTCGCCTCGCTGCTGAGGACTCGGCCCAACCGCGGAGCGGTGTTCGGCGTGTGTTCTCGGCGCTGGTGGCGGTACTCGCGCTGGTGCTGCTCGGCGCCACCGCCGCGGCCCTGGCCGCACCCTCGGGCGCAGCGCCAGGGAGGTCCCTGGCGGTCTCCGTGCCCCCGGAGCCCACCGTGGTCCACCCGGGGGAGACCGCGAGCATCCCCATCCGGGTCCTCAACCCCGGCCACCAGCCGGTGACCGCCACGATCACGGGCCGCCAGGTCCGCCTCCTCGACGACGGGGTCGTGCGCGTGGGTGCTGGCCCCGACCCCGCCTGGCAGGGCCGGGTCGGGTTCACGCCCTCGCTCGTGTCCCTCCCGGCGCAGGGTTATGCCGACGTACGCGTCAACGTCGAGGTGCCCGCCACCCTCGACCCCGACCTCCGCTTTGTCGGCTTCCTGGTCAGCCCCGTGCAGACGAGCCCGGGCCAGGTGCAGGTCATCAATGAGATCGGCTCCTTTGTCACCCTCGACGTGCCCGGTCCCCGCAGCACTCGACTCCGGGCGAAGCTCCGGCTACCCGGCGTGACGCTGGGACAGGAGGCCGCGGGCAGGCTCCAGGTCCACAACGTCGGGCGGTCGGCCGTGCGCTTCTGGGGCGAGAACGACACAACCGCCTGGCCCGGAAGCGGTACGCCGCGACAGCAACGCTTCGCCAAGTCCCTGGTACCGATGGGCCGCTCCCGCTCCGTGCGCGTTGTCGCACGGCCGCACTGGTGGGTGGGATTCGTCACGTTGCAGGTGCGAATCGTCTACCCCGCGGCGACCGAGGCGGCGACCCGCGAGATCGCACTGCACAAGCGGGTGCTTGTCGTCGATCCGCGGGCGCTCGTGGTGTTGGGCGGTGTGCTCGCCGCCGCCGTCGTGATGTGGATGCGTCGCCGTCGCCGCCGTCGCCGCCGGTTGGCCGCCCGAGCCAGACGCAAGGGTTCACACCGCCAGTCGCCCAGAACTCGCGCCTCGGCTCCGAAGGTCGGGGTCTCGTAGGGCGCCGCGACGATCGTCTCGGACGCGTCGAGCTTCCAGGTGGCGTCGGGGGCCGACTGACGCTGATGCCGACGACTGCCAGGTTGCGGCCCACTATCACCGCTGCATCGGGCGGCGCGAGTGGGACGGCTCGTATTGGCGTGCAGTAGTCACGCGTCCGGCGTGACCCTTTCGCCGACTCATCCATAGACCGAAGTGCGAGCCGTGCGCGTTGTCGACGGGTGTCTGGACCGTCATGGACAGCGGCTAACGCGCGCTCAGGACGGCGCGTGCGTTGAGTTGACGTGCTGGGGGCGCCCGACGAAGGGGCGCAGCGCCTGAGACAGCGCGTCGGGCGACATGACAACTCGTGCAGATAGCCGCTCTCATCCCGCGTCGAGCGCGCGCTTCGCCTCGGTGAGCGAGCCCTCCTGCGAGGCGGCCAGCGCGCCGCCCGGGCGCACGCGGGCGACGAGGGCCGCGTCGGGCTCGCCACCGCTGGCGGCCACCTCCATCGCGCCCACGTCGAGGAAGGCCAGGAGGACGCTCATCCCCACCGTGCCGGTCGTCGCGAACGCAGCGCCGTCTGATCAACTGACCATTAGGCACCGTAGCCACGAGGGAGAGAAGCCGATGACCGACGAGGACCTACACGAGCGCATCAGCCGCTTGGTGGCCGAAGAGCACGTTCTTCATGAGGCCCATACCGACCGCGGTCTAACCGGCGAGGAGCGCAGCCGCCTGCGGGACATAGAAGTCGGCCTGGATGTCTGTTGGGACCTGCTGCGCCAGCGTCGCGCACTCCGCGACGCTGGCCGTGACCCCTCGGGCGCGCGAGTGCGGAACGAGGGCACCGTCGAGGACTACCGGCAATGAGATAGACCCTGTCGCTGGTTTGGCGCAGAGGGACGGTTCCGCGCCGACCGGAAGCATCTGGGCGGGCTCGCGCTGGCGGGGGAGTCGTCGCCGTCCGTCGCAAGGCTGACGACGCTGCCGACAGCACCACGGAGTGATCGACCGCAGTTGGGGGAGGCCCTGTCGCGCCTTCCATCAACGAGTGGTCGCACGACAGGAGCATTTCGCCGGAGTTCGCGTGTTCCACGTTCTCGCGGAGAGACTGGCGTGAGCGAGTTCTAGTCGTTCCTCGGCCGCTTGAGCAGTACGACAACGCCGCCGTCGAGCATGGGCGTCAACCCGACGGCCTCCCAGCCCCGAGCGCCCTCCTCGTTCAGCGTTCGCACCGCCGCCGATGCCGCGGGCGAACTCGTCGGGGGTTCAAACGTTGGCAGGGAGATGATGTGGTATTCCCAGGAGGTCACGCTTGCATCATTGCTCTGTTCGTCATCACGGACGACCACGCGAGACCGAGCGCTACGGGCGGGCCGTGGAACGTCATGGCCGACGTGATGTTGACGGGCGAAGGCGGGCGCTTCCCCGCAAGACCCTGGCGCGCTCAGCGAGCGGCAAAGCGACGCATCCCGCGTTGGTAGGCCCGCGGCGCCAGCGTTCGGCCGATGGGGGCAAGCAGGGGTAGCCAGGCGGCGTTGATCTCCATCCGGGCGCCCCCCATGCGCTCCATGACCAGCTCCGAGACTTGCTCCTCGGTGCGCCGCACGAGCTTGGGCGGCAGGGAATCGTCGGGTCCGATGCCCGACATGCCCATGGCCGTGGGCACCCAGGCGGGGTAGAGCACATGGACGTGCACACCGCGCTCGGCGACCTCGTGCGCCACGCTCTCGCTGAACGCGGCCACCGCCGCCTTGGTTGCGGCGTAGGCGCTCGCCCGGGGCTCGGGGGCTCGCGCGCTGTCCGAGGAGAGGTTGACGATGATGCCCGATCGCCGCTCCAGCATCCTGGGCATCACGGCCAGCGTGCCCGCCACCAAGCCGAAGAAGTTGGTCTCGAAGAGACGGCGGTAGGGCTCCAGTTGCCCGTTCGGTACTCCCACCGGCGTGGGCTGCTCGATGGCTGCATTGTTGATGAGGATGTCAATCCGCCCGTGCTCGCGCTCAACATCGCCAAGCGCGGTGGTAAAGGCGTCGATCTCGGATACGTCGCAGGGCTGTGTGCGGCTCCTGGGCGAAGCCCGGTTGAGTTCCCGCTCCAGTTCGGCCAGCAGTTCGCGCCTGCGAGCCAGACCAATCACGATCGCGCCCCTGGTCGCCAAGTCCAACGCCATGCGGCGCCCGATGCCCGCGGAGGCTCCGGTCACCACCGCCACAGCACCTTCGTAACGCTTCATGACTCAACTACCTCCTCGTGCGATGTCTTTCGACAGGCGATCGGGCTGGGCGCACGGGCAACCCCGCCAAGCCCGTGGCAGGCGGAGCCTAGGCCCGGACCCGCAACAACCCTTCCGCTCCGTCGGCCAGCTCGCGCACCACCTCGGCGACGGACTGCACGTCGGTCACCGCGCCCACCGACTCGCCCGCGTCGAGCGCCATGACCCCGATGGTCGCTGAGTTGGGTGGGTGCTCCCGGCGACTAGCTCGGCGGAGGAGGTGGCTGGGTATGACCATCGGCCACCTGGAACCCGTCGAGGTCGGCGTCGGCGTTCGACGGCGTGGCGATCACCGCGGTTTGGGCGTTGTTGAACATCGCGATGTCGTACAGCGTCGCCCCCGCCGGGGTGAGGAAGTACTTGTGCCAGGACGGCGGGCCGGGTGGCGCGGTGCTGAACGCCGCCGGGTCATACACCGGGTTCGTGGTCTGGGCCAGCTTCGCCAGCGAGCAGCCCGGGTTGCAGATCACGGGACGCTCGTGGATGACCTCCGCGCTGGAGTGCGACGAGGCATAGGTCACCGTGCGGCTGGCACTGGCGCCGGTGGTGAGATCTTGCACCTGCATCAGCCAGGTGTTGGCCGCGGTCTCCTTCACGATCGCCTTGATGACATCGCCGGGCTTGATGGTGAGCGACAGGGGCACCGCCGAGGCGGGCAGGATCTCCGTCCAGGCTTGGTAGCGGGCGGTCCCGTTCAGGTTGTCGGCCTCGATGCCGTCCTGCACCAGGTCGCCGGTGTTGAAGCCGCCGATGCCTACCCAGTCGCTGGAGAACTGGTTCCCCGGACCCGTGGTCACCGTGGGCACCACGAACTTGGCCTTGACGGCGTGATAGCTCGTGGCGGTCGGGGGCGTCTGGGCGTAGCCCGACCAGTTGGTCGACCCGATGAGGGTGCCGGTGTTGGAGCGGGACGGGGGAACGGGGCTGCCCGGCGCCACACGGAGCAGGCGACCGCGGGTGGCCGTCGCAGTCGTCAGCGCCTGCGCCCCGGGTCCGGCGGACACCGCGACTAGCAGGCCCGAGCAGCACAGCGCCGCGCTGGTGAGACCCGTCAGCAGTCGTCGCTTCACTGGCAATCGCCTCCTTGAGTTGATCAGGTCCCGCCGTGACGGCACGGGCCTCCTGGGAACCCGAGGCGCTGCCCCCGAGGAGAGAGTCAAACATGCGCCCCGTGCGCGCGGCCAGCCGACGTTGTAGGCATCTCGGCACGAGCGACGCACATGGACGAACCGCCTTGTTCATGCCCACCGCGCCGGTGGTGGTCTTGGTCAGAGCGTCGAGCGCGACGGCAACTCGTCCCAGCGCACCCGCCCGGCGACCGCGGCGGCCAGCTCCGTTGTCGTTACTCCACCCACGCGCCTGCTCGATGGGCACCCAACCCGCGAGGCGCGTGAACGCGGTGTTCAACGTGGCGCACCTGCTGGCGGGATGGCCTGGACCGACCGGCGGGATCAGCGTCGAGGGCGTACGGGCCGTGCGACCTGCCCGAGGTGATGGTGATGTCGAGCGCGGTCACGGAGGTGCTCCCCCGCACCGCGACCGGGGTCGCGCGGCACGAGGAGGCTCGTGCGGACCGTGCCGGTGGGCGGCATGGTGAGCGCGGGTTGCGTCGTGCCCGAGACCCTCTCGGTCACGGTGGTGATGCGATTGGCCGCACCCAGCTCCACCACTGGTGCCGACAGCGTTGCACGGTTCCCTCCCATGCACAGTTCGGCTGAGCACGTGAGCGGAGCGATCGTGCGGCGGCGTAGCCGCAGTCGAAGTGGGCGCCCCCCGGCGAGGGCTCGGGGGCGGAGGCGAGATCTATCGGTCGCTGGTCGCTTCGGCCCACAGGTCCCACGCCAGCTCCGCCCAGGCGTGCGCTCTCCCCCAGTCGTTCGTTGCCATGAAGTACGCGCACACCCGCACGGCCATGTCGCCGAACGCCGCGAGCAGACCCGGGTCAGTCACGTGCAGCCCCGTCACCGGGCTGCGCCCGGGACGGAGGCGGCCGCCAACGTTCAATGCCGGTCCCCGTCGGTCGGAGCATCAAGGACGATCCCGGCTGTCCCGGAGGCTCGTACCAAGCCGCGGTTGTGACTGCCCGTAGGAGACCGAGCATCCGGTCGGCGGCGTCGCTCATCGCACCAGCTCGCGCGGTGGACGAAGTGTCCGCCACCGCGGAAGCGTTCGTGTCAGCGCTGCTCCCTCTATTGGGGGGAGGGGGGTGCTCAACTAACACTTCGTCCATCGCCTGACCAGCGTCGACAGCCCTCCCGAGCACGTGATCGTCGAGCAACGAGGATCGGAGCATCTGCCCCTCGTGAGTGAGCGTGAACGGCTTCGCGTGCGCCACGCTGTCGCTGGGGGCGTCCCAGCGGCTCGCTGACGAGTCGGCCTGGGTCGCGATGCCGATGAAGGCAAGGTCCTCCAGCACCCGCGCCGCGGTCTTGGGCGAGCACCCCACGGCGCGCGCCATCTCCGCCGCGGTGAACGACCCAAGCTCCGCCAGCATCAGCACGGCCCGACCGCGAAGCGCGGGCGCCGAGTCGAGCGCCACCCGACGACACAGGCTCAGCGCCTCATGCTCGGTGAGACCGATGGCGCAGCAGCAGAGCGCCAGTATCGTCAACTGCTTGGCCACCCGAGGCGGTTCCTCCTTGTCCACGACGCCGTCGATCTCCCGACGCCAGCTCGACTCGCGCGGCACCGTCGCCCGGCCGGAGCAGGTGACGAGCGACAGGTTGTCGATCGCGTCGTGGAACTCCGGCGACAGCTCGATGCTGGACAGCCGCGCCACCGCGAGGCGCACGAGCTGACGGGCGAGAGCCTGCGACTTGGCTCGTCCCGCGGTGGTGTTGCCGCGCGCCTTCCGGAGCACCGCGCGCTGGGCGGCCTGGTCGCGAGCCCTGATGCGGAGAAACACCCACCGCGGACCAAGGGCATCGGAGTGAGAAGAGTAGTTGTCGATGGCAGGGGTACAGGCGGCGAGGAGCGTGACGCGTCCCTCCCACGTGAGCATCTTGTCAGCGTTGCCCAGACTGCGCGTGACCTTGCCGTCGAAGACCACGCGCAGCAGTGCGAAGAGCTGATCGCGCAGCCCTCGCTGGCTGCTCGCCAGGACGGTGGAGAAGTCCGAGATGGTGACGAACGCGGGATTGGGGATGCGCATCAGCACGCCCACAGGTCTGCCGCGGCTCATATCGCTCCACGAGAGCAAGCCGGGCGCGGTGACATCGTCGAGGGCGGCGTTCGCCACAGGCCCCAGCAGCTTGAGCACCTCCGTCTTCCCCCCGGCGGGTGGCCCAACCAACATGCCCCACAGAGGTTGGCCTTCGAGCGCGGCGCTGACCGCCACCGCCAGCCCGAAGTAGAACGGCGCGGGGTCGTCGACATGGAGGTACTGCTCGACGTACCGCATGACAGTGTCGAGCAGTGCGCGCCTGGAGGACGCTGGCTCATGCACGAGGACCACCCCCCGATCGGCGCGCACGCGCCTTGGAGCTGGCCAGGGAAAGCCGAGTCATGTGAGCCTTGAGCGCGCACTCGGCTCGACGGCGCCGCTCGACCTCACTCAAGGAGCCGTCGGGGTCAACCTCACGCTCGAAGCGGGCGAGGAAGCCTGCGCGAGCGGGAGCAGTGTGCTGCGTCGAGTCGCACCGCGAGTGCAACGCGTAGGCGCCGATGCGGGCGCGCATGACACGCGCTTCCGGTGTGTCGTGCTGGCTGGTGCCCATGGGGCAGCCTCCTGCTGCCGCCGAACAGGCCACTCGCGGCAACAGGGCACGATCCCGACGACGCTCGGCGGGATTGACACGCAGGGTAGACGGTGTGCGCGAGCTAGTGGGTGACTACCGCTGCGCGGCTACAGCCGGTCCCCGAGATGCAGGCGATGGTGGGCTTCGCGGGCGCGCTCGTCGGCGGCAGAGGCGCCGTACCGCTGGAGCATCTGACGCGACCGCCACCCGGCCAGGCGCATGAGGTCGCCCTCGTTGCCCCCACCGGCGAGCCACACGTGGGCGAAGGTGTGCCGAAGCTGATGGGGGTGAACGCGCTCGATGCCCGCTTTGCCGGACCGGCGTTCGAGCATCTGCGCGACCCCACTGTCGGTCATCCGACCCTTCTTCCCGAGCCACAACCACGGCTCGGCTCTCAAGGGGTGCCCGGCCCGGCTGCGGAGGTAGCGGTCGAGTGCCTGGGCCGTCTTGGCCCCGAACGGTGAGGCCCGGTGGCGGCGTCCTTTGCCGACCACGATCACCACGCCGATGTCGAAGTCGATGTCCTCCACCGCCAACCCGGTCATCTCGGCGAGGCGGATGCCGGTGTCCAGGAAGAGCCTGGTCATGGCTGTGTCGCGGCGCGCCTCGAACTCCCGGCCGTCGCACGCCCTCAGGAGTCGTCGGAGGGCGTCATCATCGAGCACGGGCACCGGCACCTCCGGCACGGCAGGAGGCTTCATGCGAGCCATGGGTGAGACCGGGACCTCGCCCTCCTCTTCGAGCCACCGGAAGAGCTGCTGGAGCTGGCGGTAGCGAGTTGCAGCCGTGGAGGCGGACCACCGGGCCAACTGGTCCTCGATGAAGGACTCGACGTGCTCGCGCGCGATCGCAGTGACCGCGGTCGGCATCCCCCGCTCGGTGAGGAAGCGGCCCAACCGCTCGGCCGCGTCCAGGTAGCCGTGGATCGTCTTCGGGGATCGGTTGCGGGCTCGGAGGCTGCGCTCGAACGATGGGATGAGCGCGGAGAGCGTTCCGGGCACCGTGCTTCCGGCGTCGGGGCGTTCTGCCTGGCGAGTGATCTGCTGTTGCACCGCTGTGCACCGTATCACTCGTTCGACGAGGAGGGGTGACTCCTCAAAAAGCCCAGGTCAAGGGCCTGTCGAGCCCGAGATCGGATTCGAACCGATGACCTGCTCATTACGAGTGAGCTGCTCTGGCCGGCTGAGCTACTCGGGCGGAGCACTCACGGTAGCAAGTCGCCTCGTCAGGCCGGTGCGACTTCCGTGGGCCGCGGCGGGAGGTCGAGCAACAACGCATGCAGCAGCAGCGCCTCGGAAGGGTTGCGTACGAGCGCCTCCGCCGCGGCATGCAACCTGTCGACGGCCGCGAGCCACGCGTGCATGTCGCCCTGGCCCGCGGCCAGCGCGTCGCGATAACCGGCCTGCAGCGTCGTGAGCCCGAAGCGCAGCTCGTCGGTTCGGAGCCGGCGTCGCTCACGCTTGTGGCGCTCCTCCATCTGACGTCGACCCGCCCCCCGCTCGCCATAGCGCTCTACCCGTTCGGCGAGCTCGTCGAGCTCGGCCGCGTGGCGCGCCTCGAGCGGAGCCACGGCCGCCGAGTCGAGCATCGCACCCAGCTCGTCGACGACGCGTGCGACGGTGGCGCCGGTACTGTCGAGCTCCCCCGGCAGCGCACGCCACGCGCGCCGGCGCGCCTCGAACTCGGGGTCCGACGCGAGCAGGCGGGCGCGGTCGAGGCGGCCCGTCGCCGCGTCGGCGATCTCGCTCGCCCGCCCGACGTCGATGCCTTCGGCCAGGAGCGCCTCGACGATCTCCTCATGACGCAACGTGCGGAAGTCGATGCGCACGCAGCGCGATGCGATGGTGACGAGCTCGGGCGGCACCTGCTCGGTGAGGATGATGAACACCGTGCCCGCCGGCGGTTCCTCGATGATCTTGAGCAGGATCGGCGCTGCGTTCTGCACGAGGTGAAAGTCGACGAGCAGCAGCACCTTCCGGCCCCCTTCCACCGGGCTGAGCGACGCCTGACGGACGATCTCGCGCGCCTGATCGACGCTGATGAACGGCCCCGTCCGCTCGACAACGATCAGGTCGGGATGGTGCGCGGCGAGCGCGAGGGTGCACGCGCGACAGACGCCGCACCCATCCTCGCGGCACAGCAACGACGCGGCGAACGCCTGCGCGGCCGCCCGCTTGCCGCTCCCGGGCGGCCCGACGAAGAGGTACGCGTGCACGGGCGCGCGCGCCGCGGCGCGCAGTTGCGCCACCGCGCGCTCCAGCACCCGCACACCGTCGTACAAGTGTGCGGCGCTCTTCTCATGGTCGCTGCGGTCCTCCGCTGCGCTTCGGTCCTCGCTCGTGCTCATGGTCTCGTACCCAATTTGTCGGCGACGACCTTGCTCACGCGCTCCGCCACGTCGCCGGGAGGCCCGTCGCCGTCGACCACCACCCACCGGTCGGGTTGGGCCGCCGCAAGCGCGCGGTAGCCGTCCGCGACACGCGCGTGAAACGCTGCACCCTCGGCCTCCATGCGATCGTCTGCCGCGGTCCGGCGCCGGGCGGCGATGTCGAGGGGGACCTCGAGCAGCACGACGAGATCGGCCTCCAGCCCGCCCGCCGCCCACGTCGACAAGCGGCGCACCTCCTCGACGTCGAGGCCGCGACCGAAGCCCTGGTATGCCAACGACGAACCTGCGAAGCGGTCGGTGACGACGTCGGTGCCGCGCGCCAGCGCGGGCTCGACTACCTCAGCCACGTGCTGGGCCCGGTCCGCCGCCATCAACAGGGCCTCGGCGCGCGCGTCGAGGTCGCCCAGATCGGGCGCGAGCACCACGGCGCGGATGCGCCGGCCGATCTCGGTGCCGCCGGGCTCGTGGGTGAGCAGCGCGCCGAGCGACGCCGCCAGCA
>Ga0066709_100000930_pt1 | contig 17927 bp, 16 predicted proteins | sample GraSoiAngelo_158_FD_79665 | JGI IMG/M metagenome (GOLD analysis project Ga0066709, IMG submission 79665) | Grasslands soil microbial communities from the Angelo Coastal Reserve, California, USA - 14_1009_16_30cm | ecosystem: Environmental > Terrestrial > Soil > Grasslands | place: USA...
CGCGCCGTCCCCGCGCTCACGCGGCGCCTCCGGCCGGGACACGGGTCTCGCGCCAGCGCGCGAGGAGCCGGCGAGAGCGGGTACCGCTCGCCCGCGCCTCCAGCGTGCGGGCATCGCCCCGCGACACGACGAACCGCACCACCAGCGCATCGGCCCGCAGCGCCACCGGCAGCCGCTCCGCCCACTCCACGACCAGCGCCGCTCGCTCGAGCGCTTCTTCCAAGCCGAGCTCGCTCGCCTCGGCCGGCACCAGGCGGTAGAGGTCGGCGTGGACCAGCGTCAGGCGGCCGTGATACTCCTGGACCAGCGTGAACGAGGGGCTGCGGACGCGCGCCCGCGCTTCGATGCCGCGCGCCAGGCCGGCCACGAATCGAGTCTTGCCCGCGCCGAGCGGGCCCTGCAGCGCGATCACGTCGCCTGGCTCGAGCCAGGGCGCCAGCGCCTCGGCGAGCCGCTCGGTGTCGGCCTCCGAACCCGACTCGAATCGCACTGCCGCGCTCACCTGGGCTGCGGCGTCAGCGTCAGCATCGGCAGGATCATCTCCTCTATCGAGATGCCTCCGTGCTGGAAGCTCCCGCGGTACTGGCGCTCGTACTCGTGAAACCGGGTCGGGTACACGAAGTAGAAATCCTCGCGCGCCAGCACGTAGTTCTTGTTCACGCCGTCATCGGGCAGCATGTACTCCATCGGCTTGCGGATGATCACCGCCTGCTTGGAATCGGTGTTGAGGTTGATGCCGAACTTGTAGCGCAGGTTCGTAGAGGTGTCGCGGTTGCCGTGGACGAGCGCCGCGCGCCGGCTGAGCACGGCGCCATGATCGGTGGTGAGCACCGTCACGCAGTCGTGCTGCGCGGCCAGCGCGCGGAAGATCTCGAACAGCGGGCTGTGCACGAACCACGCTTTCATCACCGCGCGGAACGCCGCTTCGTCCGGGGCCAGCTCCTGCAAGATCTCGCTCTCGGAGCGGCCGTGGGCGAGGATGTCCAGGAAGTTGAACACCAGGCTCACGAGCGAGAGCCCCGCGAACGAGTTGATCTGGCGCCGCGTCTGGTGCGCCTCGTCGGCGTCGTAGATCTTGATGTACTTCGTGGGCCGGTTGGGCACGATCTGCAGGCGCTCGAGCTGGAGGTCGAGCAGCTGGCGCTCGTAGCGATTCTTGGTGCGCTCCTCGTCGCTCGCCTCCTGCCACATCTCGGGGTGACGCCGGCGAAGCTCGGCCGGCAGCAGCCCGGAGAAGATCGCGTTGCGCGAGTACGGCGTGGCGGTCGGCAGGATCGAGAAGTAGTAGTCGCGCTGGATGTCGAACAGGTCCTCGAGCAGCGGCTCGAGCGTGAACCACTGGTCCAGCCGCATGCAGTCGATGATGATGAACACCACGCGCTTGCCCCGCTTGAGGTGCGGCGCCACGGCGCGGCTCACGACGTCGATCGACAGCATCGGCCGACCCTCGGCGATGCGCACCCACCCCGGGTAGCCGTCCTCGACGAACCGCGCGAACTCGATGTTGAGCCCGCGCCGGAAATCGGCGTGCGCCTGCTTGAGCCCGGCTTCCTGCACGGCGTCGAACCGCACGTCCCAGCGCGCCACGTCGATCGCAAGCTCGATCCAGCCCTTCCAGTCGAGCCGCCGCAAGTCGAGCGACTGCCAGCGCTGCATCTCCGAGACGTAGTCGCGGTGGCGCTGCGAATCCTGCAGCTTGCCGCTGTCGAGCACGCGCTTGCAGGCCAGGAACACCTGCGACGGGTTCACCGGCTTGATCAGGTAGTCCGTGATGTGGCGGCCGATCGCGTCGTTCATCAGGCTCTCTTCCTCGCTCTTCGTGACGAGGATCACCGGCACGGACAGGTCGCGCGACTTGATGCGGTCGAGCGTCGCGAGCCCGCCCAGGCCGGGCATGTTCTCGTCCAGCAGCACCAGGTCGAAGCGGGCTTTCGACAGCTCGTCGAGCGCGTCCTCGCCGCTCGGCACCGGCGTGACCGCAAACCCCTTCTGCTCGAGGAAGCGGATGTGGGGCGTGAGCAGCTCGATCTCATCGTCGGCCCACAGCACGCGCCGCTTGGTCTCTTCGCTCATACATGGACTGTAGCGCAGGCCCGTCCGGGGCGCGAATGACGCGGGTTTGCGCCCCGTCGCCCTGTCCTCGAGGCCGGGCGAGTCGGTGTCCTTGTCCCTACACTACCGTCGCGTGGATCCTTCACGAGCCCGGGCTAGTCCAGGCGCTCGCTCACCGCCGGCAGCCGGATCACCATCGTCGTGCCCTCGCCGGGCGCGCTGCGGCGCACGAACAGCTTGCCGCGGTGGTAGTCCTCGACCACGCGCCGGGCCAGCGCGAGCCCCAGGCCCCAGCCGCGGCGCTTGGTGGTGTAGCCCGGGTCGAACGCGCGATCCTGCTCCGCGAGCGTCATGCCGCGGCCGCTGTCGGTGACGGCGATCTCGATGTGGCCCGAGTCGCCGGGCGACACCCGCACCGCGATCTTGCCCGGCTTCTGGTCGAGCGCCGAGATCGCGTTCGAGAGCAGGTTTTCCAGCGCCCACTCGATCAGCTCCGCATTGAGCAGCACCGGCGGCACATGCTCGTAGCGCTCGGCCAGCGTGATGCCGCGGGCGCCACGGCGGCGCATGTACGACACCACGCCCCGCACCACCGGCCGCATGTCCTGGGGCGTGAGGCTGGGCGCGGATCCGACGCGGCTGAAGCGCTGCGCCACCTTGCTCAGGCGATCCACGTCGCGCTCCATCTCGCGCACCGTCTCGTCCACGGCCGCGGCCGGGATCGCGGGCTGATCCTGCGCCTGCGAGCGGAGCAGCTCGAGCCAGCCCATCAGCGACGACAGCGGGGTCCCGAGCTGGTGTGCCGTCTCCTTCGCCATCCCGATCCAGATCATGCGCTTTTCCGCGGCGCGCATGCCGGCCAGTCCCGCGAAGCCCAGCAGCAGCAGCAGCAGCACGCCGCCCACGGACACGAACGGCACCCAGCGCAGGTCGCGCAGCACCCGCGGCTCGCCGTAGTGCACGTAACCGACCTTGATGCCGGGGCCGTAGCGCATCTCGATCGGCGCGTTGCGGCGGTCGAGGTCGCGAACCTGCCGCCGCACATGCTCGATGCGCGCCCGGATCACGGGAGCGATCGGCTGGCCCGCGGCCAGGCTGTCGATCGATTCGCTCGGGACCAGGTTGCGATTGACGTCGATCAGGTGCCAGGCGCGCGGCGTGCCCAGCGTGTCGGTCACGACCGTCGGGAAGTCGACGTTGGCGATGACGTCGGAAAAGATCCGTTCCAGTTCGGCGTTGCGCGTGGCGGGGATCGACGCCTGCGCCAGGAACCGCGCCAGCACGTGCGAGGTCTCGGTGACCTCGTGCGACAGCCGGCGGATCATCTGCTGCGTGAACAGGAACACGAACGCCGTGAGCAGCACGCTGCCGGAGACGAGCAGCGTGCGATAGAAGTGCCGCAGATTCATGGCGCCGATGTTCGCACGGGCGGCCGGTGCGCGCGAATCCCGGGCCGGCCGGCGCGAGCGCGAAAACCGGCGCCCGACCCCGGGCGCCGCACCGACGGAAGCTACTTCGGCGACGCGACCTTCGCGGGCTCGATGCGGGTGAGCCCGTCGAGGTGGGGCTGCAGCGCCTTCGGAATGCGCACGCCGCCATCCTCGGTCTGGTGGTTCTCGAGCAGCGCCGCGTAGGTGCGCGGCAGCGCGACGCCCGACGCGTTGAGCGTGTGCGGAAACTCGGCCTTGGCCCCCGCTCCGCGCCGGAACCGCATGCCCATGCGGCGCGCCTGGAAGTCTTCGAAGTTGGAGCACGACGAGCATTCCAGCCATGCGCCGCTGCCGGGCGCCCATACCTCGAAGTCGTAGCACTTGCTCGCGGCGAAGCTCATGTCGCCGCTGCACAGCAGCACGACCCGATACGGCAGCTCCAGGGCTTCGAAGATGTCCGACACGTCGCGCGCCAGCTTCTCGTGCTCGTCGTAGCTGCTCTCGCCGGGCACGATCTTCACGAGCTCGACCTTGTCGAACTGGTGCACGCGCACCATGCCGCGAGTGTCGCGCCCGGCCGCCCCCGCCTCGCGCCGGTACGAGGCGCAGTACGCGGTGAGGTAGGCCGGAACGACGCCGGGCTCCAGGATCTCGTCGCGGTAGATGTTCGTGACCGGCACCTCGGCCGTGGGATTCAGGAACAGGTCGTCCTCGCCGACGTGATACATCTCGCCTTCCAGCTTGGGCAGCTGCCCGGTGCCGAACATCGCGGCGCGCCGCACCAGGTGCGGCGGCGACACCTCGCGGTAGGCGTGACGGCGGGTGTGGAAATCGAGCATGAAGTTGATCAGCGCCCGCTCCAGCCGCGCCCCGAGCCCGGTGAACAGCAGGAATCCCGAGCCCGCGATCTTCGTGCCTCGCTCGAAGTCCAGCAGGCCGAGGGCGGCCGCGATCTCCCAGTGCGGCCGCGGGGCAATACCGAACTTCGGCAGCTCTCCCCAGGTGCGCACGAGCTGGTTCTGGGCGGCGTCGTGCCCGGGCGGCACCGAAGCGTGCGGCAGCTGCGGGATCCACGCCGCGAGCTGCTCGCTCTCGTCCTCGAGCCGCTTGAGCTCGGCGTCGAGCGCCTTGATGCGCTCGCCCACCTCGCGCATCGCGCCGATCTCCGAGCCGGCGTCCTCGCCGCGGCGCTTGCGCGCCGCGATCTCCTCGCTCGCGGCGTTCCGGCGCGCCTTGAGCTGCTCGGTCTCGTGCAGCACCGCGAGCCTGCGCTCCTCGATCGAGTAGAAGCGCGCCAGGTCCACGTGCATGCCCTTCAGGGCGACGCCGGCTTCGACCTTGTCACGGTTCGTGCGGAGGAACTTGAGATCGTGCATGGCAGTGCGCTTCGGTCCGGGGTGGCGAGCCTGGATTCCGGCTCAGTGAATGGAACGGCGTGGGAGCATACTCGAGTCCTCGGCCGCGCGGCTCACGGACTGCGCGGAGCGTGGACCGTCTCCGGCTCGGAGCCGCGCCGGCCGCGCGTGCCGGGCCAATCCAGCACCGCCTGCCGGCGAGCCAGCTCGCGCGCGTGCGCGTACGCCGCGCGCGCTTCCTCGTCGCGTCCCAGCTTGCTCAGCGCCATGCCCATCCCGAAGTAGGCCGCGGGATCGTTCTGCTTCACCACCGCCGCCGCGGCGTAACGCCGCGCTGCCAGACGGTAGTCTCCCATCCGGTAGGCCTCGTTGCCCGACTCGATGAGCTTCTGCGCGCGCGCCTGTCGCGCCGCCTCGAGTTGCTCGCGCGACGCCCGCCGCCCACAGCTCGAGCCGCCGGCCGCGACCACGAGGAGCGCGAGCAGCACGAGCGCTCCGCGCGCCGGCCGGCGCGGGTCGCGGGCTCGCCCTTCGCCCGCTGTGCGCGTCCCGAACCTGATCCGCATGCCGCCGATCGGCGAGCCCGGCCGAGCGGAATTCCGCCGGCCCGGCTCCGGCCTCACGTCTGCTTCGCGGCCTTCGCCTTGGCCGGCTTCGCGGGAGCGCCGGACTTCTTCGCGGCCGCCCTGCGCGCGCGTCTCTCGATCTTGCGCGCCGAGAGCTTCCGCGGCACCGCGCGCTTGGCGGCCTTCTTCTTCGCCGGCGTCACAGTCGCGGCCGCCGCGGTCTCCGCCTCCGCCGCCACCCGCGGCGCGCGCGCGGGATGCATCTCGATGCCGAGGGGGCGCAGCAGCGACGCCACCTGCTCCGACGGCTGAGCGCCGCGCTCGATCCACTGCTGGACGCGATCCTTGTGCACCACGAGCTCGTAGGGCTGCACGAGCGGGTTGTAGTGGCCGAGGATCTCGAGAAAACGGCCGTCGCGCTGGCGGCGCGAATCGGCGGCGACCACGCGGTAAAAGGGCCGCTTCTTCGCGCCGGCCCGCATGAGGCGGATGACGACTGCCATGAACTGCTTCCTCCTTCGGTTTTCCGTGATGGTCGCGTTCGCGCCCGCCTCCAAGGGCCGGGCCACGCCCGCGATCGGATCCTGCCGCGTTACCGGTTTCGCCCGCGCAGCGCGGCCAGTCCGCGCGGACCCTTGCGCATCCGCTTCATCAGCGTGCGCGCCTGCTCGAACTCCCGGAGCAAGCGGTTCACTTCCGGAACCGACGTGCCCGAGCCCGCCGCGATCCGGCGCCTGCGGCTGCCGTCGATCACGCGCGGGATCCGCCGCTCCTTCGGCGTCATGCTGAGCAGGATCGCTTCGTAGCGCTTGAGCTTGTCTGCGTCGGGCTTCGCCTGCTCCAGCATTTCCTTCGAGACGCCGGGCAGCATCTTGAGGATGCTGTCGAGCGATCCCAGCTTCTTCATCTGCCGGAGCTGATCGAGGAAGTCCTCGAGCGTGAACTCCGACTTGCGCATCCGCTCGGCGAGCCGCAGCGCGTCCGTCTCGCTCACGGCGGTGCGCGCCTTCTCCACGAGCCCCATCACGTCGCCCATGCCGAGAATCCGGCCGGCCAGCCGCGAGGGGTGAAACACCTCGAGCCCGTCGAGCTTCTCTCCGACGCCGAGGAACTGAATCGGCTTCCCGGTGACGTGCCGCAGCGACAGCGCCGCGCCGCCGCGGGCGTCTCCGTCCATCTTCGTCAGCACCAGGCCGTCGACGCCGATCTGCTCGCTGAACGCCGCGCCGACCCGCACCGCCTCCTGGCCGGTCATCCCGTCCATCACCAGCAGCACCTGATGCGGCCGCACCGCGCTTCGCACCGCCCGGAGCTCGCTCATCAGCTCCTGGTCGATGTGCAGCCGGCCGGCGGTGTCGAGGATCAGGAAGTCGAACCCGCGCTTGCGCGCCTGATCGAGCGCCTGCTCGGCGATCGCGGCCGGCGCCGTGCCGTCGCCCGCGCGCCAGAACCCCACGCCGCCGCGGCCGGCCAGGCTCTCGAGCTGGTCGATCGCCGCCGGCCGATAGACATCGGCGCTCGCGAGCAGCACCCGCTTGTTCTTTTGCGCGAGCCACACCGCCAGCTTGCCGGCGAACGTGGTCTTGCCCGAGCCCTGCAGCCCGGCCAGCAGCACCACCGTCGGCACGTGCGGCGACCCCGCCAGCGTCACCGACGAGCGTCCCAGCAAGTTCACGAGCTCGTCATGGACGATCCCGACCACCTGCTGTCCGGGGGTCAAGCTCTTCAGGACCTCTTCCCCCACCGCCCGCGCCTCGACCCGCGCGACAAACTCCTTCGCGACCGCCAGGTTGACGTCGGCTTCCAGCAGCGCCCGGCGCACCTCGCGCAGGCTCTCGCGGATGTTGTCCGCCGAGAGCCGGCCCCGACCCGTCAAATTTCGAACGATGCCCTGGAATCTATCGGTGAGTGCTTCGAACACGGAGCTTTCCGCCCAGGGAAAGCCGGCAAGTTAACATACGGAGGGAGCGAAAGATAGGGGGATTTGCCCGGCGCGGCCCGGGATCAGCCGCGCACGCTCCGGCGCAGCGCTTCCAGCGCCCGCTTCGGCTTCGGCTGCCCGTAGACGGCGTGCCCCGCCACGAACACCTCGGCGCCCAAGTCGCGCGTGCGGCGCGCGGTCGCGGGATCGATCCCGCCGTCCACCTCGATCAGCCAGCGCGCGCCGTGCGCGCGCTTCCACTCGGCGGCGCCGGCGAGCTTGGGCAGCGTGTCCTCGATCAATGCCTGACCGCCGAAGCCCGGCTCCACGGTCATGACGAGCAGCAGGTCGATCTGATCGAGGAACGGCATCGCGGACTCGAACGGCGTCGCAGGCTTGATCGCGAGCCCGACGCGCGCGCCCGTCGCGCGCACCCGCTCGAGGGAGTCGCGCACTCGCGGCTCCGGCACCCGCGCGGGATCGAACGCCGAGAGCGGGATGCCGGGCTCACGGCAGGCCTCCAGATGGAGCGTGATCTGGTCGGCTCCGGCGCCGCGGAACTCCGCCGCCAGCCCCGCGGGACGCTCGATCATGAGGTGCACGTCGACGAACGACGCTGTCAGCGCGCGCACGGCGGAAACCACGAGCGGTCCGAACGTCAGGTTCGGAACGAAGTGATTGTCCATGACATCGCAGTGCACCCAGTCACGCCCGGGGTCGACGATCGCGAGCGCGGCGCCGAGCCGCGAGAAGTCCGCCGACAGGATGGAAGGCGCAGCGATCGGCGGCGTGAGCGGGTGCGGGCGCATGGGAGCGCGCAGGATAGCGCAGCCGCCACGCAGGGACCCATCGAGCGCGGGCGCCGCAAGCGGGCTCGGCCGTGGACCCGGTGCGGCGCCGGGGCGGCCGTGGAGCGCGGCGCTGGAACCGTTCAGCGAATGATGCGCCCCGTCGCCTGCAGGTTGATCGCCGTGTCGAGCGTGATCCGCGAGCCGGCGCCCGGCTCCTGGTAGACGATCGCGCCCACGGACGGCGCCGCGGGCGGTGTAATCACCCGGAAGCCGAGCGACTCCAGGTGCCGGCGCACGCCCGTGATCTCGCGTCCGAGCAGATCTGGCATCACGTACTGCTCTTGCCCGGTGCCCGAGGACACGAGCAACGCCACCGTGGCGTTGCGGGGGAGCACGGTCTCGGGCGGCGGATCGGTGCCGGCCACGAGCCCCTCGCCCACTTCGTCCGAGGGCGCGCGCGTGATGCCGGTGACGCGCAGCCCCGAGCGCTGCAGCAGGAACCGCGCGCTGCGCAGCGACTCTCCGAACAGGCTGGGCACGGAGCAGAACTCTTCACCCAGGCTCACGACCACCATCACGCGCTTCCGCCCCCGCACCGGCGTGTCGGGCTGGGGATCCTGCGACAGGATGAATCCCCGCGGCACCGACGGATCGAACCTCTCCCCCGCCCGCGACAGGACGAGCCCCAGCGGCTTGAGCGCCTGCTCGGCCTGCTCGTAGTTCAGGTTCGCGAGCTCCGGCACCTTCACCTCGGCGGTGCCGTGGATGAAGCGAGGCATGATCATGTTGTTGAACACGTAGAGCCCGGTCGCGAACGCCGCGGTGGCGGCCAGCAGGACCGCCACCAGGGCCGCCAGCCGGTGCCGGCGCCCGCGCGTATCGGGCCGCGCCTCGATCTCCTCGTCCGTGTAGACCGGAACCTCGACGGCGGGGTCGAAATAAGGTCCCGGGCGGCCCGTCGGAATCAGCACCGCCGGAGGTGGAGGCGCCGGTGGCGCCGGTTCCGGAGCCCTGGGCGGCTCCACGACCTTGGGCGACCTCACCACCCTGGGGGGACGCGGCTTCTTCCGCACGCGCGGCGGAGCCGGACGCGGCGCTTCGGTTTCCGGCATCGCGGGCGCCGGTGGCGTTTCCGGCATCACGGGCGCTTCGACCGCGGCCGCCCCGCTTGCCTCCGGCGCCTCGAGTGCTTCCGTCGCCCGGGGTGCCTCCGCCGGTTCGATTCCTTCCGCCGCCGCGAGTGCCTCCACCGCCTCGACCGTTTCCGGTTCGAGGTCTTCCGCTGGTTCGGGCGCGAGCGCCGTGGCGGTTGCCCCGGCATCGCGCTCTCGCGATGGTGCCGGCTCGGGAGCGAGCCCTGGCCTCGCGGGACCCGAAGTCGCCCGGGCGGCCCCCGCCTGCGCAGGCTCGTGCGCCTGCTCGCGCTCGGCGAGCCGCTCGGCGGAGATCGACCCATCCGACTCGAGAACGGGGTCGAGCTCTTGCTCATAGGTCTGCGCATCCAGGTGCGGTAGCTCCGCTGGCGCCGTTGGGGGCTCGACCGGAGCGGGAGCAGCTGCCGCGGGCTCGGTCGAGAGCTCGGCCGTGGCTGGAACTTCTTCGAGCGCAGGCTCGGGGCTCAGATCAGGCTCTGGCCCGGCGTCGGGCGCGAGTACTTCCTCCGGCACGATCTCGGGTGGCGCGGGAGCGGGCTCGGTCCAGGTCTCGGCTGGAGCCGGGACCGGTTCCGGCGCAAGCTCGGGCTCCGGCGCGGCCTCGGGCGGCGCCAGAGCAACGCGCTCGGCGGGAAGCTCATCCCGGTCCGGCGGCGCCAGGGCGACGGGCTCGGCGGGAAGCTCTTCCGCCTCGGGCGGCGCCAGGGCGACGGGCTCGGCGGGAAGCTCTTCCGCCTCGCGCGGCGCCAGGGCGACGGGCTCCGCAACTTGCTCGTCCGCCTCGGGCGGCGCCAGGGCGACGGGCTCGGCAACTTGCTCCTCCGCCTCGAGCACTTGAGCGGCGGGGCCACGTGCCGGCTCCATCGGACCCTGGGCGAGAGCGGGCGTCGAAGACCGGATCTCCTGCCTCCCCGGCTCATCGGCCGCGGGGGATTCCGGCGCGGCGGTCCCGGGCTCGCGCGGGCTCCGCTTCGGGGCCGGCGAAGCTTTCGGCGCGCGCGGGCGCCGGGTCCAAGGCCACAGCCTCGGGCGGCGCTTGGGCTCGACTGCCGGAGCCGGAGGCGCGAACAGCGCCTCGTACTCCGAGGACGGAGCGGCAGGTGCGAACAGCGCCTCGTACTCCGAGATCGGCTTGCTCCCGGACGGCTGGGAGGGCTCGTCGCGGGATCGGTCCAAGTCTTCGGTCATGTCTTCCGGAATCGGGCGGCGAAGGCTCCGTCGCAAGCGTGCACGTGCGGAAGCACGCTCATGAAGCCATTTTCGTCCACCACCGCGTCGGGCAACAGACCGTTCACGGCTTCGTGCACGAACGCCGGGTTCGCGCGAAGGAATCGCTCGACCACGCGCGTCGTCTCCTCCGGCTCGAACGAGCACACGCTGTAGACCAGCACGCCGCCCGGGCGCAGCCGCTTGCCGGCCGCGGTCAGGAGATCGAGCTGTATCGGAGGCATCTCGCGCAGGATGTCGGGCGTCTTGCGCCAGCGGGCGTCGGCGCGGCGGCCAAGCACGCCCAGGCCCGAGCACGGCGCGTCGACGAGCACCCGATCGAACGGCATCGGGAACGCGTAGCGGCGGCCGTCGCCGTGGACCGCGTGGATGCTATGGGTGCCGAGGCGGCGGATCGCGTTCTCGAGCGCCTGCACGCGCTCCGGGGCTCGCTCCATCGCCCAGACTTCTCCGTCGTCGCCCATGAGCTCGGCGAGATGCGTGCACTTGCCCCCCGGCGCCGCACACAGGTCGAGCAGGCGCTCATGCGCCTGGGGCGCAACCAGGCGTCCGACCAGCGACTCGCTCTCGTCCTGCGCCGTGCACCAGCCCTGCTTGAACGCCGCAAGGCGGCCCGGCGCATGCTGGGAATCGACCCACACCAGATCAGGCGAGTAGACGGCGGGCCTCGCCTCCACGCCCTCGGCGGCCAGGAGCTCGATGAGCTGCTCGCGAGTCCCGCGCAGCGAGTTGACGCGCAGACCCACGGGGATGTGGCGGTTGTTCGCGGTGAGCAGCGCGCGCGTGGCGTCGGGTCCGAAGCGCGCGAGCCAGCGCTCGACGATCCACAGAGGATGCGACCCCCAGACGGCGAGCGACTCCGCGTCGTCCCCCTCCGGGACCGCGATCGTGTCCTTCTCTTCGGCCAGACGCCGCAACACGCTGTTCGCGAGTCCGGCGGTCCCCGGGTGCCCGTACGTGGTGGCGAGCTTCACCGACTCGTCGACCGCGGCGTGGGCGGGGATGCGATCGAGGAACAGGATCTGGTACGCGCCCAGGCGCAGCACGTTGCGCACCCACGGCTGCACCTGATGGATGCCGATGTGCACCATGGAATCGAGCACCGAGTCGATCCGGCCGCGCCAGCGCAGCGTGCCCTTCACGAGCTCGTGGAGGAGCGCTTGATCGCGCGGCTCCCAGCCGCCTCGGGAATGGGCGCCGTCCAGCAGCCTGTCGCTGAATGCTCCCCGCGTGTCGACGTCGTGCAGGATCCGGAGCGCCGCCTCGCGCGGGTTGTCGGGGAAGATGAAGCGTTCCTCGCTCTCGATCCGGTTGGGGTGCCCCGCAGGGTGAGCGCCGCGGGGGTCGCGCCCGCGCTGCGGCGAACGGGGGTCGCCGTAGCGGCGCTCGGCGCGTGACCGCTTGCCGCCGTTGCGCCGTCCGGCATCGGGTCCCCGGCCGCCGGGACCGAGGCCGCGCGCATCGCCCTGCCTCGAGCGGTAGGCATCGCCGTTCTGACCCCGCGCGTTGCGTGCGGCAGGGCCCCGGTCGTCGGCGCGCCGGTTGCGGCTGGCGCGATCGCCGCCGTTCGGGCGGCCGCCGCGATCGCCCGGCTGCCCGCCCGGGACATCGCGCGGCGCACCGCGATGCGGGGCGGTGCCACGCCCGCCCGGCTCGTTCCCGGCGTCGCCGCGGCCACCGTTCCGGCCGCCGGAGGCGCTGCCGGGCCGCTGCCGGTAACCGCGCCGCCCGTAGCCGCCGTCGCGCGGCGGACGATCGTTCGGCTGCCGCCCCGACCCGGGGTCGCCGCCCGCTCCGGGGCCTGAGCCTCTGGGATCCGGCCTACGCTCGGGACCCTGCTCGGGCCGTTCGTCGCTCACGTCGTGACCTCCTCGTTCCAGTTCATGCGGGCTCCGGACGCCACGCGCACGCCGCGCGCCCAGTCGATCGCGTCCATCTCGCCGCCGCCTTCGGGCTTCACGCGCAGAAGCTCCAGCGATCCCGCACCGCACGCGACGCACACGCCGCGCCCGCCCATCTCGAGGATGGTCCCGGGCGCAACCGTGGCGGGCAAGAGATCCCGCGGCCGCGACTCGAGAACTTGCATGCGCCGCGAGTCGTATCCGGTCCAGGCGCCGGGCCAGGGCGTCACCGCGCGTTGCCGGTTCCAGACCGTCACGGCGTCGGCGCTGAAATCCACGAGCCCGTCGCGCTTTGCCAGCTTCTTCGCGTACGAGCCCTCGCGCGGCTGCCTCGAGCGCGGAGCCTCGCCGCGCGCCGCGAGCGCCAGGCTCTCGGCGAGCACCGGCGCGCCCAGGTCCGCGAGCCTCTGCCCCAGCGTCCCCGCCGTGTCATCGGGTTCGATCGGCGCCCAGCGCTGCAGGATCATGTCGCCGGTGTCGATGCCCTCGTCCATCCAGATCGTGGTCACCCCCGTGCCGCAACGCCCGTCCCACAGCGCTTGCTGCACCGGCGAAGCCCCGCGGTATTGGGGGAGCAGCGAGCCATGCAGATTGATCGCTCCCAGGCGCGGCAATCGGAGCCAGTCGGAGCTCAGGATGGCTCCGAACGCGACGACGGCGAGAAGCTCCGGGTTCAAAGCTCTTATTTCGGCAAGAAGCTCCTGCGACTTCAGGGTTTCGGGCTTGAACGTCTTGAGCTTGAGCTCCCCCGCGGCGACCGCCACCGCGGACGGGCCAAGCTTGCGCCCGCGGCCGCGCGGGCGGTCGGGCTGCGTCACGACCGCCGCCACCTCGAAGCCGCGCGCCACATCACGCAACGAAGGGACCGCGAACTCCGGCGTGCCCATGAACACGACCCGCGGACGAGTCGGCATCATCGTCGCCGCATCGCCGCGACCGGCGCCGGCACGGCCCGGATCATCGACCGGTCATGGAACGCCCGCTCCGGGGGCATCCCGCCTCAAATCGCTTCCTGGCCGTTGGCCGGAAGCCGATAGCCTTCGGGCAACTCGCCGCGCGCCAGCGCGTCCAGCGACTTGCGCAGGAACTGGCGCTTGAGCGGCGACAGCCGATCGATGAACAGCACGCCGTCGAGATGATCGATCTCGTGCTGGAGCGCGCGGGCAAGGAAGTCTTCGGCCTGGACTTCCACGGGCTGCCCGCGCTCGTCGTGGCCCGTGACGCGCACCTGCCGCGAGCGGACCACATCCTCGTAGACGCCCGGAATCGACAGGCACCCTTCCTCGCCCGTCTCCGTGCCCGAGCGCTCCACGATCACCGGGTTGACGAGCGTGTGGCGGGCGCGGGATCCGTCATCGAGCGGCACATCCACGACCAGCACGCGCTGCAGGATGCCGACCTGATTCGCGGCCAGACCCACGCCCTCGTACGCCTTCATCGTCTGGCGCATGTCCTCGATCAGGGCGGCAAGCTCGTCGTCGAACCGCTCCACCGGCTCCGCTTTCTGCCGCAGCACCGGATCCCCGAACAGGCGCACTGGACGCACCGCCATCAGCGCCATCCCTTCCCCGCGCGGCGCCGGCCTCGCAACGCGCCGGCCGTTCCCGAGGCCGCGGCTTGCCGCGGCTCGAGCGCTCTGCTCATTTCGAATCCCCCACGAGCACTTGCACGATCGATGCCTTGGTGAACTCGACCTTCGTGTCTTCCGCGATGCGCAGCACCGCCTTCGTGTCCTCGAGCCCGATCACCGTCCCGATGATACCGCCCGAAGTCACGACCCGGTCGCCCTTCTTGAGGTTCTTGAGCATGCGGTCGAGCTGTTTTTGGCGCTGCTGCTGCGGCCGGATGAGCAGGAAGTAGATGATCAGGAAAATCGCGATGAAGTACGGCAACTGGAGCAGCACCGCGGTGGTGGGGTTCGCCGCCCCGCCTGCCGCGCCCGTCTGGGCGAAGGCGTCCATCGGTTCGTGTCTCCTCGCTGTCGGGTTGATCGGAACCTGGCAGGGTCTGAGCCCGCCCGGCCGCGCCGCCGCGGCCCGACGTCAGGCGGCCGGCGCCACGGTTGCCCCGCTTCGAAACCGTTCCCGGACGCGCGCGCGGAACGCCGCATAGGTCCCGGCCTCGATTGCCCGCCGCGCATCACGCACGAGTCGCGTCATGTGATGCACGGCGTGCAGCGTGGCGAGCCGCATCGCCAGCAACTCCCCCACCGCGAACAGGTGCCGGACATACGCCCGCGTGAACCTCCGGCACGTGTAGCAGTCGCACTCCGGGTCGAGCGGGCGCTCGTCCCGCGCGTATGCCGCGTTCTTCACCACCAGCCGCCCGGTCGAGATGAACACCGTGCCGCGGCGCGCGTTGCGCGTTGGCAGCACGCAGTCGAACAGGTCCACGCCGCGCGCCACCGATTCCACCACGTCGATCGGATGCCCGACTCCCATCAAGTAGCGCGGCCGTCCCGGCGGGAACATCTGGCAATCGTGCTCCACCATCTCCAGCCCGAGCGAGCGCGTTTCACCCACCCACAGCCCACCGAGGGCCCAGCCGTCGAACGGCTGGTCGCGCAGGCCGTCGAAGCACCGGCGCCGCTCGTTCGCGTCGGCGCCGCCCTGGTTGATGGCGAACAGCGCCATCGCGCCGCGACCTTCCCCGCGCAGCCGCCCGCGTTCTTCGATGCCGCGCGCCGCCCAGGCGATCGTCCGATCCACTGCGGCGCGCACCGTGTCGGGCGCGGCCGGATGCTCGATCAGCTCATCCAGCGACATCGCGATGTCCGTGCCGAGCCCGTCCTGGGCGCGAACCGCGGCTTCGGGAGTCAACAGATGCCGGCTGCCGTCCAGGTGCGAGCGGAACTCGACGCCCTCGTCGCGCACCTTGCGCAGCGTGGACAGGCTCATGACCTGAAACCCGCCGCTGTCGGTGAGCACCGCGCCCGGCCATCCCATGAACCGGCGCAGGCCGCCCATCGCGCGCACCGTATCGACGCCGGGGCGCAGCAACAGGTGATACGTGTTCGCAAGCAAGATCTCGACGCCCGAGGCGACGAGCTCGTCCGGGGTCACCGACTTCACCGCGCCCGCGGTGCCCACCGGCATGAACGCCGGGGTGTGCACCTCCGCGTGTGCGAAATGCAATCGCCCCGCGCGGGCGGCAGTCGTCTGATCCTGCGCGCCGAGCGTGAATCCCAGCGCCGCCGCTGGCCGGGTATCGTCCGTCACGAGAGGACCGCGCAAAACACTAGGGAAACGCCGGTCGAGGCGTCAAGCGTTCACGAACGGGGCTCCCCGTCGCCGGTCAGCGACCCGCCCCAACCGCGCCCGCGGCGGTCGCGGCGTAGGCGAGCTTGATCCGGCCCACCGTGACGCACAGCTTGCCCAAGGGGCAGCTCGTGCCGTCGGTCCAGTGGTCGACGTACCAGCGGGTGGAGTCGGGCCTGAAGCCGCGCGTCACGAGCTCGGCCGGGATCAAGGCGGAATCGCCGCGCGTCACATAGAACGTGGCCTTCCCCGTGGTCGAGTAGTCGGGTCCCGGCGTGGTCACGATCAGCCGCAGATCGGACGCGATGCGCTTGTGCCAGGCGGAGTTCTTTCCCGGGCGGTCATCCGCCTGCACCACGAGCGTGGGATCGAGCCCGAGGAAGACGCTGCTGGCCGCGGGATGGCCCGGCACGCCGTTGACGAACAGGTTGGTCGCGATCGCGAGCTCCTCGTCGCGGGTGATCGTGGCGCCGATCGCCTGCGAGTCGGACGGCGCGAATTCGTACTGGAAATCGTCGGTGAAGACTTCGTGATACACGTCGGCGTTGCGCTGGTCCCAGCACCACTCGAGCAGCGCCAGCGCGTGCTGCGGGGAGTCCGGAGTGGGCGCCACCGGAACCTCGGGCTGGCTGGGCTTCTTCGACTTGGAGCACGCGGCCACGAAGCCGACGGCGACGACCAGCGCCACGACGGCGGCGGAACGCAGGCGGGCACGCACGATGGATGGAGTGGGCATGAATTTCGGAGTCCAGGTTCAGGAACGGCGGCCAGGTCGAGCGCGGAGCACTTCGGCGCGGGAGAATACCGCATCCACCGGGAAACCAGAACATGTGATGAGGTGAAGTCCGGCGTGACACGCGCTTGACCCACTCGGCCCAGCCCCCTAGTGTCCTGCGTGTTCACCCGGTCCCGCATGGGCCATGGCTGCTTTTGCCCCTCCTCGAAGTATCTTCAGATGCGACTTCGCCGTCGCGCCTCGCCCCGGCCCGCGATGGCTCGCCGAAGGCGTCGGCATGACTTCCGGAACGGGACGCCCTTGCATCGTTTCACGACGCTCCATCGGCCGGCCGGTGAGGAGGCGAGGTGGCGGTTCGCGGCATCGGCATCGATGTGGTCCAGGTGCAACGCCTGGTGGAAGCGCTCGAGCGCTTTGGCGCGCGCATGGAGCGCCGGCTGTTCACGGAGGCGGAGCTCGCCTACTGCCGCCGCCACCGGGACCCACTCCCGCACCTCGCGGCGCGGTTCGCGGCCAAAGAGGCCGCGTCGAAGGCGATCGGCACCGGGATGAGCGCCGGCGTCGGATTCCGGCAGTTCGAGGTGCTGCAGCCGGGCGGACGCCAGCCGAAGCTCGAGTTCCACGGCGCCGCGCGCCAGCACTTCGACCTGCTGGGCTGCCGTCACTCGCACCTGTCGCTGGCGCATGACGGCGGCCTCGCGATCGCGTGCGTGGTGCTCGAGGACTGACGGGCCCCGCATGCCCCGCCCATTCGCCCGAAGGACGAGCGCACGATGAAGCGGCTCCGGCGCGTCCTGATCGCCAACCGCGGCGAGATCGCGGTCCGCGTGATCCGCACGCTGCGGGAGCTTGGCGTCACCTCGCTCGCCGTGTTCAGCGAGCCCGATCGCGCGGCGCTGCACGTGCTGCTGGCGGACGAGGCGTACCCGATCGGGCCGGGGCCGGCGCGCCAGAGCTACCTCGACCTCGGCCGCGTGATCGAGACCGCGGTGCGCGTGAAGGCGGACGCGATCCACCCCGGCTACGGGTTCTTTGCGGAGAGCGCGGCGTTCGCGCGCGCCTGCCAGCAGGCGGGCATCACGTTCATCGGCCCGCGCCCCGAGACGATCGCCACGCTCGGCGACAAGCTGGCAGCCCGCGCGGCAGCGCGCGCGGCGGGAGTGCCGCTGGTGCCGGGCTCGCCCGGAGCGCTCGAGTCGCTGGACGAGGCCCGAGCGGCGGCGAAGCGGCTCGGCTATCCGCTGATGCTCAAGGCGGCGGCCGGCGGCGGCGGCAAGGGCATGCGGGCCGTCGCGAGCGCCGCCGAGCTGGATGCGGCCTGGTCGCTCACGCGCGGCGAGGCCAAGGCCGCGTTCGGAGACGATCGCGTGTACTTCGAGCGCGTCATCGAGCGCCCGCGGCACATCGAGGCGCAGATCCTCGCCGACGGGAGCGGCCGCGTCGTGTGCCTGGGCGAGCGCGAGTGCTCGATCCAGCGCCGGCACCAGAAGCTGCTGGAGGAGACCCCGTCGCCGCTGCTCGACGCCGCCTCGCGGGC
>Ga0066709_100000932_pt1 | contig 17923 bp, 15 predicted proteins | sample GraSoiAngelo_158_FD_79665 | JGI IMG/M metagenome (GOLD analysis project Ga0066709, IMG submission 79665) | Grasslands soil microbial communities from the Angelo Coastal Reserve, California, USA - 14_1009_16_30cm | ecosystem: Environmental > Terrestrial > Soil > Grasslands | place: USA...
TAGCGGTCGGGATAGCGATGCACGAGCCGATAGATCTCCTCGCCCACTTCTGCCTGGATGGCGAGTTCCTCGGCGAGCTCGCGACGGAGCGCCCCTTTTAGCTCCTCGCCGTCTTGAACCTTCCCGCCCGGAAATTCCCACTGCAAGCCGTACCGGTCCGAGCGCTTGCGCTGGCAAATCAGGATTTGGCCGCCCCTCTGTAGGATGCCAGCCGCAACCAGAATAGGTTTGTCTGAAGGCGTCCGTGGTCCTTTGTCCATGGTCTGTGGCATTTCGGGAATTAGAAATCAGAAATCAGAAGTAAGAAGCGAGGAGCCAGAGGCCGGCTATCGAAAGAGCCGGAAGGTTACCTCGACTGTCACCCTCATGGGAACAGGGACACCCTTTTTGATTGCGGGCTTGAATTTCCAGGTTCGAACCGCGTCAATGGCGTTTTGGTCGAGGCCGAAACCCAGTGGTTTTAACACGCTCACTTGGCTGGCTTTTCCATCAATCCCGACTATAACTAGAAGAACGGTTACACCCTGCAATTGCGCTCGGCGTGCTTCCTCCGGATAGGGCGGTTCCGGCATTTCTATTCCCTTTGGGGGCACGACGTCGCCCCCGTCCGAAACGGGAGTCTTGGGCATGGCCAGCAGCGCCAATGGGTTGGGCCCCTTCAGTTCTGCGTCGGGTTTGGGTCCTGCGAGCTCCTCGTATCTTGCGCGGAGGCCGTCGTCATGGGGTGAATACATGCTTGCCAAGTCGTATTCCTGAGTCGCTCCTTGGCGGTCGTGTTTCCCCATCAGAGCTTCGGCGAGATCCCTATGCCAGTATGCCTCGTCCGGATCCAGTTTGAGCGCGGCGTGATATTCCTCAATAGCCTCGACCAGTTTGCCCAACGTGAAGAGTCGGTGGCCCTGCTCGTAATGATGGATCGCGTCCTTAATGTTGTTCGTTTCCTTCTTCGCTTCCTTCTTTCGGCGCGCCAGCCCCGGCGTGGGCAGCGTCAACGCAACGCCCATCGCCAACCACGCCACTTTTCGCCTCATGCTGCACCTCCGTTTCGTGAGGGGATTATACCGCGACTGCTGAGGCAATCCGAATCCTGGAGGGCTTGAATGTTGACGACAGACCACAGACAACGGACGAGGGACCGGGGCGACGCGGAGTTTCAATTTCCTTCCGTCACCTGTGGCCGAAACACAAGATTTCCAAGGCCCGCAAGGCCGGAAAGCGGGTCTTGCGCGACGGAGTCTTGCTTGGCGAGTGGGAGAGCCTTATAATTCTGGTGATGCTCGGGAGGCGGCAGTGAAGCGGCGGTCTTTTATACTAGGCGTGGCGGCTCCGGTGGCGGCCGGGTTCGGCGTGGCGCTGAAATTCGGCCCGAGCACAGCCGCGGGGCCAAGCGAAGCAGGGAAGACGCCGGCGTCGCCAGGGCCGTTAAGGATTTATTCCGCCGAGCGAAAGGGATACATCATGACGGAAAAAGTGGTGAAAGCCGAGGCCGAATGGAAGAAGACGCTCACACCCGAGCAATTCAACGTGACTCGGCAGAAGGGCACCGAGCGCGCTTTCACGGGCGCTTATTGGGATAACCACGAGAAGGGAATCTACAAGTGCATATGCTGTGGGACGGACTTGTTCGACTCGAAGACCAAGTTTGAGTCCGGCACCGGATGGCCGAGTTTTTGGGCGCCCATCGCGAAGGAGAACATCGAGCTCTCCGGCGACTCGAGCCTCGGCATGGAGCGCACGGAAGTCGAATGCCGCGTCTGCAACGCGCACCTCGGGCACGTCTTTGACGACGGCCCGCGGCCCACCGGGCTCCGCTATTGCATCAATTCCGCCGCGCTGAAATTCGAAAAAGAAAAGTCGTAAGGGAATAGCCGCCTGCGGCGCCGTCCGCCAAGGCGCTTGGCGACTAGTGATGCGAGTGCGCTGGAGCGATGTTGAACGTCCGCATCCGGGTTTATAAGTGTCCCAATCGATCGGCTGCGCCGTTACGGTACTGTAGGCAGGGTGTGCGGAACATCCGTGCGTCAGTGCAGAACTCCAAGGCAGCCTAGCGGAGACCTTGTATTAATTTTCTTTAGTAATCTCCTAGCCTAACTTCTCTCTTGCCTGGTCTGTCTCTCCACGATTTGCAGTATAGGCTCAAGCCTTAGTGCCTTCAAAAAATAGCGATACTAGGTGTAGTGGGCTAATTTCACTGGTGAAATACTTAGGAAAACTCAAAAAAAACCTTGACAAGCGGGAATCGCGCGCCTATATTCGTGGCCGAAAGTGGTCTAAAGTAGCTTGAAGTGAAAAATATGAGCTATTTTAGGGGCGAATGAGAGGTTGTTCAGGTGAGGATCAGTGCTGCGCGGCAACCATCCGGCAACTATAGACTCGAAGGGTCGGCTAAAGATCCCCGCCGCATTCAAGTCATTTCTCGAAGAGACCTACGGGCTCGAGTTTTACGTCACGAGCCTGAAAGGCCAGTCCGCACTGATTTACCCCTTCTCCGTATGGAAGGTGAAGGAAGAGAAGCTCCTGGCAACCCCCTCGATGAACGTGCAAAAACGGAGGTTTCTCGACCGCACGAATTATTGGGGTCAGCTCGAGCGGATGGACGCGCAGGGGCGGATACTGATTCCGGCCTTGCTCCGCGAGTCGGCCGAGATGAAGGGCGAAGTGAACGTGATGGGGATGCTGGAATATCTGGAAGTTTGGAACCGCCAGCGTTTCCTCGAGCACCTGGAAAAGAATCCCTTGACGGATGAGGACGAGGCGAAGTTGAGCGACTTGGGCATCTAGATGCACGTTCCGGTTCTGGTCAGGGAGGTTTTGGAGTACTTGAATGTCCGGCCCGATGGAATCTACGTTGACGCGACGCTGGGCGCTGGCGGCCACGCCGAGGAAATCTTGCGGCGGCTGGAGACGGGGCGGCTGCTGGGGATTGACCGCGACCCCGCTGCGCTCGCGGCGGCGCGGGACCGGCTGCGGAATAATGGCGACAAACTGATGGTCATGGAAGGAAACTTCGCCCAAATCGAAAAGCTTCACGAGGCCAGCGGATTGCCGCCGGCTGCCGGCGTCCTGGCAGATCTCGGCATGAGTTCGCTTCAGCTCGAAGACGCAGCGCGTGGATTCAGCTTCAACCGTCCCGGCCCGCTCGACATGCGCATGGGCCCCGACGCTCCAGTTTTGGCCGCAGAGCTTGTGAACCGGTCTCGCGAGCGGGAGCTGGCGGACAGGATTTTTCAGTTGGGAGAAGAGCGCCACTCGCGCCGTATTGCGCGAGCAATTGTGAAGGCCCGCCCGATTCGAACAACCACCGAACTGGCGCAGGTGGTGACGCGAGCTATCCCCTCCCGGGCGGGCCTTCATCAAATTCATCCCGCCACGCGCACGTTTATGGCGCTGCGCATGGCGGTGAACGAGGAGCTCGAAAACCTCAAAGCGTTTCTGGCCGGGGTCCTCCGCGTGTTGGCTCCCGGAGGGCGGCTTGCTATCTTGAGCTTTCATTCACTCGAAGATCGGCTGGTCAAGAGGGCCTTCGCGGACTGGTCGCGCGAAGGTCGAATTTGCATACTTACCCGGAAACCTATCCGTCCGGCGGAGCCAGAGTTTCAAGAAAACCCGCGCTCGCGCAGCGCCAAGCTGCGAGCTGCTGAAACGCGCGGGGATCAGCGAATAGCATATTGAAGGGGCACGGGCGCCCGTCGGCTGGCGGACTCTCATACTGAGGCTCCAGAGCCCGCGCTCGTTCCTCTGGATTCAAATTATGGCTACGGCAACAGTCCCCTTTCCGCAAATTCGTCGCAAGCCAGCCCGCGCAGGTAGGCCTGCCTCGACAAGGAGGCGAAAACTGGCTTCGGCGAGCCGAGGCGGATTCCCGAACGTTTACTTCGTCAAGCGCATTGACAACTCGCGGGTGTTCCGGGAACTGAATCCAGAGAGGCGACGGCAGTGCTTCACGCTGCTCGGCCTTTGCAGTCTGGTTTTCATTTGCGGTTTAACACTGGCCTGGCAGCACTTCCAATGCGTGCGTACTGGCTATGGAATCGAGCAGCTCAAGGCCCAGCGGTCGTCGCTCGCGGAATGGAACCGCGAGCTACGCCTCGAACAGGCATCGCTGGCCGACCCGCAACGGATTGACACCCTGGCGCGCGCGAAGCTCGGCTTGGCGCCTCCGACCGCACGGCAAGTGATCCCTCTCGGGGCGTCCGGAGAGCCGACCGGGGCGACGATGGCGCCTCGAGATCAGACATCCCCCACAGAAACTCCTCGAGGGCAGTGATGCTCGCTCGAAAGCGGCGGCCTCGTTCACAGAAAGGCGCAAGGTTCGAGGGAGTAAACCGCGCCCTGATCCTCGGCGGGGCCATGGCGTTGTGGATGTTAGGGCTAATCGCCCGCCTTTATCACCTGGAAGTAATTGAATACGTCCAGTTGATCGGCCAGGCAGAGCGACAGCAGCAGCGGGTGGTTGAAGTGGCGCCCCAGCGCGGCGCCATCTATGACCGCCAAATGCATCCGCTGGCCATGACCCTTCCCGTCGACTCAGTTTTCGCTGTCCCCTCCGAAATCCCGAACCCCTCTATCACGGCCAAGCGGCTCGCTTCGCTCTTGGGTCTTGACGTGAACGATCTCCTCGGCCGCTTCGAGGCTTTTCGCTCGTTCTGTTGGGTCAAGCGCAAGGTCTCGGCCGACGAGGCCGCGGAAGTCAAGGGTTTGAACCTCAAGGGAATTTACTTCCAGAAAGAGATGAAGCGGTTTTATCCCAAAGGCGAGTTGGCTTCGCAGGCGCTCGGCTACGTTGGTATGGACGATGTGGGCTTGGCCGGGGTGGAGTACGGGATGAACGGAGAGATCAAAGGCACCCCCGGCCGGATCCTGCTCGATACCGACGCGCGACGGCACTCGTTCAGCTCGAGCGAATCGCCCGGGGAGCCGGGCAAGAGCCTGGTCCTGACACTCGACGAGAACATTCAATATACCTCCGAGAGGGTCCTCAACGAAACGGTCAAGAAGTGGCACGCCGCGGGAGGGACCATTCTCGTTCAGAACCCGAACACGGGCGAAATTCTGGCGCTCGCGAGTTATCCGAGATTCGACCCCAACGAGTATTCGAAATTCCCGGCCCAGGATTGGAAAAATCGGGGCGTAGCATGGGTCTATGAGCCGGGCTCCACCTTCAAACTGGTGACGCTTTCGGCCGCCCTCGAGGAGGGTCTGGCGAATCCCCGGGAAAGCGTGGATTGCCAAGAAGGCCGCATTGTGCTCGCCGGGCACACGATCCATGACCACAAACCCTTCGGCACGCTCACCCTCGAGCAGGTCTTAGTGCAATCGAGCGACGTCGGCGCCATCAAAATCGGTCTCCGTCTCGGCCAGGAGCGTTTTTACCGCTACATCCGGAACTTTGGGTTCGGGGAAGCCACGGGCATCGAGCTGCCCGGAGAAGAACACGGACTGCTGCGTCCGCCCCGCCGCTGGTCCGGGATTTCGATCGGAGAAATCTCGATAGGGCAAGAGATCGGCATTACGCCCGTCCAACTAATTACGGCGTACTCGGCTATCGCGAACGGCGGAATTCTATACCAGCCGCGCATCGTCCGCGACGTATTCCGCGGCGATCTGCACGATGCTGTGCCGCCCGTCCGCGGTCGCCGCGTCGTCAGCCCGCGAACCGCGGAACGCATGAAAGAAATGTTGATGCAGGTGGTCGAGCAGGGTACCGGGAAGTCCGCTCGTCTCGAGGGCTACACGGCCGCGGGGAAGACCGGGACAGCGCAAAAGATTGACTCGAACGGCCACTATTCCAAGTCGCACTACGTAGCTTCGTTTGTTGGGTTTGCCCCCGTTCAGCGGCCGGCGATAGCCATTCTGGTGGCTATTGATTCTCCGGTTGGGGGGATTTACGGGCAAGAGGTGGCGGCTCCGGCGTTCAGGTCTGTCGCAGAACAGACACTAGGCTATCTCAACGCACCGCAAGACATTCCTACCCGGTGGCTTCAGGTTACTTCTTCCAGGCCCGCTAGGCTCCCCCGCCAGACACGGGAGGACCGAATGGGTTTCCTTCCATCAGATTCTGGACCTGCCGGGGCCGCGACCTCTCCCGTACAAACAGTTTCACTTAGGAAGACCCTGTCCGTCGGCCGACGGGCAACAGAACTGTTAAATGAAGGGCCGCTAGTCGCCGTCCCCGATTTCACAGGGCTGGCCGTGCGTACGGCCGCCGAAAAGTGCGAAACTGTGGGGCTGGAATTGGTGGTGGCAGGCTCGGGACTCGGCCACAAACAAAAGCCGGCGCCGGGCGTTTTGGTACCTGCTCATAGCGGCGTTTGGGTGGAGTTTTCAAGGTGAGAGCATTCTTGCCCCGTCGTCTTTACTCCGTTGTCGAAGGCCAAAATTCGAAATTTGAAAATCGAAACTCGCGTCGAGTTTCGAATTTCCAGTTTCGATTTTCGTCTCCGTTGGTCGCTGACCACGGACAATGAGCCACTGACTAATGACCATGGACGACGTTCAGGCGTTATAATGCGAGTGAAGAATGAAGCTGGGCGGCCTCCTGGGCGGAATACCGGGCGCGGAATTCGGCGCGTCACCGGACCTCGAAATCACCTCGCTGGCATATAACTCGCAGCATGCCAGCCAGGGCACCCTTTTTTTTGCCATCCAAGGCGAGAAAGCCGACGCACACCGGTTTATTCCCCAAGCCATTGAACGCGGTGCGGGTGCCGTGGTCAGCGAACGGACTGCCCCGCCGGAATTTCAGACGCGTTGGGTGCGCGTCCCCAAGATCCGGCGCGCTCTTTCAGAGGCGAGCCGAGTCTTCTTCGGGAGGCCGGACGCGCGCCTGAAGCTGGTCGGGATTACCGGCACCAACGGAAAGACCACCACCGCCTATCTGATGGAATCGATATTCCTGGCGGCCGGTCTCGAGCCTGGACTTTTTGGCACGGTCGAATACCATTTCGCGGGGAAAATCGTCCCGGCCCGCAACACCACCCCGGAATCCCTAGACATGCTCACCTACCTCGCCGAACTCGTGGGACACGGCGGCCGAGCTGCCGCGATGGAGGTTTCCTCGCATGCCCTGGCGCAAGAACGCGTCTGGGGATTCGACTTCAGTGCAGCAGTATTCACGAATTTGACCCAGGACCATCTGGATTTTCACAAGAACCTTCAAAACTATTTCGAAGCCAAGCGGCGGCTCTTCGAAGGGATAGGCAAACCGCCCCCGCCACTGGCCGTGGTTAACATCGACGATACCTGGGGTCGGAAGCTTCTGGACATTCGCTACGAGCGGCTTGTCACTTATGGTGTGAGCGCCGCGGCCGAGGTGCGGCCGAAGCAAACGAAATTTGGGGCTGAGGGACTCAATGCGGTGCTTTCGACCCAGGAGGGCCCGGTTGAGATCGGCTCATCGCTCCTGGGCCGCCCAAATCTCATGAACATCATGGCGGCAACGGCGACGGCTTTAGGTTTGGGGCTCTCCCGCGAAGCCGTCGAGAAAGGTGTGGCGACGCTCGCCAGCGTCCCGGGGCGATTCGAGAGGGTGGATACCGGACAACCCTTCTTGGTCCTCGTGGACTACGCCCATACCGATGACGCCCTGAAGAATGTTCTCACGACGGCTCGGGAATTGACGCGCGGCCGCCTGGTCGTTGTCTTTGGCTGCGGAGGTGATCGCGACCGCGCGAAGCGACCCTTGATGGGCGAAGCCGCGGGCTCGCTGGCCGACCTGGCCGTTTTGACCTCCGACAATCCACGCAGCGAAGACCCGCTCCGCATCATGAGCGACGCGCTGGTGGGCTTGCAGAAAACCGGCAAGCCGTACCTTATGGAAGTGGACCGCGAAACGGCCATCCGCAAGGCCCTCGGCGAAGCGCATGAGGGCGACGTCGTGGTCGTAGCGGGGAAGGGCCATGAGGCTTACCAGATATTTAAAGACCGGACGGTTCCGTTTGACGAACGACAAATCGTTCGCCGCATCTTGCGCGAGATGGGATACGGGAACAAAGCGTGAGTCGAGAAATCGTTGGAAAGAAGCCGGCTCGTGCGTTTCCAACTATTCTGGACTATTCTCGTTGTGTCGCGCCGGACACGTGGTCAAACCAACGAATTTGTGGAACGAAAGTCTGTTTAGGTTGGAACGGCACTTGTCAACGCGTGGATTGGCATAGCGATTGCTCCGCAACGATCGTGTCATGCAGATTTCTTTAATCGAACTCGTCTCCCTCCTTGGGTATTCGGGTAAGTTGAGCGGCCAAACGGTCCCACTTCGCTCACCGTCGCCGACGGTTCGCGGCGTTTCGATCGATTCGCGAACGATCGAGCCCGGCCAAGTCTTCTTTGCCATTCGCGGGCCACATTTCGACGGGCACAACTTCGTCGAGCAGGCGTTCGAAAGAGGGGCAGTTGCGGCGGTGGTCGAACAAGCGTTTTTCGACCGCGCTCCTGCGAAACTCGCGCTTTCACTTGTCCCGGTCACGGAAACGGCCGAGGCGATTCAAAAACTCGCGCGCGGAGTGAGGCGGCGATGGGGAGGGCGAGTCATCGCCGTGACGGGGAGCACGGGAAAAACCACCACCAAGGAGATGATTGCGGCCTTGCTTGGGGCGAGACTTAAGGTCCTCAAATCGCCTGGGAATCTCAACAACGACTATGGCTTACCGCTGGCGCTCCTAAAGCTTGAACCGCCGGACCAAGCGGCAGTTGTGGAGCTGGCCATGTCCAGACCGGGGGAAATCGCACGCTTGGCCCGTGTCGCCGGGCCCGAAATCGGGGTAGTGACCAACGTAGCGCCCGTCCACCTCCAGTTCTTCGGATCCCTGACCGAGATTGCGAGCGCGAAGCGGGAACTCATCGAGAACTTGGCGCCGCCTTCGACGGCGATTCTGAATTTCGACGACTCGCGCGTCCAAGCTTTCCGCGAAGGCTTCAGCGGCCAAGCGGTGACCTTTGGCATGGGGGAGGGGGCTGACTTCCGAGCTGTCGAAATTACTCGTGCGACGCCCGCCGGCACGCGATTTCGGCTGATTGCGCGGGCACTCGATGGGGAGTTTTATTTGCCGCTGCCGGGGCTCCATAACATCCAGAACGCGCTCGCGGCCTTGGCAGCAGCGAGCTTGTTCAATATACCTCGAAAGGAGCTACAGGCGGCGCTTGGGGGGTTTGCAAATTTGCCGCAGCGCAGCGAAATTCTTACACTCTTAGACGGCGTCACGCTTATCAATGACTGCTATAACTCGAATCCGCTGGCGATGGAGCGCATGCTCGAGACGCTCGCCGCTTGGGGGGCGGTGCGGCGCATCGTCGTCGCCGGAGAAATGCTCGAGCTCGGGCCTTCCTCTCCTGAATGGCACCGAAAGGTCGGCCGAAAGGCCGCCCAGTCGCGTGTGGACTGGCTGCTGGGGGTTCAAGGAGACGCGCAACACCTCCTCGACGGCGCGTTCGAGGCGGGCCTGCCGGCCGAGCGCCTGCGTTTCTTCCCCTCCGCCGCGGCCGCGGCCGAATTCCTTGCTGCACTGGTCCGACCCGGCGACGTGGTGCTGGTAAAAGGCTCGCGCGGGGTCCACCTGGAAAAGGTGGTCGAGTTCGTGAAATCGCAGGAGAAGTCAGAAGCCAGAAGCCAGAAGAAACCACTGCCCATACTGACTCCTGACTCCTGACTTCGGCCTCCCGGAGTCGAAAGAGCGTTCATGTTCTATTTCCTTTACCTCTGGCTCCACTCTGACGTTCACCTATTCAACCTTTTCCGCTACATCACTTTTCGCACGGCCTCGGCAAGCCTGACGGCGCTGCTGATGTCCCTGGCGTTCGGCCCTTGGGTTATTGGTAGGCTTAAGCACTTCCAAGTGGGCCAGTACATCCGGGAGGAAGGGCCACGGGCTCACCAAGCCAAGGCCGGAACGCCGACCATGGGCGGTGTGCTCATCATGCTCTGCGTTGTCGTTCCGACGCTGTTGTGGTCCGACTTATCGAACGTCTTCGTATGGTTGGTTCTGACGGTCAGCGTGGCGTTTGCCGGAGTTGGATATTACGATGATTACCAAAAAGTTCGGCGGCGCCAGAACCTCGGCCTCCCCGCGCGGGCGAAGTTTCTGGTGCAAGTCCTCATTAGCTTCGTCTTCGGAGTGGCGCTGATACTGTTTGCCGCCCTGGGATATTATTCGACCGACTTGACGTTCCCTTTTATCAAGAGGCTTCATCCCGGCCTGGTCATTCGCTCTCTGCTGACCAATCCTTGGATGTACCCCTTGGCCTATCTGCCATTCATCGCGTTTGTGGTGTTCCTGCTGGTGGGGTCGTCGAACGCCGTGAATTTGACGGACGGGCTGGATGGCTTGGCCATCGGATGCGTAATCATTACGGCCTCAGCGCTGACGGTGCTGACCTACGTGGCGGGCCACGCGGTGCTGGCGGGCTATCTCGAGGTCGAACACCAGCCGAGGGTCGGGGAGCTGACCGTTTTCTGCGGCGCCATGGTGGGCTCCAGTCTGGGCTTCCTTTGGTACAACGCCTATCCGGCGGAGATGTTCATGGGGGACGTGGGCTCGCTGGCGCTCGGCGGAGCGATTGCCGCGGTGGCAGTGGCCATCAAGCAGGAGTTGCTCCTGCCTTTTGTGGGCGGGATCTTCGTGGTGGAAGCGCTTTCGGTAATTCTCCAAGTGGCATCTTACCGGCTGCGCAAAAAACGCATTTTCAAGATGGCGCCACTCCACCACCATTTCGAGTTGAAGGGGTGGAAGGAGTCGAAAATTATCGCCCGGTTCTGGATCGTGGCGCTGATTTTCGCGCTCTTCGCGCTGACAACGCTGAAGTTGAGGTGAACACGTCCGTGGCTGGCTGTCCGTTGTCAGTGATTAGCGGAGACGAAACTCGAAACTCGAAATTCGACGCGAGTTTCGATTTTCGAATTTCGGCTTTTGACAACGGACAACGGGCCACGGACTACTGACAACGGACGGTTTGACGTTTGGAATTTCTGCGCATAAAATGCGCAATAACGGCGGCGCGGCTTGTGGCCGGGGCAAGCAACCTCGAGATCGGCCGCCTTCGAGTGAAGAGCTTCGATCCGTTTCCGATCTTCGGATTTCGAATTTCGAGTTTCTAATCGCATGGCCAGGCCTAAGTCGTTTCGCAACCCGACGCGGGTGAGCTTGACGCTTGACCGGCGAACTTTGATCAACGCCCGCCGAGTGGCGCGGCGCGTGCAGCGCTCGCTTTCCGAGGTTGTCTCGGAGATCCTGAACGGCCACTTCCGCAAGAACGGGCGGCGAGAGAGGCCGGTGTGATGGACGTTCGAAGCCGTAGCAACGGCCCCTCTGAGGGCGGGAGTCCGCCGGCCCGATTCTCATCGGGCCAGAGACCGGACCCGCCAGAGCCGACCCACGAGCCAGATGCCAGCGGCACGCAGGCAGGCCCGATTATCCGAGGCAAGCGCGTGCTGGTAATGGGCCTCGGGCGCAGCGGGCGCGCGACGGCGATTTGTCTGGCCAAGCGCGGCGCCATCGTCACCGTTACCGACCTCAGGCCTCCGGCGGCTTTTAAGGCCGAAATCGCCGAGCTGATGGCCTACAAGGTGGGCTTGGAACTCGGCGCCCCGATTAACTCCATCAGGGAAGCAAGCTTCTTTGAGAATGATCTGGTGGTCGTCAGTCCGGGCGTTCCCTGGGACGCGCCGCTGCTCGTCGCCGCGCGTAAGCGGCGCGTCCGCGTGGTGCCGGAGATCGAGGTGGCGAGCTGGTTTTTGGCCCAGCCGATCCTCGGCATTACAGGCTCGAACGGCAAGACCACCACCACGACGCTGGTCGGGAAAATGCTCGAAGCTTCGGGCTTTCGGACTTTCGTGGGAGGGAACATCGGCGTGCCGCTAATTTCCGCCGTGGATACGGTTCCCGCCGGCGTGTGGCTGGTGACGGAGCTGAGCAGTTTCCAACTGGAGGGCATCGAAAGCTTCCGGCCGCGCGTGGCCATGCTCCTCAATCTCAGCCGGAATCATTTGGACCGCCACCCTAGCTTTGAGGCGTACGTCTCCGCCAAGGCGCGCATCTTCAAGAACCAGCGGGCGGACGACATAGCGGTGATAAACGCCGACGATGAAAACGTGATGCGCCTTGCGCCCTCCATCGCCTCGCGCAAGGTTTTCTTTAGCCGGCGGCAAAACCTTCCCGAAGGCGTATTCGTTTCGAAGGGCGAGCTCCGCTACCGCGTGGGAAACCTCGAGCGGGGGCTTCTCGACACCGCCGAGATCCCGCTGCGCGGCGCCTACAACATCGAAAACGTTGCGGCGGCCGCGGCGGCGGCGGCGACCATCGGCGCGGACTTCGACGCCCTGCGCCAAGCCGTCAAACGCTTCCCCGGCGTCGAGCATCGCCTGGAATTCGTCCGCGAAATCCGCAAGGTGCAGTTCTTTAATGACTCGAAGGCGACGAGCGTGGATGCCACTGCGAAATCTCTCTCCGCCTTCGAGCGCGGCGTGCATTTGATTCTGGGCGGAAAAGACAAGGGCGCGCCCTACGTGCCGCTCTGGCCGCTTGTCCGCGAACGCGTCAGCGAAGTGCTGGTCATCGGCGAGGCGGCGAAGAAAATCGCTCATGACCTGGCGGGAGCGGCGGAGATTATCCCCGCCGGAACTCTCGAAACGGCCTTTGAAGAAGCTTTCAGACGCGCCTCGCCGGGCGACGTTGTCCTGCTCGCCCCGGCTTGTTCGAGCTACGACCAGTTTCAGGACTTCGAGCATCGCGGGCGCGTGTTCAAGGAGCTGGTGGAGAGGCTGGCGAGGGACGTCGAGGCGCTACCGCTTGAGTTGCAGCCACGCAATCCTTCGCCCTCCGAAAATCCGAAGGCCGCCCGAATAGCCGAGGTGAGCGCTCAGAGGCCGCCCGGCCCTTCGCCGATTACCGGCGAGCGCTCGATATCGCAAGCGGGCAGAATACCGGCGCCAGTCGCTCGGCCCTCCGCGCCAACCCCTCAACCTTCCGGGGCGGCGGCAGAGGAGCCTTCCGCACGGCCTTCGGCCCCGGCCGGCCACGAGTGGCACTACGTTTACGAGGTGAGCGCGGAGGAAAACGCTCCGCCTCATGAGCAGTTGCCGCAGGAGTTCGACGACACGCTTGAGCTTCAAGCGGAGCAATCCGAGCAGCCCGTCGAGGAGTTGACCGATGCTTGCATGCCCTTTGAAGTACGGGCTGACGCTCGCGCTTCGGGGCCGGCGCCGCCGGTCCGGGTTGAAGCGAGGCGGGGTAAAACTAAGCGGCGCAACAACTGAGCGATGGCCAAGCAACTAGAATCCGACCGCATTCTTTTCGGCGCCGTAGTGGCACTGGTACTCTTTGGCTGCCTGATGGTTTACAGCGCCTCGGCCGTCCTCGCGGCCGAACAGTACGGTTCGAGCTACCATTTCTTGCTGCGCCAGGTCTTTTGGGCGATCTTAGGCTTGGCTCTGATGTTGGTGATGATGAACGTGGAATACCCTCGGCTGGCGAGTCCGCTGGTGGTGTTTCCCGCGCTCGCCATCGAGCTGGTCTTGCTGGCGGCCGTGCTCCTCGTCGCGCCCTCGCACAACGCCCACCGCTGGCTGCGCTGGGGCGGGGCGAGCTTCCAGCCCTCGGAACTGGCGAAAGTGGTGACGGTGATATTCCTCGCCTATTTTCTCGAAACCCGCCGCCGCAAAATCAACGACTGGAAACACACTCTGGCGCCGGTGGCGCTGGTGGCAGGCGCCACGGTGGCGCTGGTCTTGAAGGAGCCGGACCTCGGGACTTCCCTCGCCATCGTCTTGATCGTCGCGGCGATGCTCTTCGCGGCGGGAATGCACTTGCGATATTTTGCCTATGGCGCGCTCGCGGCTGTGCCGCTCCTTTACATCCTCGTCTTCCACGTGGCTTATCGCTATCGGCGAATCACGGCATTCCTCGATCCTTACGCCGACCCGCAGGGCGTGGGCTTCCAGATCATTCAGTCCACGATCGCTGTCGGCACGGGCGGCATCGCGGGCGTAGGGTTGATGGACGGGAAACAGAAGCTTTTCTTCTTGCCCGAGCCCCACACGGATTTCATCTTTGCGGTCATTGGAGAAGAACTGGGCCTGGTGGGGTCCCTGGCGGTGCTGGCGCTGTTCGCGGTCATTCTGGTGCGCGGCCTGCGCGCGGCCATGCGCTGCCGGAGCGGTTTCGGCCGGCTGCTCGCCACGGGCCTCACCGTGATGGTGGTGGGGCAGGCGCTGGTGAACATCAGCGTGGTTGTCGGCGTGCTCCCCACCAAAGGGATTCCCCTCCCCATGCTCAGTTACGGAGGAACGTCGCTGGTGATGAACCTCATGGCGATGGGGATTTTGCTGAATATCTCCCAGCACTCCAGTTGAAGCCTGCCTCGGGCAGGCGAGCGAGGGCGGACAGGTGCAGGCGCTCGAAACGCAAGCCGAAATCCCGACTCCGCAGGCGCGGGGTGCGGCAGAGGGCCGCGCAAAGCCTGAGAGGGAAGAGTCCGTGGCCGGCCGCCGCAGTGCGGAGACCGTTCGCGTCCTCATGGTGGCCGGGGGGACGGGCGGGCACATTTATCCAGCGCTCGCCGTCGCCGAGGAATTGCGGCGCCGGTCGGCGAACGACGAGAGCATCGAATTCCAGATCGAGTTTCTGGGGACGAAGAGGAGTCTTGAGAACCGGGTCATTCCCTCGGCCGGCTTCGTCCTACACGCCGTCGAGGCCCAAGGTCTGAAAGGCATCCGCGGCTGGCGGCGGATTCAAAACTTCATGGTTTTGCCTCGAAGCTCGATAGAATCGGCGATGGTGCTGCGGAATTTTCAGCCGCAGGTGGTGGTAGGGGCAGGCGGCTACTTGGCTGGCCCGGCGATGGTCGAAGCGGCGCTCAAAGATATCCCAACGCTGCTCATCGAGCCGAACGCTCAGCCGGGTTTTACCGGCCGCGCCATCGCGCCCCTGGTCCGTGTGGTGGCGGCGGGGTTTGCGGAAACCGCGGTTTTTTTCGGCGACAAGGCCCACTTGACGGGCTGTCCCGTGCGGCCAGTCTTCCACACCCTTCTGCCGAAAGACCATCGGCCGCCCTGGACGCTTCTGGTGATGGGCGGGAGCCAAGGGTCGCGCGCCATCAACGAATGTGTTTGCCAAGCTTATCCTACGCTGGCTCGGAAGTTTGAGGGATTGAGGCTCATTCACCAGACTGGCGAAAAGGATTACGCCGCCACGTGTGAGGCCTACGCCCGTGCCTCGAAGGGCGAAGGATTCCAGGGCGTCCTGGACGTGCGGGCCTTCATTGACGACGTTCCGGCCGCGATGGCGGAGGCGGACTTGCTGCTCTGCCGAGCCGGGGCGGTGACGGTGGCGGAAATCGCGGCAGCGGGGAAGGCGGCAATTTTTGTGCCTTTTCCGCAGGCTGCCGACCAGCACCAGCTCGCCAATGCGCGCGCTCTTGAGCGAGTGGGCGGGGGGCGTATCATCGAGCAGCGGGAGCTGGCACCCGAGCGGCTGGCCGAAGAGGTCGCGGGACTTTTGTCGGCCCCGGCAGCGCTACTCGGCATGGAGCAGCGCGCGCACCAGATGGCTCGGCCGGACGCGGCAGCGCAAATCGCCGACTTGGTCGAAAAACTGGCGGGCTTGGGGCCGCGGGAAAGAAACAGGGACGAGTATGCTCGGTAAAATTCGCAAAATTCATTTCGTGGGTATCGGCGGAATCGGGATGAGCGGGATCTCCGAGGTCCTGATCAACCTTGGGTTCACGGTCTCGGGTTCGGACCTGAAGGCGTCGGCGGTGACGGCACGGCTGGCACGGCTTGGCGCGCGGGTCTTCGAAGGGCACCGCGCCGAGAACGTCCGAGGCGCGGAAGTGGTGGTAATTTCATCCGCCGTCCGCCCCGACAACCCGGAAATCCTTGAGGCAGGCCGGCTGAAGGTCCCGGTGATTCCGCGCGCTGAGATGTTAGCCGAGCTGATGCGGCTGAAATTTTCCATTGCCGTCGCTGGCGCGCACGGGAAAACCACCACCACCTCGATGATCGCCGTGATGCTGGCGCAGGCGGGCCTGGACCCGACAGCCGTCATCGGCGGCCGACTGGACGCGTTCGGCTCAAGCGCGCGGCTGGGCAAAGGCGAGTTGATGGTGGTCGAAGCCGACGAAAGCGACAAGTCGTTTCTTTGCCTTCTGCCTTCCCTCGCCGTGGTCACCAACATTGACCGCGAGCACCTGGACCAGTACCGCGACCTCGACGATATTGGGGACGCCTTCGTCGCCTTCATGAACCGCGTGCCTTTTTTCGGCGCCGTCGTCGGCTGCGTGGATGCGCCGTGGGGGCCACTGTTCCGGGCGCTCGCTCAGCGCGTCCACCGGCGCGTGACGACTTACGGCATCGAGCCGGGCGCGGATGTGACCGTCCCGCCCGGCGGGATGGAGCTGGTCCCGCACGGCGCCGAGTTCGAAGCCCACGCCCGGGGGAAATCGCTCGGGCGCTTCTCCATCCGCATCCCGGGCCGGCACAACGTCCAGAATGCTCTCGCCGGTGTGGCCGTGGGGCTGGAACTGGACCTCACGGTCGCCCAAATTCGGGAAGGGCTGGGGCAATTCCGGGGCGCCGACCGGCGGTTCCAAGTGAAGGCGGAAGCGAACGGCGTCACGTTGGTTGACGACTACGGCCATCATCCTTCCGAAATCCGGGCCACGCTCGAAGCGGCGCGGCAACGGGGGGCGCGGCGGATTCTCGCCATCTTCCAGCCTCATCGCTATACGCGCACGATGTTCCTGATGGACGATTTCGCGCACTGCTTCGACGCCTGCGACCGGGTTTACGTGCTCGATATCTATGCGGCCAGCGAGCCACCCATTCCCGGCGTCACCTCCGAGCGGCTGGTCGAGAGAATGAAGGAACTCGGCTTCGACCGCGCGAGCTACGCGGCTTCGGAGGAAACCGCGGTCAAGGAATTGTTGGCTCGGGCCGAGCCGGGCGATTTGCTGATCACCATCGGCGCGGGAAGCATCTCCAAAACCGCCGAACTAGTGGCCGAAGCGCTCGCGGGCCCCTCGACTTCGCTCGGGGCGGTGAGCTTCCCGAACCGCGTCCCCGCGCGCGAGTAGGTTGAGACATGGCGAGAAGAGACGATATTCCGAGTGAGCTTGACGCCGAGGATGTATCTCCCTTTCGGCGGAGGACGCGCGAAGTGGTTGTCCGCCGAGGGCGCGTGCCGCGTCGCTTAGGGGCGATTCTGAAGTGGATTTCGCTCACGGCGCTGGTCGCGGCGCCGCTGGTCTACGGCGGCTACGAATTGGCCGCTTACGCCCTGACCTCGCCGCGGTTTTCCGTGCGTTCGGCCGAAGACGTCGTTCTGGTCGGAAACCGCTTCGTCACGCGGGATGATATCCTGAACGCGCTGGGGATGACGTCGGAGGGGCGGGGGGCAGGGGCAAACATCCTCCAGGTGTCGCTCGAGGAGGTGCGGCGGCAAGTGGAATCCCTTGCCTGGGTGCGCTCCGCCACCGTTGCGCGCAGTTATCCCAACCGGCTGGTGATTCGAATCGTCGAGCGCGTTCCCATCGCCTTCCTGAACGTCGGGGGACGGGTGAAGTTGGTGGACGAGGAAGGCATTGTGCTCGACAAGCCTGATGGCGCATCCTTCGCCTTTCCGGTGCTCGCGGGATTGGACGCGGCATCCAACCCGGCAGACGAGCGCGCACGGGTGGCCATGTTTCAGAAATTCATGCGCGAGGTCGGCGACGATGCCTTCGCCTCCGGCTGGCTGATCTCGGAGGTGAGCCTCTAATATCCCGATTACGTTCAGGCGGTGCTGGTGGAGGGGCTGGCGACGATTCAAGTGCATTTTGGTCATGAGGATTTCGCGGAGCGCCTCGGGAATTTCTTGCGGCTTCTTCCCGAGGTTCAAAAGACCCACGCGATTGTGGACTCTGTGGACTTGCGCTATCGCGGCCAGATCGTCGTCAA
>Ga0066709_100000933_pt1 | contig 17910 bp, 14 predicted proteins | sample GraSoiAngelo_158_FD_79665 | JGI IMG/M metagenome (GOLD analysis project Ga0066709, IMG submission 79665) | Grasslands soil microbial communities from the Angelo Coastal Reserve, California, USA - 14_1009_16_30cm | ecosystem: Environmental > Terrestrial > Soil > Grasslands | place: USA...
CCGGCAACAACCTGTAGAAACGCTTGTTGCGCTTGTCTTCTTCGCGCCACTGGCTGGCCAACAGGCCTTGGCTCTCCAGCCGCAGCAGCAGCGGATAAAGCGTACCTTCGTCGATGGCCAGACCATCGTCCGCCAGCGCCTTCGGACCGGAGAAGCCTCGGGGGTCGCGAATTCTAAGCTTTTCCACGACCCCCGTCCTTGCCGAGTAGGCTCAGAGATGCGATAAATGCATCGGAAACCTGCAGCCGCATTGAGCCAAATCTCAAGAATCACTCTGGTTGTCCTGGTAGCGCTAATCGCCTTGTTCTTGATGGCGAGACTTCGCTATGCGGGAAAGGCGCCTGTCACCTTGCCCGCGGAACACTGTGATCCTGACCTGTGGATGCATGTTTATGAGAAGGAAAGGCTGCATGTAGTCGCGGAGTGTACCGCCGTCGAGGGTCGCGTGGTCTCCCTGCACGCCGCATCGGATGGCGATTTACACATCGCGCTCGATCCCGAACGTAAATCGGTTCTGAATCTGGTCAACGTGATGCATGCCCATGGCGCACTCGTCGTGGAGGTAATCTGCGAGCACCCACCCGCCGATGCAGTTGATAAAGCCGCATGCGGGGCGTTCCATTCGCAGATCACAATTCCCCATGTCGGCGATCGTGTTCGCGTCACCGGCGCCTACGTCACCGACCGTGACAACGGTTGGAATGAAGTTCATCCCGTTACCCGCATCGAAATTCTCCGCTAAAGACGATTCCGGCGATGACTCAGCCTTTCACGCTATCCAGCAGCGGGTGCCCCGTCCTTGTCTCTGCGCTCTTTGCAGAGACAGGGCGGGGACTTGACTTAGGCGGCAAACGAAAGGCCAGGCCAGCCCCCAAAGTCACGTAGCCGTGATTCTTCCGGTAAAATGCGAAGAAAGCAACATGGATGTATTTGCCATCTTGAGCGATAAGTTACGTTCAATTGAACGGTTTCACGGTATCGCGTCTAGTAGTTTCGCGGAAATTAGAGGAAATCCACAGCGGCGGCGATACATGTCAGCGCGTTGCTCTCCCAATCAATCAGCGTCACACTCCAGCCGACACCACCTGCCCCGGAGCCGCGACCAGCGATTCCCGCTCCGCCAGATTCTGGCGATAGCGCACATGCCGCCAGCGCGTCACCTCGACCAGCGGCTTCCACACCGTGTTCACCAAGTCGTGCTTGATCAGCAGGTGCCAGAAGCGATTAGAGCGCTTGTAGAGGTATGACATCGCCAGATACAGAGGAACAGCCTGCCAGTCTTCCGGCCGCCTGCGCCAGATGGACGCGTGCGAGAACAGGCGCTGGTAGATCCAGGCGTAGCCGTGCTCCAGTTCTTTCGGCGTCATGTGCCTGGGTTGAAAGACGGCGTGGGCGGTGTCGTAGAGCGTCCAGTCGCGATGCAGGATGCGCCCCTGCGATTCCATCTGACGGAAGAGCGGCGTCGCCGGATACGGCGTGAGGATGTGGAACGTGGAACACTCCAGCCGGTTCTCTTCAATCCACTCGGCAGTGCGCGCGAACACGTCTTTGCGGTCGTGGTCGAAGCCGAGCACGAACGACCCATTCACCTGGATGCCGTTGTCGTGCAAGATTCGCACCCGCCGGGCATAGTCGGAAGTCTTGGGAGTCTTTTTGTGCGCATCGGCGAGGTTGTCGTCGGAGAGCGATTCGAATCCGATGAAGACGCCGGTACAGCCGGCCAAGGCCATGTTGCGGATCAGAGAGGGGTCGTCGGTGACGTCGATGGTGACGGCGGCGCTCCAGATTTTGTTCAGTGGCCGCAGCGCGTTGCAGAGCGCGTGCAGGTAGTCGCGACGCGAACCTAGATTGTTGTCGATGAACACGGCATACGGCTGATTGTCGCCTTTGAATTCATCGACCACCTGTTGCGGGCGGCGCATGCGATACGGCATGCGCAGGCCGTCGGTCGCGAGATAGCAGAAGCCGCAGCGGTTGTGGCATCCGTGCGTGGCGATCAAGCTGGTTGTGGTAAGGAAGCTGTGGCGCGGGAGAATGGGGCGCCGCGGCGATGGATCGCCGCAGTAGTCGTTTTCGTACGTCGCAACATAGCGAGGCTGAAGACAGCCGGCTTCCACGTCGCGCAGAATCCGCGGCCAGAGCTGGACACCGTCGCCGAGCGCGAGCGCGTCGGCATGGGGCGCACATTCATCGGCGCAAGAGAGAACATGCAGCCCGCCGAAGATCACCTTCGCGCCGCAAGCGCGGTACCAGTCAGCGAGTTCATAGGCACGCCGCGCGAAGGTCAAGTGCACCGTGATGCCAACCACCTGCGGCATGGGACGAAAAGGAGGGCGGCCATCGAGTAGATTCTCGTCAAAGTACTCAACGCGCCAATGATTGGGCGTAGTCGCAGCGAAGCTGGTCAAGGCCAGGCTCGGCGTCAGCACATGCTTGCCGAAGCTGGCATTGGCATCCTTGGGATAGAAAGGGTTGATCAGCAGCGCATAGTGCGGCTCAACCGGGCCCACGGATTCGTTCGAATTAAGCGCCGGCGCGGTGGTCATTTCGGGAGGGATCCAGCGCTTCTTCACCTGCCGGAGGAAGGGCTCGTCGGATGCGATCATGCACCGACTTTATGTTACAAAGTACTTCGGGTCAAGAAATTCTTACAGCGAGGCTCTTACCCGTGAACCGCCAGAGGACAAATTCCGGTAGAGACGGAAGATTGAATTTGAAAGGGGAAAAAGGTCGTGCCCGAGACAAGAACGCCCCGGGCTTTCTCAACAGTGCTTAGCTCATCGTAAGCACTACTCGGAATCTCGCCCTTCCTCTGATCATTTGCGCATAGGCCTCGGCAGCCTTCGCCAGCGGATACCCCTCAATCATCGGACGAACGCCGCTGAGCCAGCTGAATCGCAGCGTGTCTTCCGAATCCTTGGCCGTTCCGGAGGGCCATCCCTGGAGGGCCTTGCGCCCACCGATGAGTTGCACCGGGGTGACAGTCAGAGAATCAAACCCTGCTCCTACAATCAATAACTTTCCGTTCGCCGCTAGCCCGTCGACCAGAGCAGAAATCGATTTCGAATCCGGCGCGGTGGCAAGGATCACGCCCGCTCCTCCAAGTTTCTGCAGCGCCTCGGCAGGAGGGCCGGCACTCGTGTCGACATATTCGTGGGCTCCCAGCTTCTTGGCTAGCGGCTGCTTGCCCTGGCCGCGGCCGACGGCGACGGTGCGGAAGCCCATCTGCCGGGCGTACTGAATTCCGAGATGACCCAGGCCGCCAATGCCCTGCACGGCTACCAGATCGCCGGCGCGCGCTCCAGAGTTGCGCAGCGAGTTGAATACTGTAATCCCAGCGCAGAGTAGTGGTGCGGCTTCAGCAGCAGGCAAATCGTCGGGCATTCCGGCAACCGCTTCTGCGGGCGCGACCATGTATTCGCTGTAGCCGCCATCGAAGGTGATGGCGGTAATCTTCTCGAATTGGCAGAGAATAAAGTCGCCACGGCGGCAGGCGTCGCATTGGAAGCAGTGCCCGCCGTGCCATCCGACACCCACGCGCTGGCCGGGCTTCCACAATGTGACGTCGGCACCGATGGCGTCGATGCGGCCGGCGATCTCATGCCCGGGCACGCGCGGATATTGAATTCCCGGCCAGTATCCTTCTTTGACCAGCGCATCACTGTGGCAGATGCCACCGGCTTCGACCTTGATGCGTACCTGCCCGCGACCGGGCTCGGGAATCGGACGCTCGACAACTTCAAAATTTCCACCCGGCTTGCTGATTTGCACCGCCTTCATGAGGGAACCTTTCCAATCCAGTGAGAGAAGCTTAGGGTTCACAAGGCACAGGCCGTGTTACGTGAATAGATCAGAATGGGACGCAATGGTTGCAACAAAATCCGCAGGTGCACACCGGATACGGTTGCCGCTATCCGATTTTCCGAATTGCTTCGTCGATCCGGGCCAGTGCTACGTCCTTGCCTAGAACTTCCAGTGTTTCGAACAGCGGTGGCGCATTCTTGCGGCCGCAAACGGCGACGCGGATGGGCTGGAACATCTGTCCGGCCTTGACGCCGAGTTCCTGGGCGGCCGTGCGAAGAGTTTGGTCCAGCGCATCGTGCTTGAATTCAACAATGGCTAGCACTTCTTTCGCGCGCTTCAGAACTCTCAAAGCCATCGCCGCATCCCCTTTTTGCGGGATGAGTTCAGCGGGATCGTAAGGCGGAAGCTGGTCGACGAAGAAGAAGTCAGCCGCGGCGAGCACCTCACGCAAAAGCTTGATGCGCTCGCGGATGAGGGGCGTGATGCGAAGCATCTTCTCTGGCGTGAGGTTGAATCCGGCTTCGCGCACGATGGGCAGCAGACGGGCGCTTAGGTCTTCGACGGGCAGGGCGCGGATATGCTCGGCATTGAGCCAGAGTGCCTTAGGGTCGAATGTTTCTTCGGGGTTGAGATCGGCGGGCGAGGGCGCCCGCCCCACATCCGGTTTGGAAAACTCCTTGAAGTTCACCACCGCGTTCGCACGGTTGATGCCTCCCAACGAGAACGCGTCGATCAGTTCCTGACGGCCCATCTGCTCACGATCGTTTTTCGGAGACCAGCCCAAGAGGCACAAAAAGTTGATAAAGGCCTCGGGCAGGAACCCGGCATCGCGGTACGTAGTGACGCTCACCACCGGCCCGTGACGGCGCTTGGAGAGTTTCGTTCCGTCCGGTGCGACCAAAAGTGGGAGGTGCGCAAATTGCGGCGGCGTGAAACCGGCAGCTTCAAAGATCAGCACATGCTTGAAAGTGTTGGTGAGATGGTCCTGGCCGCGAATGATATGACTGATGCGCAGGTCGGCGTCATCCGCGCACGAGGCCAGGTGATAGGTAGGCATGCCGTCGGACCGTAGTAGCGCGAAATCTTCGATATCGACCGCAGACTTCATCTGCTCGCCATAGACGGCATCGGTGAAACGGACAAGTTGTCCGCCCTCGCGCGGAACGCGGAAGCGCAGTGCAAAAGGTTCTCCGGCAGCGGCGCGGCCGTCGCTCTCCTCCCGCGAGAGTTCGCGCATGCCCGGGTTGAACAGCCACGTGCCTTGTGCGCCGGATTTCTCGCTGTCGTCGGTGTGCGCGGGAGTAAAGTCCCGGTAAGCGAGACCTTTCTGGAAGATGGTCTCGGCCATCTGGCGGTGGAGTTCGCCGCGTTCGGACTGTTTGTACTCCTCATCCCAGCTGAGATCCAGCCACTTCAAGCCCTCAAAAATGGACTGGACCGAAGCCTCCGTATTGCGTTCCACGTCGGTGTCGTCGAGGCGGAGAATCATTGTTCCACGCTTGTGGCGAGCGTATAACCAATTGAAAATAAAGGTTCGCGCGCTACCGACATGAAGAAATCCCGTGGGCGACGGAGCGAACCGAACCCGAGGCTTGGGTGGGGATACGGGGGCTGGCGATAGGCTCATTCGAAATCCTTTCGGATGTTACGGGCGGGGGAAAAGTATCGTCAAGCTAAGGCGAGTAGAAGCATGTCCGCAGGTACATGATTTCACGTCTTGTGCGCCGCATGCGACTGTACTTAAATCTTGTTGTGTTCGCTTCCGCGCTATGACAGCATTGAAGCGTTGCTTCCCCCAAAAGTGATTGTCGGGTCTGTGCGGGGAACCCTTCGCCAGGCACATGAATAGTGTAGCTATCAGCCAGGTGGTCATCCCGGGCGTCGTCTCGGCGCTCCTCTTCCTTGTATTCACGTACCTCCACGAACAGAGCAGACAGGCGTACTTTCGCGCCTGGCAGTTGGCTTGGGCGGCGTACTCGCTGCACTACGGGCTGGATGCGTTCTCGTTTTACAGCGCCGCCTCTCCGCTGACGTACTTCGTCAGCTCCCTCCTTCTGTTCGCAATGGCTCTGTGCATCTTTATTTCCACACGTTTGATGCGCGGGTCGTACCGCTTCCGCTGGTTTGACGCGGCCGTTGGGGCGGTGGGAGTTGTTCTCTCCTACCTGTCATTACGCGGACACATGGTCGACGGTAGCTTCCAGCCGGATGCACAACCCACGCTGCGTCTGGGTTTGGCACTCGCGGCCATCCTTCTCTACTCGTCGGCAGTCTTCTACATCAATGGCCACAAGCGGGGATCTCTTGCCTTCCAGGTCCTTGGTTTGGCGCTGGCTCTGTGGGCGGCGCTGAGGGGTATTCGACAACTCCACAACCAATGGGGCGAGAAGTTAGGGAGCGCCGGCAGTCTGTTTGGGCCCGTTACGCAGATGCTGCTGGGCATCGCCATGGTCATGGTGCTGTTCGAGAGCCAGCGCAACGCGGTGCAGGAGAACACGCTCGCTCTCTCCACGCTCGGAGTCGATCCGCGACGTCTACTCTCCGCCCAAGAGCTCATTCCAAGTATGCAGGCCGCCCTGGAGCGGCTGATGAGTGCGCTGCCGATGCGGCGTGCGGCCATTCACATCTCGGAGCGGTGGCGCGGACTTCTGCCGTCGGTGCAGCAGGGATTTTCCGGTGAATTCCTGGAAGCGCTGGAGAAGAACGGGGTTGGCGATTACATCTCGGATCTGGCCTATCGGCAAAGCGGGATCCTCACGGTTCATGATTTGTCTGAGATGACTGAGCCTTTGCCCGCAGGACCAATCGGCAGTTTTGCTGACTTCAAGAAGGCTTTAACGGCCGCAGATATCAATCACCTGACGGCTGTAAGCCTGCAAACCCGCCAACAGAACTTTGGCGTCATCCTGTTTCCTCATGCTGAGCGCAGGGCGTTTGGTTCTTCCGGTCCGCGGCTGATGGTAGGACTGGCGTTGCAGCTGGGTCTCACCCTCGAAAACTATGTCATCACCCACGATGCGCACCGGAGAACCAAGGAATCCGAATTGCTCACCCAGATCGGGCAGGCCATCAGCTCGCGCCTGGACCAGGACGAGGTCCTGCGCACCATCCAAACCGAGCTGGGACAGATTTTCGATACCAGCAACTTCTACATCGCGTTCCAGGAAGGCGACGAGATCCGCTTTGAACTCGAAGTAGTCGATAGTAGCGTCCTTGCCAAGCGATCGCGCAAGGCTGAGAACGCTTTCACCGAATATGTGATTCGTACGGGACAGCCCCTGCTGATTCGCTCGGACCTGGAGAAGACGCGATCGCGGCTGGGCATCACATACATCCCGGAGCAACCAGCCAAGTGCCTCATCACCGTGCCTGTTTTCCTGGGGAACAAGCCGACGGGTGTCATGGTGGCGATGAGCACGCAGAAAGAATACGTCTTCGAACAGCGCGATCTGGACGTGCTGACGACGGCGGCTGGGCAGGTCTCGGTCGCGGTCGAGAATGCGCGCCTCTTTGCCGAGGAGCAGCGCCGTTCCCGGCAACTGGCGTTCCTGAACAACATCTCCCGCACAGCTATCTCGAGCGACGATCCAGTCCACATGTTGGGACAGATCGTGGGAGAGATCCAAAAGAATTTCAGTTTCGATCACATCGGCATTGGCCTGCTCGACTACGGAACCAAAGAGATTGAGATCAAGGCCGAAGCCGGGGCGACGGCGCACGCCATGGGCAAGCGCATCCCCCTCGGAACGGGCATTCTTGGCCGCGTGGCGCGCACCGGCGAACGCGCCCTGGTGCAGAATGCGGTTCAGGGACAGCTCTCGGGAATCTTGCCCGAGTCGCGGGCCGTCTTGTGCATTCCGATCACTTATGGCGAAACACTGCTGGGAGTTCTGAACATCGAGAGCCGCAACGAAAGCGCGTTCTCGCCGCAGGATGTGCTGATCCTCAACACCCTCGCCGACTTGCTCGCGACTGCCCTGCATAACGCATTCGTCTTCCAGAAACTGCAGCAGCAGTCGATTACCGACGGCCTGACCGGAATCAAGACCCGCCGTTTCTTCTGGGAAGCGCTGTCGGCCGAGTGGAAGCGCGCTTCGCGCTCGGGACGCCCTTTCTCAGTGGTGCTCATCGATCTCGACAAGTTCAAAGAGGTCAACGACACCATGGGGCACTTCGAAGGCGATCTGGTGCTGGCGCGAGTAGGCCGCCTGCTGGAGCAAAAGTCGCGCCAATCGAACGTGGTGGCCCGCTATGGCGGCGACGAGTTCATCGTCCTCATGCCCGAAACTGGCCCGGATCAGGCGGCGGTTCTGGCCGAGCGCTTGCGGCAGTGGCTCGCCACCGATCCCATGTTGAGCGAGCACACCATTACAGGAAGCTTCGGCGTCGCCAGCTTTCCCACCCACGGCTTCTCCATCGAAGACATCATTCGTGTCGCGGATGCGGGCATGTACGTTTCCAAGCGCTCCGGCGGGAATCTGGTCTCGACTGCAGAAGAGTTTGCCGAGGGCCAGGATTTTGCCCGGCAGCGGCAACAGATCTCGGCGTACATCGAGGGCTTCCTGCAGCGGGAGCACCCCAGCCTCGAGCACCTGGAGGAGTTGACCTCTACGTTGCGTAAGTTATGCACCATCGACCAGGAATGCAATGTGCCGTTGCTCAAAGAGTCGATCGAAGTCTTGAGCCGCGCCGCCGAGTCGCGGGAGGTTCGCAGCGCCGGCCACGGCGATATGGTCGCCCGCTATTCCGAGATGGTCGCTCGCGCATTGCGTTTGCCCTCCGACCAGACGGCAGACCTTGTCTATGCCGCCCGCGTGCACGATGTCGGCAAGATTTTCGTGCCCGACCACGTCCTCAACAAACCGGGACCTCTCACCGACGAGGAATTTCTCCAGCTGAGAAGTCACGTGCACGTCGGCGCTGAACTGATTGGCACGATTCCTCACAGCGCAATGATGCGGCAGGCCATCGAGCACCATCACCAGCGCTTCGACGGAACCGGCTATCCGGACGGCTTGGTGGGCGAGCAAATCCCGCTCTGGGCGCGCATTATCGGCCTCACAGACGCCTACGCGAACATGATTGCGGAGCAGTCACTTTCCCCCGGCAGAACTCCGGACCAGGCACTGGATGAAATCGCCAAGATGAGCGGCACCCGCCTCGACGGCATGCTGGTACGGTTGCTGCTTCGCGAAATGAAGTCGGAACGAACGTCGCCATCGCCGAGTCTGGGAACATAGTGGCTTCTAGCTTCTAGCTCCGCCTCGCCGCCTCCTCCCGCATCTCACTTGCAACTGGAAACTAGAAACTGGAGACTAGAAACTGATCCCTCATGTCCATTCCACTCTCCCTCTCAGGCAAGGTCGCACTCATCACCGGTGGTTCCCGGGGTATCGGAGCGGCCACGGTTCGCATGTTCACGAATGCCGGTGCCAAGGTTGTGTTCAGCTATCGCAAAGCCCGCTCCGAGGCCGAAGCTCTAGTTAAGGACTGCGGCGCGGCGACGTGTCTTGCTATTGCCAGCAACCTGGATACTCCGCAGGCGGCGAAAGCGCTGGTCGCCGAAACGGTCAAACACTTTGGCAGGCTCGACATTCTGGTTGCGAACCACGGCGTGTGGCCGGTGGAAGACGTGCCCATCGAGCGCATGTCGGACGAGCAGTGGCGCTCCACACTCTCCGTCAATCTTGCCGGTGTGTTTGGGCTGGTGAAACACGCGGTCGCGCAGATGAAGCAGCAACCGCGAAAAGGCTCCGCGGCGGGGCATATCGTGTTGATCAGCTCCACGAGCGGCCAGCGCGGCGAAGCTTTTCACTGCGACTATTCCGCCAGCAAGGGCGCCCTCATCAGCATGGTCAAAGGACTCTCAACGGAACTGGCGTCGGACGGCATTTACGTCAACAGCGTCGCTCCCGGCTGGGTTGACACCGATATGAGCCGAGGTGCCCTGGAAGATCCCAAGGGCGGAGAAGAAATCCGCCGTACCATCCCGCTCGGGCGCGTGGGTAAGCCGGAGGAGATTGCCGCCCCGGTGCTTTTCCTGTGCACCGAGCATGCCAGCTTCATCACCGGCGAGGTCTTCAACGTCAACGGCGGCGCGGTGTTGGCCGGATAAGCGCCGTCAAAAAACTGCTCGTTGACGCCGGGCGCGGTGGTCCGTTTTTGCATCCAAGAAATTGAGGACATTCGCCGCTGCGAGCAGGAATTCCGCATCTGACGCTACAATCGGTTTGCACGCATCGACCCCTTTCGGTCTGAATGAAACGGCTCTCCCCTATTTTGCTATTCGCGGTTTTTGTCTGGGCCCAGGCTCGACCGGGCGCGGGCCAGGCAGGAGCAAGCCCTTCTCCAGCTTCTCCGCAGAATCCGCCCCCGTCCACGGAGTCGGTGCCCGCATTGCCCGTCGATCTGGAGAACGCCCGCAAGGCCAAGGCGCTGCTCGATCAGGCGATTCAAGCCCTCGGTGGACAGGCGTATCTCAATGTTCGCGACATGCAGATGGCCGGACGCACCTACAGCTTCCATCACGGCCGCCCCACCAGCAATGGAATTCAGTTCTGGCGCTTCATTCAGTATCCCGACAAGGATCGGATTGAGCTCACCAAGGAGCGCGACGTCGCCCAGGTTTACAACGGCGATAAGGGATACGAGATTACCTTCAAAGGCGCGCGCCCGATCGAGGAAAAAGATCTCGCGGACTACTTGCGTCGCCGCCGGTTCTCACTTGAGACCATGTTGCGCACATGGGTCAACAGCCCGGGCGTGGCGCTATTCTACGAAGGCAACGCGATCGCCGCCGAACACCCTGCACTGCAGGTGACTTTGATCAATTCCAAGAACGAAAGCGTAACTCTTTACCTCGACGCCGACACGCATCTTCCGATCAAGAAAACCTTCATCTGGCGCGATCCCGTCGACAAGCAACGCAACCTCGAAGAAGAAATCTACGACAACTACCGTCCCGTCCAGGGCATCATGACCCCTTACGATGTAGCCCGGTATTTTAATGGCGATATGTCCAACCAGCGCTTCCTGAATTCGGCGGCCTATAACCAGGGACTCGACGCGGCGATGTTCGATCCGAACTCGGGCTATAACCCCAACAAGCAGCCGGGGAAAAAGTAGACTTCCCGCGGTGTGGCCTCGAAAATTGGCATGAACTCCTTCCAGATGCGCGAGTTCCACCGAGCACTGGGGAACTGCTGACGAACTTGGTCCACCGGCTCCGATCCACCACGGACTGTTTAGCCTGCCCAAAAACCCTCAGTCCTGCCCAACAACTCCGCGAATTGTGGCTATTTATAGGCAAAGCCACGGACTGTGGCTTTTTTACCACAGACAGGTTCCAGCCAACCCCTGTAATCTATTCGTTCACCAAGACATAGACGATTCGTTCTTGAGCCAGGAGCAGACAATCCGCTCTGTTGTGGAGTGCAAGGGGATTGGCCTGCACAGCGGCGCGCCCGTTCGCCTGCGCATTCTGCCGGCAGCGGCCGGAACCGGCATCGTGTTCCGCCGCACCGATCTCGATGGCTTTGAGATCGAGGCAGTCAGCCGCAACGTGGCCCGCGTCAGCTATGCCACCAGCTTGATGAAGCAAGGCGTGCTCATCTCCACTACCGAGCACATTCTGTCGGCGTTTATCGGCATGGGGATCGACAACGCGATTGTGGAGCTGGACAACCTGGAACTGCCAATTCTGGATGGCAGTGCGCGTCCGTTTGTAGAGATGATCGAGAATGCTGGGGTGCGCAAGCAGCGGCGCCCGCGGAAGTACTTGAAGATTCGCCGCGAGTTAGAGATGCGCGAAGGAAACAAGTTCATCGCCATCCATCCCTCCGATACTTATTCCGTTTCGTACTCCATCAATTTTCCGCATCCGCTGATTGGCAAGGAACGCTTCGAACTGCAACTCTCCAACGGCAACTATCTTCGGCAGATTGCGGCGGCGCGCACTTTCGGCTCGCGCGAGGACGAGCGTGCCATGCGCAACATGGGCCTGATTCGCGGCGCCTCCCGCGAGAATTGCATCGTGTTGACCCGCGATGGAGTCGAGAATGGTCCGCTGCGGTTCCCCGACGAATTTGTGCGCCACAAAGTCCTCGACCTTGTGGGCGACCTGGCGCTACTCGGTAAGCAGATTCTGGGGAAGGTCTTCGCCGATCGCGCCGGTCACGCGATGCACACGGCGCTGGTCTCGCGCATTCTGCGCGACAAAACGATGTGGGAAGAAGTAACCGCCTCCGAACACGAGACCCCAATCCACTCCGAAGCGGGTGCGGAAGCTACTGCCGGCTCTTCGATCTGATCTTCTTTTCTGCTAGTGCCCCAATTTGAAATACGTAGACCTACTCAGAATCGCGGTGAGCTGCGTGGGGTTGGAACCAGTCGGCTCCTCCGAATGGACTGTGGCTGGCAAAGTCCGGAACAGGCGGCGCGTAACTACTCTCCGAAGTCTCTCGCATCCAAGGCGGGTTGTATTGGACTCGCCGCCCCGCCTCGGACCAGCAACATGCTAGATGTCCGGTCTCCGTTTGCCATAACAATCTCATTGCAACTAGCCTCCGACGTTCTACACCAGGTACCACAGCAGCTTTCATCGTAGGATGCGGCAAACCACTATGCAATTCTTTTCTTGTAAGGTCAACGCCTGCTGGGTTTCGGCAGGCTGATCGATAGTGAACTCATAGTGTGGCATTAGCACTTTTCCGATGTTACTTCTGATCTTGCGCAGGCGCGCGCGTTGGGCACAGTCCTGGGCTAGTCCGCAGGCTCACACGGTGGGTCACCGTAATTCAGACAACTGTCCCGCCTTTGTTGCAGCAGTTTTTCCAGTTCCGTGCGAGTCTGGTGGATCACGGCCGCGGCGAACCGGCGAGCGGATTCCTGCCGCTCGGCGGACAACTCTTTCACTCGCATGTTCAGCAGCGGAATATCTTCCTCAAACCAACGCAGACTTTTCTGCACTTGGGAAATTCGAAAATCGTCTGAAAGCATGGTGGTACGTCCCCCGTAAACTCCCAGAGTGCCGACACTCGTTGGGCGCGACAAGTCTCAAGCTGAATACCTGTTGGAAGTGCCTTTTAGGAAGGGAGTTCTTACTGTGTGGATTCAGGCTCTGAGGCGGCGATCCGTTCTTTGGCTCTGGGAAACTCCTTTTCCATTCGCTCATCGAGCCATCGTTCCAGCGTTTCCTGCGAACTTTTAGGAACATTCTGAAAGCGGAAGCCGACGCGCCCTTTGATGTCGGCCCAGGCGACTTCCGCCTCGAAGTTCATGGTGAGATTGGTTTCCGGCAGCGTAAACTTCAATTGCGGAGCCACTCCCTTGGGAAGAGCCTCGCGCAGTTGCAGGGCAATTCCGCCTTCGCTGATGTTGGTGCCGGCTGCTTTCAGTTCCTTGTCGCCGAGAAGTACGTGCACGGCCATCCTCACCGGCTGGCGGAAGTAGCGGCGGCGCTCCTTGACCATGAAATTCAGGGCAGCGTGGAAACACCGGGACGCGTTCAGCGGGCTGATCGGCTTCTGCAGCACAAAGTTCGCGCCCATTCCAAAAGCATCTTGCGTGGTCGTCTTCTTTCCGTTGAGTACGGCGAACGTAACTGAGCTCTTGTTGCTTGGCGTACTGCGCAGACCTTGCAGTACCTCCAGACCACCCTTCAGATCGTCGCAGTCGACGATGACGGCGTCGAACTTTTCGGAGACCAGTATGTCGGCAGCCGCCTTGGCTTCCTGACAGATTTCAACGTCAATAGCGAGCTTCTCTAACGTGGGACGCAGAACGCGCATCAAATCCGTATCCCGGCTCAGCAGCAGAGACTCTAACGTCATGCTGCAATTCTAGGACTCGGGCCGGAGTCACGAAAGTAACAAAGGTAATGGAACGACATTGACCTGATGGACGTGAAATTGTGCGGCGGATGAGACTTGTCTCAATTTCCTGCTACTCACTTAGCGTGAGCATTGCAGTCGGCAAGCTTGAAGAGTAAAACTGTGCCCTACTCCGTGCGCAATCTAGCGTATCTTTCTCTGGGATCGAATATCGGTGATCGTGAGAGTCACCTTGTGAACGCCATCGCTCGCCTGCAGGCATGCGGAACCATCGTTAGGGTTTCCTCTTTCTATGAGACCGAGCCGGTTGAGGTTACCGAGCAAGCCTGGTTCTTGAATTGCGCCGTGGCAATGGAAACGGAGCAAACCCCGAGCCAACTGATGGCAGCAGCTCTCAAGATCGAGCGCGAGATGGGCCGGCATCGCGCTCAGAAAAAGGGTCCGCGGACGATCGACATCGACATCCTCCTGTTCGGCAAGACGGTATTGAACTCGCCGGAGTTAACGATTCCGCATCCCGCCATGCACCAGCGCAGGTTCGTTCTCGAGTCCCTGGCAGAGATTGCACCAGAAGCACGACATCCAGCCTTACAGAAGACAATACGCGACCTGCGGGACGCGCTTCCGCCTGGTCAGGGAGTTCGGAGGATCAACAACGCGCCACGGATTCGCACGGATTAGCACCGATCAGTAGCCATTCTTATTGGGATAATCGATCCGTGAAAATCCGCGAAAATCCGTTGCCGACTTTCGCACGTTACGGCACGATTATGCGGCTCTCCGCCGATGCGCTGACGACGCCTGATTGCTTCTCCAGAAATTGCGCGAAGAGGAACTCCACAAACGCGCGTGACCTCGGCCGGCCGGAGGTTCGTCCATAGGCAAGCCGCACCAGAAATACCAGAGCCTTCAGCACATCCGAATCCCGCAGGCTGGAATAGCCCCTGTGCTTCTGCTCGGCTTCGCGGTACTCCTTGAGCATGCTTTCTACTTCGGCAGCGATCCGCTGCTGTGCCGAACTGGTCAGCGGCTGCTCATAGTGCAGCCCGGAAGTCACCAGCCTCTCATAGCTCGTACATAAAGCTGACAAAGCACTGATCAGGTCACGGTCATTCAAGCTGTGATCCGCGTGCGCGGCCTTGGCCAGTGCGTAGCTGAGTCCCATGAGCAGATGTTCGCGCTCATACATGAACTGTTCCGGAACCTCCACCTGCAGAAATAACGCCTCAGGGTCGATCTGGTCCGCGGGACGCGGCTTCTCATGCTCCCGCGCCTGCTGTAGGTAGGGACAATCGCTGGGACAGTCAAGCGTCACTTCACGCTGTTCGCCGCAACACTGCGGACAGATACGCCCGTGGACGGCGGGACAAAAGCGCTTCTCCTTGCGTACCTCGCAGATAGCGCAGCTCAACTCGTTCCCCCTCAGAGCATTATGGCATCCCCACAAGCAAGTTCACCACGGAGGCACGGAGACGCGGAGAAATGCCTGCTTGTTTCTCTCAAGAGCTGCGCCGGTTCGCCTTTCTTTGCGACACCGTGCTCGGTGATGAACCGTCCCGTCTCGGCTGTGAGGCATAAAATGGCCCGTTTTGGCACCCCTGCTTGTGCCCAACCGCATAAAGAGGCCCTGAACGGCAGATGATATTCCTGTAACCCGCATAAAACATGGTGTTTTCCACAGCCCCTTTGGTATAAGATGCGCCCATCGGACCTAAATCAAAGTTTTTCTCAGGAGGAAGTGTATGGCATCTGGTTTGACCAAGACTCAACTCGTCCGTCTACTGGCCGAGAAGAATGAACTCAACAACAAGCAGGCTGCGGCGTTTCTGGAGCATCTGGCTGACACCGCGATCAAAGAAACCAAGAAGAACGGCGTGTTCGTTGTGCCCGGCCTCGGCCGCCTGGTGAAGGCGCACCGCAAAGCCCGCGTGGGACGCAATCCGCAGACCGGCGAGCCCATCCAGATCAAGGCCAAGACCGTCGTAAAGTTCCGCGTCGCCAAGGCCGCCAAGGACGCGATCGCTCCCAAGAAGTAGTTCCCGCATTCGAGATAAACTCTGAAGGCCGGCTCTGTGCCGGCCTTTAATTTTTGTAGCCCGCCGTCTCGACGGCTGTCCGGCGGGCCTCGTGCTCGCCGTGCCGGGCGCGAGAAACGTCTAGCGGAGGTTTCGCGAGTGCATTCGTGAAAGGTTAGGCACGATGCTGAACTGGATCGTAATCGGAATCGGCGACATCACAACCAGACGCGTCATCCCCGCGATCGAAGCGGAAGCCCGAAGCCGCTTGTACGGCGTGGTCACACGCGACCCGGCAAAAGCGGCTGGTCTGGATACGCAAGTGTGGACCACGTTGGACGAAGCGCTGGCAGACCCGGCTGCACAAGTCGTCTACGTCGCAACTCCCGTGTTCCTGCACGCGCCACAAACGATCCTGTGTTTAACGGCCGGCAAGCATGTGTTGTGCGAGAAACCAATGGCCATGAACGAGGCGGAAGCCCGTACTATGCTTCGCGCAGCTGAGGAGAGCGGCAAGCTCTTGGGTGTAGCTTACTATCGGCGTGCGTATCCCAAGGTGCAACGCGCGAGACAACTATTGGAAGCCAGCACCATCGGCAAGCCAGTTCTCGCCGAGCTCACTTGTCATGGCTGGTTCGATGGACAAGGCAACCGGAGTTGGCTGGTCGATCCCGCAAAGGCGGGAGGCGGCCCCCTCCACGACATCGCTTCGCACCGCATCGACGTGCTGAACTATCTCTTCGGCCGCCCGGTGCGAGCCACCGGCTATCTCTCCAACGTCGTCCACAAATATCCCGTCGAAGACAATGCCACCATCATGATCGATTACGAACGTGGCCTCCGCGGCATCGTGGACGTTCGCTGGCACTCCAAGGTGAGTCGGGACGAATGCCGCATCCGCGGGACTGACGGAGAGATGGAACTCACTCCCCTAAACGGGCCGGAACTGGTCTATCCCGCAGGCCGCGAGAGTTTGCCCCCGCATGCCAACCTGCATTATCCGATTATCGAAAACTTCGTCGACGCCGTACTCGGTAAGACTCCCATGCTTGCCAGCGGCGCTTCTTCCATCTGGACAGACTGGATCACGGAGCAGGTGCTACGGCACAAGTCCCAGCACCGATAAGCCTGACTCCGCGTTCTCTGCGGCAGTTCTCAGCGACCTCTGCGAGAGTGGTTTTGACGCTATCTCACTTCCCGTACTCGTTCCTCACCACCTCGCCGCCCTTCATCACAAACTTCACTTTCTCCAGCGTAGTCACATCCTTCAGGGGATCGCCATCGACCGCGATGATGTCGGCCCACGCCCCCGGCTCGAGGCTTCCGACCTTGCCCGACCATCCCAGCAGATCAGCCGCATTCACGGTCGCAGCCTGAATCGCCTGCAGCGGCGTAAGCCCCAGCTCCACCATGACTCCGAACTCGTGCGCATTCAGGCCATGCGGATAGACTGCTGCGTCGGTGCCAAAGGCAACTTTCACCCCGCTGGCGAACGCGTGCGCGATATTCTTCCGCGCCGCCGGAATCACGTCGCGCGCCTTGGCCAGCAGGGGTGCAGGCATATGGGTTTGTTCCGCATTATCGAACATCCAGTCCCCGAGATAGAGAGTTGGGACCAGATAAGTTCCATGCTCCTTCATGGCAGCGATTCCCGCATCGTCAATATACGAGCCGTGTTCGATGGAATCGACTCCCGCCTCGGCGGCCCAGCGAATTCCTTCCGCACCATGGGCATGAGCAGCAACTTTTCTGCCGAGCCGGTGGGCATCGGCGACGATGGCCTTCATCTCTTCGAGCGTGTACTGCGAATGCTGTGGGTTATCGCCCAGCGACAACACGCCTCCCGTCGCGCACACTTTGATCAGATCCGAACCGTACTTGATGTTCTCGCGGACCTTGTGCTGCACACCTGCCACTCCATCCGCGACGCCGTCTCCGGTGGCGTGGTATTCCGCAGGCAGCATGTTGTTGTCGCAGTGGCCGCCGGTGATGCTCAGCGCCGGTCCGCTCACCAGCATCCTCGGCCCGGGGACATCACCCGCGTTAACCGCGTCGCGCAACGCGATGTCACTGTAACCGCCGGCGCCAACGTTGCGGATCGTAGTGAATCCTGCCAGCAGCGTAAGCCGCGCGTTCTTGGCCCCGGTAAGAGTCTGCCGCGGAACGGAAATAGCGAGGCGCTCGTAACCAAACTTCGGATCCATCGTCAGGTGGGTGTGGGAGTCAATGAGCCCCGGCAAAATCGTCGCATTAGGAAGATC
>Ga0066709_100000934_pt1 | contig 17896 bp, 14 predicted proteins | sample GraSoiAngelo_158_FD_79665 | JGI IMG/M metagenome (GOLD analysis project Ga0066709, IMG submission 79665) | Grasslands soil microbial communities from the Angelo Coastal Reserve, California, USA - 14_1009_16_30cm | ecosystem: Environmental > Terrestrial > Soil > Grasslands | place: USA...
ACCGACGCCATCATCTTCTCCCAGATGAGCGCGATCGTCCCGCCCGCGTCGGTCACGTCCAGGAATTCCCACGACAGCTGATCGTGGGAGTGTGGCAGCACATCGAGCTTCATCGGCGCGCGTACGACGTCCTTCGCCGGCGTGTAGCCGTATGCGCCGAACACCGCGGTCTTATCGTCCGGGTTGAAATCCTTCTGCGCCGGCCACGTCGACACAATCAGCGTCCAGTTGTTCGGCTTCAGATCGATGAACATCGTGTAGGTGCCGGGCGCGATCGTCCTGCCGTTGATGACGAGCGGCGCTTCGGTCTTGAGCTGCGTCGATTCGTTCGCGCCCGCGCGCCACACCGGCGCGTCGGGATTCACCGTCTTGCCGTAGTCCGCACCGCTGCCGCCGAACAGGTTGCGGCCGCGTCTGATCGGCCGCCCGTACGTGATCTCGATCCACTTGCCGTTTCGGTACACCGGCTCGGCGCCGCTCGTATCGTACTTGCCGCCGACCTGCGTGGCGGAGCTGCCCGCCGGGCTCAGCGGTCGTCCACCCTGTGCAAGCGCCATGCTGCCAAAGGCGATCGCGGCGACCACCGTGGCGATGACTGGTCTGACTGCCATATGAATCGGTCCTCCAAGTAGAATTCCGGTCGTGCCGATGACCCCGCCGGACGACGTCACGATCGCGTCCTTCGATTCCGGTCAGGGCAGGCCGCTTGGTCCGTCAGGGTCGTCGGCGCTGCGCGCCAGCCTGTTCGCTCCTGGCTCGATCATCGCGGGCCGCTATCGGCTCGTCGCGCTGCTCGGTCGCGGTGGGATGGGTGAGGTGTACCGCGCCGAAGATCTCACGCTCGATCATCCCGTCGCGCTGAAATTCCTCCCCGAGGGCGCCGCAAACAGTCCAGCGTCGCTGTCCCAGTTTCACAACGAGCTGCGCATCGCCCGACAAGTGTCGCACAAGAATGTCTGCCGGCTCTACGACCTCGGCGAGGCCGACGGCCGCCGCTTCCTGACAATGGAGTACGTCGACGGCGAGGATCTCGCCTCGCTCATCCGACGAATCGGGCGCATCCAGCAGGACAAGGCGATCGACATCGCGCGCCAGATTTGCGCCGGGCTTGCCGCGGCGCACGAGCGCGGCGTGCTGCACCGCGATCTCAAGCCGGCCAACGTGATGCTCGACGGCGAGGGCAACGTCCGCATAACCGATTTCGGCCTTGCCCTTCGACAGGGTTCAGAAGACGCTATCGCCGCCGGCGATGCCGACGTCGTGCGCGCGGGCACGCCGCAGTACATGGCGCCCGAGCAGCTCGCCCCACGATCGGTCGTAGGGCACGGCCTTCAGGCCGTGCCGCCAGCGACCATCAAGTCCGACATCTACGCGCTGGGCCTCGTGCTGTTCGAGATCTTCACGGGCCGGCGCGCGTTCGAGGCGAAGACGCTGCGCGATCTGCTGGAGCTGCACGAGAGCGGAACCGCGCCCCTCACGCCCTCGTCGGTCGTCCGCGATCTCGATCCGACGGTCGAACGGATCATCATGCGCTGCCTCGAGCGCGATCCGGAGCGACGGCCAGGCTCGGCGCTCGCCGTCGCCGCCGCGCTGCCCGGCGGCAATCCACTGGCCGATGCGCTCGCGGCGGGCGAGACGCCGTCGCCCGACCTGGTCGTCGCGGCCGGCGAGACCGACGCGGTCGCCGTCCTGCCCGGGCTCGCCGCCGCGGCGCTCTTCATCGTCTCGACGATCGTGTTCGCGGCGTTCGCGCCGCGCGCATCGATGCCGAGCCTGGTGCCGCTCGACAAACCGGTCGACGTGCTGACGGATCGCGCGCAGCAGCTGCTCAGCAGCTTCGGCTATGAAGAAGCCGGGGCCGATCGCGCACGAGGGTTCTCGATTCCGCCCGATTACCCGCAGTGGGCCCAGGCGCATGGCGGTGCGGGCTGGTGGAGCACGCTCCGCTCGGGTAGACCCGCGGGGATGTTGTTCTGGTATCGGACGAGCCCGCGCGACCTGGTACCCGATGCGCCGCGCGGCAGCGTGATGGCCAACGATCCGCCGCAGCTCCTCTCGGGCATGAGCCTCGTCGTCCTCGACACCGTCGGCCGCCTCGTCGAGTTCCATCACGTGCCGCCCCAGGTCGATTCGGACGCGACGCCGGCGGCCGCACCCGAGTGGCTCAGGGTTTTCGACGCTGCCGGATTGCCGTTCGCGGCATTCACGCCCGCGGCGCCGCAGTGGGCGCCGAAGAACTTCGCCGACACGCGCGGGGCGTGGGAAGGTTCGCTGCCCGATCGAACCGACATCCGCGTGCGCGTCGAGGCCGCATCCTATCGCGGCCATCCGGTGTCGTTTTACATCGTCGGTCCATGGTCGCGCCCCTCGCAGATGCCGCCGGCGTCGCGTACAGCGATGCAGACGGTCATGGGCACGATCAACGTCGGCGTCTGGCTCGCGGCGCTGATCGGCGGGGCGATTCTCGCCCGCTACAACGTGCGCATGAACCGCGCCGATCGCCGCGCCGCCGCGCGTCTGGCGATCGGTTTGACGATCCTCGCCATCGCCGCATGGATCGTGAGCGCGCATCACCTGACGACGGCAGATGTCGAGCTGCAGCAGACGTCGCTCACGATGGCCAGCGCGGTGTTCCTGGGTACGATTGTCTGGCTGTACTACCTGGCGATCGAGCCGTACGCGCGGCGGTTCTGGCCGGACGCGCTGCTCGGCTGGACGCGACTGCTCGCCGGCCGCGTGCGCGATCCGCGCGTCGGCCGCGACGTGCTGATCGGTCTGCTGATTGGCGTCGCGTTCATGGCGTGCGAGACGGCGCAGGCGATGCTGCCGCAGCGGTTTGGCTACCCCGCGCCGCAGCCGCGGTTCGGCAGCTGGGTTCCCGCGCTCGCGTCGACGTCGATGGTGTTCACGAAGTGGGTGAATGTCCTGAACAGCTCGCTGCAGAGCGCGCTGTTCATCATGCTGTTCTTCGTCGTGCTGCGCCTCGTCATCCGGCGCGCATGGATCGCCGCGGTCGTCGGTGCCGCCATCATCACGGTGCTCTCCGACAACGGCGAAGCGATTACGGGATCGCGCGTTGACACGGTGATGATCGCCACGATCATCGCGCTCGCGACCTACGCGATCTTCCGGCACGGACTGCTGGTGCTCGTCGTCGCGTCGTTCGCGGACAACGTGCTGACGAGCGTCCCGCTGACATTGCACACGACGGCGTGGTGGGCCACGCCGTCGAACCTCACGGTCGCGCTGTTCATGCTCATCGCCTGTTTCGGCTACTACGCCGCGCGGGCAGGGCAGCCGATCTTCGGATCGCCGGCCGATTAAATGCCTCGAGCAGACGACGACGTCACGATTCCGCACACGACACCGGGACGGACCACCGACAGCAGGCGTTTCGCAACCGGCTCGATCATCGCCGGCCGATACCGCCTCGTCCGCGCTGCTCGGCAAGGGCGGCATGGGCGAGGTGTACCGCGCCGAGGATCTCACGCTCGACCATCCGGTCGCTCTGAAGTTCCTTCCCGAGGGCGCGGCGAGCGATCCGGCTTCGTTGGCGCAATTCCACAACGAGCTGCGCATCGCCCGCCAGGTGTCGCACGCCGACACCGATCAGAATTTCCGCATCCCTCCCGATTACCCGAGATGGCTGGTCGATACGGATCAAACAACCGGCCGCTGGAACCGCGACCGCGTCATCGCCGGCCCCGCGCTGCTGTTCTGGTACGGCACCAGCCCGCGGGATCTCGAGCCCGACAGTCCGTCGGCGACGTGACGCCGACGGATCCGGCGCTGACGGTCACGGGACAGACGCTCGTCGTCGTCGACATGCAGACTTTGACAACCAGTAGGGGACGGCCCACTTTTTCAATCGCGGCGGGAACGCCAAGTCGTTTTCAGAGCTTTCAACTGGTGGAAGGTGCCTGAACGCGTGAGTGCTAACGTGCTCACGCCAGGAACCATTTTCGGGCGCGTAAGCATTTTGCGCGAAGGGCCGCGACATGGTAAGTTACATGTAACCCTTGGAGGACCGTCTATGGCGACTGCTGCTCGATCGGCATCCCGCGACAAGGTGCGCGCGCACCGTGCTCGTCTGCGCGAAGAGGGACTTCGTCCCGTTCAGATCTGGGTTCCAGATGTACGATCGAGGGCCTTCGCCCGCGCGGCTCACCGTCAGTCGCTTGCGGTTGCCAAGAGTCCCCACGCAAAAGAGGATCAGGAATTCGTCGACGCAGTCTCGGCCTGGAATGCCGAATGAAGCGTGGCGAAATCTGGACGGTCGCAGGTGGCGCTGCCTATGCCGGCAAGCCACGTCCTGCAGTCATCATCCAAGACGACCGGTTCGACGCCAACGATTCTATCGTGGTGTGTCCCTTGACAACGGATCCGACGCCAGCGCCAATCTTCAGACTCTCCGTCCAGCCAAGCGCCCAGAGTGGATTACATAGACCATGTCGCGTCATGGTGGACAAGCTCACGGCGGTGCCAAGGAGACGCCTGGGACGGTCCGTTGGGTCGCTGACGTCCGGGGAAATGAGGGCACTCAACCGTGCCATCTTTGTTTTTCTGGGCCTGGCCGAAACAGAGAGTAACAAGGGTTAAGATTGCCGACGCTTCGTGCGGTGCGTCGCCTGCGCGGTCCACGGATCCTCAGGCCATGGATGCTTTGGGTAGCGGCCGCGCAATTCCTTTCTGACCTCCGGGTACGTCCGGTCCCAGAAGCTGCGCAGATCGCGAGTGACCTGGACCGGCCGTCCGTTCGGCGCGAGCAGCGAGAGCACGACCGGTTCGCGCCGCCTGCCGATGCGCGGCGTGTCGGCGAGGCCGAACAGCTCCTGCAGCTTCACCGACGCGGAAACGGTTCCATCGTCGTGGTAGTCGAGTCTCGCGTGGCGGCCGCTCGGCACGGCGATGGTCTCCGGAGCGTCGCGTTCGATCTCGCGCATCACGTTCGACGGTATCGCTCGCGCGAGCTGTAGATCGTCCAACCTTCGTGCGCCGAGAGCGGCCAGGCGTACCAGATCGTCGACGTCGGCCGCGTGCCCAGCGAACCGCAGGCGTCGAAGGAGGCGCTCGTCCTCGGGCCGCGGTCCGCGCTGCAGCCACGCATCGGTGAGGAGCTGTGCGGCGATCTCAGGATCGATCTCGGCCGGACGCTCTGAAAGCACCAGGGCGTCGTACCGCTGCACCAGTGCCGCCTTCACGGACCCAGACTCCTTGTCGAACCGATGCACCACGTCCGACGAGGTCGGCTCGAGCCACTCGCGCTCAACGCGGCTCGCGATGCGGATGATCGGATCGCGCGGCTGAAAGCCCCGCGCCCCATCGCGCGGCCGAACGCCCCGCGCCAGATCGCGGGGCCGAAAGTCCGACGCAACATCGACATCGGATACGTCAATGGCGACGAGGAACTCACCGTCGTGAACACCGCTCTCGCGACCGACGATCGCGCCGGTTCCGGATGAAAGGAGCACGCCGGGTGAACCGGGCTCGCGGCGCTTCGCGACTCGATCGGGATAGCCGCTCAGGATCGCGCGACGAAAATCGGCATCGGTGATGCCCGAATCGTCGACGATCGACAGCAAATCGGATGTCGTCGCAGCCGTGCGGGGCGTCAGCCGATGCCGATCGGTCAGGAACTGACACGCCTGCACGAGAGCGCGCGCGCCGCCGCCGGCGACGACGATGCGCGCCAGACGCGGATGCATGGCGAGATGACGCGCTTTCTCTCCGATAGCGGTGAGGCGCATCGGCGCGATCGTGATCAGGCCGAGCCGCGCCAGCAGCGACAGCGCCGCGTCGAGCGCGTCCTCCCGCGGCCGCTCGAACCATTCGAGCGTTCGCGGATCGCCGCCCCAGGCGATGACGTCGAGCGCGGCTCCCGACAGATCGATGCGGTGAATCTCCGGCTCACGATGCGGCCGCAGGCGATCGCGGGCGTCCCACAACCGCCGGACGCGGCCGGGCGCGAGGCGGCCGGCGCGACCCGCCCGCTGTTCGGCGGCGTCCGCCGTGATGCGCTCGGTCTCGAGGCTGTCGATGCCGCGATGCCCGTCGTATCGCGCAACCTGGTGGACGCCGGTGTCGATGACCGCGGTCACGCCCGTCACCGTCAACGACGTTTCCGCGATGTTGGTCGCGACGACGATGCGGCGACCCGGGGCGGGCGCGAGGGCGCGATCCTGATCGGCGGCGTCGAGCGATCCGTGGAGGGCGACGATCTCGACGCCGGCCGGTGTCCGCCGCTCGATTTCCGCGATTGCGCGCCCGATTTCCGCGGCGCCCGGCAGAAAACAGAGAAGCTGGCCGTCGGTGGCGCGCAGCACATCTGCCGCGGCGTCGCCGATCGGCTCGCCCGGCGCGTAGCCGACATCGAGCGGATAGGGGCGTCCCGGCACCTCGATCACCGGGCAATCGTCGAAGAACGCCGACACGGCGCGCGAGTCGAGCGTCGCCGACATGACGGCAATTCGCAGATCGGCGCGCGCGCGCCACGCCTGCTTCGCGAGCGCGATGGCGACGTCGGCGTGGATGCTCCGCTCGTGGAACTCGTCGATCACGATCGTGGCGAACTCCGACAGGAGCGGGTCGGTCTGCAATCGCGCCGTGAGGATTCCTTCGGTGACGACGAGCAGGCGCGTGTCGGCGGTGAACTTTCGATCGAGGCGAATCTGCCAGCCGACCTCGCGGCCGAGGGTCCATCCGCGCTCGGCGGCAATCCGGGCCGCAATGGCGCGCGCGGCGACGCGGCGCGGCTGCAGCAGGGTCACCTTTCCCGCGTCGATGAGCGCCGGCGGCACGCGCGTCGTCTTGCCGGCGCCCGGCGCAGCCGTGACGACAACCGCGCGCGATCGCCGCACCGCCTCTCGAATCGGTTCGATGAACGGATCGATCGGGAGAGCGATCAATGACACGGTAGGGCGAGCCCTTCAGGCGAGCCTGGAACGCTCAGCTGCCTGAGCGCTCGGCTGAAAGCCTCGCGCTACGGATGCGAAGTGCCCCAGAGCGCGTGCAGCGTGGCGTCGCGGCGGCAGCCGATGCGATACATCGTGTACGCGGCCGCATGGGTCTTGTAGTAGTGCTGGTGGTAGTCCTCGGCGATCCAGAACGTCGACGCCGGCTCGATGCGCGTGAGGACGCGCTTGAACCGATGCGACTCTTCGAGTGCGCGCTTCGACGCCTCGGCGCGCAGCCGCTGCGCATCGTCGCCATAAAAGATGATGGGACGGTACTGGGGTCCCGTGTCGCAGAACTGACCGGCCCCATCGCTCGGGTCGGTGTTGTGCCAGTACGCGTCGAGCAGCGCATCGTGGCCGACCCTGGCCGGATCGAACACGACGAGGACCGATTCGACGTGGCCGGTCGTGCCCGTCTCGACCTGCTCGTAGCTCGGACCCTTCGCCGAACCGCCGGTGTATCCGACCGTCACCGACTGGACGCCGGGAATCTCGTCGAAGACGTGCTCCATGCTCCAGAAGCAGCCGCCGGCAAAGATTGCCTGCTGCATGCCCGCGGGAGGACTGCCGGCGGGCTTCGTCGCGGCCGCCGCGATCGCGATCGTACAGAACGCAGATATCGCAAGGAACGCGGAGAAATATTTGGCGCTCACACGTTCGCTCCAACGCCGACCGGGCAGGTCACACCCGTGCCGCCGAGGCCGCAGTAGCCTTCGGGGTTCTTCGCGAGGTACTGCTGGTGATAGTCCTCGGCGTAGTAGAACTCCGGCGCCGGCAGGATCTCTGTCGTGATCACGCCGTAGCCGGCGGCGGTGAGCTGCGTCTGAAACATATCGCGCGACCGTTCGGCGGCGCGCCGCTGCTCGTCGTCGTGGTAATAAATGCCGGAGCGGTACTGGGTGCCGACGTCGTTGCCCTGGCGCATCCCCTGCGTCGGATCGTGATTCTCCCAGAACACCTTCAGCAGATCGTCGTAGCCGATCGTCTTCGGATCGAAGACGACGAGGACGACTTCTGCATGTCCTGTCATGCCGCTGCACACTTCGCGGTAGGTCGGATTGGGCGTGTGTCCCGCGGCATAGCCGACGGCCGTGCTGTATACGCCGTTCAACTTCCAGAATTTTCTCTCCGCGCCCCAGAAACATCCCATCGCAAACACGGCCTGCCGCAGTCCGTCGGGAAACGGCGGCGCGATCCGATTCCGGTTCACGAAATGCGTTTCTGTAATCGCCATGCGATCGCTGCGTCCGGGCAACGAGTCAGCCGATGACGGAATTGTGAGAGGTTTTCTCGTGAGCATCGTGCGACTCCACTTTTATAATCGCGAGGGTTCATCGCCCCGTGAACCGAAGGAGATTTCATGAGACGCGTCGTGTTCGCGCTATCATTCGCATCCCTCGTCGCATTCGCCGGCAGCCGCGTGACGCTCGGCCAATCGAGGGGCAACGGCAATCCGTTCATCGATCATTCTGACACGGGCGAGACCATTCACGTGCTGCCGGCGCCGGCGGCGATTCACTCGCACCACGACACGCAGCCGACCGACGCGCCGCCTCGCAACGCGCTCCACGTCTACCCGGCCAGCTACGGCTCCGGCAATCTGATCGACCACGGCGGACACCAGATTCCGTTCGCGGGATTCTTCGCGATCTACTGGAATTCGACCGTGGCCAACAGCGCCGGATCGCAGGGTCAGACGTCGCTGCGGTCGCAGGTCGCCGACTTCGCCACGCACTTCTCCGACAGCCTTCCGTACAGCCAGGGCGACACGGCCGCCGACTATACGATCATCACTCAGTACAGCGCGGCCGACACGATTTCGCCGGTCCTCGCGTTCGCCGGCGATTACGTCGATTCGCGCGCGGCGCAGTCGAGCTTCTCCGATGCGAAGATCAAGAGCTACATCGCGTCGCTGTTCAGCAGCGGCGTCGTGACGCCCGACCCGAACACGATCTTCGGCATGTACTTCCCCGCGGGAATGCGCATCACGCTGCAGGGCGGCGCGTCGTGCTCCAGCTTCTGTGGTTATCACGGTCATTTCGCGTACAACGGACAGGACATCAAGTACGCCGTGTTCCCGTACACGAACTGCGCGGCGTGCTCGCTGCCGGGCAAAGCCGTCGCCGATATGCTGACGATCGTGAGCAGCCACGAGATTCGCGAAGCAGTGACCGATCCGGACCTGAACGCGTGGTACGACGCCGCCGGCGATGAGGCGGACGACAAGTGCGCGTGGCACAACCTCTATCAGATGACGCGCGGCAACTACTGGGTGCAGCCGGAATACTCGAACGGTGGAAACTCCACCTATCCGGGTCCCGGGTGCGTCGTTCCGCAGTAGTCAGGTATTCGATGGTTTGAAGATCGCGAACATGGCGCCTTGCGGGTCCTGAATCATCGCAAAGCGTCCGACCTTCGGGATGTCGGTCGGCGGCACGATCGTCTTGCCGCCGGCCGACGTCGCCTTCGCCGCTGACGCGTCGCAATCGGTCACCTGAAAGTAGGGCGTCCAGTGCGCCGGCACCTGACTCGGCACCTGCGACGGCATCGCCATCATCCCGCCGCTCGGCGATCCGCCTGCGCTGAATTCGGTGTACTCGACTCCTCCGTCGGTGCCAAGCTTCGCGTTCCATCCGAACAGCTGCGTGTAGAACGTCTCGGCCTTGCGTGTGTCGCGCGTCGCGAGCTCGGTCCAGCAGAGCGCGCCTGGCTCGCGCTGAAGCCTCGTGCCGATGTGGCCCTTGGGCTGCCAGACCTGGAACGTGGCGCCCGTGGGATCCTGCAGTACGGCCATGCGTCCTGCATCCATCACGTCGAACGGCGGCGCGAGAACCTTCCCGCCGAGCTCCTGCGCGCGCTTGACCGCCGCGTCGGCGTTCTCGACGCTGACGTAGGTGTTCCAGTGCGGCGGCACGCCGTATTGACGTTCTTGATCGCGCAGCGTGTAGGCGGCGGCGACTTCCCTGCCGCGCATCTTGAACATCGAGTAGGTCTCCGTAGGGCCAATCGGCTGTACGTCAACGTCCCAGCCGAAGACCGTTCGGTAAAAGCCGGCGGCGGCTTTCGGATCGGTCGTCCCGAGCTCCGGCCAGCAGAACGATCCCGGCGACAGCGAATTGAGTTCCATCACACTCCCTCGCGAAAAATCGGAGACGTGTTATGGCGCGACGTGCGCGCGAATCTGGCGGTTCAGGCTGTGCATGTGGCGCCGGACGCTCTTCAGCGCGTCGTGATCGTGGGCTTCGATGGCCGTGTCCCGTTTTTTCTTCAGCTCGCGCATCTTCGCCTTGATGGCGGCCTTGTCGATCCCGACGACGTCGTGGTGCTCGCGCGTGTCGATGCCGAGGGCCTTGCACAGCGCCGGCAGCAGGTGCTGCTTGTTCATCTGCGAGTAGCCCTGCACGGCGTCATGGTTCTCAACGCCCTTGGCGATTTCGCGCAGATCTTCAATCGTCTTCTCTTTGAGCTCGTGATACGTGTACGCCATCGCTGACCTCCGGCGAGGAACACAACCGAGGGGCGGACACGCCGGTTCGCCCCTGCCTATCGGAACGGCCAGTATACTTCCGCAAACGCATGAAGCTGCACCTCCCGGCAGCCGTGACCGTGGTCGCCGCGGTGACGCTGCACTCCGGCCCAATCCTCGCTCCTCAGAATCTCGAGGGGCTTCGGCCCGGCAAGGCACGTCTCGGCGTCGACGATTTGATGGCGCTGCGCTCGATCGTGGATGTCAGGATCGCGCCCGACGGCGAGCGCGTGGCGTATGTCGTCTCGACGCCGTCGCTCGAGAAGAACGAGCACGTCCCCGCGCTCTACGTGGTGGCGGCCGCAGGCGGTCCGCCGCGAAGGCTCGCCGAGGCCGTACACATCTTTAATACCCCGTCGCCGGCGCCGCGGCTCCAGTGGTCGCCCGAGGGCTCGATGGTGTCGGTCATCGCACTCGTGGGCAGCCGTCCGCAGGTCGTTGCGATTCCAGTGTCCGGCGGCGAACCGCGTCAGCTGACCGACGCACCCGAGGGGGTGTTCGGATACGAGTGGTCGCCCGACGGCAAGCGCCTCGCGTATCTCACGCGCGATCCGATGCCGCCGGACGAAGCGCTCCGGCGCCAGGACCGGTCGTTCGTCGTCCGCGCCGACGCGGCCGACCGTCCGACGCGCATCGCGATTCAGGCAATCGGCTCAGGGCAGGCGGACGTCGTGACGCCCGCGACGCAGTACGTCGACAGCCTGTCGTGGTCGCCCAACGGACGCGAGATCGCGTACTCGGCGGCCGACAAGTCGGGTTTCATGGCGGCGTACTCGACGAAGATCTATGGCATCGACGCGAACGGCGGCGCGCCGCGCGCAATTGTCGATCGTTCCGGGATGAACACTGGTCCGCGCTATTCGCCCGACGGCCGCGCGATCGCGTTCATCTCCACGAACGGCCGTGCGGAGATCATGGCGCCGCGCAGTCTGACGATTGCGCCGTCATCGGGAGGGCCGCCGCGCGTCTTCGGCCTCGACGACGCCTGGGTGAACGAGTTCGTGTGGGCGCGCGACAGCCGATCGATTTATCTGGAAGCGAACGACGGCACCTTCGCCCGCGCCGATCACATGTTCGAGCAGCCGATCGTCCGCGTGTCCGTCGCGGATGGCAAGGCCGAGCGCATCAACGGTCCACTCGTCGCGTTCGACATCGGCATCAGCAACGATGGTCGGCGGCTCGCGTACAAGAGCGTCGACGCGCGTACGATGGGCGACCTCCAGCTGCTCGACGTCGCCAGCGGACGCGCGACGACGATCAGCGATGTCAATCCCGAGCTGCGAGACGCCGTGGTCGGCAATCTGAAGCCGATCGCATGGCGATCCTTCGACGGCATGCAGATCTGGGGTCTTCTGCTGACGCCGCCCAACGCTCCGGCCGGTCGCCGGCTGCCGCTCCTCGTGTACGTCCACGGCGGACCCGGCGGCGGATTCACGCTCGGCCTGTTCCCGCAGTTCATGCACATCGTTCCTCAGGTCGATCCGTATCCGACGCCGACGCTCGCGGCCGATGGATTCGCCATCCTGTTCCCGATGCCGCGCGGCGGCGCGGGATACGGCGAGGCGGGGCAGCGGATGATCGTCAATGCATGGGGCAAGGGCGACTACAGGGACATCATGGCGGGCGTCGACAAGCTCGTCGCCGACGGCGTCGCGGATCCGGACCGGCTCGGCGTGATGGGCGCTTCCTATGGCGGATACATGACGAACTGGATCGTCACTCAGACGGGCCGATTCAAAGCGGCCTCAGCCGGCGCCGGCCTCAGCGATCTGTCGGACAACTATTTCCTGTCCGAAGGTGGCGAGTTCATGGCCGAGTATTTCGGGCGACCGTGGGAGAACCGCGCGTCGTACGCCGCGCACTCGCCGATCACCTTCGCCGACCGCGTAACGACGCCGCTCCTGATCCAGCACGGCGAAGTGGATCCTCGCGTGCCGATCGCCGGAGCGTGGAAGTTCTACCGCACGCTGAAGTCGATGGGAAAGACCGTCGAATTCGACATTTACCCGCGCGGCGGCCACGTACTGCGCGAGCCGATGCAGCAGCGCGAGCAGATGAAACGGAATCTCGAATGGTTCGAGCGCTGGATCAGCGTCCCTTGAAGACGCTCTTCGGCATCCGCACGTGGACGCCGACGTTCGGCCGATCGACCAGCTGCGTGATCGCGACGTTCCCGGCAATGCTGACGACCTGATACGCCTGATGCTTCGTCAGCTGCTTGGCCACGGCTAGAAAATCGACCATCTCCTGGATCGCGATCGTCGTCGCCGTCTTGAGATCCTCGTCGAATCCCATGGTGATGTAGTCGGTCGCCGTCTCGGCGCGCGGCCACGTCAGCTTCATGTCCTTGCGCACGATGAGCTGCAGCCGCCCGCGCAGCGACGTCTCGATGGCGGTCTGATCGACTTCGCCGTCGCCCTGCGCGACGTGGCCATCGCCCACCTCGAAGAGGGCTCCGGGAGCGAACACGGGAATGTAGAGCGTCGACCCGGCGACGAGCTCGCGGTTGTCCATGTTGCCGGCGTGCCGCCCCGGAGGATTGCTGCTGACGCGGCCGAGCGGCGGCGCCGGAGCAACCCCCATGCTGCCGAAGAACGGCTTCATCGGCACGACGATGCCCGGCATGTACTGCGCGGTCATCGTCTTCCTGTCGAGCGGGATGATCCTGATGCCGACCGTGCGATCGCAGTTCTCGGGGATGAACCCGTTGCAGCCGTTGTAGCCGTAATCGATCGCGAGATCGATCGAGACGATCTTCACCTCGAGCACGTCGCCCGGTTCGGCGCCCTCGACGTACACCGGACCGGTGAGGATATGCCCGCCCGGCCCGCGGCGATCGCCGGTCACCTCGCCGACGATCGCCTTCAGCGAGCTCTGAATCTTGTCGTCGGGCACGCCGGCCCGCGCGAGTCCCATCGGCGAGTTCGTCAGCAGCGTGTCGACGTCGATGATGTCGCCCGATGCGATCCGCAGCGCCGGCTTCGCGTCGGACCAGTAGTAGCCGTACGCGACGGTCGACGGCGTCGCCTCGAGACGGTGCGTCTGCGGCGAATGCGTCTGCGCGGCCAGCGCGACGAAGAGCGCGCCGGCCGCGACACACGCTGCGGCTTTCATCATCACTCGATCGACCTGACGGCCGACGGTAGGCGCGCGCGCCACAGGCGCGCCCGCCGGAGCGGAGCGGGGCAACGGGGCCCGCGAGCGACGGCGTGGGGCATCCGCGGGGGCGAAGCCCCCCGGATCTAGTTCGTCGTGGTGCGGCCCACCCATTTCGTCAGCTCGGCCATCGTCACGACCCTGTTGTCCGCCGGATAGTGCACCGGCACGATGCGATCCACGTCCAGCTTCAGTCGACGGATGTTGTCGAGGAGGCTGAGCGTGAACGGACTGGGCGGGCTGGGCGGCGTCGCGTTGGGCGCCTGCGGATTGTAGCCGTCGGCTTCGAGCAGAACTTTTTCCTTCGGGAAGTACGCGATCAGCATCCCGTCGTGATGTCCGAAGTTCTGCAGGTGATACAGCTCGACGACGTGGGTGCCGTCGGTCAGGACCTTCTTCTCGCCCATGCCCTCGATGACCGGCTTCTTGCCGTTCTGCTGCGCCTTGTCAGGATTGAGCGTGTGCGGAAGGCTGAGAGTCTTCTCGAGATACGCCTTGTTCAACTGGTGCGTGAGGATCGTCGGGCCTTCCGAGACCGCTGCGCGCAGACCGCTCGAATGATCGACATGCGAGTGCGTGTTGACGACGTAAGTAATCGGCTTGTTGGGAATCAGCCGCTTCGCTTCGGCGATGACCGCCTGGCCGCGCGCCTCGCTTTGTCCGCTCTCGATGATCGTGATGTGATCCTTGAAGTCGACCGCGATAGCGGCATAGCCGCCGAGAATCAAGTACACACCGTCGCCCAGCTTCTCGGACGTCGCCTGCGCGGCCGCTGGCGCGCCACCGCCGCCGCCCGCGGCGCCGCGCCCCTGCGGAGGCTGAATATTGACGGCCGCGTTTGCCTTCACGTCGGTGACCGTCAGATCGAAGATCGGGTAGCCGCCCTGCTTCTGCACGATGTGCATCGGGAACTTTGCCCCGCCGGCATCCTTGTAGTCGGTGTAGATCGCCTCGAATGGCATGTCGCCGAAGAACGGGTTGTCGATCCAGGTTTCCACGCGCTCGACCAGATTCTGAGCGTTGATGTAGCCGTTGACCTTGGCCTTGTTGTCGCCGAGGAAGCTGACGACGCTGTACTTCTTGCCGCCGACGGTCTTCGTTTCGACCGTGGCGTTCTTCGCCGCCGCCGCGCGCAGGAACCCGTGCGGCATCAGCACGATCTCGAGCTGCTGCACCCACGGCGTGTCGGAGCCGACGATGATCGTCTGGCTCACCGGCTGCTCGCCCACGAGCGGCTGCTGGCCGCCGCCGTGCGGCGGATTCTCGCCCTGCATGCGCACGCGGTCGACTTTCGAGGCGGGCGTCTCGAAATTGATCGCGCGCGTGTAGCTCTTCTCGATGAACTTCGGCCACGGCGCGCTCGGATTCGGCGCCTGCCCGAGCGCGAAATCGAATCCGGTGGCCGAGAACTGCACCGTCTTCAACGTGTCGACGCCCATCGCCTTCGAGGCGTTGGCGACGACGGTCCGGGCGTCCTGCGCCGATGCCACCCAGGTGACGATGAGAGCGAGTGCGAGTGTGGAGAGACACTTCTTCAACATACGGCCTCCACTATCCTGCGGGGTTTGCGCGAAGGCAGATTCTAACGCCTCATTGGTGCAAACCACTGTGCGCTGCCACGAAAATCGCGAAAGGACGAAATAGCTCAGCGCAGGCCCTTTCTAAAGGCCTGCGCTACGGGCGGCGCCGCGTCAACGCAACCGGCTTGCGGGATTAGTTGCCGCCCGCTTCGAATTGTAGTGCGACGCCGTTCATGCAGTACCGCTGGCCGGTCGGCTGCGGACCGTCGGGGAACACGTGGCCCAGATGGCCGCCGCATTTCGCGCAGTGGACCTCGACGCGCGTGATGCCGTAACTCCGATCGACGTTCGTGGCAACCGCGTCTCGGATCGGGGCCCAGAAGCTGGGCCAGCCGGTGCCGCTCTCGAACTTCGTGTCGGAAGTGAAGAGCGCCTGCCCGCAGGCGGCGCAGTGGAAGGTGCCGGTCCGCTTCTCGTAGTTGAGCGGACTCGACCCGGCCCGCTCGGTGCCGTGCTCGCGCAGCACGTGGAACTGTTCCGGCGTCAGCGTCTCCTGCCATTCTTTTTCGGTTTTCATCGGCCTCGATCCTTGTCTACTCGCTACATCTTTTGCGCTTCGTCTCACCTACTTCGACATCACCGGCGAATAGTCGCCGATCTGCTCGCGCGTCCACCACGCCGTCTTCCCGAAATGATAGCGATACAGCACGCCGCGAACGTACTTCGGCGGACCGTCCGGGAACGGGTTGCGAGGCATCAACGCGAGCACGTCGGGCGATCCTTCCAGCAGCCGCAGGCAGAAGTTGCGGAACCAGGGCGCATCGGCGTACGACGCGAGCGCGGCGAACCACATCTGCCAATCGAGTCGCGGCTGATGCGGCGCGACCCACGGCGGCGGGCGATTCACGTCGCCCGGCTTGAACGGAAACTCGTACGGCTGCCAGCGCTCGCCGTCGTTCGATCCCTCGACGACGATCTCGTCGCGCGTCGTCGTCATGACGGCGAAGAGGCCGTACGAGTTCACGCTGCGAAACGGCGAGATGAAGTCGGCGACCTCGGCCACGAGCGGCAGCGGAAGCGCGAGCCCGATGCTGCCGGTAAACATCATCAGCGACACCGGAACGGTGATGACCGCAAAGAGCCACACCGCCACCGTTCGTAGCGCGAGCATTTGAGGCGAGCGTGTCCGGGGCCGCCCGGCTGAAAGCCCCGCGCTACGGCGCAACACGCGGTCGAAAACACGATCGTCCAGCAGGAACAGGCACAACGCCACTGCGAGGAAATTGAAGAACGCGTAGTTGCCGGTGAGCGCGACCAGGGATTGCAGGCCGGCGAGCAGCGCGAAGGCGATGACGCGGAGCCGTCGCGGCCCGAGCACGAACCACGGCGCGATCAGCTCGATCGCGAAGACCGCGGCGGTGGAGACCTTCTGAAACCAGAGCGGCAGCTGATGCGCGTACCACGCGAGCGGCGTCGGGATCGGCTGCGTCTCGTAGTGAAACGTCATCGCCGTCAGGCTGCGCCACGTCGGATCGCCGCTCGCCAGCTTCACCGCGCCTGAGCCGACCATCAGGCGGAACATCAGCCACGTCATCAGCCATCGAACGACGCGCGGCGGGTCCGCGCGGTCGACCAGTCTCTCTCGCCAGACCGGTGGCGCGAGGAATACGGCGATGAGCCCGGCCTCGAGCAGCAGCGCATCCCACTGATACGACAGGAACTCGCGGCACACGATCGACAGCGAGAGGTAATCGAACCAGACGACCGCCAGCACGACGACCGGTGCGACACCCACCACGAGGAGGATCGACAACGCCGCTCCAGCGTAGCAGCAGGCGCGCAGGAAAGCGTCGCCCGTCGAAATCCAGCCGAGCGTCGGCAGCAGGCGGTACCGATCGATGCCGATGCCTTCCGACGCGACGAACGCACGCGCGCCGTCCATGTACAAACGCGCCGGCAGAATCCCATCGTGTCCCACCAGCCCGACCACCTGCACCGCGAGCGACCAGAACGCGGTGAAATAGATGACCCCGAGGAGCCGCAGAAAAAGCCAGGCCGCGGTCGCATACGTCGCCGAGTCTCGGGAACCGGCCGAACTTCGAGAACTTTGCGAACTCACGATGGCGTGATGCTATGCTCGGGTCTTCGCGGAGGGCAAATTGAACGTCCTGTTGCTCTCGATGCCCGATTCGTTCGAGCACATGCCGCCGGTCGCCATCCGGATGCCGAACGGCGCGCTGACGTCGCTCGCCGCCAACGTCGACCCGCATCACCGCGTGGCCGTCGCGGATCTCATCCTGGTCCAGTCGTCGGTGCGCGCGACCGTTGCGCATCTCGTGCGCGAGTTCGAGCCGGACGTTGTCGGTCTGTCGGTGATGACCTTTCAGCGCGCGACGGCGATGTCGATCGCGCGCCTCGTGCGCGCGGTCCGGCCCTCGGCGCGAATCGTCTGCGGCGGCTACGATCCGAGCCTCGCGCCCGACGCGTACGACTCGTTCGCCGAGATCGATTTCATCGTTCGCGGCGAAGGCGAGCAGACGTTCTGCCAGCTGCTGCGGACGCTCGAGAATGCGGGATCGGGCGGCTCGGTCAGTCCATCCGCTATCGGAGGGCTGTCGTACCGGACGGCCGCCGGCTTCGTGCACGGGCCCGATCGCCCCGTGATGCAGCTCGATTCGAATCCGCTGCGGCTGCCGCAGCGCGACGCGCGCGTGCTGCGCGGATATACGCTGCTCGCCCGC
>Ga0066709_100000935_pt1 | contig 17883 bp, 12 predicted proteins | sample GraSoiAngelo_158_FD_79665 | JGI IMG/M metagenome (GOLD analysis project Ga0066709, IMG submission 79665) | Grasslands soil microbial communities from the Angelo Coastal Reserve, California, USA - 14_1009_16_30cm | ecosystem: Environmental > Terrestrial > Soil > Grasslands | place: USA...
GAAGGCTTTGCGCTGCTCCGGTTTGAGTGGAACGAAGTCCAGGATGACTCTTCCTTTCGCTATCGACGATCAGCCGGAACGATAAAAGAATTCGCGAGTAACGTAGTTTGATCTGCCGCTCCCGTCGCGGAAGGTATTGAACAGCACGATGACCAGCACGCCTTTATTTACGCGAATCTGCATTTCCGTCGCCATAAAACCGAAATTGAAATGGGCGACCAGCGCCGCTGCTCGCTGTCCACCTTCTTCTTCGAGATTCGCAAAGGTCTCAACCTCAGTTCGCGGCCAATCGATCGGGCCTGCGGCGCCGACGCCCACGAGGCTGACGCGGAAATTTTTGCCGTCATGTTCGAGCGTCAACTCAGATATGCCGCGCGTCTCGTGATTCGTATTCACCCAACGGCCAGCCAGTCCCGCTGGGTCAATATTTCTCGAAGCCGAATCCAATAGGGCGGGATCCAAATGCCAGGCCTGCTTGAATTGAAGAGTTTGGCTCATCAATAGTCTCAGATAACCCGGCTAATACCGCCCGTGAGCCAGCCCGAAATATTCGCGAATGAAATAGTTCAGGCGCCGGCTGTCATCCTTAAAACTGTGGAGCTGACCAAGCACGAGCAGACCTTTCATGAGCATTCCCTGAAGTCGCGCCTCGGCAAAGCCAAAGTCGAAGCGACAAGTGAATCCCGCGCCCACGCGCGACACGGGCGAGGACGTGAAAACTGAGGCGCCAATTTCGCCCCAATCGATCAGACCGTTCGGCCCGATGCCAAACACCTGCACTGAGAGAGAGCCATTTGCCACAGTCATCGACAATCGCGCGATGCCGCGGGTGTCCGGGTTTGAGTTAAGCCACGCGCCGGGAAACGCGGAAAGATCGATCGGCGCACCAGCAATAGCTTCGACGCGATCGCAGATTTGCATGAACTGCATTTCCTTATCCATTGCCGGGCCTTTCACGAAGTTCTAATCCAACTTCGAATCATCAGGCGACTGGAATTCTCAAGGCCAGAGATCGGCGTGCGCGCATGAATTGTGCGATGGTTGTCCGAAAATAGTAGCTCGCCTTCCCGCATCAGAAAATCGCTGGTCCGATCGGTTCTGCCGATTACGTCTTCAAACGCTGCCAGGGCGTTCAGCATTTCGCCGGAAAGTTCCGCGCCTTCGTTCTCCAGAGCGAGATCGATCGTGTAACGACGCCAGCAGACCGTAGAGTCGTTGAGCACCGGTCGCCATTTCACGCCGCCGCCAAAGTACGGAGCCAATTGCCATGGCACTGCTTCGGTCTCCAGCAGACTCAAAAAATCTGTTCCCAGGCAGGCGTTTACCTCATCACGAATCGAATCAATGTCGAGCGCCCGCGATCGCCCGCCACCCCGCGGATCGGCGCGCACACAAACCATTGAAATCAATTCCACCGGCGTTTCCCAGTCGGCCGTGTCGGTGTGCAATCTTTCGCTCTCGTGACCTCCGCGCACTGATGGCAAGTCTGTCGAAGGTTCTACGTAGTGAACCAGTTGCGCCCGCGGTTTCTCGTACGGACGGGCGACCAATTCACCGAAGGCGCGATTGATCGCGACGAATACTTTGTTCCCTTCGTCGAAGCTCAAACCCCTGATGAGCACGTAAAAGGGCCAGCGCGTGATTCGAGCCCGAACCTGGCCGATGAGTTCATCGAAACCATCGGCGGATTCTTTGCGAACACTATCGAGAACGAAATCCTGCACTGCCGTTGAGTAAAATTCCCGGTTGTCGTATCGCGGCAGGCTCTCGGCACGCTTCAATAAACTGCGCGCCAGCAAAGGCGAAACGTCGATCTGAGCGCTGTCTGGCAACGACATGGTGATCACACTTCCTTAATCCCGAGCAGGCGCCTGAATGATGCAGCAATGCTGCATTTCATCATTGACTGGCGGGCGAATAGTCGCACCGGGAAACTCTCGCTGCAAAAAGTTCACGGTATAAAAAACGTTATAGGTCAAGCACGCTCCGGCTTGATGATCCCAGGTGCCGTTGCTGTCGACATGAAATTTCGAGCCGTCAACCAGGGTGCCCCAGAGGGCGGCGCGGGCCTTTTCCAGAATCTCGGGTACGTTCACATCGGGATTCATCTCCTGGACTCTCTCGAGCCGCCATTGCAAATTATTTCCGTCGTACGCGCGCGGCCACGAGCGATAGTGCGGATCGATAAACGTAAAAGCGAGCGTGCCGCCGGGCACAAGAAGCTCCAGCAATTCGTGCACCAGTTTTCGCATCTCCTCTCGCGCCGTGTGGGTAAATACCGAGTAAGCGAGGATGGCATCGAAAGCAACGCCCATATTGGGAATCGGCAGACCCGCGATGCCCTCCGGATTGAACGAACAGTTGTAGCGATCGTAATGAAACCAATGCGCCTGCGGAAATCTCTGGCGTCCTTCCGCAACCGCATCTCTTAAGACATCGAGGCAATAATAATTCTCCGGGCGAATTGCGCCGTTGGAATCGCGCAAGAGATTTCCGGTATTGCCGCCAAAATCGAGCACCAATTTTTCTTGCCAGTCAGGATGGTCCAGTTGCTGATCGAAATACATGAACTGGCCAGACTTCTCTGACAAGGCGCGCTTTGCCCTCTGCTCAACCGAGCCTCGCCAAAAATGAACTTCTTCCATGTTGAGTTAAATGCCCGAAGCGGTCAGCCGCGCGAGTTCGCCGGCAGTCTCGTTGCGAAACCGTTCCAGTTCGCTGGCTAAGTTACCATCTAGTCCGTTCAGCCAATGCGATCGTTTCATCACTGCCAGCCGAGCACGCAGCAATACCAATTCCTGTTCCGATGTTCGTGGCTTACCGGGCATCGCGCGGCCAGGCCGCGAACCGTCGTCGAATCGTCGCACGCAGGCCAAAACTTCCGGCGACACCACGATGCGGTATCGATGAAAAACGCGCATCTGAAATTCCCAATCTTCACAGCAGATTAGATCTTCAGCGAACCAAGACTTGCCAAAGGCGGCCAGCGCGCTGCGACGAAGCGTGATCGAAGATATCGCCACTCCATTCTTACTGTTAGTCCACAACCACGGACACTCGCTCACCCAACGCGCTTCGCCCCGGCAAGCGGTTAACAGACCATTACCGGCGAAGCAAGTCGTCTCACTGCGTTGTCCGTCAACGAAACTCACGGAATCTGATACGACACCGTCGGCTTGCGGGAAACGCTCCAGGAGTTGCAACTCAGCGTCCTGTTTCTTACTTAGCCAGACATCGTCGGAATCCAAAAAGGCCAGCAGCTCGCCTGTCGCCACCCGCACGCCGGCGTTTCGCGCCGCACCCACGCCCAGGCGACTGGGCGTACGCAAGAGGCGGATGCGCGAGCCAAAGCGTCGCGTCAGGACCTTATGAGTCTCGTCCGTGGAACCATCATTAACGACTATTACTTCAACCTGTGGGCCCTGGGCCAGGGCACTCTCAACTGCGTCGCAGACCAGATGCGCTCGATTCCAGGTTGGAATAACGACGGACAAGCGTGGGAGCAGAGACATTTGAAAACCTCAACGTGAAGGAGCGGCGTCCTGAATCGTCTGGGCCGAAATAAACGTTTCGACCTCTCCAGAAAATATTTGGTTCCCGCTCTCCCGGTACATCTTAACCGCGTTTGCCAAAGAAAGCGCAGGCGGTGCGTTAACCATCTCAAAATGATCTCGCGGGCCGTCGCCACGCACCCAGGCGACGGGCGTGCGACTGGCCCGCAACGACGCATTGGCGTAAGTGGCGCTGAAACCGATGCGCGCCTGTGATGATTGATTTGGATTCGACGCGTGGAGAATCAAAGGATGATGCACACTCATCTCTCCCGCGCGCATGACAATATCGTGCGGCGCTTCGATCTCAACCTGCGCAGTCACACCGTCCGTAGTCAGGGTCGCCTCATGGGGCCGCATGATATGTGGCACCAGGCCGATTCGATGCGACCGCGGCACCACGCGCAGACATCCGTTTTCAACCGTGGCGGCCGTCAGCCCGATCCAAACTGCCGGCACCTGCGCGTCCTCCAATTGTTCGGTGATACCGTCCTGGTGCCAGGTCACGAAAGCCGCGCTCTGTCCATGCTTGTAGAATAGTCGAGTCGATTTCAGAAGGATGTTCGGACCGAGCAGTTCTTCCATGCAATCCAGCACCCGGGGATGGGTAGCTAAGTCCCACGCCCAGCGAAAAAAAAGATGCGGTGCATCCAGCCGCGAAACCTGGTTGCCTAAAGCGCGACAGCTTTTCTCGATTTCCGAATTGTAGCGCCGCACTTCTGTATCCGACAGAACCGGGACAGACTGCATGAAACCAAGTTCGTCGTAATCAGACAAGTGCTTGCCGGAAAGTGGGGAGTACTCAACTTTGTTCATGACCTCGGCTCCGGGTATTTCGTGGGTGAGCCAAGTTTATGAGCGAATCGTGAAACGGTCAACCGAAATATCATTTTGGTAGTGGATCAGTTTGAAAGGGGCACGGGAATCACGCGCAAGATGCGCGTGCCACAATCAAACTGATCCACTACGATCACTTTGCCGCAGTTGGGAATCCGCCGCGCCAGGTAATAGAATTCCGACGCCCAGCGGCACTTGCATTCCTGACGGGGATGGCCTGAGATGAGTAAAGAATCCCACACCGATATCAACGCCGTATTCTCACGGCAGGTCTGCATTAATCTGGACCGCAGGCCGGAACGCTGGCAGAAAATGCAGCGGAAATTCGAGCGCCACGGAATTCATTCAGTCCGCAGGTTTTCGGCGGTCGATGGTGAGAACACAAAGATTCCGGCAGACTGGTCACATACGCCCGGCGCCTTCGGGTGTCTGCTGAGCCACCTGCAGATTGTCGGCGAAGCGCGCCGCCTTAGTCTGCCAAACATACTGATCTTCGAAGACGACACCGTTTTTGATCAGGATTTTGCGAACAAGTTTCGTCGCGGCATTCAGCAATTGCCGTCCGACTGGGACATGCTATTTTTCGGAGCGCTACACAAGGACGAGCCCGTCAGGATTTCCGAACATATTTCACGAATTACCAAAGCGAATTCGACATATGCCTACGTCGTCCGAGATACGGTGTTCGATGAGTTCATCGAATTGAATCGGGCGGCGACAAATGTCCTGGACATCAACAGTTTTCGTTTGCAAGCGCGGTTCAATTGCTATTGCTTCACACCGAATCTGGCCTGGGTTGAGGCGGGCCACTCTGATGCTCAGAAACGTTTCGAAGATTACTGGTACCTGAAAGAGTCACTGGTCCTGTTTGGATCGGAAGCGGATCGTTTGTTGAGCGACACTACGATCATCCTGGCCCATTCACACCGTGGAGACCGCTCAAACCGGAACCTGCGGTTTTTGGTGGATTACTTCCACGAGTTTTTTTCACCGCTCATTCGCATCGTGATTGTCGAGCAAGGCCCTGAACAAACAGTTGACAGTTCCGGACTTCCAGGCGACTGCAAATATGTTTTCCGGCAAGATGGACGGCCCTTTAATCGAGCACTATGTTTCAAGGAGGGGATCAGCGCGGCGGATCCGAGCCGAAGACTATTCATTCTTTCCGACGATGATATTTACCTCGAGACGCTGGACATCCGCGCCAATCTCCTGATGTGTGAACGCTACGGTGGCGCCGCCGGCTTTAACAGGATTATCGATTTGAGTAACGAAAATTCCCGCGCGCTCCATGCGACAAAGACCACGCGCGGGATCGATATAGCCAGGGATCCGGCAACAACCGGCGCTTCAAGAGAAGGAGTCTGTTGTTTCCTTAATCGCGAAAGCACGCGGAATCTGGAGGCCGCATTGGAAGAGATAGGACAACTTTCGTCTTCACAGGCCAATGAAGGGCGCAGGATGTTTGCATCTCCCAATCATGCGCTGCGTCTCTGTTCATAACGGCGGCGTCCTAAGAACGGAAATTGGGATCGCTGAACTTGCGCCAGGCGGCCAGGGCTTTCAGCGGGTCCATCTCGACCGCGGGTTCCGCCAGCCTTAAATGCGCGCAATCCGCCTTGCCGCGCACGCGCAGCAGCGGCCGGTCACGATTAGTGCTGCGGCTGGTGACGAAGCGCACGATGAATCCGATCCGTGGCTCGTCGGACGTGTTGGGATTCGAGCCGTGAACAATCGTGCTGTGGTGCAGTGACATTTCGCCCGGCTGCAACGTTACATCGACGGCGAGAGATTCATCGACCGCCATCTTTACCCGCTCGCCGCGCTTGTTCAGCAGATTCGGATCGTCGCGGACGTTGTCGTGCTCGAGTAACCCCTGTTTGTGAGAGCCGGGGATAATACGCATACAACCGTTCCGGCGATGGCTGGAAGTGAGCGCGATCCACGCCGAAACTGAAGGCGTCAAGTGCCAGCCGGAGTAAACGCTGTCCTGATGCCACGACACGTAACTGGAATCGCGCGGCGGCTTATGAAAAACCAAAGTGCCGTCAACCAAAAGATCATCGCCAAGAATATCCGCTACCGGGCTTAAGAGTTCGTCGTGCGTCACCAGCCGGCGCGCCCAGTCGAAAAAGAGATGCAGGCCGTCGACCCGTTTTAGCAAACGCTCGCCACGGTTCTGGACGAGTCCTTCAATCGCTTCGCGAAAGAACGTTACTTCCTCAGTCGTCAGCACTTTGATAGGAAAAACAACCCCATCGCGATCGTACCCTTCGAGCTGTTTGCCTGTAATCATTGCCGGTTCATTTGAGAGGGATCACGTTCGATGTCGAATAGCTGCCAATTCCGGAGGAGGAACTCTCGATACTTGTCGATGATTTCGACGTAGGAATCGAATGCTTCGCGGCGATAGCGTTTTGCCGACAGCATTCTTTTCATTTTTCTCTTCCACTTTGCGTTTACTGATTTGTCTCCGTTCAGCTGCAAGCGCCCGTGCACGAGCTCATCCCAATCGCAAAGTCGCTCGATGAACTCCTGATTGAATAACGCACGCAACTGAGCGTTCACCGTCATCTCGCGCAGTGTCTTCCGATATGCATCTTTCAAAGTTACGCGCGCCAGTTGTTGTCCCTGGGCATCGAGGTCGTCGCCGGCGCGATAGATTTTATTCAGATAGCCAACGGCGCTGGTGGCAAACATGTCGGGTCGCAGCCGGCTCCAGATGTGCCGCTCATCCAGAAATGTATTCGGCATGGTTCCGTGCGCGTAGAAGAATTTGTTCTCCGGCCCGGGAATCTCCAAGGCATCGTGATCCATGAAGATAATTCTTACCTGCCATTCTCCGTTATGCCAGAAGCTCTTCAATCCCACGTTTCGTCCGACGAATGACTCTCCACGCGAATGGCCGCGGACGGCCAGCAGAGTTCCCCACAGCCGGGCGATTTGTTCGACCAGCGATAGATAGATGGCATCAGCACGGACGCGATTTCCAGCCACCGAAAAGGCGGCGGCAACGTACTGGTCGTGAGTCCGGTAGCGCGCACGAGGCGGCTCGTACACACCGAGAACTTCTTCCAGAATCTCGTCAGCGAACCGTTGCGCCTGCCACGTTGAGGGCGAATCATCGATGAAATATTGCTTTGCGCCTTCGCTTGAAAGATAACGCGCCAGCTTATCGAGCCGGAACGAACTGGTGCCGCACAAAATTGCCTGGGCCGGATTTACATGATTGATGAATTGCGCGGTCAGCCCGAGGTCGCCGGGGAATACGGGCAGTTCTCCATAGCCTTCGGCTTTGAACGCGGCGACTGATTCCGCCATCGCCACGCGCATCTCGCGAAAACCATGGCCGAAAGAATCCGCGTCGGTGAAATAGGGAAGGGTCTGAACTTCATCCTCGGAAGTTGGGACCGAGTAGATAGTCGATCTCGATACATAACTGGCGAGCGGCGCTTCAGTCTGATGAACGAGGCGATAGATCAGCGCGAGCCGGGACGCCGAATTGGCCTCGAAACGCAGGAGCCATTGCATGCTGCCGCCGTCAAGCCGGTGTGATGGCGGCACGGTGTAGCCGTTGCGCGCATAGACGACGTTCAAGGGCGTGTTGCTCTTTCGACCCGCGCGTTTGATCTCGAATTCAATGTCGCTGCCGGGCGGCTTGATGACCAGCACGACTGTCGTCAAGGGATATTCAACCAGAGAGTTGATTTCCGAGCTGGTCGATTCCGCAACCCAGTAGGTCTTTGAAGCGTGGCGCAGGCCATTCAGGATTTGGGCTTCATAGTCCGGCAGCCGCTCGATTGCGCGGGAAGTTTCCTGCTCCATATATGCAGGTTCCGAACTGTCCACATCGATTACCCCGTCGGTCGTCTGCAACCGGCTGAGAATCTGCGCCACTATTTCATCAGGCGAGAACAGATAGCGTGCCAGCGAAAGCTTACAATCGCGGCGGGACAGCTCGATGAATTCACACAGCGCGCCAAGCGATGTGCGCGCGCCCCTAATCTTCCGGTGAACGCGGTCGAGTCTCTTCAGCTTGCGGAGAAACTCGGGAATGAAATCATAGAAGTCATTTGTGGAATAACCTTCGTGCAAGACTGAATCCACGATCGCTTCATCACGGCCAGGTCGCTTGAGGTCTAATTGAGTAAACAGCCAATCAAACTGATCAAAACTGTCAGAAGGAAGTTTGAGAGTCTGATTCTCGATCATGAGCACCGCGAGGCGCCTGATCTCCCAGGCCACTTCGGGTTGTCTTGCGAAACTCAGTAGCTTTGAGCAAAAACCGGCGTTGAACTTACCGAGCGGAAGGAATTCACGGAACAGCTCGCGAGCCTGATCCGCGGCGCTTTGAAATTCGGTGTTGAGGAGCGCGAGTAAACGGGCGTGGCTGGAACTGGGCGACGACCTCCGTGAATTCTTCATCGCTTGGGTTTTTTTACGACTCAACTAAAACGCGCGCACCGGCCGTGCGCGTCGATTGGTGAACGACATTGATTGTGAGACTGAAGCCTGGCGCAGCCAACGCGGCGTTTCAGCCAACGCAAAAGTGCGGGCCCCAAAATCCGGAGCCCGCCTTTCAACAAAGGACAAATTCTTACCTTTTCTTCTTAGCGCCTTTTCCGCCGCCAAGTGTCGTGCCGCTGGGTTTGCTGCTCGGCTTGATGCTGCCGGTCGGCTTACTGCTGGGCTTAACGCCGCCGCTTGGCTTTCCGCCTCCAGGCTTGCCGCCGCCGGGTTTACCGCCACTCGGCTTGCCGCCGCCTGGCTTTTTGCCGCCGCCGCTGGGCCATTTCTTTCCGCCTCCGCCCTTCTTCTTCTTCTTCTTTTTCTTTTTCTTCTTTGAGTATGGCGTGAGACCGAGCGCATTGAGCAGCGCGTTGAGCAGGTCGTACGCATACGCTCTTGTTAGCACCACCGAAACGGTGTTCTGGAGCCCGGTCTTGCCTCCAGCGGTTTTGCCTGCCATATGCTTTCTCCTTCAGTCTAAGGAATATCGTTGCACTTTCTTAACTTGCGAAGCCTTCACAACCTTACATCAGGGATTGGGCTTGACGCCGAGCGGTTGCCTCGTGAATCGCTCCATGTCGGTCTTCGGATAAACCGGAACATATCCCGGCTGCGGTACGGGTTTGCAGGTTACGTTCGGCTCTATCGGCTGGTTGTTGTGGCCCACTCGGAACACCCCCCACGCGCCCAGCGTGGCCTGCATCGGCAGATAGACCGTGTAAAGGTAATCGCCCGCGCGCCGGGATTCTCCGCCCGCCTTATTGACGACCAAATCGAAGTGATCCGTGGAGCCGTGATTATCTCGTGAACCTAACCACTGCGAGAGTTTGTTGTCGCCGATGACCCTTGATTCATTTGTATAGGGATTTCTCTGCCAGACATGACCGTGCAGGGTAAAGACCTGCGAAGTGCCGGTGCCAAACGGGTGCGTCATGCGGAAGCGCACCTGGTCGCCGACCTCAGCTGTCAGAAGCGGTGTCCGCGGCTGCTGCGGTGACGGCACGTTTAGCTGGCCTAGCAGGTTCGACGTCATGCATGAAAAATCCTGGGTGTCGTTATTCTCGTACCGAAACTTTTGGGGCTCGGTTCGATAATTGACCGCGCTGCTGCTGGTGATGTTTTGGACACCCGGCGCTGTCTTGTTGGTAGAGCTGTTCAGTGTGTCGCTGATCATCAGGGCGAACTCACGAAATGTCGCGCCGTTGGCCAGGGTGATAGTGGCCGAAGTACGCGAGGTCGGAGGATAAGGAACGGGCGGCGCACCAAGTAGCGGTGGATCACAACTACCGGGGTTCGCAGCCTCGCCACACTTCCAGCTCGAGCCCGCGGGCTCGATAATCATCGATCCGAACAGACCGTTGATATGTTGAAAGACCGGATCGGACGGAAACAAATTCAGTGAGCCGAATTCGACCGGAGTATAGACCAGTCGCCCGGCAGCATTCCGATCGATCTGGCCGGCGTACCATTCATACTTGGTTGTATTGCCGAATGAAGCTACCTGATCATTCTTGATCGTCTGACCCTGGCTGATGTTCCAGGTGACATTCCATCCCACATTGATTCCGTTGCTGGTGGCCGCGTCGTAAGAAAGGAGCTGCGGATGCAGGCCCACATTGCCCGAGGCGTGCGTCTGGGCCGGGGCAGTCGTTCCGGGAGCTGCCAGGTCAAACGGAGGCGCCCACTTAAAATTCTGTTTGAATAGGTCGGAAATCGGATCGATTTTGTTCGTCAGGTTTATGTCAATACAGTCCCCTGCATTTGCTCGCAGAATAAGCGGCTCAATTGGAACGCCGTCTCTCAGCAATCCCGTCACCGGGTCCAGATCTTCTGAACGAACATACATAATGCCGGTGGTGAGCATTTTAGGAGCCGGGCTCGGCGCTGGATTAGCCGAAATCACGCTCAGTTGGTCAGTCAGGTCAATCGGGGTTTCATCATTTCCACGGTCATTGAGAACCAGCTGGCCCTTGACCGGCGAGCTCCCTGGCATAGGACTTCGTGAAGCTAAAGCCTTCTGCGCGGTTACTGCGGTGATGTTGAAAGTTCGCTTGACCGCCGGCGCCGTCAGTATCGCGGGACAGGTCGAGTAGGTGACGTTAGTAGTCGGGCTAACCGGATTACTTGGGAGCGCCGCCAACTTATTGGCTAACTTGGTTGGATCGTAGGAGCGAAAGATTCCCCACAAGCCGTGCGCGACCCCGGTCTGGTCAAGACTCGGACTATAGAGATAGTCCACGCAATTTGCCGGCGACATTTTGTCAGGACACTTGCGCGGCGTATTCGGAGCAGAAGACGATGGCACCTTGAACAGGAATTCAAAGTGTTCAGAGAGGCCCATTGCCTGCGCGCTGCGATAGCCGGAATTCTTCCAGGCCGGCTCAGCGAACCAGGTCGGGCCTTCCAGATTGAACTGATGCGCAAAAACATGAGCGCCCACCAGCAGGCGTATCTGAACTTTGTCGTTCTGATAAGCTCGCAGCAGCGGCGTCATGGGCTCCGCGCTTCCATTCACATCGACATCGCCAACCTTCAGCGCCGCGCTGTTATCGTAAGCGTACGAAAGATCGCCGAGAACTCCGACGCGCCAGGGAAGAGGTTCGCTCAGGTAGTTCACTGACTGAGTGCCGGTCGGCGGATCATTGGCCGTGCTGATCAATCTCGGCCGCGGCCCACTGGCAGTCATCATTGGATTAATCGCTCCCGGACCTCGCCAGCCCCGGCTGGGATCGGGATTTGGTTGGGTTATCGAGTCCGGATAAGGTTCGTAAGCGAGTTGCAAATCCTGAAACTCCAGCATGAATTCGCGATAGCTGTCGGCCGCATTGGTCGTGAGTATGCGCGCCTGCCAACTGGTTGGCCCGCCGTCCATGCGAGATCCGAACGTCGTCGTTCCGTCATTCGAGGTCCAGGTTGATTTCAAAGGCTCGATCAAAAGACCGGCGTAGAGTCCCGCCTGTTGATGCGTCGATGGGCCAAAGTGATCGTGGGTAAAGACAGTTCGCATCGTTCGATCGACGCCGGAATCGTCCACCAAAGGATCCAGATACCAACGTTGAATCGTCGTCTGCGCGCCCATCCAGCTCTGGCACTCCGGCCGCGAGGTCGGCGTCCAATTATTGGGACAGGGTGTGCAGCGCGGATCGGCAGGATTCGCGGCACAGTCAAGAATGTCTTTCGGCGGCAGCTTCGGAGTCAGCATTTGCGGCGCGCCGCTGACGACCAGGCCGCCGGCGTTGTTGATGGCCCTGATTGTGTCCTGAACTTCCTGTGGACTGAACGTACCGTCTTCATAGTTGAAGCCGTTGCCGGCGCCGTCTGATGAAGTAACATCAAACTTCACCAGGTGAATGTGCTGTCCGAGAATGTCGGTGGGCGTGCGCACCTGGTAGTCATCAACCAGGTAATAGTTCGGCACCAGGTTCGTATGCCAGTACTCAATCACGTCGCCCGAGTTGCCGCGGAAGAAAAGTGGTTCAGGCTGGCGACCGCTCGAGCCGCCCGGCGTGTAAGCAAAAGTCGGCAGGACATCTTTCCATAATGCGAGCATGCGCTGCTGCTGAAAGTGCCAACCCTTCTTGTTAAAGACCACGTTGAGTTGAATGGCGGCGGCCTTATAAGTCCGCTTATTTCCCACCGGCTTGCCGTTGTCATCTACTGCCGGATCGGCGAAAGGCGCGCCGTGCTGTGGACCCAGCGGCAGTCCATTAAGGATGAATCCCGTTGGTGGAGTGTTCAGCGTGCTCTGTGGCGGCGTGCTGTTTGAAGACGGACACGATCCTGCTGTGCCGTCCGGGAAGAATGTGGGGTAACAGCGCTTGCCAAAAAACGAGATCGCCGCTTTTTCGACCACGGTTCCGTCTTCGGGAAGTCCGACTGCATTCATCGTCGCCAGGTCTTTGCTCCAATCGAATTCGGTGTGACGCTCGTAAGAGACCGAGCCGCCGCTGACGAGATGACGCGGCAAGCCACCGTCCATGACCCCGCCATTAACTGCGTCAGGCGCGAAATCCAGGGGCGGATGCGGGCCGCGAGCGCCGGCAATTCCGGGAATGAAGTATGGATAACCGGGATTCTCAAGCAGGTTGCCGGGCGAGGGCAAGAACTGACCGGCCATCCTGATCCGCGCGAAGTCGTATTGGCTGTTAATGACGGTTCCGTTCAATTGTTGTCCGTTGGTGCATCCGCCAATAACGTCGAGTCCATTAATCTGATTAGCCTGGCAGGTGCCACCAATAACGACTTGACCGCCAAGATGAGTAGCCGCGCCCTGAACGTTGACGTTGGTTTGAATTTGCGCGTACGCCGGAAGCGGCGCCATCGGCAGCGTCGGCAACGGCACAATCGCCGGCGTCGGTGCTCCGGCGGTCATTTCACCGTCAGGCAAGGCGCGCGATCCGGGGACTGCCTGTCCGCTTACGTCTTTGCCGTTGACGATGGTTCCGTTCGGATACACGAAGGTCCCGGATTCAAAAACATCGTGCGTGCGCCACATCGCCCACATGCCGGCGGCAAAGTGCGGATAGAAGTGGCAGTGGAAGATCGAATCGCCGACCACCTTGTTGCGATTGCCACTGCCGTTGTAAACCATCTCCAGGGTGTAGCTGGCGCCCGGACTGATCATCTGGCTATCGAGATAGCTGCTCTCATCGCTGTTGGGAGACTGGAGCCACTGATGCGCGTGCTGATGATGAACGTGAGTCACGCCCAGCGCGCTGCCGCCGTGAAGAATTCTGAACTTCACATGATCGTTGATGTAGCTGTGGTAAACGTTCGATGGGTCGTCCGGAAAGAAAGCGGCGCTGGCTTTCATGGTTGGCTGCATCGTGTAACTGCCGTTTGGCCCCGGCGCGCGGTTCCCGCCACATGGCGGCGAATTGAAAGCATTGCCTGTGTTGCAGGGCGGCTGGAATTTAGCATTCGCGGTCAGATCGTTTGAGTTCGCCGGACGATCCACGAGCATCGCCGGGTCGCCGACTGACCAGGCGCTGAGAAAAAATTCTTCAAATTTGCAGTCGACACAGTCGCCCATTGGACCGACCCCGATGCGGTTTGCGTAAACTTCTGAGGCGATGCCGCCGGTGCCGTAATTGATCGCGAATCCATCAAAACCGGCGGCCACCGTATCGGCCAGCGGCGCGCTGGAACTTTGACTGAAGATTGGAAATGCCTGCGAGGCGACCGCGCCAACTTCATGATAGAGGATGGTGATCTCTCGATAAGGTTGCTTGCGATCGGGCGCAGCCGGATTTGTGCAGAACAGGGGATCAACTTTCCCACCGGGCGGAGGGTTCAGCGCGGGATTATTTTCTGCGTTACACGGCGGATCGGGCTTATTCGGATTGCTATTGCCTCCCGGAAAGCGACCCGCGCCGGGACCAGTGATTATAGCCGTGAGATCGCTGTGCACGATGTTGTTATTTGTATCGAGCATCTTCAGAATCGGCGAGCCCACCAAATCGGGCCGAATCGGCGTTCCATCGAGACGAGCGGTTGGATACACAGCGTCGTAATCGACCAGGGGATGATTATCCAGAGTGTTGAGATAGCCACCTTTGATGGTCGCCGGGCCGCTGCCAAAATCCGGCGTCTTGACTACTTTTACGGACTTGCCATTAAAGGTGAAGGTGCAATTCGAGCTTCCCGGCGGGGTACAAACCAGGCTGCCGGGCGGCACCTGATCGGGCCGGTTCGCGTTGTAGGTTGCCAGCAGCAGATCATCGGCGCTTACCTGGCTGCGATACCATTCAGCCCCCGTGGGCTCAACGTTGAACGAACCAAACAGTCCCCGCCCAAGCTGTCCGCCGAGAGTGCTGGTGTCGCCCATCGTGTACATCAGAAACGTGCCCTCTTCCTTCGCAAAAAGAGTGTAGGTCTGCGTCTGCGGCGGCAAAGGTGATGGCGCGGGCGAAGCGCTGGCCAAACTTGAATTGTTCTGGCCGACAAATGAGCCGTCATCACCTGGACCGGTGGCCCACTCCATGCCCTGAATGTGAAGCGACACCTCTTCCGTACCGGTTTTGGCGTTCGCTGGAGGCTGCACTTTTGTGGTGCCGAAGTTGGTCGTCGGGATTGCATTCGTCAGCGTGACCTTCACGCAATCTCCAACGTTCGCGCGCAAAACGAGTGGCCGCGGCCTCTTATCCGGTTTGAGCTGAACCTGGCGGTTGGGTCCCAACTGAGTATCGCGCTTGAGCGCAAAAACCAGCCCGTCAGGAATTGCTGCGCCCAGACGATTCAACATGATCGGTTGGGCCAGAGCCACCACGTCGGCATTGATCGTTCGCCGGCATGGAGGAGGAATTTGCGGAAAGCCGTTTGCGCTCGTTCCGGGGGCAAAGCCGTCAGCGGTCTTTGGATCAACTTCAGTTCTGGTTGCTGTGGCCGTTTTGACATCAGCACTTCCAGCGACTTCCGGCGCGATCCTGTCGGAGGAGCTTTGGGCCTTCGCATTCATAGCCAACCCAGTTAGGCCAAGAGCGATCAGGAAAAATGCGAGAGTATTTTTTCGACAAGGCATGTGTGATCCTCCTTAGACTCGCTGATCTTTCAAGCCGCACTTGAAGATCAGTTTGACCCCCGGGAAATCAGGAAGAATCCAATGAGCGCTGAGAGCTCTCAGTGGCGAAAGTTGAAACAGCCCAGTGAGAAAAACGGCCCAAACCTTACAGTTTTTCGTTGGCGGGGGAAAGCCTAGTTCTTCTCGATCTGCATGTCAAGCAAATATTCTTGCTAGCAAAGAAAAAGTGGTGCAGATAAGTTTGTTGGCGGCCTCGAGGGAATGAAAACACTAGTCTGTAGCAGTGACTATCTGTGGGCTGTAGCTGCTTCGATAGCGCTTACCAAAGTACTCGGAGCGGATAAGCCATAGGCCCGGCTCCAGAAGCCATCGCGGTCGTTCCCGATCAGGATCATGGGCGTGTGGTCATTCTTGTCAGCGACCGCGACCCCGAAAGCCTGCAACAACGAGTCGATCTCGATCTTGTCGCCGGTGACAAAGGTCCAGCCGGGTCCGGCCTTAAACTTGGCCGCGAAATCGCGCAACCTCTCAGGCGTGTCAGTTGCCGGATCGACACTCACAGAAATTAGTCGCGCCTCGCTTCCTCTGGCACCGAGTTCCTGCTGAACGCGGCGAAAGGTCGCCGTCATGGGCGGACAAATTGTAGTGCAGGTCGTGAAGATAAAGTTTATGGCGACGACTCTCCCTTTGATGAGATCGTTATAGAAAGAAATTCGTCTTCCGTCCTGATCGTAAACCTGCGCGTTCGGTATCTTAAGAACGACGGAATTCTCTTCAGGACGAGCAGACATGGCGCTGGTCTCAGGTGCAGACGGTTTGACTGGAGCTTCGACCAGTCGCAACCTCATCCCGCACTTCGGACACCGGCCCGGTTTTGTGGACACGACTTTCGGATGCATTGGGCAGACATAGCGAGAAATTTTTCTCGGGGCCTTTGTTTGGCCCAGGACGGTGGTGATGTTCGCCTGCGGCGCCGGAGTCGCGATGCAGAGGAAACCCGCCAGCAAGAGTATCGACATTCGCAGCGTCCCGTTTCTCATCTGCTAATCTGCTAACTGGTTAAGCGAGAATTCTAGTTGATTTTGATCCAGCCGCTCACCGGCACGTACTGTTTCTTTTCCAGATCGATGCTGACTATGTAAGCGCCCATCGCCCCAATGCGGCGGTTTGGTCCATAGGTGACCGGCGGTGTCAGTCCCGTGGGATATTCATAGAGGCCTTCCAAAGCCTGGATCAATTTTTCCCGGCTCAAGTCTTTACCGGCCTTCTTCAAACCCTCGACCAATATCTTAGCAGAAGCGAAAGCCGATACCTGCGCCGCTAAATGATCGGAAGGCAGTTGGTATTTTCCGTTGAAAGCTCTGAATTCCGCGATTCCTTCGGCCGTTTGGTCGACGGGCGAAGTCGGAAAAGACATAAACACTCGCTGATTAAAACTGGACGGGGCGCCGAGCAATTCGCTGCCGGCAAATCCGTAAACATCGGGCGACCAGTGCAACCTGTCGGCCTCCGCCAGGAGCGCTAATTCTTCCTTTCCGCTTCCCAAAAAAAAGACAGCTTTCTTACCGGTTTGTTTCAAGTTTGCGGCGAGAGCCGCGGCATCAAAGGTCGCGTTCGAATAGCTAAACTCTTCGGTTGGGCCACAACCGCTGGATACACATTGATCCCGGACGGCTTGCCTCAGATCTTTACCCGTGTTTGTTTCAGGATAGATTACCAGTGCGCCGTCTTTCTTATCAGCGTTGTGGTTGACGGCAAAGTTGACCAGGGCGCGCGCCTGTTCGTTCATCCCCGACAGAAGGTAAAAAACTTCTCGGTTCAGAGGGTGCCCAACCTGAGGAAACAATGTGAACGGCCCAACCGACGGCAGTTCCAATTCATTCATAAGCGCGGCGACTTCTCGATCTGCGCCGGCCGAGAAGACGCCGGTCATTACAAATATCTGATCATCCTGAACAAAGCGTTTGACGTTCGCGGCTGTGGCTGCGGGCGTGTCGCCGGTTTGCGCAAACTTCAAGTTGAGTTTGCGATTGTAAATTCCGCCGTGACTGTTCACTTCCGCGCAGTAGGCAGTCATTACGGCCTTAACCGCCTGCCCAAGTCCCGATAACTCAGCGTTGCTCGGCAGAACCATTCCGATATTTATACTGTTCTCTGTCAGGCCAGGATCGCGATCGTTGCCCAATCGTTTCAAGTAGGCGACCAGGTCGCTCATGTCCTGCGGCGACATCTGGTAACGCGGCATGACATTGAGCAGTTTGTGCCCCGCCGGATCGAGACCGCGCGCGATCGCCAGGTCCAGGGCGCGTTCGCTGTAAGGCCCGCGCTCGCGACCGCCCGACTCTGTGACTTTGTACGGTTTGGTCAGCGCCTCCCACGTCAGATTCGAAGGATTGACGCCGCCTTCGGGTTTGCCCAGGCCGTCCAGTGCGTGACAGTTCGCGCAAGGCATGGCGCTACCGGGAA
>Ga0066709_100000937_pt1 | contig 17878 bp, 20 predicted proteins | sample GraSoiAngelo_158_FD_79665 | JGI IMG/M metagenome (GOLD analysis project Ga0066709, IMG submission 79665) | Grasslands soil microbial communities from the Angelo Coastal Reserve, California, USA - 14_1009_16_30cm | ecosystem: Environmental > Terrestrial > Soil > Grasslands | place: USA...
ATGATCGAGTAGTACGTGTAGTTCGACGGCAGGTACGCGGCCGAGAAGTTGCCCGTCAGGCCGAGCAGGAGCGAGCCGACCGCCGCGCCGCCGAGTGACCCCATCCCTCCGATGATCACTACGACGAGCGAGTAGAGGAGCCAGTTAGCGTCGACGCCGGGCGCGAGCCCTCCGAACGAGCCGCCGATCGCGCCGCCGAGGCCGGCGAGCCCAGAGCCGATGAAGAAGGCGATCGCGAACGTCAGCTGGATGTTGATCCCGAGCGCCGAGACCATCGAGCGGTCGTCGACACCGGCGCGGATCACCATGCCGGTGCGCGTCCACTTGAGCCAGACCGTCAGCGACACGCCGATGCCGACGGCGATGCCGAGGATCACGAGGCGCGTCAGCGTGTACTGGATCCCGGAGACGTGCAGGTTGACGAACTTGTCGAACGTCTTCGGCCACGAGATGTCCTGCGCGATCCCGCCGCCGAGGCCCTTGTAGCCGGGCAGCATCAGGTCGGCGAGGATGATCGAGATCGCGATCGTGATCAGCGCCTGCCGAAGATCCTGCCCCTGGTTCCAGCGCAGGAAGACCTGCTGCATCAGCAGGCCGATCAGGGCCACGATCACCGTTCCGATGAGCACCGGGTAAAGCCAGTGCACCAGAGTGACCTGGTCGCTCGTCAGCCCGAAGACGCTGCCCTGGCCCACCAGTTGGCGCTGGAGCTTCAGCGCGATGTACCCGCCGAGCAGGAAGAACGCCCCGTGCGCCATGTTGACGACGCGCATCAGGCCGAAGATCAGCGTGAAGCCGCTCGCAACGACGAAGTAGAGACCCGCCGCGGTGATCCCGTTCAGCAGCGTGATCAGGAAGTCCTTCGGGTCGTGGACCGCCGAGCCGAACGTCGTGGCGCCGGTGCCCGTCGTCGGCGCGAGGAAGAGAATCCAAACGAGCGGGAAGACGACGAAGACGAGGATCAGCACCGCGTAGAGCGCGAGGCGCATGTGGGCACTGAGCGCGGTCAGCTTGACGCGCTGCGCTGCGACCGCGGCCATCAGCCGACTCCCGCCAGGTAGAGGACGGCCTGATCGGAGTCCTCGTTCTGCGGGATCTCGTCGGCGAGCCGCCGCAGCTCCGGATAGCGCGACCGGTCGAGCGTCCCGACGTCGGGCCAGTTCAGCTCGATCAGGTTGCCGGCCGGATCGTGGAAGTAGAGCTGGACCTGGCCCGACGGGAGCTCGACGAGCCGCCAGCCCCACTCCGCCGACGTCCGTTCCTTCACGGCACGGTAGGCGGCGTCGAAGTCGTCGATCGTCAGCCCGAGGTGGTGGCGCGGGGCCGGCGGCCGCTCCTCGAAGAAGAGATGGAGTTGCATGTCGCCGACGCGCAGCCACTGGACGGGCCGCTCGAACGTCGGCGTCGGGATCCGTTCCATCCCGAACACTTCTTCGTAGAACCGCGTGGACGCTTCGAGGTCGGTGGCGGAGATGGAGACGTGGTTGATCCGCAGGGCGCGCACCAGGGCCGAAGTCTCGTCGCTTCCAAGCCATAGGTCAAGTAGCCAGGAACACCTAAGCAGCGATAGATTCTTCCTATGAATGTTCGGCAGCTCGAATGCTTCGTGGCTGTCGTGGACGAGGGGTCGTTCACCAGCGCCGCCCGGCGCGTCGGGATCTCGCAGCCGTCGCTCTCCCAGCACATCCGGGCGCTCGAGGAGGAGCTGGCCGGCGCCGTCTTCGAGCGGCTGCGGCGCGGGGTGGCGCTGACGCCGGCGGGCCGGAGCCTGCTTCCCGAGGCGCGCGCGGCCGTGCGGGCGGTCGAGCGCGGACGCCAGGGAGCGCGGTCGGCGCTCGCGCTCGAGTCGGGCGAGCTCGAGGTCGCGACCGTCCTCTCGATGGCGGTCGGCTTGCTGCCGCAGTACATCCAGAGGTGGCACGAGCGGCATCCGAATGTCGCGATCCGGCTGCACGAGTTCGTCCACCGGCGGCTGCTCGAGGAGGCGGTCGAGCAGGGCGTCGCCGACTTCGCGATCGGCCCGCTGCCGCTGCGCGCGTGGGACGGCCCGTTGCAGACGGTCGCGTGGGAGGAGTTCGTGATCGTCGTGCCGCGGACGGATCCGATCGCGGGCCGGTCTTCTGTGCGGCTGGAGGAGCTCGCAGACCGCGACTGGGTGCTCTATCACCACGATCACGGGCTCGCGGGCATCGTCGAGGAGATCTGCCGCCGGGCCGGGTTCAGTCCGCGCGGGACCGTGCGTACGTCGCAGGCCGAGGGCGCTGCGCGGCTCGCCGCGGCCGGCCTCGGACCGGCGCTCGTGCCCCGGAACATCGTCCTGCCAGGGCTCGACGGCGCCGTCCTCCAGCTGCGGCCGCGGCTGATCCGCGACGTGGCGGTCTACGCGAGGACGCAGTGGTCGTCGAGCGCGGCTGCCTTCGTCGAGGTGCTGCAGCAGGAGCACCGGCCGCATCCACGCGGGGCGGTCGCGATCCATCTCTAGCATGGCCGCCGTCGTGCGCCACGGTCTCCTGCTCGTGCTCGTCGTCTGTCTCGCTGCGTGCGGCGGCTCGTCGTCGCCGGCGGCCGGACTGGGGTCGAAGCCGACGACCGAGCACGGGACCGCTCGTTTCACGCTCGCCGTTGCGGCCACCGTCGGCGGGTCGCGAATCGTCGCGAACGAGACGGGCACGGTGTCCTTCACCGATCGGCGCGCGCACTTCTACAAGCTCGTCCCGGGCGGCGGCCTGCCGCAGGAGATCGTCCTCTCGGGCCCGTTCACCTACGCGAATGCCAACGTCGACGCGGCGCTGAACGATCCCTCGGTGAAGCCGTGGACGAAGCTCGATACGCGGCGACTGTCGCCGCAGCAGGTGCGCGAGCACCCCGACGAGCTTGCGCACGTGCGCGCGATCGCGTACCTCGCCGACGGCGTCGCGAAGCCGACGCGGGTCGGCGCCGCCACGGTCGACGGGACGAAGACGACTCGCTTCCGCGCCACGGTCGATCCGCGCAAGGTCGTCGCGGGTACGCCGAGAGTCGCGGGGGCGATCCGCGACGACTATCCCGCGCGTCCGTTCCCGGCCGACTTCTGGGTCGACGCGGACGGCCGGCTACGCCGCGTGCTCGTCAGCTACAGCACGCCGAAGGGCACGAGGATCACGCTCGACGGCGGCTTCTCGGACTTCGGGACGGAGATCGACCTGACGGTGCCGCCGGCCGAAGACATCCAGGACATCACGCCCTAGACCACGCAAGCCCCGCGGCAAGGACCGTCTCGTCCCGCGGCGCGACGAATTGCAGGTCGCCGATCGCGAGGCCGGCCCAGCCGAGCACATTGAACGGGCGCAGGAACGCGGTCGCGGGGATGCGCACGTCGAGCTCCTCGGTGTCGACCGGCGGCAGGTCGATCCCTAGCACCGGCGAGACGTAGAGATCGACGTCGGGCCGGTATGTGCGCCAGCGGCCGACGGCCTCGCGTGCGACGTCGACCTCTGCCGGGTCGATCGTCTGCGCGTGTTCGAGCTTCGCGCGGACGTTGTCGCCGTACTCGTCGGCGCGTGACGGGAACGTCGCGCGGTGCGACTCGGCCGCCTCGTGGAAGAACAGCGGCCATGTGTCCTCGGGCGGTTCGGGGACGGTGGCGTGGACGACGCGCGCGCCGAGCTCCTCCAGCCGCTCGACGTACTGCTCCGCGGCGCGGTTCTCGGCGACCGGGGCCCCGCCGCCGACCGAGGGCGGCTTGGTCAGCAGGCCCACCGTCAGTCCCTCGAGGCGCGGCTCGGGCACCGGCTCGCCCGTCAGCACCGACCACATCGCGGCGACGTCCTCGACGGTGTTCGCCATCGGCCCGGCCGTGTCGAAGGTCGGGCAGAGCGGGTAGACGCCGTCGAGCGGGATCCGGCCCCACTGCGGCTTCAGCCCGACCGTGCCGCAGCACGACGACGGCAGCCTGATCGAGCAGCCCGTGTCGGTCCCGATCCCGATGTCGCAGAGTCCCGCGGCGAGCGCCGCCGCGTTGCCGCCCGACGAGCCGCCTGTCGTCTTGCCCGGGTGGCGCGGATTCTGGACGGTTCCGTACCAGGGGTTCTGGTTCGTGACGCCCCACGCGAACTCGTGCAGGTTCGCCTTCCCGACGAGCACCGCACCCGCGTCGAGGAGCCGCTGCACCGACGACGCCGTCCGCTCCGGGACGTGGTCGGCGTAGACCTTCGAGCCGTACGTCGTCCGGATCCCGGCCGTGTCGAACAGGTCCTTGACGAGCAGCCGCTTCCCGGCCAACGGTCCGGTCGCTTGTGGCTCTAAGCCACTATCTACTTCGGTGATGATCGCGTTCCAGCGGTCTTTCACAACGGCAGCTGCGCGATGGCTTCGATCTCGAGCTTCGCGCCGGGCACGGCAAGCCGGCTGACCTCGATCAGCGTGCTCGCGGGCCGCGCGTCGCCGAAGACCTCCTGGCGCACCGGGTTGATGCGGGACCGGTCGTCGATGTCGAGCAGGTAGACGGTGACCTTGACGACGTCTGCGAAGCTCGCGCCCGCGGCCGCGAGGATCTCCTCGATGATCGCGAACACCTGACGCGTCTGGGCGACGACGTCGTCGCCGCCGACGAGCTTGCCCGCCGGATCGACGGGGACGACACCCGAGACGAACAGCAGGTCGCCCGCGCGCACGGCGTCGGTGTAGTGGCTGATCGGCTCGCCGACCTCCGGTACTCGGATCTCTTCTCTCATGTTCCCTCCCGGATCGCGGTCAAGGTCGTCCGCGGGGTGATCGCCTTGGGATCGATCCGCAGCTCGAGCAGCGCGGGGCGTCCTGCGCCGAGCGCGCGCTCGAGTGCGTCGGCGAACCCAGCCGTCTCCGTCACGGTCTCGCCGTGCGCGCCGAACGCCTGCGCGTACGCAGCGAAATCCGGATTCCTCAGCTCGGTGCCGACCACGCGGCCGGGATAGTGCCGCTCCTGGTGCATGCGGATCGTCCCGTACATGCCGTTGTTCACGACGAGGATCACGATCGGCAGCTCGTACTGCACCGCGGTCGCGAGCTCCTGCCCGCTCATCAGGAAGTCGCCGTCGCCGGCGAAGCACAGCACCGTGCGCTCGGGCCGCGCGGCCTTCGCCGCGACCGCGGCCGGCACGCCGTAGCCCATCGCGCCGCTCGTCGGCGCGAGCTGCGTCCCGGGCTCGTGCCAGCGCCAGAAGCGGTGCACCCACGCGGAGAAGTTGCCGGCTCCGTTCGTGACGATTGCGTCGGGAACGCGGTCGCGCAGCCGGACGATGCACGCGCCCAGGTCGAGCGTTCCGGGCATTGGGCCGGGACGCTGCCACTCCTCGTAGTCGGCGCGCGCAGCCGTCGCCCAAGCACGCCAGTGCGGCTCGACGCGCAGGTCGCGAACGGCGCGCGCGAACTGCTCCATCCCGGAGAGAATCGGCAGCTCGGGCCGGTAGACGCGGCCGAGCTCCTCCGCGCCCGGGTGCACGTGGACCAGCGTCTGTGCGGGAACCGGCGGCTCCAGCAGCGTGTACCCGCTCGTCGTCATCTCCCCGAGCCGTGGCCCGACGACGAGCAGCAGGTCGGCGTCGCGCACGCGCGCTGCGAGCTTGGGATTGATCCCGATCCCGATGTCGCCGACGTAGCTCGGCGAGTCGTTGTCGAGCGCGTCCTGCCGGCGGAACGCCGCGCCCGCGGGAATCGCGTTCTCCTCGAGGAAGACGCGCAACAGTTCCGACGTCCGCCGCGTCCAGCCCGCGCCGCCGAGGATCGCGAGCGGACGCTCCGCCCCCGCGAGCAGCTCGTGGAAGCGTTCGAGGTCATCCGGCCCCGGATGCGGCTGGACCACGTGGAAGGGGAGCACGTCCGGCACGTCCGTCTCCGACGAGAGCATGTCCTCCGGGAGTGCGACCACAACCGGCCCGGGCCGCCCCGCGCACGCGGCCGTGAACGCGCGCGCGACGTACTCGGGGATCCGGTCGGCGCGGTCGATCTGCGCAACCCATTTCGCCATCGGCCCGAACATGCGCCGGTAGTCCATCTCCTGGAAGGCCTCGCGCTCGACCTGGTCCGAGGCGACCTGGCCGACGAGCAGGATCAGCGGCGTCGAGTCCTGGAACGCCGTGTGCACGCCGACCGACGCGTGCGTGGCGCCGGGGCCGCGCGTGACGATGCAGATCCCCGGGCGGCCGGTCAGCTTCCCGTATGCATCTGCCATGTTCGCCGCGCCCGCTTCGTGCCGGCACGTGATCAACCGGATCGGGGAGTCGTAGAGCCCGTCGAGCACGGCGAGGAAGCTCTCGCCCGGGACGGAGAAGACCGTGTCGGTGCCGTGGAGGGCGAGCTGGTCGACGAGCACCTTGCCGCCGTGGCGGCTCACAGCTGGATCGGCCGGTCGAAGTAGACGGTCGGCTTTTGCAGCTTCGGCTTGTCTTCGTCCTCGGGATCGAGGTACCTGATCGTCCGCTTGCCCTCCCACTCGCGCGGCAGCACCATCACGCGGACGAACGCCGAGGGCTCCGTCTCGGACGCGATCGCCTTGACCGGATAGTCGAAGCCCTCGAACCAGGCGGTTCCGGGCTCGACGTCCTTCGTGAGACCGTCCGGTCCCTCGAGGTGGATCGAGCCGAAGAGCAGTCGGCGAATACCCGCGCCCGGGTGCGTGTGCCGATACGCGATCCCGCCTGGGGGAAAGTCGATGCGGTCGCACCGGATCAACCATTCCATCCACGGATCGAGCTCGAGGTCGACCGAGAGCGCCGCGCCGTCGGAGCCGTACTCGGCGAGCTCCCACACGACCGCAGGTCCGTCGACGGCGACGTCGCCGAAGTACGCCGCGTCGCGCTCGAGGTCGTAGACGACGCGGTTTCCGGGCAGGGCCTCGACGCCGTCGGCATGCTCGAACAACGCGAGGTTCAATGGAAGGTCTGGCCGCCGTCGATCACGATCGTCTGGCCGGTGACGAAGTCGGAGCCGGGGCCGCAGAAGTAGACGACGGCGCCGACGACGTCCTCCGGAAGCTGGTCGCGCTGGATCGTCCGCGCCGCGACCGACACGTTGCGCAGAGCCTCGATCACCTCGGGATGCTCCTGGACGCCGGCCGACATCGTGAAGCCCGGCGCAACGCAGTTCACGAGCACATTGTCCTTGCCGAGCTCCTTCGCGAGCGCTCGCGTGAACGCGACGATCGCGCCCTTCGAGGTGACGTAGTGGAGGACGAACGGCACGCCGCGGAAGGGTGTCCCGGACGAGATGTTGACGATCCTGCCGCCGCCGCGCTCGCGCATCAACGGCACGCACGCGCGGCACGTGAGGAACATCGACGCAACGTTCACGTCCATCACCTGCCGCCACTCGTCGAGCGGGATCTGCTCGAACGGACGCATCGCGAGCGACGCATAGAGGCCGGCGTTGTTGACGAGGATGTCGATGCCGCCGCAGTGCTTGACGGCCTCCTCGGCCATCCGCTGCACGTCGTCCTCCTTCGACACGTCGACGGTGACGCCGACGCCGTCGTCGAACGCCTTCGCGGCCTCTTCAGCGCCACCGAGGTCGGCGACGACGATCTGCGCGCCCTCGGCGTCGAGGCCCTCGGCGATCGCGCGGCCGATGCCTCGGGCCGCGCCCGTCACGACAGCGACCTTCCCGTCGAGGGAACCCATCAGCGGATCGGCGAGAAGGAGGTCGGGATCAGGATGCGGTTCTGCTGCGTGTGGATCAACGGCTGGATCTTGCCGAGAAACGCCTGCCACTTGTCGTCAGCCTGAAGCTTCGCGCGCCGCTGCTCGCGCTCGGCGAAGTTCTCGTAGCCCCACATGCTCGTGTAGGTCGAGAGCGCGCCGATGTCCGTCGTGAAGACGCCGAGCAGTTTGCCGAGGTAGCTCTGCTGGAGCTCGATGCCCTCCGTCTCGTAGAGCTTCACGAGCTCGGGGAGCTTGCCGGTGAACACGTGGTAGTCGCGCTGCTCGACGATCACTCCGTGATGCCGCCCATGCAGAGGTACTTGATCTCGAGCCACTCCTCGATGCCGTACTTGGAGCCTTCTCGGCCGATCCCGGACTCCTTGACGCCGCCGAACGGAACGACCTCGGACGAGATGAGACCGGTGTTGATCCCGTGGATCCCGTACTCGAGCGCCTCGGAGAGTCGCCAGATCCGGCCCATGTCACGGGTGTAGTAATAGGCGGCCAGCCCGTACGGCGTGTTGTTCGCGTCGCGGATCGCCTGCTCTTCGGAGGAGAACCGTGCGATGCCTGCGACCGGGCCGAACGTCTCCTCGCACGACATCGCGGCGTCGGCGGTGACGCCTGCGATCACCGTCGGCTGCCAGAAGAGACCGCCCAGGCCTTCGCCGCCGAGCAGGATCTCGCCGCCGCGCTCGATCGCGTCGCCGACGTGGCGCTGCACCTTGTCGATCGCGGACTGCTCGATCAGCGGGCCGATCTTCGTGTCGGGCTCGAGGCCGCTGCCGACCTTCAGCTTCGACGCCGCATCGACGAGTCGCGAGACGAACTCGTCGTAGATCCCGTCCTGCACGAAGATCCGGTTCGCGGAGATGCAAGTCTGGCCGCTGTTCCGGTACTTGCAGATCAGCGCGCCGGCGACGGCCTCGTCGACGTCGGCATCGTCGAAGACGATGAACGGCGCGTTCCCGCCGAGCTCGAGCGAGACCTTCTTCACCTGCTTCGCGCACTGCGCCATCAACAGCTTCCCGACCTCGGTCGAGCCGGTGAAGCCGAGCTTGCGCACCGTCGGGTTGGATGTCAGCTCGCCGCCGATGCGGGGCGCGTCCTCGGCGGCGCCAGTGACGATCTGGAACACGCCTTCGGGCAGTCCCGCGTCGAGCCCGAGCTGTGCGATCGCCAGCGCGGAGAGCGGCGTCTGCTCTGCCGGCTTCAGCACCATCGTGCAGCCGGCCGCGAGCGCGGGCGCGGACTTGCGCGTCGGCATCGCGGCCGGGAAGTTCCACGGCGTAATGCCGCCGGTGACGCCGATCGGATCCTTCGTCACGACGATGCGCCGGTCGGCCGCGTAGGTCGGGATCGTGTCGCCGTAGACGCGCTTGCCCTCCTCGCCGAACCACTCGTAGAACGAGGCGGCGTACTGGATCTCGACACGGGACTCGGCGAGCGGCTTGCCCTGCTCGGTCGTGAGCAGACGGGCGAGCTCGTCCTGGTGCTGGATCATCAGGTCGGCCCAGCGGCGCAGGATGCGGGCGCGGTCCTTCGCGAGCATCGACTTCCACTTCGGCAGCGCGGCCTCGGCGCGTTCGATTGCGCGGCGCGTCTCGGTGGCGCCCATACGCGGCAGCTCGGCGATTGTCTCGCCGGTCGCCGGGTTGTCGACGGGGAAGGTGTCGCCCGAGTCGGACTCGAGCTCGATCAGCGGGACGTCGACCGCGGTGGCCACTGCGGCATCTTACGGCGTGACGAGCACCCGGCCGGGCGACCCTGCGAGGCTCGCACGGAACGCCTCGTCGGCCTGCTCGAGCGGGTAGCTGTCGCCGAGCATCGACGCGAGCTCGAGCCGGCCGGCCCGGATGTCGTCGAGCAACAGCGGTAGCGCGACCGCCGGATCCTCGGAGCCGTAGAGCGTTCCGGTCAGCGTCTTCTCGCGGCTCGCGAACTCGAACGGGTCGAGGTCGAGCCGCGCGCCGAAGGGCGCCATGCCGACGAGGACGCATTCGCCTGCGCCGCGGGTGTGTTGCAGCGCGAGCGCGCTCGTCTCCGGATGGCCGACTGCGTCGAAGGCGACGTCAGCGCCCTCGGGGACGAGCGTCGCGAGGTCGTCCGGATGGCCGATCCGCGTCGCGCCGAGGTCGCGCGCCCGCTCGAGCCGGCCGGCGTTCGGGTCGACGCAGACGATCTCCGTCGCGCCGGCGATTCGCGCGCCCTGGACAACGAACTGGCCGACGCCGCCCGCGCCGACGACGAGCGCGGTCTGGCCGGGCTGGAGCCTCGACGCGTAACGCACGGCGCCGACGCCGGTGAGCGCGGCGCAGCCCAGCAGGGCGGCTTCCTCGAGCGACACGTCCTCATCGAGCGGCAGCGCCGCCTTCGCCGAGAGGACGACGTGCTCGGCAAGGCAGCCGGTCGCGGTCATCCGGTAGACGGTCTCGCCGTCGAGCGACATGCGCGTCGTGCCGTCGAGAAGCGTCCCCGCGGCGACCGCGGCCCGGAGCGGCTCGCAGGCGGCGGGGCGGCCTCGGCGGCACGGACCGCACTCGCCGCATCCGGGAGCCCACGAGATGACAACGCGATCGCCCGGTCTCAGATCGACGTTGTCACCGATCGCTTCGATTGTCCCGGCGCCCTCGTGCCCGAGCACCATCGGCGTCGGTCGCTGCCATTCGCCTTTGAGCACGTGCAGGTCGGAGCCGCACACGCCGATCGCGGCCATGCGGACGAGCACCTCGCCGGCACGCGGCCCGTCGAGTTCGAGCTCGACCGTATCGAGCCGCTCGGCCGCCGACCGGAACAGCGTCGCCCGTGTCTTCATTCGAGGCCCAGTACCAGCACCAACGCGTCGTCCACGCTCCGCAGTTCGTCGAACGTCAAATGCCCGACCTGCTCGCCAAGAGAGCGTGCGTCGACAGCGCCGACCATCTCGCACATGACGCGTGCCGACTCGTCACCGAGCGTGACCTCCGGATGAAAGCTCGCCGGAGGCGTCGCCGCCGACGTGGGACAGACAACGACAGTGGATAGCGCGAGGAGATCGTCTGCCTGGACGACTATCGCGAAGCGGCGGCCATACTGGACGTGACCGCGACCGCGCGGAAGTCTGATCGCGTGGATGTCACCGCGAACCACGCAACTGCTCCATCAGTCCGGCGACCTCGCGGGCTTCGCGTACGTACGCCGGATCCTTCATGAGCATCCGCGCTTCCGCGGCTAGACCGGAACGGCGGCGCTCCCGGTCGGCGGTTTCGGCGATCGCTTGGCGAGCGGCCTCGGAGCGACTCACACCACGGCGGCGCGCGATCTCGTCCAGTGCCTGCAATCCCTCCGGGCCGAGTCGAAGCGAGAGCGGAGGGGCAGATCCCATAGGTGAAGTGTAGCGCAATTTGTATTACACCGCCCGCGCGGATCGATGACTCCGCGCGGGCGGTTCCAGTTTCAGGCCTTGACGGCGACGCCGAGCGCCTCGCCGATCTCGGCGCACGTCCCCACGGAGGCGACGTTCTGCATCGCGTAGTTCAGTGCCACGTTCTGCCACTCGTCGTTGACCGTCGACGTCCCGTCGGACGCGACGACGACGCGGTAGCCGGCGTCGGCTCCATGCCGCGCCGTGTGCTCGATCGACATGTTCGTCCACGCACCGGTGATGATCAGCGTCTCGACGCCGAGCCCGCGCAGGAGGATGTCGAGTCTCGTGTTGTAGAACCCGTTCATCCGCATCTTCTCGACGACGTGATCGCCGTCCTGCGGCTCGAGGCCCTCGGCAGGCGCGGCGCCCCAGGTCCCGCGGACGAGCGCGTTCCCGTCCTTGACGCCCTGGAACAGCGGCGCGTTCTGCTTCAGCCCGGGCGCGCCCTGCTCGACGATGTACCAGACGTGGATCACCGGCACGCCGGCCTCGCGCGCCGCGGCGGCCAGTCCCTTCGCGTTCTCGACGACGTTCTGACTCGTCGCATGAGCCGGCGCGCCCGAGTCGGCGAACGCGCCGCCTTCAATGATCACGTCGTTCTGGAGGTCCTGGATGATCAGGGCCGCCGACTGCGGGTCGATCCGGTCCATTCGTCTCCTCCTAGTGCATGTAGCCGAGTCGGTTACCGCCGACCTTCATCCGCACGCGGTAGATCGAGGTCGAGGACGGGATGTAAAGCGATTTCCAGTCGTCGTCGCCCCAGTTCAGGTTGCCCGTCGGCTCGGGTACTTGGATCGTCCCAAGATGCTCGCCCTCCGGACTGAAGACCCAGATGCCCTCGGGGCCGGTGACGTAGACGTCGCCGCGCTCGTCGATCTTCATCCCGTCGACGACGCCCTTCGCGAGGTCGCCGTCGCCGATGTTCTCCGCGAACACCCGGCCGTTCGACAGCTGGTGGTCGGGGCCGACGTCGAAGACGCGGATATGCGCGCGCTCGGTGTCGTTCACGTAGAGCAGCGACTCGTCCGGCGAGAAGCAGAGCCCGTTCGGCTGCTTGAAGTCGTCGACGAGCAGCTGCAGGTCGCCGCCGCCGGCGGGGATTCGGTAGACGCCCTGGAAATCCAGATCCTGCTCGCGCTCGAGCCCGAAGCCGGGCATGCGGCCGTAGGTCGGGTCGCTGAAGAGGATCGAGCCGTCAGAAGCGACGATCACGTCGTTCGGGCTGTTCAGCTCGTTGTCGCCCCAGTGCGTCGCCAGCGCCTCGCGCTTCGAGCCGTCCGGCGACTCGCGGACGACGGAGCTCGTGACGTGCTCGCAGACGATCAGGTTGCCGTCGTTGTCGAGCGTCATCCCATTGCACTTGTTGCTCGGATCGCGCAGAACGGTGACGCCCTCCTCGGGATGCCAGCGGCGCCGCTTGTCCGCGGGCATGTCGCTGAAGTGGAGCGAGCCGTCCTTCATCCAGATCGGCCCCTCGGTGAAGGTGAATCCCGTCGCGATCTGCTCCACCTCCGCGTTCTCGTCGACGAGGTCGCGGAGCTTCTCGGAATGCACGTCGACCGCCATACGCCCTCCCTTTCGAAATTGGCGTCGAACCTAACCCCTGGGCTCGGGTCTTGCAATGACGCTGTCCAACAGAGCGAGGTCCGGGGTCAGGTCCTGCAATGACGGACCGTGTTGCAATGCGAGACCTGACCCCAGGACTTGTCTCGTCGGGCTAGGTCTCGACGTGGATGCGGCCTGGCGCGGTCTCGAGCGCCGTGCCTGGGCGGCCGGCTCGCACTGCGAGGGCTTCCGTGAGGATCGAGAGCGCCGTTTCGGCCGGCGTGTCCGCGCCTAGGTCGAGGCCCGACGGGCCGTGGATGCGGTCGAGCTGCTCCTCGCTCAGCCCCGCCTCGAGCAGCCGCTCGCGGCGGCGCGACTGCGTCTTGCGCGAGCCGATCGCGCCGACGTAGAACGCGTCCGTCGTCAGCGCCGCTTGCAGCGCCGGGACGTCGAACTTCTCGTCGTGCGTGAGGACGACGATCGCGGTTCCGTGATCCGGCTGGATCCTCGCGAGCGCCTCGTCCGGCCACTCGACGATCAGCTCGTCGGCGCTCGGAATCCGCTCGCGCGTCGCGAACCGCGACCGTGCGTCGACGCAGATCGTGTGCCAGCCGATCAGCTTCGCCGCCGCGCAGAGCGCCTCCGCCGTGTCGACCGCGCCGACCACCACGAGCCGCGGCGGCGGGCCGTAGACCTCGGCAAACACCCGCAGGCCCGCATGCTCGTGCTGGCCGTTGCGGCGGATCTCCGGCGCGAGCTCCGCCAGCTCGGCCGGCGCGTCGCCGACGGTCTCGCCACCGCGGTCGAGCAGCACGAGCAGGTGTGCGCCAGGCTGCGGCCCGTCTATCACTGTGAAGAGCACTGCGCGCTCCTCGCTGTGCGCGATCTCGAGCAGCCGGTCGGCGACGCTCACTCGAAGCGCTCGACGAACACGTCGATCTCGCCGCCGCAGGGAAGGCCGACGCCGAACGCGTCGTCGTCCGAGATGCCGTAGCTCAAGAGCTTCGGCTTCCCGGTCTCGAGCACCTCATGCGCCTCCTCGACGACGTCGCTCTCGACGCAGCCGCCCGACACCGACCCGCAGATCGCGCCGCTCTCCGAGATCGCGAACTTCGACCCGACGGGTCGCGGCGCCGACATGCGCGTTGCGACCACGGTTGCGATCGCGACCTTCTCGCCGCGCCCGCGCCACCGCTCGACCTCGTTGACGATCTCCTTCACGCCGCGTGCCTCCGTTCGATCCCGCCGAGGACTGTACCGAGCGCCTCGAGGCTCGCGACGTCGTGTCCTGCGAGGAAGCGATCGACGTGCGGCAGCGCCGCCCGCATCCCGCCGGCGAGCGGCTGGTACGCGGGATCGCCCTTCAGCGGGTTCACCCACACCACGGCGAACGCCTGCCGCCGAAGCCGCGCCATCTCCTCCGCGACGAGCCCGGGATCGCCGCGCTCGCAGCCGTCGGACAGAACGACGACGACCGCGCCGCGCGTCAGCGCCCGCCGGCCGTACTCGTCGTTGTACGCCTTCAGCGACTCGCCGATCCGCGTCCCGCCGGACCAGTCCATGACGCGCTTGGCGGCCGCCGCGAGGGCCGTCTCCGGATCGCGCGAACCGAGCTCGTGCGTCAGCCGCGTCAAGCGCGTCCCGAACGCGAACGCCTCGACGCCGCGCCCCGACCCGCGCGCCGCGTGCAGGTAGAGCAGCATCGCCCGCGCGTACGCCTCCATCGACCCTGACACGTCGAGGATCAGGACGAGCTTGCGCGGCGCCTCCGAGCGGCTGCGGAACGCGCGGTGGACGGGATCGCCGCCGGTCGCGAGCGACGCCCGCACCAGACCGCGGACGTCGAGCGCGCGGCCCTTCGAGTCAGGGCGAAGCCGCCGCGTCCGCCGCTGCGGCCGCGCGACCGCGATCGCCTGGATCAGCTTCTTCGCGCGCGCGAACTCCTCGGGCGTCATCGACGCGAAGTCCTTCGTCCGCAGCAGCTCCTCGTGGCTCCACGCGCCGAGCGACGTCTCGCCGCCGTCGATCTCCGAGCCGGGACCGGGCGTCGCGCCCTTCCGCCGCTCCCCGCGCTTCGGCGGCGCCTCCTTCGTCGCGCCCGGCCGCTTCAGCGGCGCCCGCAGGAACCAGGCATCGAATGCACGGTCGAACGCCTCGATGTCCTCGCGCCGCGAGACGAGGGTCTGCCGGAGCGTCCAGTAGACGTCGTCCTGCCGCGCGAGCTCCACGGCGTCGAGCCCCTTGACCGCGTCGGCGACCCGGCCCGGGCCGACCTCGAGCCCGGCCTCGCGCAGCACGCGGCCGAACGTGACGATGTGCGAGACGACCGCGCTACCGGCCACGCGCCGACGCCACCAGCCCCGCGAGCGCCTCGTCCCGCACGGACAGCAGGTCCTCGTGGTACTTCAGCACCGACCCGAGCGTCGCGGACACGTTCTCGACGTCGAGCTCCTGCGTCCCGAGCGCCGTCAGCGCCCGCGCCCAGTCGATCGTCTCGGCAAGCCCGGGCGGCTTCTGCAGGTCCAGCAGCCGCAGCTCCGCGACGAACGCCGCCGCCTCGGCCGCGAGCCGCTCCGGCACTCCCGGCACACGCAGCTTGACGATCTCGATCTCCCGCTCGAGCGAGGGATGCCCGATCCAGTGGAAGAGGCAGCGCCGCTTCAGCGCGTCGTGCAGCTCGCGCGTGCGGTTCGAGGTGAGGATGACGTACGGCCGCTGCTTCGCCGAGATCGTCCCGAGCTCCGGCACAGTGATCTGGAAGTCGGACAGCACCTCGAGGAGAAAGGCCTCGAACTCCTCGTCGGCGCGGTCGATCTCGTCGATCAGCAGCACGACCGGCTCCTCGGCCTCCAGCGCCTCCAGCAGCGGCCGCCGGATCAGGAACTCCGGCCCGAAGAGCTCCGCCTCGTCGACCGTGCCCTCCTGGGCCGCGCGGATGTGCAGCAGCTGCCGCGCGTAGTTCCACTCGTAGACCGCGTGCGCGACGTCGAGACCCTCGTAGCACTGGAGCCGGATCAGCCGTGCGCCGAGCGCGGTCGCGATCGCCTTCGCAGCCTCGGTCTTCCCGACGCCCGCCTCGCCCTCGAGCAGGAGCGGCTTCTCGAGCTTCAGAGAGAGGTAGAGCGCAGTCGACAGGCCCCGGTCGGGCAGGTACGACGCACCCGCGAGGGCCGATTCGAGCTCGTCGATCGAGGCGTACGGCACGGGCTCAGAGTACCGGCTACGTTTGCGAGTTCTAATTTGACGCGGACCCGTTTCCGGAACAGAATCCGCCTCCACATGCCTGCGGAAGCCCTGGTCCCGACGTCCGCCGAGGAGGCTGCGCGCCTCTACGGCGACGGCGAGGGCGTGGTCGTCTTCGCGGGCGGCACGATCCTGCTCCCGGAGATCTCGGCCGGCCGGCTGAAGCCGGAGCGCGCCCTGATGCTGCACAAGAGCGGCCTCGACGGGATCAGCACGGACGGCGGCACGATCCGCATCGGCGCCATGACGCCCGTCTCGGCGCTCGTGGGCGGCCCGTGCGAATTGATCTCGCGCTTCGCCGAGAACGTCGGCGACGGGGAGGTGCGCCGGAGCGCCACCGTCGGCGGGAACCTCTGCGCGACCGCCGGCGTCGGCGCGCAGCGCGGCGACCTCGGCGCGCCGCTGATCGCACTCGGCGCCCGCGTCCGGTCGACCGGCAAGGGCGGCGAGCGGACGGAGCCGGTCGAGGACTTCCTCGCCGGCGACAGGAGCGGCCGGCTCGTGCTGGAGGTCGAGCTCGACGCGCCCTCCGGCAAGTGGGGCGCCGAGACGCTGCGCCGCCGGCACGCGCACTCGTACGCGATCGCCAACGTCGCCGTCGCCTCGAACGGCGGCGGTCTCCGCATCGGCGTCAGCGGCGTCGGCCCGACCGCGGTCCGCGCCCGCGCCGCCGAGCAGAGCCGCAACCCGGACGACGTCCTGCGGGACGTCGAGCCGGTGGACGACGCGGTCGCGTCCGCCGAGTACCGCCGCAAGATGTTGCCCGTGCTGCTGCGCCGCGCCCTCGACCAGCTGGAGACCGCATGAAGCTGACCGTCAACGGGATCGAGCAAGAGATCTTCAGCCCGCCGCTCACCCCGCTCCTGCACGTGCTGCGCGACGAGCTCGACGTGACGAGCCCGAAAGCAGGCTGCCAGCAGGGCGGCTGCGGAACGTGCACGGTCCTCATCGACGGCGAGCCGCGCCGCTCGTGCCTGACGGCGGTCGCGGCCGTGGACGGCTCCGAGATCACGACGCTCGAGGGTCTCGGCGAGCCCGAGCAGCTCTCGCCGGTGCAGGCCGCGTTCCACGAGCGTTACGCAGCGCAGTGCGGCTTCTGCACGCCCGGGATGGTCGTCGCCGCGACGGCGTTGATCGAACGGAAGGGCGGCCCGGTCGAGCGCGACGAGGTGCTCGAGGCGCTCGGCGGCCACTACTGCCGCTGCACCGGCTACGTGAAGATCGTCGACGCCGTGATGGCCGCGTCGCGCGGCCAGACCGGGGCGCGCGAGGACGAGCCGGAGACCGGCGAGGAAGCGCCCGTGATGATCCCCGGGAGCCCGGCGTGAAGGCCGTCGGAGCACGCCTCCCGCGCTACGACGGACTCGGGCACGTCACCGGCCGGACGCAGTTCGTCGACGACGTCCGCGTCGGCCGCACGCTGTGGGTGAAGGCGCTCCGCTCGCCCCACCACCACGCGGCGATCACCAGCATGGAGACGTCGAAGGCGGAGAAGCTGAAGGGCGTCCACGCGATCGTCACCTGCGCCGACGTGCCGAAGAACGTCTACGGCCATCTCGAGGCGCTCGGCGTCCCGGCCGACGAGCCGTTGCTCGCCGACGGCGAGGTGCGCTACAAGGGGCAGCCGATCGCGGCCGTCGCCGCCGAGTCGGAGGAGGCCGCCCGTGCCGCCGTCGAGGCGATCGAGATCTCGTTCGAGGAGCGCGAGCCGCTCTTCGACATCCGCAAGGCGCTCGACGGGGAGGCGCCGCAGATCCACCAGTGGGGCAACGTCTATCCGCACTACGGACCGTACAACCACCGCCGCGTCCGCAAAGGCGACATCGAGTGGGCGTTCGAGAACGCGGACGCGATCGTCGAGGGCGTCTACCGTCCGCAGGCGATCGAGCAGATGCCGATGGAGACGCAGGTCGCGCTCGCGGTCCCGGAGGCGAGCGGACGGCTGACGATCTACTCGTGCACGCAGGCGATGTACTTCTCGATGGGCGTCGTCGCCGCGCACCTGCAGGTGCCGCTGAACAAGCTCAAGTTC
>Ga0066709_100000939_pt1 | contig 17866 bp, 12 predicted proteins | sample GraSoiAngelo_158_FD_79665 | JGI IMG/M metagenome (GOLD analysis project Ga0066709, IMG submission 79665) | Grasslands soil microbial communities from the Angelo Coastal Reserve, California, USA - 14_1009_16_30cm | ecosystem: Environmental > Terrestrial > Soil > Grasslands | place: USA...
CAGAGTCTGGCCGAGCGGATGAGTGTGCCATGCAGTTCTCGCGCCCGGCTCGAACGTAACGCTAGCCCCTTGAACAAGGGCGGGATCGGGTGCCTGAAAAAGCGGATCGATACGAACCGTCCCGGTGAACCACTCTGACGGACCCTTCGCTGAAGGTTGTGAGCCAACCCGTTTAATCTCCATGCTTCTGAACTCCTTGCACAGAACTGATGTTTTGATATCCGAGACCCGCCTCGACAGCGAAGCGACTACGGAGACAGCAACGTTTTAATCGCACGGCGCTCGTCCATTGCGCGGTATCCCTCTGCTACTTGGTCGAGAGGCAGCTTTAGGTCGAATACTCTGCCGGGGTTGATCTTCCTGTTCCACACCAACTTGATCAGTTCGGGCAAGTAGCGCCGCACCGGGGCGGGGCCACCGTGGAGGTGGACATGGGAAAAAAACAACTGCTCACCATCGAGTTCGACACCGTGCGGGACGCCTACGTAGCCCACGTAACCTCCCCGGCGCGTGGAACTAATCGCCTGCATCATCGACTCCTGGGTACCGACGCACTCCAGCACCGAGTCGGCACCGATTCCGTCGGTCAGCTCCTTGATGCGGGCCACGCCCTCGTCACCGCGCTCGGTCACGATGTCAGTCGCGCCGAACTCATGGGCGAGCTTCTGCCGCGACTCGTGACGGCTCATCACGATGATCCGTTCAGCACCCATCTGCTTGGCAGAAAGCACACCGAGTAATCCGACCGCGCCGTCACCGACGACCGCGACCGTCGAGCCCGGCTTCACGTTAGCTGCATCCGCCGCAAACCATCCGGTGCCCATAACGTCGGAGAGCGCCAACAGGCTCGGGATCATGTCGCCCGTGGGAACATCCGGGGTAGCCACGAGCGTGCCATCGGCGAGTGGCACGCGCAGCATCGGAGCCTGCGCGGTGCTGATGAACTCGGCATGCTGGCAGGACGACTGATAGCCGACCTGGCAGTTGGGGCAGATATTATCGGAGGCAAAAAAGGAGCCGATAACGAACTGGCCTGGTTTAACAGTCTTGACCCCGCTGCCAACCTCCTCCACGATGCCGCAGTACTCGTGCCCCATCGGTGTCGGTTGGTTTACGGCGCTGATGCCGCGATAGCTCCACAGGTCCGATCCGCAGACGCATGTAGCCGCGATCCGAATGATGGCATCCGTTGGCTTGGTGATCTTTGGTTCGGGGACGTCCTCAAATCGAACGTCCCCCGTTCCGTAGAGTACAGTTCCTTGCATGAATTGGTTTCCTTTGCTTTAGCGCATGACGTAGCCGCCGTCGATCGAGATCGATTGGCCGGTAACGTAGCTCGCGGCTGAGCTGCAGAGCCACAGGACAGCATCGGCGATCTCCTCGGGCCGCCCCATTCGGCCCATCGGCACGAAGGTATTCAGCATCTTATTCAACTCTTCTCCCTGACCTTCAGCGATCATCTTGTCGGACATGGGCGTCTGAATCATGCCTGGGCACACGTCGTTAACACGAATGCCGCGAGCAGCATATTCGAGAGCCGCACTCTTGGTGAACCCAATGACACCGTGCTTCGCCGCGTGGTAGGTACCGCGCCGGGCGCCGCCTATAAGACCTCCAAGCGACGAACAGTTGACGATGGCTCCACTGCCTTGCTCGCGCATCTGCTGCAGTTCGAACTTCATGCAGCTCCATACACCACGCAGGTTGATCCCCATAATTCGGTCATAGTCATCGCGGGGAGAGTCGGCCGTTTCGGCGAGGACATTTTGAACGCCGGCATTGTTGTAGGCGGCATCGAGCCGCCCGAAAGTAGCGACAGTCTGCTTCACCATTGCTTCTACCTGCGCGTCATCTGACACGTCACAGCGAAGAGCCAGTGTCTTGTGACCTTTATAGGCGAGTTCCTTGGCTGCGGCTTGCGCCGCCTTCTCATTCCAGTCCGCCAACACCACGGAAGCACCTGATTCAGCAAAAGCCTTCGCTGTCGCAAGACCTAATCCAGATGCAGCGCCTGTAACGAGTGCAACTTTGTTTTCGAAAGATATGTTCATGACTAGTTCCTTCTTCACTTGACGTGCCCGCCTACACGTCCTCTTGCGCTCAGTCCTGTTCTTTGAGTGCGACCTTTTTAAAGTGCCGTCGCGCGTTTCCCGAACGTCTTTGTCATCCACACTTTAGATGTCTGCACCGGCGGGACGCACTAGCCGAACGCGCCAATCTACTTGCAAGATACGCCACGCGGTTAGCGATTGAAGGGTCTCTGTATCGAGGGGGAATTCTGCGGACGAACTCTTGATATGCAAAGGCGGGCGCGATCCGAAAAGTGACATGCGCGGGTCACGACGAGATTGAAAACGAGGAAGTGAACTTCTGGACCTGTAGACGGGTGCTATGTCTGTTTCTTCAGGATCGGGTGCATCGCGTGCTCGGTGGAAACGTGTTCCCGTGCATTCATAGCCCGAGCGCTGTTCATGTCGGTGCTGGCAAATTGTCGCCAGAGGCCCATGAGGATCGATCCGGCGAAAAGCGAGATGCAGTTCGTCGATGAGCTTCGCGACGCGGACATCTCGCTGGTAAAAACTGTCCACATCTGTCCAGAATTTCTTGCCCCCACGTTCTGCTCACTGCCGATTAGAGGCAGAGGTCATCAGTCTGTTGGCTGCACTTTTCTGCACGCTGCCTGCTAGCGGCAGAGGTTTTTTCTCTGTCCGATCACTGTCCAATAAGGCTTTTTCAGGGCTCCGAAACCGTTTTTAGACGCCGTCTGTGCCGTTCATTCTCATTAAGTTACGGTTTCAATCACCACTGGCACGGCATAGGCCGCGGCTTCGAGTCCCGCCGCCCGGCATCACTCCATGTTAGGGGACTGCGCATTGCGTGATTGATGGCCGCTGTTTTGGCAATTCCTCACACGCAGGCCGGGGACACACACAAGGGACACCTTAAGTTGTGTTTCTTATGGCTCTTTGAACGCCATCCAGCACGTTTCGGTTCCTGTGGTTTCTTACGTTTACGATTTCTTTCACGGCGGTAACACGGGTTCAAATCCCGTCAGGGACGCCAAGCTTTTTCAGCGACTTAGGGGCAGCGTGCTCCTTTCACACTGCCGAGATGCAAGTCTTCTATGCGTTGTCCAGAAGTTCTAATGGAACACGACCCGACCTGAGTCATTAGAAAAGGATGGCTTGGAGATATACGAGCGTACCGACATTCGTGCAAATCGAGCGCAGGACTCCCGAGCGAAGCTGCAAGCGCGGAATAGGGTTGGCCATTTTAAGAAAATACTGCTTACTAGCGATCGTTGGGGTAGCCTTGTTGACGCTGGTCCCGCCGTACTCCACAGGTGCAGAGTAAAAACCAGCACTGAAGAAGAAGGAACTGATGACGATGCTTGCAAATGACAAGACACCTGCGGATCATCGTGCAATTGCTGCTTACCAGCATTACCGGAGTTGCCCACGGGGGTTTGGTCGTGGTAAATTCATCGACGGCCAGCGCGGATTTCAGTAATCCTTTGACCGTAATCGGTGGGAATGGAACCGATCTGTTCTGCGACTCCACGTCACAGATTGCTGGGGGACTGAACATTGCGTACGCCAGCGTGGTTCAGTGCAGTAACTTGCTTCCGGGGAATTACCAGAGCTTACCCTGAGCGATGTTTGGTCCTGCGTTTTCCTCCTTGCGGTTGATCCAGGCGACGAGGGCTTGCAGTCGGCTTGCTTGCCCTTCCTCGCTTCTCTAACCGGTTTTCACGCCTGGAGGCGACATGTCAAAACTCAGTTTCGGAGACGGGACACTAGGCGTAATTTTTCTTCGGTGGTCCGGCAACGACTCTACTGGAACGCTGATCCTCTGAAGGACATCTGGAAGGATTCCTTTGTCATGACAAAGTCAGCACCAGATTCCTGCAGTGAGGCAATCAATCGCTGCACAATCATTTTCGTACTGCTATTTTCCTTGGACAGGTCTTGAGGCCGACGCTTAGGCGAACATCGGCGCTGGTCACAGAATGGTCACAATAAATCGGCCACTCTGCGAAGTTAAGTTGTTGAAGAATGGTAGGGATAAGCTGGTACTGAAAAGGCTGGCGTCGGCGGTTCAACTCCGTCCCTGGCCACCATCATTCCAAATAACTTAGCGGCTTCGTCTCCTGTCCCTCCAGTCCGCTCTCAGTCCGCTCCTGTGACAGATCCCTCATCGACTGCTGCTCGCATATGATTCTGAAGAACTTAGGTCAGGCGTAGGTTTTTTCAGTCCGCTTTCAGTCCGCTTTTGTCCGCGGAATGGCTCAGAATCGCAACCAGCATTGCGCCGGCCGCAGCCATGCGATCATCACTAATGGCATGGGTATAAAACTGAAGGGTGAGCTTGACGTCGCTGTGGCGAAGCAAAGTCTGCACGGTTTTCGGATCGGTTTTGATGCGAATTAGGAACGATGCGAGGCTGTGGCGCAGATTATGGAAGCCAAATCGGCGTGGGTCATCGTCGATTAACCTGCCTTTGTCGTCCCAGCGCGATGCGAGAACGCCTGCCTTTACTGCCGCCGGACGCAGATAGTCTTCCACCAGCATGTTGGCGACACGCGGTTGTTTACCGTTCAGCCGGAAGGAAGGAAATACCCAATTGCCGCGCTCAGAATAAGGTGTCTGCTCCTTCCAGCGGAACATGAACTCGGACAATAAAGGATGCAGCGGAACAGGACCTTTTGAGGCTTTGCTTTTCGGCAACCCCACTCGGCCACACGTCCACGTGCGTCGGACATGAATGATTGCGTCGGCAAAATTCACATCCTGCCATTGCAAGCCCAGGCACTCCGAGATGCGGAGACCTGTGCCAGCAGCCAAGAGCGTCAGTGTACGTTCCGGCTCTTGCAGATTAAGCAATACGGCGTATGCCTGTTCAGGAGTGAGAATCATGGCTTCGTACCCACTGGTGGTCTTGCAACGGACGAAACGCATTGGGTTTGACTCCTGACTTCGAGGAATCAGGCCGTATCGTTGGCCATGCCTGTACACCAGGGACATAACACGGCGAGTCTTGTCGAGGGTTGGATTTGCGAGCTTTTTTTCTCGTTTCAGATCGTTCAGCCATTGCTCTACCTCCAGCGGCTCGATACCGAGCGCGATCCTATTACCCCATCGTGGCAGCAGGCGGTTGCGGAGCACTCTCTCGTATGCTCGGATTGTCGTGTGCGCCTTCGGGTGAATGGATTCTGTGTATTCGCCTAGCTCATTTTCCGCGTAATGCTGCGCCAAATCCGCAAAAATTACCGATCGTCGCGAGTTAACCTGGTTGATATGCAGATGTTGCCGCTCGACTTCGGCCCACGCACAGCTTTTGTCGGGGAAGTCTCGGACTGTGCCAATTGGGATTTTGTTTTCGACTCGCTTACCGTCAGACGTACGAACTGTACGAAAGAACAACACCCAAGTTTCGCCCTGACTGCGTTTTTCTTTCTTTAACCAGCCTGTTTGATGTTTTTGCGCCATTCAGGTCCTCCTTGTGCAAACCAGATGCCGTTACTGGCGATTTTGGATACTGAGTGACAATGCGAATTCCTCTTTTGCTGAAAAGCAACACGATCGGCAGTGACATAAACCGGGTTTGCCCAGGCCCATGCTGTTTGGCACGCACAGTGCTGAGTATTGCTGAGTGCCATCCAGCCGGTAAACGTGCCCAGTAGAAAGGAGATAGACGAATGAAAACTGAAGGCTGGTTTGCGGAACACTTTGTGCGGGGCATAGAAGATGGTTTTATGATCTGTGTGCAGCTCTTGAAATACGCAGCCACTTGTAGATGCAGTGCCGGGACGTGTTCAGACCGGTAGTTCATAGCATATGATTTCCATGCAATTCTTGGGTTCGTTCTGGTCGCTTGGATTTCTTGTATGCGCTTGGGGACGAAAAGCCGCGCTGCGGCACTCCTGATCTTCTCGGCGGTATTCGCATGCGAACTGAAGAGCCAGACGACCACGTCTGGGGCGTTGGCCGGCGTTGTCATTGATCAAACTAATGCGGTAGTGCCCGGTGCGGATGTTGAGGTCGAAGACCTTGCCAAAGGTACGACTCAATCAACAAAAACGGACACGTATGGGGCGTACCGATTTTTCTTTCTGCCCCCAGGAAGATACGCGTTGAGGATTACGCATGCAGGCTTCCGCGACCAGAAGCGAGCAGTGTATGTCACCCTGGGGCCTCCAGTTTCGGTCAACCTAACGCTCGAAATTGCCCAAGCAAGCACCACTGTAAACGTGACGGATGAGGCTCCTCTGGTTCAGGCCGAGAATGGCGATGCCTCTGCGACCATCAACCAAGAGCAAATCAGTGAAGTCCCGAATCCCGGCAATGATCTCACCTATGTCGTGCAGACCGCCCCTGGTGTGGTTATGAGCACCGACACCTCAATCAATACGCTTGGCCATTTCTCGATTCTGGGAATGCCAGGTACGTCCTATCAGTACACGAACGACGGAATGAACGAGAATGAAAACGGTAACAACCAGAGCATGGGCGGGTCGCTCGGACTTGTTCTAGGACAAAACCAGATTCAAGAAGCGACGATTGTCAGTACAGGCTACTCCGGTCAGTTCGGTGGTGCCGCAGGCGGAAACATAAATTACATCACGAAGTCGGGAAGCCGTGAGTTCCACGGCAATGCCCAGTATTACTGGAATGGGCGGGTATTGAACGCCAACGACTGGTTCGGTAAGGCTTTTGGAAATCCCCGCCCCTTCTCTATCGCTAATCAGTGGGCGGGTTCATTCGGCGGGCCTATCAGCAAAGGTAAATTGTTTTTCTTCTTGGACAGCGAAGGCCTGCGGCTCCTGATTCCGCAAATTTACTTTGTGACAATCCCCAGTCCCGAATTCGAGGCCGCAACTATCGCGAATATCGATAGCAAGTTTGGACCAACTTCAGCTTCGGATGCTTTCTATCGGCGGATATTTGATCTCTATGATGCCGCACCCGCAGGAAACGAAGTTGCATCCGGGATCAGCCCCACAGACCTCGGCTGCGCGGGTTTTTCACTACCAAACGGACTAGGCGTGACCATCCCTTGTTCCCGCAGTTTCATCAAGACTCGGGGCCGGCCAAGTCAAGATGCTCTGACATCCGGACGCGTGGACTGGAACCTCGGCAATAATGATCGTGCATTTTCCCGAATACAAGGACAGCATGGGCTTGGTGCGTTTGCCAGCGACGCGATCAACCCGGTATTCGATGCTGATTACGACGTATCACTGTGGCAAGGACAACTGGTTGAGACACACACGTTTGGTTCAACAGCGGCGAGTCAGTTCCTGGTGGCAGGATCTGACTATTACTTCGCATGGAAATCGAGAAATCCCGCTCAAGCATTCTTAGCATTCCCCACCGTCTTGAATTTTTGGTCAACCGGCACGTTTGCATCGCTTGGGGGAGGGGGAATCGGGGCATACGGAGTTGATATGAAGCGATATCAGCTTTCAGAAGACCTGGTCAAGGCGAAGAGGGGCCACAAATTCGGATTTGGTGCCAGCCTTGAGCGAACCTGGTGGACTGTGCCACCCAACACCGTGAATGCGGTAGGACAACTAAATCCCCAAACTCTCGATGCTTTTTACCAAGGTGGCTTCGATTCTGCAAACTCCTCGGTGGATTTCACCTCGTTGACGCAATCATTTACTTCACAATCTTCTGTCCTGGTCTCGTTCCTTAATTATTCGCTTTACGGTCAGGACGAGTGGCACGCACGAACTAACTTGACGCTCTCACTAGGTCTCCGCGCGGAGCATTATTCCACGCCATTCTGCGCTACTGGTTGCTTTGCAAGGACTGCGGGCCCGTTTGATTCAATCAGTCACGATCCCGCGCAACCGTACAACAAGGCCATTCTCTTGCATCAGAAACACGTATTTTCAACCGACAAAATTCTCTGGGCTCCGCGCTTTAGTTTTGCATGGCAGCCATTTGGCGTTTCTCACAACAGCGTGTTTCGCGGCGGCGTGGGCTTCTTTTACAATCCTTTGCAAGATGGACTCGCGGAATCGTTTTACATTAATGCACCGATTTACAACGTTTACACGGTCCGGAGAAACAACCTCACACCGAACGAAACTACTAGCCTCTTTAAGGATGCTTTCGCATCAAATGCGGCGTTTGTAAGTGGTTTCGCCGCCGGCGAGACGCTTGAAAGCCTAGGGACGAACTTCACTCCGCCTGCCCTGAACACCTCCGCAGCGAAGATGCATGCGCCTCAATATCAGAAATGGAGCCTGGAATGGCAGCAGGCGTTCGGTGCAAAGACCGCGACCAGCGTAGGTTATTTTGGGCATCACGGTATTCATGAATTGGTAGTAAATCCGAGCGCCAACGCGTTTGGTTTCGGCTCGTTTCCTGCGGCGCCATGTAGCAGCCCACCTGTTCCTCCCTGCACTGACGCGCGGTTTGCTCAGGTAACCCAGTACAGTACCAATGCGGTATCAAACTACCACGGCCTTGTCTTTAGCCTGAGACGTCAGTTCAGCGGCCTGGGCAATGGCCTTATACAGTTCAACTACACCTATGGGCAGGCTTTAGACGAAGTCTCGAATGGCGGTCTTTTCAGCTTCACGGGGGGCAGTTCCGTGTACCCGCAAGATCCAAACAATCTGCGTGGCGCATACGGCCCCGCAGAATATGACGTGCGGCATTCATTTAACGCGAACTACGTATGGGAGCTCCCCATCAAAGCAGCATTTCGCGGGCACGGTCCTGAACTTCTAGTGAATGGATGGCAAATCTCGGGAACTGTCTTCGGTCGCACGGGCTTTCCGTACACAGTGTTTGATCGCGCGATGTCAGGCAATCTTTCACAGAACAACTATTTCAGCTCGATCTATGCCGTGCCCACCACACATGTCGGTAGCGAGGTGTCGTGCGGCAGGAATGCGACTATCGTGAACGCCACTCAGCCTTGCCAACCGCCGCAGTTCCTGCCGGATGGAAGTCCTAATCCGACCGCAAACTTCATACAAGCGGAATGCGAAACCGGATTTAACGCTGGAAACCTGCCAGGCCCAAGTGGCCCGTGTGGTGGTCCAGCTGTATCATTCGCCCAAGGACGCAATCGCTTCCGCGAACCCGCTTACTTCAACACTGATTTCGCCATTATGAAGCGCACGATAATTCCCGGATGGGAAGGCGCCAAGCTGGGGATCGGTTTCCAGTTCTTTAATCTACTCAATCACCCGAATTTTGGTTTCCCGATAAACGAAAGTTCGGATCCTTACTTTGGCCAGATTCCCTATCTCGAACAGCCCCCAACCAGCATCCTGGGTGCGAACTTAGGAGGCGATGTATCGCCCAGAATGATTCAGTTGAAGGCGCAGATCCAGTTTTGAGCCAGTAACTGCGCTCGACTTAGAAATTTTCCATCATCCACATGTTCGTGCTCTGTTTGTTGTCGAGAATCGCCAGATGACGGCCATCGGGAGACGGGGCGGCAAAACAGCCCCAGCCCGTACACTTGTATAACGATTGAGTGGTCCCTTTCAGATCGATGTGAAGAAGCTCGGTGCCGCCTGGAGCTCGTCGCGTAGCAAAGAAGCCGTTGCCGTTAGCAGACCATTTTATAGATGTTAACCGGCCTAATGGCTGGGAAGGAATAATGTGCATGAGCTGACCGCGCAACGAGTGAATCTCTATCCGGCTCTCCGGACTCCGGGTGATCGCAAGGCGAGTGCCATCCGGAGATAGGTCACACATCAGATTTTCCTTAAACACGTCAATCTCTCGATCAAGATCAAATCGCGCCAGCTCAGGTCCACGACCGCTAATGGGGTCGATTACCGACACGACCATCGTCTTATGATCATCGCTTGATTCTTCAATCACACACACCTTGGACGGCAGTCTGGAACACGAAACCAGGGCGGGACGCGAGACCTGCAAAATTGTTTCTGGAGCGCCGCGGGCAATGGGAATTCGCATGATCGGCAGAGTTGAGGGGCGCTCAGGCGTAACTCCTCCCGCAGCGGGCCAAATCAGTGCGATAGCCCACTTACCCTCTGGACTCATTACCGCATAGCTCGGCCAGCCGGCGAGGACCAAAGGTACGATTGGTTCTGGCGTCTCCGAATCTAGAGATTGCTTATACAGACCCCAGCTGTCGCCCCGATGTTGACCGACAATAACCGTCTTACTATCGGCACTCCAGCCGGTGATAAAGTCGTTGTTGCCATCCTCCAAAGTGAAGTGCTTCGGATTCCGAATTCGCGTCCCTCCGGCCTCAAGATCGGCAATGTACGACGTAAAGAAACTCGACGATGCTGCGAAAGCCAGATGTCGGTCATCGTTTGTTGCGCTACCACTACTCACGCAGAAGCTGGGCCAATTCGTCAGGCGTCTGGGTTCTTCGAGGCGATTGCCGGTGGCAAGATCAAGTCGCATTGTCCAGTAGTTACAAACATTGCCGTCTCCGGACTCGGACAACGAGTAAACCAAGTGCCCAGCATGCAACCAGACGATGTCGTTCATCTTCTTCAGTTCAGAAGACTGGAATAAGGTAACGGGTGGACCTCCCGTTACGTCGCGGCTTAGCATGGCACCGCCGGAAGCATCGGTGAAAACGTATCCATAGTGTTTTCCGTCCGGCGACCAGCCAAAGGCTTCAATAGCGGTACCCTCGTTGGTTTCCTGGAACTTCCGTGCCTGCTCCCCATTCGGCCCCATGAGCCAGATTTCGCGCTCACCGAGCTTGCCCTTATTTGTCCCGAACGAAACTAACGAACCATCAGGAGAAATGGCCCAAGCGACGGCATGGTCTCGAATTTTTGTGGGCGCTCCGCCGAGCACAGAAACCGCCCAGATGCTGGTGGTAACAGAACTCCATTCATTCCACTCTTCTGTGGAAGGATGAATATTAACCAGGAACCTGGTGCTATCGGGAAACCAGGCCCCGACTTCCCATTTCACACTCTGGTCTTTCAGTGCTTCCGGCTTAGGAACCGTGCGAGTCTCGCCGGTGTCAAGGAGTTTGATGTGCAGCCCTCTGGTGTCGCTATACGCCAGGTGTTTACCATCTGGCGAAATCGCCCCACCGATCACCGGGTTCTCGCTGGAATTCATCGTGAGTTGTCGCAACTTGATTTCAGGGGCGACAGAGACAGTTCTCGGGTTTTTCGCTAGTAGGAGAGAGAAAGTGGCAATCAAAATCGCTGCGGCTATTCCCAGACCCCAAGCCCACGCGCGTGAAAGATGTTTCGGAGCCAACTGCAGCTCCAACCGCTCCAAGTCGGCACGAATTTCTGTTGCCGTTTGATAACGTGCGATAAGGTTCTTCTCGATAGCTTTATGGATGAGGTTTTCCAGCTTTGCTGGAATTTGAGGATTCAGATCGCGGCCAGGAGCCGGTGTCTGATTAAGGATGGCGTGATGGAGCACCGCCGCGGTGTCGCCAGGAAATGCACGCTGCCTGGTTGCCATTTCATACAGCACCAGACCGAACGAGAACAGATCGGTCCGCTGGTCTAACTTTTCACCTCGCACCTGCTCCGGTGACATGTAGGCTGCAGTCCCTACGGTCACACCCGTGCGCGTTAGGGTTATTAATGGATTGCCTTCCTGCTTCGGCCCTGATACCGCTGAGGCTTGAGGCCGCGTCTCCACAGATTCAAACTCATGAAGTTTGGCGAGGCCGAAGTCCAGTATCTTCGCCTGGCCGCGTTCGGTAATGAAGATATTTGCTGGCTTGATGTCGCGATGAATAATGCCTTTCTGGTGCGCGGCTTCGAGCCCGTCCGCAATTTGGATGGCAGTATCCAACAGCGGCTTGAGTTGAAACGCCGTCTTGGTCTTCGTGTCTGTTTCCGACGAAATTACGTCGCGCAGTGTCCGGCCCTCAAGTAATTCCATCACGATGAAGGGCTGGCCTTCGTGTTCTTCCACCCCATGGATCGTGCAAATATTGGGATGGTTCAGAGCAGATGCGGCGCGGGCTTCCCGCTCAAAGCGCTGCATGGCTGGGGCATCACCCGCAAGCTCTTCCGGCAAGAACTTCAGCGCAACGCGGCGTCCGAGTTTGATGTCCTCGGCCTTGTAAACCACGCCCATGCCTCCGCCGCCCAAGATTTCCAGCACGCGGTAATGCGAAACCCTCTTGCCGATCCAATTGCCGTCGACACGTTTCGGGGAAGGAGGCGCTGCCTGCGGCTGCTCCCATTGCACTTCTGTCTTCCAGCGATACCCGCGCCTTGCCAGAGTCTCGATAAATTTCGGACTTTCGGCGGAGTCGCCGAGCACCTGGCGAAGGCGGTTCACCGCTGCATTGATGCTGTGCTCGAACTCAACAATGGTGTCGTTGGGCCATAGCCGCTTGCGCAGATCTTCGCGCATGACCAGTTCACCAGGACGCTCCAAAAGGGCGATCAGGATGCGCAGCGGCTGTTCCGACAGTCGGACGGTCTTGCCATTCGGGTCGCGGAGCTCGGCGCTGCGAACGTCAAGCTCGAATCCTTCGAAGCGGACAATGCCTTCCGATTGGCCAATCCCCAACACGGCAACCCTCAGAGTGTGGGAATTTTAGCATTGAAGTCATAAGAAGTTGCTTTCTTTCGCCGAGGGCGCCTTCCCAAGTTGCTGAAACAAAGCTAACTACCTCAGTGATGCAAATGTGATGTATCGGTGACCCGTTTTGCATTGAGCGATTTGCGAGTTTGGTGGAAAGTGGCGGCAAGGTTGACCGCCCGACCAGGTTAGGGAGCCGGGCACGAACCGATCCGTCAGGGAGGAAAACGTGAAAACAAATCGATCTGCATACATTGGAGCGATTGCTCTATTTGCTGTCCTCAACATTGTCTCGGAGGCGTTGGCTCAGCAGCCGCATTACAAGTTGATTGACGTGGGAACACTTGGTGGGCCGCAAAGCTATCTTAACGACGGAAATGACGGGAACAACTCGGCAACAGTCCTAAACAATCGCGGAACACTCGCAGGTTGGGCGGATACGCCGACACCTGATCCATTTCCATCATTTTGTTATGACGATGACTGCTTTGTCTCTCATGCATTCCAGTGGCACGCCGGTGTCCGGACCGACCTGGGCGCGCTCACGGATGGCATGAGCAGTCAGGCCAACTGGATCAGCGCAAGCGGTCTAATCGCCGGTGTGTCGGAGAACGGTGACATAGACCCATTGATGTCGGGCTTTCCAGAGGTTCGCGCTGTGCTCTGGCGAAACGGCGGAATCACCGATCTAGGAACATTGCCGAATGGTGGATACGAAAGCTTTGCGGCTGCGGTCGACGGCCGAGGTCAAGTCGTAGGAAACGCCCTGAATACCGTACCGGATGGCTTTTCGATGGCCGCTCCAGGCTTTTTCATCACTCAGACACGCGCGTTTCTCTGGCAAAACGGTGCGATGCAAGACTTGGGGACTCTGGGCACTGGTACCGACGCAATGGCGCAATTCATTAACGAACGCGGGCAGGTTGTTGGATTGTCCTATACCAGTTCGGCTCCGAACACCTCGTGTCCGTTCTTTCTGCCTTTGGCATTGGGTTCTTTCATTTGGGACGAAAAGAACGGAATGAGAGATCTCGGCACGTTGGGGGGCACCTGTGCGGTAGCTACAGGCGTCAACAACGCGGGCATAGTCATTGGCGACAATGTCGATGACAACGTAATCGAGCGGGCTTTTTTGTGGGACAACGGTTCAATTAAAGACTTGGGCGGCACAATTGGCGGCAACCAGGCAGGGGCCGAAGGAGTCAACGAGTCTGGACAAGTCGCAGGGTCTGCTACGCTTGCCGATGAGAGCTTGTTTCACGCGACCCTCTGGAGACGCGTTGGCCAGATGACTGATCTCGGGACGGTAGATCAGGATCCTTGCAGCTTTGCGTCGTCCATTAATTCGAAAACTCAGATCGTCGGCGCGTCTCTTTCTGGCTGTGCTTTTGACAACAACACTCGCGCTTTTCTTTGGCAGAACGGTTCAATTTCGGACCTAAATACCTTGATTCCGCCCGGTGCCTCGCTTCATCTGCAGTGGGCGCGAGACATCAACGATCGTGGCGAGATCGGTGGCATTGGATTAGACGTTGACGATAACTCACACGCCTTTCTTCTTATACCCTGCGGTGCGAATGGTCGCTCAGATTGCCAAGAAGAAATCGTAAGTGCCGGCGCGAGTCAACTTAGCGTGGCCCCTCTGACCCGATCTCCTCAAGTAAGTAATCCCAGGAATTCTGTGCGGCGAATGCTCCGTCCCCGGCTCGGTCCGGTTCCGCATTTTCTTACGCCAAGACCTGGCTTGGCGGGCGGCCGCGTGTTTACTCCTGTCGGAAACCCATAAACATCGCTTGCCTGTAGCTCGGGAGTCTCTTTCGGAGGGGCTGTTATGAAATCGATTGCGCGTCTCACTGATCGTCCTGGATATCGTGTGATTAGAAGCCTTGCTCGTAAGCTTCGGCAAATCAGGTCGCGGGTTGAAGCCGAAGTACCGGCTTCACTAATTGCGCCCCGAGGAGAATCTATGCTGGTTGCGGGAGACGGACAACGGAAGAGAAGTATCGGATTCAAACCCTTACAGTTTACGCAGAGCCTGGTTCTCGTCCTTCTGCCTGCCCTACTAACTGGTTGCGGGGGTGGTTCGATGCCATCTGGATCTCCCGCTGTGACTTTGTCAACGAATAGCCTGTCCTTCCCTGATGAAACTCCGGGAGGAGCAAGCCCAGCCCAAGCGATAACCGTTACCAATTCTGGAACGGCAGCATTAAATATCACGAGCATCACGGTGGCCGTTAACTTCCAGGAAATTGATGATTGCGGTTCCCCAGTGGCCGCCGGATCACACTGCACAATCAACGTAACATTCGTACCGACTACGACGGGGAATCTGCAGGGAGCAATCTCCGTTGCAGACAATGCGTCCGGCAGCCCTCAGAGCATCACTCTGGCCGGACAGGGTAGCTCAGGAACTCCGCCTGTGGGCACGTTGACCGGCTATTGCTTTGGGACGATCACAATCGCGCCGAATAAATGTGCACTGGTGCAAGACTTGGCACACTGCCCCGTGGGGCAGGTTGCGTCGCAGCCTGGGTTTACTGTCGGTTGCCTGCCGCCGAGCAGTCAGTACGTGGATAGCTCTACCTCCTGTCAGGGGAAGACGATCAGGTTTCCGAGCCCAGGCCTAACCGTGAAGGGATCATGCGTCGTAGCTCAGTAATCCTCGCGAATCGTTGGTACCCCGATGCTCGCCGGAGACCACAAGGCAACCGCGACTGCTACAGATTCGGAGTCTCCGGCCATCCAAAAATAGACGGCACGAGAGTCGGGGAAAAAATACCCGTGACCAAATTATTTTGCGAAAGTCTCGCATCCCAATCGATTTCTGGTTCGGTTTCCGCATGAGTGGGTAAGAAGAACGCCAAACAGAGGTCGACCAACACGTAGCAACACCTACTGAAACGAGAACACACAACTTGCACCGATCGACAACCGATCCTTGAGAGGACACAATCATGAGAGACAAACTACTCACCTGCTTTCTGCTGATAGGACTGTTTTTCTCCTTGGCCCCAACCGCCATGGCCAGCACGACATGGTACGTGAATGGGATGAGCGGGAGTAACGGCAGCAATTGCACGTCACCGACGACCCCCTGCAAGACTATTAGACATGCGATTTCGTTGGCTACATCAGGGGATACGATCCGGGTTGCCGCAGCGATCTACACAGAGAATTTCACACTCGGCAAGAGCTTGAATATCTTGGGTGCCGGAGCAAGCACGACAATTATTGATGGTGGAGGGGTTCGCACTGTAGTCACAATCTCCAATACTTCCGCCCATGTGACCCTTTCAAAGCTCACTATTCGCAATGGCAAAGCCACCTCCGGCGGAGGTATCAACAACTCTGGCACGCTGACACTAACCAACAGCACCGTCAGTGGGAATCAGGCACCTATCCCATGTATCCACTTTTTTGTGTTCTGCGAAATTAGCGCCGGCACGGCGTCAGGTGGGGGTATCTACAATTCTGGCGCACTGATCATCAGCAACAGCATCATTAGCGGGAATCACGCGGGCTCATACTGCAACGCAAATCCCTGCTCGGCTTTTGGCGGCGGCATCTACAACCGAGGCACGCTGATGATGATTAGAAACAGTTCTCTCATCACCAATAGCGCCGGCACCGCGTGTAGTACGAGCCTCAACTGCCGGGTAGGTACTGGCGGCGCCTTCTACAGCTTCGGAGGCGCAGTGACGTTGGACAACAGCACTGTCACGGGGAGTAGCGCTTACCGCTGTTCCGGAACGTGCGGCGGAGCCGGCGGCGCGATCGTCAATGGTTCAGGGAACGTCGCCGTGAATAACAGCACCGTTAGCGGAAATTCTGCTGGGGGTATCTTCAACAGCGGCACGGCGACGCTGCAGAACAGCATCGTCTCGAATTCTGGCAGCAATTGCAGCGGCACCATCACGTCGAGTGGCTATAACCTTAGCAGCGATGGCTCCTGCGCTTTCAGCAACAGCGGAGACAGGAACAGTACCAGCCCCGTGCTCGGCACATTAGCGTACTACGGCGGGCCAACGCCAACTATTCCTCTGCTCACGGGTAGTCCTGCCATTGATGCCGGAAACCCGAGTGGCTGCAAGGATGGGCTGGGACATCTGTTGAAAACCGATCAGCGCGGCATGCCGCGTCCCGACCCGGAGGACAGTGGCGGATGCGACATGGGCGCGTTTGAACGCCAAAGCGACTAGCCTGAAACATTCCACGTTAAGGCGAGCAAATATCGACTCGGGGCGTAGGGAGAGTGCTGCTCCCGAGGCCCGGCGTTTCAGAGAGACGCCTTGTTGACGTAATAGTGCGCCGTGAAAAGCGCTGGACTTCATCGGGTGCGAGTCCCGCCATGAAACTGGTTCGCTCCACCGGTAGCAATCGACACGGCGGCGGAGGCAACAAAGTTGTCGGAGCTCTTGATGTAGAGAGTCGCTAGCGACTGAGCGGCCGTGTTGGCAATAACGTGAGTGAACGCTGACCAGGCCACGAAAAAACAATTGCAGGAGCACGACCTGACTGTTACACAGGGAAGGCCGCTGACGATAGAGAGAGATGAGCAAAACCAGATTCTCCTGATAATTAATTTCAGGCTTGTAGTACGTATCAAAGAGGAAGAAATCCACCCCGAAGCTACGCGCCCACGCCAACTGTCTTCATAATTGGGGCCGATCTGCCGTGATGGATAGTGCACCCCTTTGCGTGCAGTTGGGGATTCTTGGCCGACGCTTAGGCGAACATCGGCGCTGGTCACAGAGTGGTCACAAAAAGTGGGCCACTCTGAAAAGTTAAGTTGTTGAATAACCAGGAAGATAAGCTGGTAGTACGCAGCTGAAAAGGCTGGCGTCGGCGGTTCAACTCCGTCCCTGGCCACCACATTTCAAAGCAGTTAGCCAAATTGCCTTCGTGATTCCAGTCCGCTCTCAGTCCGCATTGGCGAAACACGCTCAAGGCGGTCGGTATACCTGTCTGATTAGGAAGAACTTAACCCCGATCACATCTTCCTCCAGTCCGCTTTCAGTCCGCTTTGGTCCGCCGCGTGGTGAGAATCGCAATCGGCGTTTCCCCTGCTGCGGCCATACGATCCTCGCTTACAGCATGGCTGTAAAACTGGAGCGTCCATCCGCTGCTCCAGACCTCATCCCCGTTGAAACCAAAACATCAACCGAGAACTCACATTGGAATCGGTACAGCAAACGGGGGCACATCAGTGGCAACATCTCTATCAGCTGTTCGCGTTAACGGCGTGGAACGCCGTACCAGCCCAGCAGTTCTCTCACTTCGCAGCCGCAGACGTGGGCCAGCGTGTACAGCCTGTGAAGGCTGGGGATTGTATTCTTCACCTC